>SDBV01000414.1_pt1 | contig 61231 bp, 41 predicted proteins | sample 2277081 | NCBI WGS metagenome assembly SDBV01 (sample SAMN10402039, study PRJNA504765) | marine sediment metagenome | isolation source: marine sediment core GS10_PC15, 223 cmbsf | place: Arctic Ocean: Southern Knipovich Ridge | collected 2010
GGCGATGGGCGGTCGCAGTTGGCGGGGCAGCGGTTGTCGTCGCGGCGGGGGCGATGTTGTGGTGGCCGATTTGGCGGCAGACCGCGCACTGGCGCGCGGCGAATCGCTCGCTGGCGGCGGGCGACGTGGCCGGTGCGCTGTCGGCCAGCGCCGCGGCGGCGGAAGTGTGGGACGATCCGCTATCCTTCGCCGACGCCGCTCGGCTTCGTGGCGCTCTGGCGACTCTTGGCGGCGAAGACGTTCGGCCGGGGCTGTTGAAGGAGGCGATGGCGTTGGCCGATCGGGCCTGCGCTGCTGCGCCCACCAAGGCCACCCTGCACAGCCTCGCGGCGAACCTTGCGTGGACTTACGCTGCGGAAGTTCACGATAACGCCGCCGCCGCGGCTGGGCTCTCGCACGGGGAGCTGGCTGTGCAGCGCGACCCGATGAACATGCCCTTGCGACTCACCTACGCGGAAATGCTCAGCGAAATGGGCTTGGCGGGGCGGGTGCTGCGGCAGGTTGAGCAGGTCGAGTGGATCAACAGCCAACTGCCGCTGGACAGCGTCTACCGCCTCAGCCAACCCCAGCGCGACCGGATCGCTCGGCTGCGCGCGGATAACGGGGAACGGTGAGTCTCCCGCGCGGCGATGGGGGAGGAGGAGTTGCGCGAATGCTAAATGCTAAATTAAAAATGCTAAATGAACGACGCGCCTCACGCCGTACCGACATCGCCTCTTTCATTTAGCATTTCGCCTTTATCATTTATCATTCGCCGCTCTAGCTGCCTTCGGCTTCGAGCTCGGCCATTACTTCGTCCGGCATTTCAAAGTTGGCGTAGACGTTCTGCACGTCGTCGTGGTCTTCCAGCAATTCGAGCAGGCCCAGCACTTGCCTGGCCTTGTCGGCAGGCACGGCCACGGTGTTGGAGGGCACCATCGCGAGGCTTCCTTCGATGGTCTCGATCTGCTTTTCGGCGAGGGCGGCCTTGATGGCGGAGAAGCTGCCGGTGTCGCAGGTGATTTCGAAGAAGCCCTCCCCACTGATCACGTCGTCGGCGCCGGCCTCGATGGCGATCTCCATGAGGGTGTCCTCATCGGCCTTGTCGGCGGCGATCACGAACTGCCCCTTCTGCTGGAACATGTATGCCACACAGCCGGTGCTGCCGAGCTGCCCGCCGCTACGCTCGAATATCTTTCGCAACTCCGGCGCGGTACGGTTGCGATTGTCGCTGAGGCAATCGACAAGGAACGCCACGCCCGCCGGGCCATAGCCTTCGTAGATGATCTGCTCGTAGTTCTCCGCGCCGAGCTCGCCCGTGCCCTTCTTGACAGCTCTGTCTATCGTATCGTTGGGCATGTTGGCGGCTTTGGCGTCGTCGATGGCGTACCGCAGCGTGAGGTTGTCATTGGGGTCGCCGCCGCTCTTGGCGGCCATGATGACCCGCCGGGCGAGCTTGGACCACTCTCGGCCTCGCTTGGCGTCGTTGGCGGCCTTGGAGCGTTTGATCGTTGCCCAATGCGAATGTCCTGACATGATGAATCTCTCCGTACTACTCGGCCGGCTGCGTTTGCGGCTGAGGCGTGGTCTTAACTTTCGTTTCGTCTGATTGGTCAGTGGTGTTCGTGGGCGCCTCGGCTGGGGGGGCAGCATCGGCTGGGGGGTCGGAATCGTCAGCCTCGGCAGCATCGGCTGGGGGGTCGGAATCGGCCTCGTCGACATCATCGGCGGGAACTTCTTCGGAGGGGAACAGCGGATCGTCCACGTCCTCGCCGAGCGGGGATACGGGAGGGGTCTGGCCATTCTGGACGGCTTGCAACTTGGCTGGAACGGTTTCCAATATCTCTCGGACCTCGCGATGCGGCATGTCCTCAGCCTGGGCGGATGACAGTGCCTCCTGCCACAACTCGACGGCGCGGTCGGAGTCACCCTTGCGATAATGTGCATCGCCGGCATGGTCCCACAGAACGGGGCTCTGCTCCGCGGGGTCGTGCTCGACCATGGCCAATACGCGGTCCATATCTCGCACGGCCCGGTCCACCTTGCCCTGCTTGTAATACACCCACGCCCTGGTATCCAGCAGGCTCGCCCACTCCTCCTGCCTCAACGCGGAACCGATAAGCCGCTCAGCGCGGCCGAGCTGAACGCCTTGGCGCGCCAGTGCGTAGGCCAACTGGTTCTTGAGCCGCCAGTTGCTTTTGTGCAGCGCATAAGCGGCCTCGATAGCGGCTATGCTGTCGTCAATTCGGCCGACCTCGTCGAGAGCGATGCTGAATTGCAGAAGGTATGCAACATTCTCGGGCTCGTCCTGCAGCCATTCGGTCAGGATGTCGACCAGGTCCTCGAATCGTCCCAACGAGGACAATATTTCCATTCGGGTCCAGCGCAGCTGGACTGTCAACATTGCACGTCGTGTGCTGGCCGGGCCGTCGGCCAGTGGGGGCAGAGCGGCTATCTCTGCGTCCCATTCATCGACAAGAGCAACCAGCTCTTCATGCCGCTTGGCGCGGGTGAGCAGGAAGATGGCGGCATATCGCGGGGCGAAGCTGGTGGTGTCGCGCCGGCGCCACTGGTGGGCGAAGGCCAGTGCGTCGTCGTGCCGCCCGGCCAGCATGTAGTAGACTACTTTCCACGCGTTGTACTGCCTGCGAGAAACTTCCAGCTTGTCGGATATCCAAGAGTCCAGCAGGTCATGGCCCGCGTCGTAGCGATTCGCCAGCGCATAGACAATCAGTATCCGCCAGCGCATGACGTCGCGTTCGCTGGTGGATTCGCCGGCTCGGGCCATTGCCGAAAGCACCTCGATCGCCTCGTCGTGATGGCCCAACTGAATCAACATGCCAACTATCGAACTGCCTGAAGTGTCTTTGTCTGCCCACGCGGCCAAGCTTTTACGGGCGAATTGCAGGACCCCGTCGTAATCGACGGAACCAAAAGGGAGCCCATCGGAAGTTACCGGCCTGGTCGCGAGTACGAATGCGTCATCGAAAATACCGTCCGCCGCAGTTGAAGCATCCGGCACGAGCAGGCCCGGCATGCGCAGCCATTGGGCAAGATTCCGCTTGATGAGGGCAATCCCCTCGGCTAGATCGCCGGCAAGGATGTGGAGCGTGAGCTTTTCCTTCTCATACGGAGCCGTATTGATATCCAGGTCCTCAGCCTCGGATATGATCGTATCCAGCAAGTCCTGTGCCGGCTGAAACATTCTCGCCCCCTGATAGGCATGGACGAGCATGATGCGATACCGCCACCGCCAGTCGGAGTCGCCGTCGGTCTGGCCAAGCCACTCACTCAGGAGGGCGATGGCGTCTTCGAATTGCTCCGCCTGCATGAGGGCAGATGTGAGATGCTGGCGAATGGCTTGGTCGCTGGGGTACAGCCCGGCCGCTTCGGTCAACACATCGACCGCCGGCACGTATCGTTCCGCCGCCATCAGATCGGCTGAGTAGCCCGCGATAATCCTCATATCGCTCGGGTCTACCACGTGCAGCGACTGCCACAGATCGATCGCCTGCTCCGTTTCGCCAAGCGCCGAAAGCAGTTGAACCGTCATCAGCCTCGCCCCACGATCATCAGGCCAATTGGCGCGGATGTCTTTGAGTTTGTCCAGCGCCGCGGTCAATGCCGCGGCGGGCGCATGGCCGGCCCACACTTCCATATCCATCGCAAAGGGCTTGCCGATCTGCAAGTCCGGCATTTCGATGGTCCGCCCGCGCTGGTAGTAGCTGACCTCCGCCATCACCTCCATCTCCATGAAGACCCCTACTTGCCGGCGCATCACCCGCCCTCTGGTGCTCTCGTTGTGAACAGCATAGTCAGTCGTCTGCCTCGCAGTGGCTGCCCACAGAGAGGCGTAAACGCCGAGCAGTTGTACGTCGAGATTGCTGGGATATCGCTCCGCGAGGTCCGCGATGCGTTTCTCAGCCGTTTCGAGCTTGCCGATCAACAGCTCCTTGTGAACGAGCATCAGTTGGAACTCCAGCAGTGCCCCGTGTTGCCTGGCGAGGTAGGTGTCGGCACTGGCGGCGAACTCAAGGATCGTGCCGTTTTCGGCGTGCAGAGCAAGCCACCGGCGGAACAGCCCCGGCGTGGTGGGGTCCAGCTTGATGGCCTGGGCAACCGCCTCACCGGCCTGGCCCAGCGTGCCCTGCTTGCGGTAGGCGTCGGCGAGCAGCAGATAAATCGGCTGATAATCATCCCGCAAAGACCGCGCCTCATTGAGCAGATCGACGGCCCGCTCAAGATCGCCCCCCGCCAAGACCGCTTTGCCCCGCAAATAAGCCACCAGCCATCGCGGCGCTTCGCTGGTCAGCAGGCGTTCGGCCACGCGCATGGCGACATCGTGTCGGCCCTGCGAAATCGAGGCGTATATCAGGGCTTCGTGAGCGGGAACGAAGGTCGCGTCGGCGCCGATCGATAAGCTGAACTGCTCGGCGGCGCGATTGGGCAGGTCCAGGCCCTCAGCCACTCGACCGGCCAGGTAGTGCAGCACGCTGCGGAGTTCGGACTCATCGGCAGCTATGCCCGCGATGAACTCACGGTGGAATTGCACGGAGACCAGCCCCGCCAGCACATCCCGCATCGCCACGTCCGCCGCCGGCGCCCACTCGGGATGCCGAACGATCAACTCCGCCAACCAGAACAAGCCGTCCTCCGGCGCGCCGTCGTCGGCAAATCCACTGACCACACCGTTGATTGTAAGTTGCACGGTAACGGGCCTGATATCACTGCCGGTGTAGCTGGTGAGTATTTCAGCCGCTTGATCGTACTGGCCCGCCTGGCCGTAGGCCTCCAGCAGCAGCTTGCTGGCAAGCATGTCAGAAGGATTCAGTTCGTGCGCCAGGGCCAACAGTTCGACTGCCTCCTCGCCATAACCCGACTGCACCAGCAACATGCCGCGCCGGACTAGCAACACTGCCGGATTGCCGACCAACTCAGCCGTGTGCGAATCGGCGGCATAGACGTCGGCGTTCTGCTCGACCCATTCGCTCAGCACGTCGAAAGCATCGAGCGAGGCTGAGAACTCGCCGGCGACTTCCAATAAGTCGGCCGTGCGATAGAGCGCAAAACCGGCCAGCGGGTTATCCGGCGACGCGCCCGTGCAGAGCAGCGCCGTGCGGTAGGTCTTCAGCGCGTTGACTCGGTTGTTTTCGTGGTCGTAGATGCACCCCATGTAGACCTGCACTTCCAAGTCGTCGGGAGCAATTCCCAACACACGCATGAGGTGCTGGCGAGCCTTGCCCATATTGTTCTGCATGAAGAACACCTGCCCAAGCAAACGGCGGATCGTCAGGTCGCGCGGGGCGAATTTCTTCGCGCTATCCAGGCGGGACCTCGCCCGCTCCAACAAGCCCTGAGCAATGAATTCCCGCGCCTCGTCGACGGCCTTTTGCGCTTGGGGGGGCAGCTCGGGCTGATTCAGCGGCTTGTTCTTGGGGACCTTCGCGCCGGTGAGCACTGTGGCGAGCTTGTCGGCAGTGGACTTGACAGGTCGGACGGGCCGAGGCTCGGGCGCCGGTGGGATGGCTTCGGTGGCGGGGGCTTGGTCCTCGGCGGCTGGGGGGGCTGGGGTGTCGGTGGCAGCGGGCGCTTCGGTTTGCGGTCCAGGCTCGGCCGGGGCGGAAGCGGCTACCGCGTCGCTGGCCTCGATGTCCGCGGGCCCGGCGGCGGGCACATCGCCCGTCTGATCGGCCAGGCAGCCAATAAGTGTCAGCCAGCACAGCAAGACGCCGACAAATTTCGACATTGGCATGATGATTCCCCTGCCGGGCCCCGGCCTGTTGGCCGAGTGCAGGCGTGTCTGATTGTTATCCAACGGCCTGGTCATCGATCGCCCCTCATTTCAAATATTATGTCGCTATTTTTTCTCGGTACGGACCGACTTCTTGGCGACGGTCTTCTTAACGGCCTTCTTGGCGGCCTTCTTGGCGGTCTTCTTGGCGGTCTTCTTAGCGGGCTTCTTGGTAGCTTTCTTGGTAGCTTTCTTGGTGGCCTTCTTCTGCTTGGCTTTCTTCTGTTTGGCCTTTTTCTGCCTGGCCTTCTTGGCAGCTTCAGCGTCGGCGTCTGCGGCGGCCTTGGCGGCGGCTTTTGCCTCGGCGGCGGCTTGTCTTTCCAGTTTGGCTTTGGCGGCGGCTTCGGCGGCCCGGGCGGCCTGCTGGGCGGCGGCCTGTCTGGCTTGCTGGTCGGCCTTGCGCTTCTTGGCCAGAGCGCTCGCCCGTCGGGCTACATGCTTCCGGAAGAATTCAAAGGCCGCCACGGCGTCCTTGTGAGGGATGATCCGCTCGAGGAAACCTTGGATGTCTTGGATGCTGCCGTCGGCGCCCACGTCGCCGTCCATTGACAGCGTCTCGGCCAGGTCGGAGTCCACGGGCATTGCATGACCGTCGAACGCGAACAGCACCAATGAGCCCACGACGTATGGCGAGAGATTCAGCGAGGTCAGCCTCCGCCGCAGGTCGCGCTTGGACAGGTCCGCCAAGTGATCCATCGACAGCCCGTTGGCGTCGTAGAAAACCTTGTTCAGTCCTTCGCAGATATCCGTCGCTGTTTTGCGCGGGTCGGGATATTCCTTGCCCAGCAGCTCGACAAGTTCGTTAGGCTGAGCGACCCGCAGCTCATTGATGTTAATGAACTCATTGTCGAAAGCGGCAATCGCCATATCGGCATGAGCGTCCGTCGCGTTTTGTTCGACAAGGGCCCGCACCAGCACCTCCATGGGGTCGCCCCGTTCGGCGGGAGCCTTGGACTTCTTCATGCCGGCCAGGAGTTTCTTGACCTTCTTCTCGTATGACTTTGCGTCTTTCATCGCAGTTCTTCTCGTTAGAGATCGCCCCGGGCCGACTCGTCGCTGCACGCGTCGTCCTGCTCGGCGGCATTGGCTTCCTTCTCGTGAATTAGGTCCATTTCCTGTTGAATGATGTTGAGTGTCTCCAAGGTCTTGGTGAACCTGACATCCAGCAGGAACTCTAGTTTCGGCATGTGCCGGAGGCTTAGATCGTCTCTGATAAGCAGTTGAATGCGCCCGCTGGCTGACAGCAGGGCTTCCACTGTCCTTCGCTGCATGGCCGGCTCGCCCATGACCGACAAGTACACTTTCGCCGTAAGCAGGTCCGTGGGCACTTCCACGCGCGTGATCGAGGTGCGGGCTGGGTCAATTCGCGGGTCCGACAGCTTGCGCAGTATGACATCGCCAATGAGACTGCGCATCAAGTTGCCCACACGTTCAGTTCGCCGGCTCATATCCTACCTGTCCGTTGCCCTTGCTCATCGGTTACAGCCATTCGGTTTCCGCATCCAGCAGGACCATGTCGCGGTGGTTCTCGGCGGCGTTTATTATTGTCTGAAGGACGCCTTCCATGTAGCGGCGGTCGCTGCCTACTATCGCCACGGCCAGGACCGCGCGGTTTCGGTTGTCCTGGGCGTCGACCTCAGCCACCGAAACATTATGGCGATGCGTCATGCGGTCTTTGAAGCTCTTGACTGATCGGCGTTTGTCCTTGAGGCTTTGCGCCCCGGCCACGCTGAAATCCAGATGGACAAGTCCAACCGTTGTCGCCATTAGGGTTGCTTCCCTCGGAAGCCTAATTTTGCAGTTTTCGGCTAATCTCTATGCGGCGGTAGAACTGCATTTCGTCGCCTTCTTTGATGTCGTCATAGCCTCGCAGCTTGATGCCGCACTCCATGCCGCTTCGCACTTCGCGGGCATCGTCCTTGAACCGCTTGAGGCTGTCCAGCACGCGCTCGTCTTCCAGCACTACGCTGTCGCGGATGATACGCACAAGGGCGTTTCTTGCAGCCACGCCTTCGGTGACGATACATCCGGCGATCGAGCCCATACGCGAAACTTTGAACACCTGCCGCACGGTGGCTCGGCCTATCGATTCTTCGCGAATCTCGGGGGCCAGGCCATCTTCCAGAACCGAACGCATGTCGTCCACGATGTCATAGATGACGCGGTACAGGCGGATGTCCACGCCGCTCTTTTCGGCGAGCCTCCGGGCCGAGGCGCCGGCCACTACGTTGAAGCCCAGAATGATGGCCTCGGAAGCTTCCGCCAGCGTGATGTCGCCCGTGCTTATGCCGCCCACGCCCGTGTGAAGGACGTTCACGCGGATCTCATCGGTGCTGAGTTTCTCCAGCGCACCGACAATCGCCTCGATCGAGCCCTGCACGTCGGCCTTGATGATAAGGTTGACCCGGTCGACCTGGCCCTGCTCAATCTTGGTGAACAGGTTCTCCAACGTCACTTGCGTGCCGGTGGCCAGCGAACTTTCCCGGGCCGTCCGGCGGCGTTCTTCGGCTACTTGGCGCGCCTTGTCCAAATCGGCAGAGACGTAGAACTTATCGCCCGCCTCGGGTACTTCGTCCAGGCCCGATACTTCCACCGGCGTGGCCGGGCCTGCAGAGCGGATGGCCTTGCCGTTACTGTCGATCATCTGGCGGACGCGCCCGTACCCGCCGCCTGCCAGCAGAACGTCGCTCACCTTCAGCGTGCCGTCCAGCACGAGCAGCTTGGCGACAACGCCCCGGCCCTGGCTCATTTCGGATTCAATAACGAACCCCGACGCCGGCGCGTCGGTCTCCGCCTTGAGCTCCAGAAGCTCAGCCTCCAACGATAGCGTCTCGACCAGCGCGTCTATGCCGTCGCCCGTTTCGGCCGACGTATGAATGACTTCGGTATCTCCGCCCCACTCGCGGGGCTGAAGGTCGTGCTCGGCCAACTGCCCCAGCACCCGTTGAATGTTGGCGTTGGGCAGGTCTGTCTTGTTGAGGGCGACCACTATCGGCACTTCGGCGGCTCGGGCGTGGCTGATTGCTTCGACGGTCTGGGGCATTATGCCGTCGTCGGCGGCCACGACCAGCACGACCACGTCTGTCATGTTCGCCCCGCGGGCGCGCATGGCGGTGAATGCCTCGTGGCCCGGCGTATCCAGGAAGACAACGTGCTTGTCGCCTATGTCGCAGCGATAAGCGCCGGTGTGCTGTGTGATGCCGCCCGCTTCACCCGAAGCGACAGACTCCTTGCGAATGCAATCCAGCAGCGACGTCTTGCCGTGATCGACGTGGCCCAGGAAAGTAACGACCGCCGCACGGGGAGTCATCTCGCCCTTTGTGCGTTCCTGCAATGCGTTGAGGAGTTGCTCCTCGTCACTCTCGTCCTTCTTGACGACGAGCTCTATGTCGTAATCCGTAACGACAACTTCCGCAACGTCGGTGGCGATTGTTTGATTGATGGTGGCCATGACTCCCAGCTCCATCAGTTTCCTGATGATCATGGCGGACCTGATGCCCGTCGCGGCTGACAAGCTCTTGACGCTGATGGGTTCCTCTATGGCCACTGGTCCGACGGGGGCGGTCGGGGCCCGATCGCCAGCCTTGCGAGAAGGCGATGCCCGGTGGCGTCTCAGGCCGCCTCCGGAGGCAGCCGCCAGCCGTTGGGTACGTTCCTGCAGGTCGGTGTTGCGCCACTCACGGGCCTTGTCACCGCTGTCGGCGGTTCGGCCTCCTCGTCGCCGCGGGCTGCGCTTCTTAGAGCCCGCGCCGCGCCGGTCGCCCTGGCCGGCGCCTGCGCCCACCATGGGTGGCCTGTCTGCGCCTCTGCCTCGCAGGGGTGCCTGCCCACCACTATCGCCAGCAGCAGCGGCAGCAGGTGGACGGCGAGGCGGGCGAGGCCGACGCCATTCGACCTCTGGCTCTTCCACGCGCACAACGTGGGGACCTTTGAGCACGGCCGGCGCGGGAACAACCTGCGGGCCCGCGGGGACGACGTCCTCTTTCACGGGCTCAGCGGGTTGTTCCTCGGTGGGCGGCTCGGGCGCGGCGGGCGCCTCGACTTCACTTGCCCCCGACGGGGCCTCGGCGGCGGGCGCTTCGGCAACGGCTTCTTGCGGAGCTTCGGCGGCGACCTCAGTTGGCGCCTCGGGGGCAAGTTCTGTCGGCGCTTCGGCGGGGGCTTCAGTTGGCGCTTCGGCGGCCTTGGCTTTGGCCAGCGCTTCGGCGACGGCTTCGTCCTCGAGCTGGGCCTTGGTCTTCTTGCGGGCCCGTTTGCGTGTCTTTTTCGCCTCGGCGCGGGCGGTCTTCAGGTCTACGTGCTTGGTTGTCTCAACGGCTGAGTGATCCCCCGCCCCCTCGCTGAACCACTCACGAATAGTCGCCTCCAGGCCGACGGAGACCGCAGCCATGTGATTCTTGACTTCCAGACCTTCGGCGCGGCACTTAGTCAGTACCACCTTGCTAGTAACGCCAACTTCACGTGCGATTTCAAATATGCGCGTCGCCAAGTAGTACCTCCCGGCACTTTCTGCATAGCCAGCCGAGCCTTTGGCCCAGCGGCAATCGGACTACTCTTGTTTCTCTTGTTGCGGGTCGTCTGTCGTCGGCTCGTCGGGGTCGGGCGAGGCCGGTTCTTCTGTTTCGTCGGGTTGCGTATCTTCTGACGCGGCGGCGGAAACTTCCTCGCCAGCCGGAGCTTCCTCGCCGGCAGGAGCTTCTTCCGCAGCGGGAGCTTCTTCCGTAGCCGGAGTTTCTTCCGTAGCGGGAGTTTCTTCCGCAGCGGGAGTTTCTTCCGCAGCGGGAGTTTCTTCCGCAGCGGGAGTTTCTTCCGTAGCGGGAGTTTCTTCCGTAGCAGCGGCCTCTTCCGCAGCCGGCGCTTCTTTGCTGGCCGGGGCCGGGGCGTCCTTGGCTTCCTGAGCGGCCCTTTTTGCTTCGGCCTGTCGCTCGGCGACGCGCTTGGCTTCCTCGGCGCAACGCACTACTGCTCGCTGGGCCAAATCGCGGTCCATCTCCAGCTCTTTGACCAATGGGTCTGGGCCTACTTCTTCCACATCCAGCACGCTGACCATGCCCATTGCAATGATCTGGTTGACGATCGTCGAGTCCACGCCTTCCACGTCCCGCAGGGCCTTTTCCAGCGTGTCCAGCCCGTTGTTGAACTCGGCGGGTGTGAGAATGTCGATATCCCAGCCGGTCAGCCTGGCGGCCAGACGAACATTCTGCCCGCGCTTGCCGATGGCCAGCGAGAGCTGATCGTCGGTCACCACGACGGTGGCTCGGCCTAGCTCAAAGCCCAGGGCGATCTCAGCGACCTCCGCCGGTTTGAGGGAGTTTGCGATCAGCACCTTCGACGAATCGTTCCATCGAACGATGTCGATCTTTTCGCCGCCGAGTTCGTCGACGATATTCTTGATTCTGCTGCCCCTCACGCCAACGCACGCACCGACGGGGTCGACCTTCGCGTCGAGGCTGTTGACGGCCACTTTCGTGCGGTAGCCGGCCTCGCGGGCCAGTATCTTGATCTCGATAATTCCCTCAGCAACTTCCGGCACTTCCAGCTCGAACAGCGCCCGGATGAACTCCGGATGCGTGCGCGACAGGATAATCTTCACCTGGCCTGGCTCTTCCCGTATGTCCAGAATCATCGCACGCACGCGATCTTCGGGCATGTAGCTCTCGCCGGGTATCTGCTCGCTCTTGGGCAGCATGGCTTCGGTGCGTTCGACCTCGACGATCAGCACGCCGCCTTCGAAGCGTGATGCTTTTCCCGAGACGATCTCGCCGCGGCGTTCCATGAACTCTTCGTAGATGCTGCCGCGCTCGGCTTCGCGAATACGCTGGATGATGACCTGCTTGGCCGTTTGGGCGGCGATGCGCCCGAGGCTATCGATGCTTACCGTCTCGCCGTCGACGGAGGCGACGATCTCGCCGGTGGTCCGGTCCAGATTCACGACAACGTCCTCGGCCTCGGGGTCGGCCTTGCGCAGTGCGGAAACCATGGCCAGCTCGATATCCTCGAAGACCACCTCTGGGTCGATGTTCTTGTCGCGGGCCATCGCCTCGACGATACGTATAAGTTCACTATTCATCGTTATTTTATCCTGCCAGCGTCTGTCGCAAGCGTGCTGCACGAGCACATTACAGACGAAAAAAAAGCGGGTCACATGGCCCGCTTCTCAAGCTCTTACCCGTTATTACCAGGCGACGGACTTTCACGTCAGCCGCCCTAATCGCCGGGTGGCGCCAAGACATTGGGCAGTTTTGCCCGGAAGCAAACCGAGATGACCGGGTATCTGGTCACCAGTTCATTCTCTTGATCGCTTCAGTCTCATAATAATCACCAGCTTGAAAAGCTTCCGTCATCGTGCGAAGCCTCTACCGCAGCCGACCGATCCGGACGTTTCGCCGCCCAAACCGCCGGCCACTGAACCATTGCAGACAAACTAAGCTTGCAATATCAATAGCTTAACGCCTGATTATAGGTATCAGCCCCCCCCCGTCAACGAAATCCAGAAAAATATGTACGCCCTGGCCAATTGCCTCTTCGCTCCCCCCAACGCAATCAACAGGCCGAAGTTAGCCGATAGATTCAACTTGGCTCGGCCGCGCGCGGAGCGTATCCTTAATTGCCACCCAGCCGCACCGCCCGCCGAGAAAGTTAAAGAACATGATTGACATAAAACTACTCCGCCAGGATCCGGACGCCTATATCAAGGCTGCCGAGCTGAAGAAGTGCCCCGTCGACATCCCCGCTCTGCTGAAAATCGACCGCCAGTTGGCTGATATCACCCGCCAACACCAGGACGCCCGCACCGCCCAAAACGCAGCCGGCAAGGAAATAGCCAAGCTCAAAGGGACCGACAAGGATGATGCCATCAAGCGCATGGCCGACCTGAAGACAACCGTCAAGCAACTCGATGAGCAACGCACCGACCTTCAGCCCAAGCTGGATGAACTGCTGATGCTGGTCCCCCAGCCGCCCGCTGACGTCGTGCCCATCGGCGATGGCGACACAGACAACGTCGAACTCCGCCGCGTGGGCGAGGTGCCGACTTTCGACTTCGAGTTGCGAGACCACGTGGAGCTGGGCGAGAAATTGGGAATAATCGACCTGCAACGCGGCGTGAAGTTGGCTGGCTCGCGAAACTACGCGCTCAAGGGCGCCGGAGCGATGCTGCACTACGCCGTGCTCCGCCTGGCGCTGGATAGCATGATCGCCCGCGGGTATGAGTTGCTGCACCTGCCCGTGCTGGTCAACGAGGAGGTAATGTACGGCACGGGGTACTTCCCCGTAGGCCGGGACGACGCCTACCTCTGCGAGCGGGACGGCATGAGCCTGATCGGCACGGCCGAGGTGCCGCTGACGGCTTTCCACAGCGATGACGTGCTCGACATCGCCGACCTGCCGAGGCGATACGTGGCGATGAGTACATGCTTCCGTCGCGAGGCGGGTGCAGCCGGCAAGGACACGCATGGCCTGTATCGCATACACCTGTTCGACAAGGTCGAGCAGGTCGTCATCTGCCGCAACGACGAGCAGGAATCCATCGACATCCACGAGCAGATCCTCGCCAACGCCGAGGCGGTGATGGCGGCGCTGGAACTGCCCTATCGCGTGGTGAACGTGTGCACGGGCGACCTGGGCCAGGGGCAGGTGCAGAAGTTCGATATCGAAACGTGGATGCCCTCGCGCGGCAATTACGGTGAGACGCACTCAGCCAGCCGGTTCTACGAGTTCCAGGCCCGCCGGCTGAACATTCGCTACCGCGACGAGGCGGGCAAGGTCCGCTTCGCCCACACGCTCAACAACACCGTAATCGCCAGCCCGCGGATACTCATTCCACTGCTGGAACTGAACCAAAACGCCGACGGCAGCGTCACCGTGCCGGAGGCCCTTCGCCCCTACATGAACGGCCTGGCGAAAATCGAGCCGAAAGAGTAGCACGTGGCATGGCGCGATGGGCGCCGTTACGTGGCATGGGCATCTTGCCCATGCGTCCCAGGAGCATCTTGCTCCTGGCTGCAGTAGAAGCAACAACAGCAGAAGAAGAAGAAGAAGAAGAAATCATGGGCAAGATGCCCATGCCACGAAAGACAACCATGATAGTAATAATGAAGCCCGGCGCATCGAAAGAGCAGGTCGAGCACATCGTACAGCTCGTCCGCGAGTTCGGCCTGAAGGAAAACGTGCTGGACGGCACGGACCGCGTCGTCATCGCCGCCATCGGCGATAAGCGCGCCGTCGACAAGGGCGCCATCGAGACGGCCCCCGGCGTCGAGAAAATCATGCCGATCCTGTCATCCTACAAGATGGTCTCCAGGGAGGTCGTCCGCGAGAAGACCACCATCGAAATAGGCCCGGCGAAATTCCCCATCGGCGGGCGGAAAATCGGTGTCATCGCCGGGCCGTGCGCTGTGGAAAGTCGGGACCAGATATTGCGAACCGCCGACGCCGTGAAGGCAGCCGGCGCGATAGGCCTGCGGGCCGGGGCGTATAAGCCGCGGACCAGCCCCTACAGCTTTCAGGGAATGCGCGAAGAGGGCCTGACGATTCTCGCCGAGGCCCGCGAGCTGACGGGCCTGGCGATCGTCACGGAAGTGATAGGCCTGGACAGCCTGCCGCTGGTCGAGCAGTGCGCCGACGTGCTGCAGATCGGCGCGCGGAACATGCAACACTACCCGCTGCTGGAGGCGGTGGGCAAGTGCAGCAAGCCCGTGCTGCTGAAACGCGGCATGAGCGCGACGCTGGACGAATGGCTTTTGGCGGCGGAGTACATCATCAACGCCGGCAACCCGAACGTGATTCTCTGCGAGCGCGGCATCCGCACGTATGAGAGCTACGTGCGTAACACGCTGCCGCTGGCGGTCGTGCCCGAGCTCAACGAGCGAACGCACCTGCCGGTGGTCGTCGATCCGTCACACGGCACGGGGCATGCTCGGCTCGTCCCCGCCATGTGTCGCGCCGCTGTGGCTGCCGGGGCCGACGGGCTGCTCGTGGAATGTCACATAGACCCCGAGCACGCCACATCCGACGGCGCGCAGACGATAACGCCGGCCGCCCTGACGGAAGTGATGCAGCAGGTTAAGCGCATCGCCGAAGTAGTCGGCCGGGATATGTAGCGCGGCTTGCTTAGGGTAATCGTCGCGCCGGTTGGCGGACCTGCCGCGCGGCGGATCTCCTCATCCGCCCACCTGCCGCGCGGCGGATCTCCCGATCCGCCGCGAAAAACGCACTGGTCAGTACTTTCCCGCCCACCATGGCCAATCAAGAACGCGGCCCGTACGGGCCGCGCAGAATGTGCCCAACGCAACTCTTGTATCCCGCCGCCAGTTAGCTGATATTTGCGGTATGTCGGAGGTCGCCTCCAGTCAAATCGAACCGCCCAGTGACTCACCGCAATTGGTCCGTCTGCCGATGGTGTTGGTCGCGGCGGCATTGGCGGCAGGGATCGGTGCGGGTTATGCGATGTCGTTGCCGGTTGGCTTTTGGGCGGCGCTGGCCATCGCGGCGCTTGTCGTGGCGGCCGTCACCTTCGCCCGCCCGCACCTGCACCTGCTGACAGCCCTCGCCGTCGGCGTGGCCATCGCGGCGCTGGGGGCCACGCACGTGCGGATGAAGTTCCACTCCGTGCCGGCAGATCACATCGTAACCTACACGTCGGGCCACCGCACGCTGGCGACGGTGCGAGGGCGGATCGTGTCGGCGCCGCAAGTTGTCGAGAATAACTCCGCCCTGGCCGGCTACAGCAAGCCGCCGCAGACCGTGTTCATCCTGTCAGCCGACGCGATCAAGGCCGGCGATGGTTGGGCCAAGGCGAGCGGGCTGCTCCGCGTGACGGTCAACGAGCCTGCCCCGCGCCTATCGGCTGGGCAGCGCGTAACCGCAGCCGGGTGGATCGGCAGATTCAGCCCGCCGGCCAACCCGGGCCAGTTCGACTGGGCCCGCGCCGCTCGGCGCGACGGCCTGTGGGTGCAGCTTTCCGTGCCGGTCGCCGACGGCGTGGAAGTCTCATCGGCCGACGCGTTGAGCTCACCCGCACGAGCGATGTGGCGACTTCGCGCGGGGGCTCGCCAGCACCTGCACTCAGCCGGCGGAGGCGACGACGGCGACCTGCTGACGGCGCTGATCCTCGGCGAACGATCCCCCGCGCTCCGCAAACTGAACGAAACCATGGTCCGCGCGGGCGTCGCCCACTTCCTGAGCATATCAGGCCTGCACCTCGGCATATTCCTGGGCTTCGTGTACCTCACGTGCCGGCTGATGATGCTCTCGCCGCGCCGCGCTGCTACGGCGGTGTTGGTTGTGCTGGCGTGTTATGTTCTGCTGGCTGAGCCGCGGGCGCCGCTGCTGCGGTCGGCGCTGATGGCGACGGCGGTGTGCATCGCCACGATAGCCCGGCGGAAAGTTTCGCACCTCAACGCCCTGGCCGTCGCGGCGGTGGTGCTGCTGGCGGCAGACCCCATGCAACTGCTCTCGCCGGGGTTTCAGCTCAGCTTCGCGATCGTCGCCGGGCTGATGGTTTTCGCCGAGCCGGTCAAGCGATGGATGTTTTCGCGATTCATTTTGCGGCGCGGGCTGATGGTATTCCGCAACGACCAGCGCGCGGGGCGGTGGGTGTATTACTCGCTGGCCGGCTGGCTGATGACGGCGGCGGCGATGTCGCTGACGGCCTACATGGTGGCCGCCCCGCTGGTGGCGCTGCACTTCGGCATATTCACGCCGTACGCGCCGCTGCTGAGCGTGCTGCTGCTGCCGATCGTGGCGGCGGTGCTGGTGGTGGGGCATGTGTCGCTGGCACTGGCGGGCGTGCTGCCGGGGTTGGCCTACTCGGTGGGGCAAGTTGCGGGCGGCCTGGCCGGGGGGATGGCGTGGGCGATCGGCTGGCTGGACTATCTGCCGGGGCTGAGCTACGCCCTTCGGCCGGTGACGGTGGCGTGGGTGGGCCTGTGTTATGCGGTGATGCTACTCGTGCTATCGGCACGGCGGCTGCGGTACGGGCGGGCCGCAGCGGCGCTGCTGGCGGTGGTGTTGGTGACGGTGACAATAAACACGCAGCGAACCGCCCCTCCGCCGGAGCTGGCGGAGTTGAACGTGCTGGCTGTCGGCAAGGGCCAGTGCGTGCTCTTGCGAACGCCGAGCGGCCGGACCTTCCTGCTCGATGCCGGCACGCAGAGCGGCTACGACGTAGCCCAGCGCGTGCTGCTGCCGTTTGTCCGCGCGCGCCGTCTGCCGGGACCCAGCGCGGCCTTCATCTCCCACGCCAACACCGACCACTACAACGCCCTGCCCGCGCTGCTCGGCCACGGCCGGCCAGCGCTGCTCCGCCCCCGCCAGCTAACAAGCGTGTACCTAAACGATTATTTCGGCCTGGCCAACGACCACGCCGGCGGCGCGCTCTCCCAACAGATGCTGGCCGATCTCACGGGCGCCGGCGTGGAGATTATCCGCCTGCGAGCCGGCGACCGAGTGCAACTGGACGATCGCACGCACGTGGAGGCGATCTGGCCCGGGCCTGACATGCCCGCCGACATGTCCGTCAACGACCGCTCGCTCGTGCTGCGGATAACGTGCGACGACCGTAGCGTGATTGTCGCCGGCGACATAAAGCAGGACGCCATGACGGCCTTGCTGGCTGGGGATGTTTCGCTGCTGGCCGCCGACGCGATCATACTCCCCCACCACGGCGGCTGGTCGCCCGCCTTGCCGGCGCTGGTCGCGGCCGTCGACCCAGCCGTGGTGCTCCGTTCGTCCAGCCGGCCCGCGCCCATCCCCGACAGCCAGGTAACGCGCCGCGAGTTTTTCGAATCGCTACGCCAGCAGCGCCGCTACTACACCACCGCCGAACACGGCTGGCTCCAACTAACCTTCGGCCGAGGCAAGTGCGAAGTGACCACCATGCGCTCGGCGACCACGCGTTGATTCATACCCCATACGGCATGCCCACGTAGGCGTCCCGATGTACATCGGGATGGCACCCGGCGACAAAGCGATGAGCGGTGAACCAACAGAAAGAACAGCGTGCGTAGAACACCACTACGCACCCTACCAACTTGGTGAAATATTTGCAAAATAGACTTGTTTCATGGGTGCCTAAGTGATAGTATTCTTATATGGTTAGCTATGTCCCCAATGTGCTCGACGCGGCTGAGACGGTAGGTCTCGGCCTCTTGTCTTGCGCACTGTGGCGTTGGATCACGACATCGCTACTCAATAAAAAAAAAATGGCAATATGTTGTTGACATAAGAAGTTTCATCCGTATCCTTGCGGAGCTCTGCATCGGGGAACATTTCTCGGGCCTTTCGCTCATAGGCCGCATTTAACTGTCTTGTTTGTAGAGACATCCGTCGCTTGCTCCCCATCAGTGCTGGATGTTGCAGATCTGGCCTTCCCTTGCTTCCTGCGCTCGGACCGTCTGCCGGGAGTCCAGGCCGCCTCCGGCGAGTCGATTGCGGATTTGCGATTTGCGATTGTCGATTGATGTCCGGCGGCCCGGTCATTACAGTTGGGGGATCACTTGGGAATAGAAAGGGACGCCCATGCTCGCTCTGATTGGAATGCTGGCCGCAGCTGGGGACGCTGGGGTTGACCATATGTGCCCCGCGCCGACCTCGCTGTGGATCGTGATAGGGGCTCCGTGTCTGGCGGCTGTGATTGTTGGCCTGTTGGGTTGGTGGTCTGCGAAGTCCGTTGCCAAGAAAGCAGCGGCCGCCTCCACCAAGAACGCCAGGATAGCCGGGTCCTCTGCCACGAACGCTGCCGAGATTGCCGCCGGCGGCGCCAAGGAGTCGGCCAGGATCGCCGCCAAATCTGCCGCCGAGAACACTGTTAAGCTGTCGCTGGAACGTTTTCGTAAGGAGCAATGCTGGACTGCCAAGCACAATGCCTATTCTGGGCTTCTGCAGGCCTGTCATATACTCGTGGCCGTTCTTAGCGAGAGTGAAGGTGTTTACAAGCGGGCCGCCGTCAATCCGGACAGCCCTGAGACTACTGATGCAACGGCGCAGCTTCCTAACAGATTCGCAGAGGTCGACAAGAGCTTTGTCGCTTCGGTTGCTGGGCATTCTCTCTTCGTGTCGAACGAGCTCAATGCGGTCATGGCAAAGTGTGTTGCCGCCCTCAGACCCGGTGACGTGCCGTCGGAGCTTGAACCGACGGCGGTCTTCAAGGCGGCTGAGGAACAAGCCATCGCCCGACAGTCGGCAGTCATGGCCGCTGTCCAGAAGATTATCATTCTTGGCCGCAAAGACCTTGATATCACGTGGCCGGACCATTCGTCAGGCTCCCCTCCCATCGGCCAGGGCGAATCCTGCTCGCAAGACTAGCTGCACGTTTACGCGGCGGATCAGATATCCGCCGCGCAGAAGTTCAGCATGCCCACGCAAGCGTGGGCATGGCACCCGATGGCCATCCTATCAACCCCAAGCATGCCCGCGTAGGCGCGGGCATGGCACCCGTCATTTCCAACTCGCGCACATCATTTAGACATTAGTCATTAGGCCTTAGACATTGCGGCCCCTTCCCGCGTCGGCTTCCGCTTGCGTATTACTATCCAGAAGCCTGCCGCGGCGAGTATGCCTAGGGACGCTACTGGGGCCCAGATTATTAGGGGGGTTAGGGCGGGCTTGGCTGCGTATAGGCCTAGGAGCACGCCGCCTATTGCCGGGCCGGCTGACCAGCCTACTGCCTCGGCCAGGCCGTATAGGCCCATGTACCTGCCCATGCGGTCCGGCGGGGCCATCTTGGCGACCGCTGTGCTGGCGGCCGGCGTGAAGATCATCTCGCCCAGCGTGATGATCGCCATCGAGGCGAACACCATTGCCAGCGAGTCGGCGGCTGCGACTGACAGGAACCCCATGGCCAGCAGCAGACAGCCTGCCACGAGCGGCTTGCGCATAGCCATGCCCGCCACGACCAGGCTGATAGGCCATTGCAGCAACACCACCAAGCCGCCGTTTAGGCTGTAGACGTAGCCCACCTGATGCTTGGCTATGCCGACGTGGTTCTTCATGTAGAGCGAGAACGTCATGAGGTACTGGCCCATCAGCAGGAACAGCAGCAGGCAACAGCCGCAGAAGGCGACGAAGCGCCGGTCGGCCAGGACAGAGAGAATGTCGCGGAAGTCAAACTGGCCTGTCTTGATCTCGCCGGCCGTCTCCGTGAGCCACCTCGCCGCCAGCACGAGCCCGATGAGGCTCGCGATGCCAGGCGCCGCGAACAGGGCAGGATAATCCAGCGTCGCCAGCACGAACCCGCCGCCCGCCGCCCCGACTGCCCAGCCGACGTTGTGGCCGACCTTCATCAGGCCGTAGGCTTTCACGCGGTCGGCCGGGGGGATGATATCCGCCACTAGCGCGCCCACAGCCGGCCTGATGGCGGCGCCGATGAAGCGAGTCAGCGCGAAGGCGGCGACGATCCACAGCCAGTTCGCCCGCATGTGCGCCAGAAAGGCGAGGAGTAGGAATGCGAAAATCCGCAGGATCAGCACGCTGCGAATAACGAACAGCCGGCCGACGCGGTCGGCGAGCTCGCCGCCGATGATGCGTCCGCTGGCGCTGACGACGGCCGAGACGAGCATGACCAAGCCGATCTTCGTCGGAGTCAGACCCACCTGCTCCTCGAGGTAGATCGCAACGAAGGGGATGAGCGCGCCGAAACCGACGGCGACGATCATGCCGACTCCGGTGATGACCCAGAGGCGGCGGTCGAATGCGGCGAGATCTCGAAAGTGTTTTCTGATTTGGAGCATCGTGTTTTGCGCGCGCTTTTGACGTTGCTAAATCGGCGAAGTCCGGTCAGGCCCGGCAAGGCCTGGCAAGTGGTGGACGATTTCTGGGAGCTAGGGCGAGCTACGGCAAGCTACGGGGAGCCCGGGACGGCTCGGCGGCGGGTCAGATCCCGAGGTCCTCCTTGGTGAGGATGGCGTGGAACTCAAAGCCGGCGGCCTGGACATTCTCCCTGGCGCCCTGCATGCGGTCGATGACGAAGACGATGCGTTTAATGTTGGCCCCAGCGGCAGTTAGGGCGGCGGCAGCTTCCAGAGCGGCCCCGGCGGTGGTGCCTATGTCCTCCACCAGCAAGACGTTACGGCCATCGACGGGCGTGCCCTCGATGAGCTTGGCCGTGCCGTAATCCTTCGCCTGCTTGCGGACGAGCGTGAAGGGCTTGCCGGTCGCCATCGACGCCGCCGCCGCCAGCGCGACGGCCCCAAGTTCCGGCCCGGCTATGACTTCCACGTCCTCGGCGAACGGCGCGAGCCGCCGGCCGAGCTCGGCGAGTATGTCAGGCTGGGTCTCGAAGAGGTACTTGTCGAGGTAGTACTTGCTCCGCTTGCCGCTGCGAAGAAGGAAGTCTCCTTCGAGGTACGCGGTCTCTTTGATCCGGCTGGCCAGCTCGGTGGTGTCCATGGGTGCTCCTTAGAGTGTCTGTAGTTGGGGCGAGGTACTGTATCTGCCAGGCTGGGTCGGCGTCAAGCGTTGCCCGCCGAGGTGCAGATGGCCCTGGCCAGCCGAGTGAATCTCGCGCGGGGGTGGGCGGAAAAACTCGCCTTGCCTCTTGGCGTATGTAGTCGGAGAAGTTAAGGTACCCATCCTATGTCCGCCGTCCAGCAAAACAAACCATCGTGGCTAAAGGAAGTTGCATCCGTGCGCGACACGGTCCAGAGCATCGGCATCGCCGTGGTACTGGCGTTCGTGCTGCGGGCGTTCCTCATAGAGGCCTTCGTCATCCCGACCGGCTCGATGGCGCCCCGCCTGATGGGCGAGCACTGGCGTCTGCAATGCCCCGTGTGCGGCTTCGAGTATGACTACGGATGGACGGCAATGTCAGGCCAGCCCAGTGGTAGGCGGAAGTCCCATCCCTCCAACGCCACATGTCCCAACTGCAACCACAATTACAAAGCCAGCGACGGCTCGGCTACCTGGGTCGCCGGCGGCGATCGCGTACTAGTACTCAAGTACCTCAACAACTTCCGCGACCCGCAGCCCTGGGACGTAGTGGTCTTCCGCAACCCGCAGAACAATCGGGAGAATTACATAAAGCGCCTGATAGGCGTGCCGGGCGAGACCATTGAGATCATACACGGCAATGTCTGGGTGAAGTTGGACGACGACTCGCCCTGGACCATCCGCCACAAGCCGCCGAACGTCCAGGAGGTCATGTGGCAGATAGTGCACGACAACGACTATCAGCCTTTCATCCCTGCAGTTCAGCCCACCGGCCAGGTCAACTATCCGCAAGCCAGGCCGCCTGATCCCAGCATCATCCCGTGGTGGACTGATCCCCGCCGATCGGGCATGTGGGATACGACAGGCAACCAGAACCGGCTGTTCGCCTTCAAAGGATCGGCCCCGGCTGGCTTGCTCTTCGGCGGGCCCGACGAGAACTCGTCTGTCCGTATCGACAGGAGTTTCACCTTCCTGCCAAGCTACGGCTACAACTCCATTGGCAACGAGGCCAACCCCAGATCCAACCCGCACTATCGCAGCGAAGTGTGCACGGATCTGCGGTTGTCCTTCGTCTACAGGCCCCAGGCTGCAGACAGCCGGGTGGTTCTCCTGCTGGATGCGATGGCAAAAGGCTACGCCGCCGAAGTGTCTGCCGACGGTACCGTGCGATTGCTCCACCGGCCCGGCGCCGCGGCGGCGATCCTCGCTGCCGGCAACCCAGCGGAACTGACAGAAGCGACCGGCTGGACCACTTGGCAGGAAGGCAAGCTGCCGCCTCTGGAAGTTGGGCGAGGCCATGAGCTGGCGATAACCAACGTGGACTACCACCTGACGCTGTGGGTGAATGGCAAGGCCGTCCTTGAGAGCGACTCCACCCAGTACCCAGCCGACCACGACGCAAGTGCCGCTGCCATGCAGAAGGTACTCGACGGTCGCGACCGGATCCCCACGCCTCAGGTCGCCATCGCCGCCGCCGGCGGGCCCTGCCAACTGCTGCATGTCCGCCTGGAGCGGGACGTCTACTACACGTTCACCAATCTGGACCTCCGCAGGGGCCCGCGGTGGCAATACGCCCGCAGCCTGGAGGGCGACGCTTCGCCGGAGGCCAGCCCGCTCGGCTGGGGTATGCTGGGCCGGCCAATCCGCCTGCGAGGGGATAAGTCCGCACCAAACAGTCTGGACGCGTTCTTCGTGTTAGGTGATAATAGCCCCCAGAGCCATGACAGTCGGCGATGGACACTTGCCGCCCCGACGTTGCGGCTGTTCCAGGACGGCGAGGCGGTGTACCAACTGGGTACCGTGCCGCGTTACAATATGATCGGAAAGGCAGTCTTTGTCTACTGGCCCAGCGGATTCCGCCTGCCGCATATATCGGACCTTCCTCTGGTACCCAATGTCGGCAGTATGCGGCGGGTTCGATAATGAGGTGTTCTGCGTGGCGATGCTGCGTCTTTGGACTTGACAGGTTATGCACAATGGCCCCCGGCCTGGCGGGCAGACCGGGCATTCCCCGGCGGCGTATAGGTGATTAACCTGCCAGAATGGGTTGCGGCCGCCAGGCGGCCCGGCCGATGTGCTGTTGCGGGATGTAACTAATTATTTTATCCACACTTGCAGCGATGCCAAGGCTCTGCAACTAACGAGTTGGCCGTCGCGGCATCATAATTGCCGGCCAGGGCTTTCGAACTGGGCACGAGGCGCCGGATACTGGCGATGCCCATTGTTAACAAGTTATCCACAGAGCCTGGCTAAGGCAACAATACTCGGAATTCTTATAATGGTCCTTCTTCAGACAAACGGGCTGGTAAAGCGATACGGCGGTCGAGCCGTTGTGGACGATGTGTCATTGACGGTCAATCAGGGCGAAATTGTCGGTCTGCTCGGCAGGAACGGAGCGGGCAAGACCACCTGTTTCCGCATGGTCATCGGCATGGTGGGCCCCAATGCAGGGCGAGTCATCTTCGATGGCGTCGAGGTGACGCGCATGCCTATGTACAAGCGAGCCAGGCGAGGCATGGGCTACCTCTCGCAGGAGCCCAGCATTTTCCAACGGCTGACCGTTCGCGACAATCTCCTGGCGATCCTTGAGACCATGCCCATGGCGCCCATGGCCCGCAACGAACACTGCGAGCACCTGCTGGACCAGTTCGGGCTCAGCCACGTCGCCCGGCAGTTGGCCAGAACGCTATCCGGCGGCGAGCGACGCAAGCTGGAAATTGCCCGGGCACTGGTTACAAACCCCACGATGATCCTGCTGGACGAGCCGTTCTCAGGCGTAGACCCTATCGCCGTGCAGGACCTGCAACAGGAAATCCGCCACCTCCGCGACCGCGGGATTAGCATCCTGCTGACCGACCACAACGTCCGCGAGACTCTCAGCGTCACTGATCGGACGTATATCCTGGACAACGGCAAGATCCTGCGAGAGGGCCCGCCACAGGATCTGATCAACGACGAACTCGTGCGCCGCACCTACTTTGGCCAGACCTTCAGCGGCAATGAGTTCTCCTAACGCTTGGCCAGTCCCCCTCCTACGAAAATCTGAGATGCCTTTTGGGAGGCTGCCGCCCGACAGCTATTTGATTTTCGCGTCGAATACTTCCGGCGTGATTATCAGGACCGTCTCCACCGGTACTCCGTTGCGATCGGAAACGAGGAAGCATCTACCGAGGCTGGTCTCTCTGCTCGCCTCCTCGGTGGCGCCTATGACTATGAAATCGCCCTTGTTCATCCTCACCTGGAACATCATCGGGTAGATGTTGTAAGTAGTGCCCCTCCGCACCATCGCCGCCGAGCCTTGCTCCGTAACGATCATCGGCCTGCGTCGCGCGGACTCAACTAGCGGCAGGCCGGTGACCGTCAGCGTCTGCCCATCGGGGTCTACCTCGCACAACAGCGAGAAGATATATCGCCCCGCCGGGTAGTCCATGCCGCTGATCGTGTCATCTGCATGCACGAGAAACACTGTCTGGGAAGTGGCGTGCTCACGGACGACCACCGGCACAGGCCTGCCGGGCGGGCCGGCCACGGTGATGGGCGTGTGCTGCCGGCCTGACATGTCTACCAGTACATCGTCCAGCCTATCCCAGTCGTCGCGCGAGCCCACGGCGATCCGCAGGCCGTTTTGCGACAGGGATATCTCCTCGTCGAAGGCCATCACCTGCCGCCTCAACAACCCCCACAGAGCCCGCGACTCGCTGGTGGCGCCTATCGGCACCTTCACGGCGGCCACGTGCACCTTGATCATCTGCACCGTCTCACGCGAGTAGGATCGCCCCGCGAAGGGCGACCACACCGGGCCGTCCTCGCCCCCACAGCCGGCGAGCGTAGCTACCACACCGATAAGCCACGCCGCAGCGTAATTTTGGCGGAAGAGTTTCATAACGTACCGACTGCCTCTCGTGTCCTGTTATCGCCTATCGACCATGTTGGTCGGCCGGCTGAAGCATACCGCGATCCGCGCACAAACAGGCCCCGCCCATGTCCGGACGAGGCCTGGGATGTATCCAGTCACGGATGATCTATATCTCAATTTGCGATGATTCCACCGGGCTGGCCCCGGCCGACACAGGGGCCGACGGCGGGCTGTCTTTCAACGGCCTAAAGCCTCGCTTGAACTTCATGGCCACCAGCAGGACCATGAACATCGCCACGATCGGATAGGCCAGGAACCGGGCAAAGTAATGAATCTGTCGCCATATGGTTACCGTCTCTTCGCTCGCCCCAAGTTTGGCGCGGGCAAGTTCGGCGCCTTCGCGCAGTTGAGACAAATTGAACGTCGCGCCACTGGCCAAAGAAGTGTAGAGAATCTGCTGCCACGGCACGAGCATCGCCAGGAGAACCAGCGACCAGAAAAACGCACCGAGGAATCCTCTGGTCTCGCCGACCTGGCCGACCAGAGACACCTTCACGCCGAACATGACCGTGAGCATCAGAAGCAACCCGCACACGACGGCCAGGAACTTCGTCGCTGCCGTGGCGAAAACCAAGGCCTCGGACCACGTCTCGGCATCGGCTTGGCCGACTGCCGTATCGTCGGCAGCGCCCAACACGCCGACGAAGTCCACCAGGACAAACGCGACAATTTGCACGAGCAGGCACAGCAACAGCAGCAGGGCCAGCCAATTGCTGATCCGCCCCAGATACCGCAGGGCGTCGCAGAACTGCATCGGTGTAGTGGGATTGTCTTGGGGCATTGTATATGTCCTTTCATCGCGCAGCGTGCGCAGCAACGGCACGCACTTCATGCCGATCGTCTACTAATAGAGGATATCGAACCGATCTGGCTCATATCTGCAGCAAACCTTGCCCCCATCCCCAACAAGCCCAATCCACGCGCGGCGTTCGTGCAATTCGCGTAATTCGTGGACCATTCGCGGACTATTTCACAACCAGGTTCACCAGCCGACCCGGCACGACGATCTTCTTGATGATGTTCTTGCCGGCCGTCAGCTCCACAATCCGCATCTCCGCAAGGGCGGCGGCCAGAATCGCCTCGTTGTCGGCGCCCGCCGGCACGCTGATACGCGCGCGGTTCTTGCCATTGATCTGCACGGACAATTCAACGGACGCCACCGCCAGCATGGCATCCTCGTACTCCGGCCAGGGCTCGTAGGCGACGCCGCCGTCGTGGCCCAACTGTTGCCACAGCTCCTCAGCCAGGTGCGGCGCGAACGGTGAAAGAACAAGCACCAGCCGCTCGGCTTGGTCTGGCGTAATGTGCGAGCCCTTGAAGCAAGCATTGATGAATTCCATCATCGCGGCGATGGCGGTGTTGAACTTCATCGCCTCGACGTCCTCGCCGACTTTCTTGATGAGTTTGTGAAGCGCCTTCTCGATATCCCCGCAGCCAGGCTCGTCGCCGATCATCGACGGAACATCCTCGTCGCCAACCAACAGCCGCCACACGCGCTGCAGGAACCGATGCACACCTGGCACGTCCCGCGTGTTCCACGGCTTGGAGGCCTCGAGCGGCCCCATGAACATTTCGTACAGCCGGAAAGTGTCCGCCCCGAACAGCCCGATGACCTCGTCGGGGTTAACGACGTTCTTGAGGCTCTTGGACATCTTCTCGACGCTCTCGATGAGCCGCTCACCTGTCTCCACGTGCGCCGGGACATCTCCGGTGAGATCAACATCGTCGTAGCCGATGTAAACTCCTCGCGCGTCGCGATACGCGAACGACCGGATCATGCCCTGGTTGAACAGCCTGCCGAACGGCTCGACCGTGCTCACCTTGCCCAAATCGTAAAGCACCTTGTGCCAGAACCGCGCGTACAGCAGGTGCAGCACCGCGTGCTCCGCCCCGCCGACGTACAGGTCCACCCCGCCCGACGGGTTGGCCTCGGTCGGCGACATCCAGTACTTCTCGATATCCTCGCCGCAGAACGCCTCGCCATTCGTCGGGTCGAGGTATCGCAGGTAGTACCAGCAACTGCCCGCCCACTGGGGCATGGTGTTCAGTTCCCGCCTCGCCGGGCCGTGGCACGATGGACAATCGACATTGACCCACTCCGCCGCCTTGCCCAGCGGCGGCGAGGGCGGTGTGTTGGGGTCGTCGCTAGTGGTTGGGTTGAAGTCCGCCATCTCCGGCAGCAGCAGCGGCAGGTCCGCCTCGGCCAGGGCGACAGTGCCGCACTTGGGGCAGTGGATGATCGGGAACGGCTCGCCCCAGTATCGCTGCCGGCTGAACAGCCAGTCTCGCAGCTTGTACTTTACCGCCGGCTTGCCGAGGCTTTCGCTGGCCAGGTATGCGGTGATCTTCTCTTTGCCTTCGCTGGGGCTCAGCCCATTAAGCAAGCCCGACTCAACGTACTCCAGCTCCTCCGACAGCGTCGCCTCGCAGACGGGCACAGCCGTTGGCGAAACAGCCACGCCGCTCTCGCCCAGCAGTTCGTCGAGCCCCCGCGCACCCACGAACATCCACGACTTGGGATCTGTATTGGTGTAGAGCAGGCGGTCGTCGCCCTCGTTGGGCACGAACGGCCCGGCGGCAATCTCGGCCTCGTGGGTGATCGGACCGAAGTCTATGCCCCGCACATCCGGAAAACGCTTCGGGTCGGCACGGTACGTAGTGTAGGTCTTGATGAAATCGTCATGATGCAACACGGAGATGTAGCGGGCGTCCAATTCGTCGGTGTGCTTAAGAATCGCACGAATGGGCAGGCCATACGAAACCGCGAACGCCCAGTCGCGCTCGTCGTGGGCGGGCACAGCCATGATCGCGCCCGTGCCGTAACTGATCATGACGTAGTCGGCCACATATATTGGAATCCGCTCGCCGCTGACCGGATTGATCGCATAGGAACCGGTAAATGCGCCGGTTTTTTCCTTCGAGTCGCTCATCCGCTCCAGTTCGGTCTTCTGGGAGGCCTGGCGGACATAGTCGACCATTGCGGGGCGATGCTCGTCGGTGGTGAGCGTCTCGGCCAGCGGATGCTCCGGCGAGAGAACCATGTACGTCGACCCGAAAAGCGTGTCAGGGCGAGTGGTGTAAACGCGAATGATCAACTCGCTGTCTTCCACGTGGAAGTCCACCTCAGCGCCCGTGCTCTTGCCGATCCAGTTGCGCTGCATGATCTTGATCGGCTCGGGCCAGTTCAGCATCGCCAGGTCGTCTTCCAGCCGGCTGGCGTACGCCGTGATGCGAAGCATCCATTGCTTCATCGCTCGGCGGTACACCGGGTGGTCGCCGCGCTCGGATCGGCCATCGTTGGTGACCTCCTCGTTGGCCAGCACCGTCCCCAGCTTCGGGCACCAGTTAACCGGCACCTGATCCATGTAGGCCAGCCGATGGCTGTCCACCAGCGAATGCTGCTGATGGGGCGACATCGTTGCATAAATCTTGGAATCTTCGTGCTGTCCACTCTTGAGCTTGTCCACGAGCTCCGCGATGGGCCTGGCCTTGTCGGCCTCGGGATCGTACCAGCTATCGAACATCTGCAGGAAAATCCACTGCGTCCAGCGATAGTACTCCGGGTCGGTCGTCGAGACCCGCCGCGTCCAGTCGTAGCTGAAGCCGAACATCTTAATCTGCCGCTCGATGTTGGCTATGTTCCTGAGTGTCGTCTCGCGCGGGTGGATGCCATGCTCCACGGCGTATTGCTCGGCGGGCAGGCCGAACGCGTCGTACCCCATCGGGTGCAACACGTTGTAGCCTTTGTGGCGGGCGTAGCGGCAGACGATATCCGTGGCGGTGTACCCCTCTGGGTGCCCCACGTGCAGGCCCGAGCCGGACGGATAGGGGAACATGTCCAGCACGTACAGCTTGGGCCTATCGACGAAACCATCCTCGCCGGGGCTGGGCTGAGTGAAAGTACCATCAGCTGCCCAATAAGCCTGCCACTTCGCCTCGATTGCCGTGAAGTCGTATCCTGCCATGCCGCTAATCCTAACCGTGCGTCGTCAAATCTTGCCGATGTACCATAGACCTATTCGCTGCGGCGATAAAATCGCTCATCGTATGAACCAGCCCCCCTACTCCGCCGTAACATAGGCGAGAGGAGCATTTATATGTTTCGTTACCTGTCGCTCTCCGAAAAAGCCATCGCTATAGGCTTCGGCGTATCGGTCGTCATAATTCTGTCTTTCGCAACCATTATCATCGGCAAATGGCTCGGCCGAGCGATAATGCACAGACCATCGCCAAGACGCAGTCGGCGAGTGAAACTCGCCCGGCGAGGCATTGTTATTGTAGCCATGGCGATCCTGGCGTGTCTGATATACAGCTTTTTCGAGCCCTACAGGCTCGAAATCACGCACGTTACCGTGCCTACTGCCAAACTGCCCGCCGGCAGCCGGCCGATACGCATAGTCCACATTTCCGACCTTCACTGCGACGCCAAGCCGCTGCTGGAGGAGCGTGCCGTCAGCGAGATAGCCGCCCTCGCACCCGACATAATCTGCTTCACCGGCGACGCCATGAACGACCAGGCCACGCTGCCACGCTTCCAGGCGATGATGACGAAACTCGCCGACATCGCCCCGACCTTCGCCGTCTTCGGCAACTGGGACGAGACCGGCTGGCGGGGCGAGGTCGACTACTTCGCCCCCAACTTCGACGCCTACAAAAACTGGGACTACGACGGCTGGGGCCGGACCGACTATTACGGGCCTACCGGCGTTCAACTGCTCACGGGCACACCCGTCCGCGTACTCATCGACGGTCAGCCGGTATGGATCGCCGGCACGCCGTTCTACCAGTTTTCCTCGCCGCAACACGTCGCCCGTGCGCTCACCGACATAGCCGACGACGAACCGGTGATATTCCTGCATCACTATCCATCGATCATCCTCAACCTGCCAGGACGCGGCGTGGACCTGTGCCTCTCGGGCCATACGCACGGCGGGCAACTCGCCCTGCCCTTCTACGGCGCGCTGACGACGCTGACATCGACGGGCAAGCGGTTTGAAGCTGGCCTCTACAAACATGAAGACACCTACCTGTACGTCAGCCGCGGGCTGGGAGTCGAAGGTCACAACGTGCCGCGCATTCGTTTCTTCGCTCGCCCGGAAATAACGGTCATCGAGCTAACGCCGCTCGATGAATGATAAATGCTAAATTGAAAATGCTAAATGAAAGAGGCACCCGCGCGTGATGTGCCGGCTTTGCTGTTCAATTTAGCATTTGAAATTTATCATTTATCATTGGGCACCGCCCAGCGGCCCACGCCTCTTTCATTTAGCCGCCGAGCCGGTCCCAACGAGAGGGTGCCATGCTTCTGGCCGTTCGCAGAAGCATGCCGGCTGGGCTAATGCTAAATGCCAAATTGAACCGCACTATCAGCCGGCTGGGCCTCTTTCATTTAGCATTCTCACTTTATCATTTGTCATTGGGCACCGCCCAGCGGCCCACGCCACACAGTACAAGAAACGGGCGGCGACCTTGCCAGGCCGCCACCCGTGATAATCCTTGGTGCCAAGCCCGTCTACTTCTTCGCTTTCATTAGCTTGCGTAGGCACGCCTTGGCCTGCTTACGCATGCCGCCGCCCTTGCCGGTCGAGCGCTCACGCTCCAGCTTGGCCAGCAGGCGATCCATCTCCGCACCATCGACGGGCAGTTGGACAACCTTTTCCTTGTAGCCCGCTATGTGCATCGCGTTGGAAAGCTCCAGCTCGTTGAGAGCCTCGACGCCCGTTGCATACTGGAAGGGCTTGCCGCTGATAAGGTGACGAGCGAAGCCCGCGTTGATCTCCAGGTGACCTTCCTTGCGCTTGGGGACGGCCACTTCCGTCCACTTTATCGACTGCTCCGCGCCGCCCGCCGAGGCGTTCTTCGAGCCGAAGATGTGCCTGCTGATGGGCATGCCGAGCAAGCCGAGCTTGATCTTCTCATCCTCGACAATGATCGTGCCCTTGTCGCCGCAGAACATGAACTGCTCGTAGCCGGGCTCTTCGGCGGTGGTCGTGTAGATGTAGCCGACCCGGCCCTTGCCGTAGTCCATCAGGAAGTTGCCGCAATCTTCCACCTCGATTTTGTGAACTCGCGTGGAGATCAGGCCCATGAGGCTCTTGGGCATGCCGCTTAGCCACTGGAACAGGTCGAAGTGGTGCGGGCCCTGATTGATCAGCACGCCGCCGCCCTCGCCATCCCACGTGCCGCGCCACTCGCCGCTGTCGTAGTAGGCCTGCGTGCGGAACCAGTTGCTGCAGATAAGCTGCGAGCGGAACACCTCGCCGATCTTGCCGCTATCGATGAGCTTCTTGACGGTTATCATGTCCGCCCGTGCGCGGTGGTGCAGCATCACGCCGAGCGATACCCTGCGCTTCTTGCACTCAGCCACCATTATGCGAGCGTCGCCGATCGTGGCCGACAACGGCTTTTCGCTCATCACGTGCAGGCCCTTGCGAGCGGCATAAACCGTCAGCGGGGCGTGCCAGTAGTGAGGCACAGCCACGATGACCACGTCGCACAGACCTGAGTCGATCATCTCGAAACCGCTCGTGAAGTACGGCACATTGGCCTTCTCGCCGAACTTCTTGGCCTTGGCGGCGTCGATGTCGGCTATCGCCGTCAGCGAGAACTGCCTGCTCTTGGCGGCGGGGATTGTCTCCACGTGCAGACTACCTACCATGCCGACGCCGATGACGCCGAAACGTACGTGCTTGAGCTTCTTCATCTGTTGTCTCCGTTGCGTTTTTCTGAATTTAGTTTTGAATCAATTTTCTGCATTGTCCGACATTGCGGACATTCTTGTAATCAGCGCATTGCGTTCGTGAGATTACGCGAAGTTATTGCGAGTCAGTGGCGTGAGTCTAGATGGCCCGCCTCGGGATTGCAAGTGGCGGGCAGGCGAATTATCATGCCAGCATGCATAGAGTGCGCGTAAAAATCGAAGGCCTGCGTGACCCAGCCCAGGCTGTGCAAATCGCCGAGATGGGGGCAGACGCCATAGGCCTGGTGTTCGCCGACTCGCCGCGGCAGGTGACGGCCGAGCAGGCGCGGGCGGTCGTAGCCGCCCTGCCGCCATGGGTGGCCACCGTCGGCGTGTTCGTAAATGCGAGCGCCGATGAGATCAATACGATCGTCGCCACGACGGGCATGACCAACGTGCAACTACATGGCGACGAAGCGCCGGACATAGTCAGCCAGATTGACGCGCCGTGCATCAAGGCCTTCCGCGTGGCCGGCGAGGGCTGGACTGATGAAGTGGCCGCCTTCCTGGCCGGGCTAAGCGAAGCTGGCCGGGCTAACCTGCAGGCCATCCTGCTGGACGCCTACGACAAATCCGCCCGCGGCGGCACGGGCAAGCAATTCAACTGGGACCTTGTAACCGCCGCCCGCCAGGCCGGCCAGCTAACCGACTACCCCCCGATAATCCTAGCAGGCGGCCTAAGCCCGGACTCCGTCGCCGACGCCATCCGCGCAGTAGCGCCCTGGGGCGTAGACGTCGCCAGCGGCGTGGAAAGCTCCCCCGCCGTCAAGGACATGGTCAAAGTAGCCGCCTTCATCCGCAACACGTGGCACGTCTAGACTGACTGACGCCGCCCCACACGCTACCAACGCCTGAACCGCCCTCTGCCGTCGCAGAGCTCGCCAAGCACCTTGTGCGGCGCGTGATCGCGGCCATCTCCGAAGGGCCCCTCCTGCGAATTTGGGAAGTTTCGGCCGGATGTGAAGCCAAATCCGTACGTCATTCGGTGCTTATTGCGCAGGCTGACCATGAATGATGGCTGCGCATGAATGGAGGTCGCAAACGTCCCAACGGCGAGAACGTCGCCGGGCTTGAGAAGGATGTCGGATTCCTCACCCCGATATATCTTTGCTATGTCGATGGGAGTGATCTGCTCCTGGTTTTCACCGACTCGGCGGATTAGCACCGAATGCTCAGGCCAAGCCGGGGGCGACATGTTACCGGCAGCGGCCACGGCCATCTTTATCGTTATACGCGGCCCGGAAAGGTTGTAAACACCGGGCCTGGTCACTTCGCCCATCACGTAGAAGTCGCCGGGCGGGGTGCCTTCATCGGCGGGCGCTCTTAAATAATCGTCCGGCTGGTCTATGAATTCGGATTCGGTCTCCGGGTCGAAGCAGCCGATGCAGCTCATCCCCATCAGCGCGATCAACAACACGCTGCCGGACATCCTTGTCCATTGTCGTAATTTCATTGTCCGTATCTCCCGAATGTTTTGCCCGCGCGATCCCACTCGTGCGGCTTCGTCTTCACTTGTTATCGGACGGGCGGGGGGATGCCCTGCAGACAATGTGGGGAGATGCACCTGCAGTGCGGCGGTGGTGTGCGCCGTTGGCGGGCGGGATGAGATAGCGGCCCAGCCACGGCTGTGGCTGGGCTTTGGGGGCGCGGCGCCTATTGGGACAATGTTCGTGCGTTGTGCGCGGCGGCTACTCGTATTTGCCGATCAGTATCTTCAGGTGTTCCCAGGTGGCTTGGGCGATGTTGTCGCGGTTGGACCATATCGCCAGTTCCATCGCGCTTTGGGCGGGGCATGGGGTGTCGGCGATCTCGCCGAACCGCTCGATGGCGGCCTTGATTAGCGTGACGGCGTTGGCGGTGGCTGCGGTGAGATGGCCTATGATCTCCTTGAGTAGCTCGTGCTTCTCCAGGTCGGCCGGGTGCGGCCGCCAGCAGTCGTAATCGCTCGGCAGACACACCATCGCGTATGGCAGCTCGGCCTCGCGGGCGAGCTTGGCCTCGGGCATTACCGTCATGCCGATCAGGTCGCCGCCCCAGGCGCGGTGCATTTCGCTCTCCGCTCGCGTTGAGAAGGCCGGGCCTTCCATGCACACGTAGGTCCCATCTTCGTGCACTAGAGTGTCCACCGCCTCGGCGCACTTCAGCAGGTGCTGCCGCAGCACCGGGCAGAACGGCGAAGAGAATTCGACGTGGGCTGCGAAGTGCTCGTCGTAGAAAGTTCCCACCCGGCGGAAGGTTTTATCTATGACCTGGTCGGGAATGACCAGATGCCGCGGGGCTATGTCTTCCCGCAGGCTGCCGACCGCCCCGGAGGCGATCACGTGCGTGCAGCCCAGCGCTTTCAGCGCGTAAATGTTCGCGCGGTAGTTGACCTTCGAGGGGTTAGTCATGTGCCCGGCGCCGTGGCGGTCGAGCAACACCACGTCCGTGCCTCGCCAGGAGGTTTGAATGATCCGGTCGGAAGGCGAACCGAACGGCGTCTCGACGGACACGGGCTCGCCCTCGCCGCACAGCGCCTCGCCAAGTCCGCTACCGCCGATGATGCCTATTTTGAGATTATCCATGAATGCCAGCTCCTCTTGAGGCCCGCTTGCCGAGCCGATATCGCCAAGCGAGAATAACTCGTTGGCGGGCGGGCTGCCAGTTATTCCTCTACTGGCCGAAGCAGCTTGTTGAGAACGTCCTCCGCGCCGCTGAATGGCACGGTGCTAGTGATGGGGTCTGACAGTGTGCCTGTGATCTGAATCTCCACGATCTCGCTGACCACGTGCTCCAGCAGTTCCTCCAGGCCGAGCAGGCGGGGCATTTCGTCCGGCGGGCCGGCCAGGAACGTCAGGGCCAGCTGTTCGGTCTGCATGTCCATCGTCCCCGAGCCGAGCAAGCCCCTCGTCGGGCCTGTCAGGTGGATTTCCTCAAAGACCAGCGTGTTGCCGTTGAGGCTGTATAGCAGGATGCCCTGCGTGAACATCGCATCGCCGGGCAGTTCCACCGACATCACGTTCATCATGCCAAGCACGACCGGCATGCGGACCATGGCGGCATCGCTGATCAGCAGCACGCCCGAAGCTCGCCTGCTGGTTGGGTCGTCGGCGACGGCGATGAGTTCCAGTCGGCCCGTCAGCAGGCCTGTTATATTGTTGCGGTCCTCGCCCTCAGCCACGCCGGCGTTGAGCAGATCGTTGAGGTCCACGTTCTCCACCGACATCTGAATACCATACTCCAGCGGGTCGGACAGATCGATCTCGGCGAAGCCGTCTATCAGTTTCCCGCCGTGCGTATGCCCGATGAAATTATCCAAGTGGAGCATTGTCGAGGAGTAGGCCTTGGTTATCTGGCAGTCGACGTCCGTCAGTTCGCGATCGCCGATGTGGATGCTGTCGAAGTGCAGGTCGCCCTTGATGGCCAGCCCATCTTCGTTTCGCGCGAGCTTGCCGGTGAGCTGGCCTGACATGGCCTTGTCGCTCAGGCCCAGCGAGACAACCGCGTCGGCCATGCCGAATGAGCCCTCGGCGTACCACAGCAGTTGCGGGTGGGGCTGGTCGGGCGTGGGGGCGGCCCGGCGAAAGTCCAGCCTGGAGATATCTATATCGCACGTGCCGCCCGGCCTGAACCGGCCAGCCAGGGCCCTCAGATCGCTCGGTATGGCCGCCAGAAACTCTTCGTCCATCGGCATGTTGCGGGCAGTCAGCGACAGCCCCTTGCCGGACAAGCCCGAACTGTGGTCGATGACTCCGTTAATGGTGACGAACATGTCACCCGCTCTTGCCGTCAGGTCGGTCAGCTCGGCCCGGCCCGGCGTGACGACCACCTTGCCTCTTACACCCGGCAGCGTGTATGGGAAGCCCTCGTAGCGCAGAGCCATCCCCTTCGGCGTCAGCACAACGCGGTAATCGTCGGCCGGCGTGTCCGGTAAATTTTGCTGCAGCCAGATGCTCACGCCCATCCGCCCGGCGGGGGCGAACTTTCGGGTGAGCGACTGCACTTCCTCGGGCAGCATCGCCAGCAGCTGTTCGTCCACGTTCACTTCCGGGGCCTCTACATTGACATCCACGCCGATGTGATCTTCGTTGACAAACATCTGCCCGCTGATGACGACGCGCGTCGGCCCGTGGGCTGCGGCGAGTTTCTTGACGATAATTCTCCCCGGCTCGATGCTGATTTCGCCCACGCCGTCCGTAATGGCCTGGGGCAACTCATCCAGGCGGAAGGACACGTCAGCCACGCTGGCTTGGATGTTGAAGTCCAGCGGGGTTTCCTCGCTGTCCACAACGCGTGCCCGCACGTTCGTGGCGAGCCCGGCCAATTCCATATCCCTGGCTACTTCTGCGATATTAGCGGGCAGAGCGGCCAGCAATTGCTCATCCAGCGGCAGGCGCGTAACGTCGATGGTCAGATCCACGACGGCCGACGGCTTGCCGACGTCGGTTATGTCGCCGTAAATCCTGCATCGCATCGCCCCGTTGCCGCCCGTGATGCGCGAGGACCGGTCGATGTGCACTCCGCGGCTGTCGAGCGTGGCCCGCCCAAGCAGATCCTCAATTCGGTAAGGGAATCCTTCGTAGGTGATAGAGGCCCAGCCGTTGAGGATCAGCTCGACGGACAAGTCTCGTTGACCTTGGTCGTCTCGCGTGGCGTGGACGAGCACGCTCGCCGCGCCGGACGGGGCCAGGGCGTCCCACACTTTGGCGTAGTCTTCCGGCAAGGCGTCGCGAGTGGCGGCATCGAACGGGCTGTTGATGCCGTTGAGCGTGATGTCGTAAGCCCACAGCCCGTCGGCCCGGGCGGCGCTACCCTTGATGTTTACCACGCTGCCGCCGCGCAGGCCGGTCAGGTCGATATCGTGGACGCCCAACTTGTCATCGAAACGTATCACGCCCGCCACGTCCCGCACAGGCGCGGGAAAGTGCTTGTACGTTACGGCCATACCGACCGGACGGACCTCACCGGAGTACGACAACTTTCCGTCGGTGCCCTTAGCCGCGTGGAGAGTGGCGTCTATGGCACCTTGCGGTTTGTATTCTGCAAATATTGATTCGACAATGTCGCCCAACGCCCCCGTCGCCGGATTCGTCTCCGGTACGATCAGCTCGCGGACCTCCATGCTCACGTCAAAGCTCGTTACCTCACCGCTCCGGCCGGCATGTCCGCTGAGCGTCAGCGTGCCGCCTTTGCTCTGGGCGATCGTGCCGGTAACGTCATGGAACTCCGCATCGTTGTAGGCGCCTTCGGCATCGGCTTTGAAGGTAATTTTGCCCCGCACGTTGTTCACCGTCAGTCCGCCCTGCTCCGGCGGGAGGGTCATCGAAATGTTTATCAACTCCAGTTCCATCGGGCCTTGCGTTTCGCTCTGCGTTCCACCTACCACCCGCAGCTTGCCTGAAATCTGGTATTGATCGCGCAGGTCGTCGAACCATCCCGACAGTTGCCCAAACGTCTCCGTCGAGGCAACAAGAGACATGTACTCAATCTCCCCCGTGATCATGTTAATGATCCACTGGCCACGATCAGGCTCTCTGATGCGCGCGTCCGGCTGGCGAAGGTATATTTCGTAGCGGATGTTGTCGCTGGTGGGCACGAAGGAGGCGTCACCGACGGTGGGCTCTCCTTCGGCCTGAAGATCGCCGCCGATAGTCACTCGCCGGTACAGTGCGTGCAGAGCGGTCATGGTCGGCAGCGAACCGCCGGGCACGCCCGTCCGCCTGTCGGCCAGCATCCCCTGGTAGGCGTGGGTCTTCGTCTCCGCATTGTACTCGTCTATTATTTCCGGATTGAGCAGAACCACCTCCGTGATTTCAAGCTTGCCCCTCAGCAGCGACCACGGATTGTGCCGCAAAACAACTTCCGGCGCACGGAAGAACGGTGACTTGTCGGTCGTGCAAATGTAAGCGTTGATATTGCCCAGCCGAATGCCGCCGAACATATCAAAGTGCGCTTCGCCGACTGTCACGCGCGCGCCGGTCAGGTCTTGCAGGTACTTACCCGCCATGCGGCGAACGCTCGCCTCATTGGTCAACTTCCAATAGCCGTAGATACCCCCCAGCAGCGCCGACAGCAGGATGAGCCCAATCAGATGCCGCCGTGGCGATACATACCGCCACTTGCGGAGCCGGCGGCGAGGCATGCGCTCCGCCGACCACTGCGCAACGCGATGCGACAGCCGCACGAACGATTTGGGTACGAAATCCATGGCCGTTATTATACTTTCCCGCGCCGGAGATACTAACCGGCAGTCTGCTCGTCTAGCGGCTTGTCCGCCACTTTCGCTTTTTTCACTTTCTTCGTCTTCTTCGCCTTTCCCGCCTTTCCCGCCTTGGCTCGCTTGGCTGGCGCGCGGAGCTTCAGCGCGCGGGTGCTCGCCTCGATCGCCTCGGCAACGTCGCCGGCGGCTATGCCGCTACGCCACGGAATGATAACCCCGCGGCGATCCTCACCGGAGAACAGATATTGAGTGACCAGTCCCATCCGCCACGGATCGGCGGAGTCGGCAGCGCAGTCGCCCGGGCCGGCTTGCATCCGCTTGACCAGCGATGCCAGTTGCTTGTCCACCAGCGGGTAGTCAAGCTGCCCGGCGTCGGCCACCTTGGGCCCGTGAACGCAGAACGCCCGGGCCAGCCGGCTGTTGTGGCCTCGCTGGATGAGCAGGAACGCGAAATCCGTCGCCGGCGCCACGAATCGGTAGTCGCGCCCGTCGAGTTGGGCTATCCGCTCCAGGCGCGTCCTGATGGCGCCGGCCAACTCGTACTTCTGGCCGGCGGCGACTTGGCGCATCTGCTCGGTGAGTTCGTCTCGCCTCGGTTGGCGGTCCCCCGCGGCGAACCGAGCTGCCGCCTGCACGACCTGGCGGTAATCGGCCATCGCTATCGTGCCGTCGCACGGGCTGAGGCATCGACCCATCTGGGCGTACGCGCACGGCTGGCCGTTGGGCGAGGTGCGGAGGCACTTGATATCTCGGCAGAGATCGAAGGCGTCCTGCAAGACCTGCACGAACTGATCGCCCGCCTTGCTGGTCGGCAAAGGCCCAACGGCCTGCCCCCCGGCGCCGAGCACATCACGCGTGCGAGCGAAATGCGGAAATTGCTCGTCGCAGTCCACGCGGACAAACCACGGCGGCTTGACGGCGACCATCGACGCAAACCGCTTGGGCCAAACTTGCCCAGCCAGCGTCAGGAAGCATAAATCGGTCTCGAAGTGGCTCGGCGTAAGCTTCCACCAGACCGTCCGCGTAATCTGTCGCAGGTCGGCGATGCGGGATGGGCCTTGTTCGTGGGGCTCGGCGAGGCGAGTAGTCAGCCGGCTGCGCAGAGCGCCGGCGGTGATCATCGTTATCGGCTCACCCCCCTGCCCCGCCAGCAAAAGCACGCCTCGCTTGGCGGGCACCTGGCGGAGTTGCTCGTCGCTTAGAGGGGGCGCGACGTCCAGGTGATGGTCGAACATGCCGGTCCAGTCGGACATTACATTGGCCCCTAGCGTATCCGGTGGGGTCGGCCGGAGGCCGATCCGTCTTACTACAGCCACATGCCGGTGATCTTGCCCTCGAAGACAAGTTGCCCGTTGACGTAGCCCTGCGTGTCGGCCTTGCAACGGCGGGGGCGTAATTCGGTCATATGGCCCATTATCACCAAACGGTCGCCGATGGTTACCGTGCCGCGGAACTTCACGTTGTCAACGCCGGCAAAGCCCAGGAAGCCTCTGCCTTCCTCAAGACAATGGGAAAAATAGCTTACAAGCTGGGCCGCCGACTCGATCATGAGCACGCCGGGAAACAGCGGCCTGCCGGGTATGTGCCCACGGACCCAGAACTCGTCGCCCTTCACGTCGCGATAGCCGACGATCATCCGATCTTCCGGCTTCATGTGGACTATGCCGTCCAGCAGCATGAACTCGTAGCGGTGCGGATTGAAGGTGTATATCTCCTCCTGATCCGCAATCAGATTGTCAAAATCGAACTTACTTGGATCAACGAACGGCTTTGCTGGCATGTGTGGGTCCTGTGGTTGGCAAAAGTGATTCGACAAAGCTATCAGGCGTGGCCCTGCTGGTCAATCACAAATCCGCCCGCCGCCAGCGGCCCAGCAGCATTTACCCACGCACAGCCCACTATTGCCACCACGCCCGTCATGCTCTATCGTCACGCCACGAAGATGGCCGCTCTCACAAGGAGTTCTCCCGTGAACGAAATGACGCCCCGCCAACGAGTACTCGCCGCCCTGGCCGGCGAGCCCGTGGACCGCCTGCCGTGGTGCCCGTTTTTGGCATATGTATGGGGGACGTTCCCCGAAAACGTTCAGAAGATGTCCATGCTGGAGTTCCACAACGCCGTCGGGGCCGACCCGCTGTGGCGAGGCGGGCATTGCCCGGTCAGCGAGTGCCCGCCGGGGGAGCTGGACATCCAGGAAGTCGTCGACGAGACCGGCAAGACGCGCGTTTACACCACGCCGGTCGGCACGCTCACCGAACGCTACCACGCCAGCCGGATCGGCAACACGCAGTTCATCGTCGACCACGTGCTCAAGTGCGAGGAAGATTACAAGGTGCTCTGCTGGATCGAAGAGAGCACCACCTTCGTCTACAACGCCCAGGCCACGGCCGACTACATCGCCAATACCGAAGGCGTGACAATGGCCATGCTGGTCCCGCGTTGCAAGACGGCCTTTCAGCGGCTCATAGAGGAGTACGCCGGCACGGCGGAAGTTGTCTACGCACTGGCCGACTTCCCCGACACCGTCGAGACGCTCTGGCGGCAGATGGTCGCCAACGACCTGACGGCCGCCCGGCTGGCGGCGCAGGCGGATTTCCAGCATTGGCTCACGTGGGAAGACAGCTCCACCACCAACTACTCGCCGACCATGTACGAACGCTACATCGCCAGCGAGATAAGCCAATGGTGCGACATCCTCGCCGACCACGGCGGCAAGAAATACCACCAGCACGCGTGCGGCTTGCTGAAGGGCATTCTGCCGGCCATGGTGGCCCAGGGAGTCGGTGGGGTGGAAAGTTTGTCGCCGCCGCCGACTGGCGACATCACGCTGGCCGAGGCTCGCAAGGTGGTGGGCAAGGACGTGTGCATCACGGGCGGCATCGAGCCGACGGAGTTTCTCAATCTGTCGCTCGCCCAGCTCGGCCCGTACGTTGAGCAGGTCATCGCAGACGGATCGGCCGGCGCGTTCGTGCTGGCCAATAGCGACTCCTGCCCGCCGGGCGTAACGTTCGAGAAGTTCAAACTAGTCGGCGACGTGGCACGCAGCGGGCGGCGATAAGGGGCCATTCTTTCGTGGCATGGGCATCTTGCCCATGCGTCCCAGGAGCATCCTGCTCCTGGTGTTTCTTCTTCTGTCCTGTTGTTTGCGGGACCAAGATGGTCCCGCGACGCATGGGCAAGATGCCCATGCCACAGTGGCTACAGGCGTTTACTTGGCGGCGTCGCCGGCGGGGATGTGGGCGGCGGCTTGGGTTTGGGCGATGGCCTCCAGCATGGCCCGCGCCTTGTCGAGCGTCTCGCGGTACTCGGCCTCCGGCGTGGAATCGGCCACGATACCCCCGCCGACCTGCACATGAGCCGACTCGCCGTCGCAGACAATCGTGCGGATGGCGATGTTCCACGTGCAATCACCGTCCACACCGACGTGTCCCACACAGCCCGTGTATATGCCGCGGGCAGTGGGTTCCAGCTCGTCGATGATCTCCATCGCGCGAATCTTGGGCGCCCCTGTTATCGACCCGCCGGGGAACGTCGCCCGCAGCAGCTCAGCGGGGCCGACGCCATCGCGCAGTTCGCCGGTCACCGTGCCGACAAGATGGTACACCGTGGGGTGGGTCTCCAGCCGGCAGGGCTCGGTGACGCGGACGCTGCCGTAGCGGCACACCCGGCCGAGATCGTTGCGGAGGAGGTCGATTATCATCGCCAGTTCGGCGTTGTCCTTGGGGCTCACCAGCAGGTCGGCGGCGGCGGCTTTGTCGGCGGCGAGATCACCCGTGCGCGGCCTGGTGCCCTTGATGGGCCTGGTCGTCACGTGCCTGTCGCGGACGGCCAGGAACAGCTCGGGCGAGCTGGACAGCACCGTCTGCGTTTGCCCGTCGACGGAGAAGGCCAGATAGGCTGCGTACCACGCCGGGTTGCGGCGGCGGAGGCGGCGGTACAGTTCCAGCGGGTCGGGGGCTGGGCGAACGGTGAAACGCTGAGAGAGATTCACCTGAAAAATGTCGCCGGCTGCGATGTATTCGGCGCAACGGGCGACGGCTGCGCGATACTCGTCGGGGGTGAATGGCGATTTCGCGTCAGCGGCGGTCGGCTGTGGCTTTGCGTCGGCGTGCTCGGTCCGGGTCGGGGGGGCGCCTGCGGGGTGGTCGCCCGCGGCGGCGAGCATGGCTCGCAGGGCATCGGCGGCCTGGCCTGCGTTGTCGATCGGCGGGCCGGTTAGGGCCAGGCGGACCAGTGACCAGGACCGCTCGATGGCATCGTAGACCAGCAGCGCATCGTACATCGCCAGGTGCAGATCAGGCAGCGAGGTGTCACGGCGTGCCCGGCCCGGCAGGCGCTCCACGTGCCGGCCTACCTCGTAACCGATATAGCCGATCCATCCGGGCGCGTATGGCAGGTCGGCTGGCTTTTCGAGGACAGTCACGGCTGACAGCGCCGCCGCCAGGGCCTCCCATATCGCATCGTCGTCGTGATCGGCCAGGATGTTTCCCTGCTCGTCGGTGAGCACGCCGTCGGTGAGTTCCAGCGTGCGGGTGGGCATGCAAGCGAGAATCGTGTACCGCCCGTGCTGTTCGTGCAGGGCAGCGGAGTCCAGAACAGCCGGGCCTTCGCTGCAGGCCAGCGCCGCCAGCAGATCTCCGGGCATGCAATGAGCCTGGAGCGATTCACAAGTGATTCGTCCCGACCAGACCAGCTTGCTGCTGTGAGTGGACATTGGCTAGTCGCTATCTTCGGGGGCGTCCGCCTCGGGCTCGGGCTTCGGCTCCGACTCCTCGGCGGCCCCGAAGGTGAAGTCTCGGGCGGCCTGGGCTGCGGCGCGGAGGAGAGGGTCGTCGCTCCCGAGATATTCCTCTATGAGCTCGCGAACGGCGCGTTCATCGGTCCGCGGAAGAACGCCGGACATCTGGGCCTTCAGTACGCCGAGGGTCAGAATACCTTCCGCGCGCCATGCCCGATCCTTGTCGTTCTCGACGATATTGAAAACGTCGCCGGCTTTGGCTATGACGGGCTTGCCGCCCTTCTTTTGTGGCGGGTCGAGGATCTTGCCCTTGGCCTTCAGTTCCCCCCCCAACGCCTTGGCCGCCCGCGTGTAGGCCTCCGCCATCGCTCGCTTGGCTTCGTCCTCAAGCTCCAGGTAAAGGTACTGCAACTCCAGGCCCGCCTCCTCTTGAATGAACAGGCCTTTGGCCATCAGGCCCACGTTTCCGCGCTCGTTGAACATGTGCCACCCCATCACACACACATCCTCGATCACGGCTTGGGCCTTGTCGTACTCGCCCCTCGCCCGGTAGTAGGCTCCGATGTCGAGCAACAGATCCGCCAGATCCCAGAACTCCTCGACGGCGTCCAGAGGGCGGGCGACCTGCAACTTGGCGGGGGTGTATTTGAGCATATAGACCATTTCCCCCTTGTCGGCGCCACTGGCCACGTGCGCCAATATCTCATTGGCCGATTCAGGAAATGGGATCGCCATTTCCTCGATCTCGACGGCCAGTTCGGCTTGGGTCTTCTCGTCCCTGTTGTACCTCACCAGATTCCTGGCGTCGTGCTCGCCGATATCCAACTCAATGCCGAGTTTTCGCAGATCCTCTTTGTTGTCTCGCATGATGCGCAGCGCACGGAAGTAGTCCTCCCCGGCGTTGCCCGCTCCGACCGGCACTTCGGCCACCACGGAAGACAGCGGCGTGCTGAGGTCCCAAAGAGCTATCTCCGACGGTCTGGTGGCGCCCGTCGGCTCGGAACGGATGCCGAAGAGAATCGGCATGACGTTCACCAAGACCATCAGCACGAACACAGCAAAGATGCCGGCGGCTATCAGCCAGCCTTTTGAGCTACCTACCATGAGTACTCCATTCGGAGGAAAATTCGTCTCATCAACGTTATCATCATTCACGGGGGCGGAAATTCAAGGCGATTCTTGCTCGCCCCCTTCAGGCCGGGCCGGCGAGGGCACGGAGTACAGCACGCGCAACTGAATCACCGGCTTGGCCGGCCGATCGCCTTCGTCGCCGGCTGGCGCGGGAGGCGGAGTTTCGGTGCCGTCGGCGGCGTCTGTCTCCGCCGTCTCGCTGGGTGCGTCGTCGGCCTGGGGCTCGGCTGCGGGATCGGCCGCGGGCTCGGCGGATCGCTCGGGGGCAGAGATCGGCATGGACAGTTCGACCAGCCCCAGCGATTTCATCTGCTCAAGAATCGCCAAGCGTGGCTGATCGCTCAATGCTTCGTCAAGACGCTGACGACCATAGAGCCGGTAGCCCTCCGGCAGCAACGCCAGCACATCCCCCGCCAGCGAAGGAGAGTACCCGTATGTCAGGCTCAGCCGGATTACTTCCGCCCAGTCGATGTAAATGTGCGTTATGCCATCCGCCTGCAGCTCGGCCAACACCTCCTCGGCCGACATGCCGGCATCGATCATCTTCGCCAACGGATGAATATCGAACGTGGTGGCGTAGACCGTTGCCGGCGGAAAGTAAAGCGCCTTGGCCTCGCCGATGAGCATGGGCTTGTCCTCGTCCGTCAGCCCTCTGCCTGCCAGCCAACTGGCGGCAACGTCCCTGATTGGAAAACCGTTGGTGGGCGTCAGCTTCATCACATTGGCCAGGCCATCCCGCGTGGCCAGCGACGCATAAACCGAAACCAACGCGTTCGTGCCCGCAGCCAGTATCAGCAGCACGCCGGCGACCACCACGCCCCACGGCTTGCCGGAAGGGTCGGTGTTGCGAGAAAACGGGCTGACCTTCAGTTGGTATATCCTCTCCAGCGCCCAGCCGGCCAGCAGCACAATCGGCACAATCACGGGCACGAGAAACCGCGGCGGCATTTCGTGCGTGCCCCACGTCCACACCGCCAGTTGCACCACGATGACCCCCAGGACAGCCCACTCCCACGGATCGGTCTTGCCCTTGATCGAGACCAGCATGCACAAGCCCACCCCTGCCAGAACAAGCGCCATCGGGCCGAACTTGTCGAGCGACAGGAAGTTCCGGTAGAACATTTTCAGTCGCGACGACTGCGTCGGCGAGCGCCACCCGGCAGGTGCGGGCACGGGCGGTCGTTTGTCAGGCCCGTGGCCGTCAGCCCATCGCTGCTCGAGCAGCGCCGTCCTCGCGTCGGCCTCGGGCGACTGCTCATCGGAATCATACCAGTGATCTCCCGAGCCGAACATGCCCACTGCCAGCGGGAAAACGGGGTTACCCACCGTCGCATCGTTGCGGATCAGCCACGGCGCAAACAGCACAGCCGCCACGACAACCGCCACAATCACATGCCCCACGCGCCGCGGCTTGGCCAGCGACAGCAGCACCATCATCAACGTCACCGGCAGCGCCACGAAGCCCACCGACAGATATTTCGTCGCGCACGCCCCACCTATGGCGATGCCCACACACGCCGCCGACCCGGCCGATCCGTCGCGCATCCATCGCCGCAGCCAGAGCAACGCCAGCGTCAGGTAGAATATCCCTGCCAGCTCCACCATGCCCAGCCAACTGAGGTAGAGCACGAACGGCGTCGTCGCCAGCAGCACACCCGACGCCCATCGGCGCACTTCGCTGGTGCGGAAGCTGGACATCATCGCCAACACAGCCAGGGCAGCGAAAAGTCCGTGCATGAGCTTGGCGGCGTACATCCCTTCGTAGACTCCGCCGCGGAGGCACATGCCCAGCAGATACAGCATTTCCACGCCCATGGGAAAATAGCTGTACACGTTATGTTCGAGCGGGGCAATGTGGTTGGCCTGGAAGTACTCAGCCGGCACCTGCATGTGGTATCCGGCGACGTCGTATTCATCCGCCCCGACGCCCACGTACAGAGGCGGGCGAGTCGCCCCGGCGATCCACACCGCCAGGCTCGCCGCCAGCAGCACCCATATCAATGACCGCCCCTGCACCTCGCGTGGAATGGCGCGTGATTCGAAAAACGCCCGCCCGCGCGACGCCGCCACGATCAGGCCAAGCCCGATCACGGGCCACCATACCCACCCGGTCAGCAAGCCAACGAATAGCGAGCCGCCCGTCAGCATCAATGTGCCAAACGCCCACAAGCCCACGCCGCACGCCGTCGCCACGCGCAGGCCGGCCGGACAGTCCTTGCCGAGCAACGGGCGGACGATCAGATCCCCGTAGCCGCCCGCCGCGATGAAAACCAGTATCGCCAGCCCGCCGTCGGTGACGAAAGTTATCAGCGTCACCACCACCACGTCCCACCGGCCGGAAACCCAAAACAGAACGCCCAGCCCCGCAGCCAGGCACATAAGCACCAGCGTGCGAGTTGGGAGCGTGTTGGCGTATGAGGAATCCGTCGACATTACTGCGATCCGCTCGTGTCGGCAAACTGGGTGTTGTATAGGTGGGCGTACAGGCGACAACGTGCCATCAATTCGTCGTGGCTGCCGACGTCGATAATCCGTCCGCCGTCCATCACCACAATGCGGTCGGCCGACATCACGGTCGCAAAGCGGTGGGCGATCAGCAGCGTGGTCCGCCCGTGGGAGAAGCTGTCCATGGCCTGGTGAATGCGACGCTCGCTGTCGGCGTCGATCTGGCTGGTCGCCTCGTCGAATATCAGTATGGCCGGGTCGCGGAGAATCGCCCGGGCGATGGATATCCGCTGCTTCTGCCCACCCGATAGCGTCGCCCCGTGCTCGCCGACCATCGTCTCGTAGCCGTCGGGTAAGTCGCGGACGAACTCATCGACAAACGCCTGTTTGGCCGCGGCGAGGACGGCCTCTTGGCTGCAGTCGGGCAGGCCGTAGGAAATGTTCTCGGCTATCGTGGCGGCGAACAGTACGGAGTCCTGCGTCACCAGGCCGATCTGCCCGCGGAGGCTCCGCAGGGAACAGCCGGCGATGTCCGTGCCATCGATGAACACTTCGCCGCCCGTCGGGTCCAGCAGGCGAGGCAGCATGCTCAGCAGCGTTGTCTTGCCGCTGCCGTTTGGGCCCACGACTGCGACGGTTTCGTTATGTTGAATCGTCAGGTTGGCGCCCGCGACGGCGTCGACAGCAGTGCCCGGATACCGCAGCGATACGTTGCGGAACTCGATGGTATCGCTGTGTCGCGGCAGCTCGGGGCCGTTGGGGTTGCTCTTCTCGCCGGGGCGGTCGTGCAGTTCGAATATCCGCTCTGCGGCCGCTTCTGCGCGTTGGAACCGCGTGGCAACTTTCGCCAATTTTCGCACGGGGTCGAACATCGCCCCCAGGGCGGCCATCCACACCATGAACTTATCGGCGCTCATCGTGCCTTTGAACACCCACCCGCCGGCCAGCACGATAGCCACGGATGCGGCCAGCAAGCCCATCATCTCCACGCTGGGAGAGGTGGCGGAGTCTATCCGTGCCATCCGTCGCTGCTGCTTGACAAGCCGGCCGTGAATCCGACTGAACCGCTCCCGCTCGGCAGGCTCCATCGTGTAGGCCTTGACCACGCGAATGCCCGTCAGCGTTTCTTCCAGCGTGCCAAGCAGTGCGGCGTTGCTCTCCAGGGCCCGGCGGCTCGCACGCTTCATGACCTTGCCGAACGTGCGGATCAGCAGGAACGCGAAAGGCCCAGCCACCAGTGCCAGCAGCGTCAGCTTCCATGAAAGAATCATCGCGAACGTAACGGATGCAGCCGCCTTGGCCGGCTCAACGAGTGTCTTGCCGAACAGCGTGATTTGCCCGCGAGACAGCTCGCCCATGTCGTTGACGAACCGGCTTGTCGTGTCGCTGGTGCCCTGGGCGGAGAAGAACGTCATCGGCAGGCCTAGCACGTTGTCGTACATCTCGCAACGCAAGCCCATGATCGACTTCTGCACCGCCGTCTGCACGAGATATTCCTGAACGAACCGCAGGCCGTTCCGCAGCAAGGTTATGACGACGCCTATCTCCACCAGCAACAGCAGTATGTGCCCACGGTCTCTGAAGTTCTCCGGCTCTCTAACCGATTCGGCGAACCGCCCCAGCACTCGCGAGCCAAGCTTGGCAGGGGCGAGCTGGAGCGACACCGTCCGCACAGCCTCGGCCTCGGCATGCGGGTCGTAAACCATAAGGGATACGCTCTCGCCCTCAGCCGACAGGGCAAGCTTGCGGGCCAGGTCGTCGGCGCGGATGATTTCACCGCCGCCGCCGTCGCCGGCCAGGCCGACTATCCAGTCGTTCTTGTGTAGAACGTTGGGGTCGTCGGGCGCGCCGTCGCCGGCTGGGTCGATCACGTCCAGCACCATGTAGACCGGCTCGCCCGCCACGCGTATCTGCGCGGGGACCGTTCGCTGCACCATTGTCGCCTGAAGCTTGTCCTCCGTCAGCGAAGTCCACGCCCACCCGTGCAGGCCCTCGGGCGACAGCAACACCTTTAGCCCCGGCAAGAACATGCCCAGACCGCCCCCCCACAGCGCCGCGATGAACAGCACACAGACGATCGAAATCGCCAGCCGCCCGCGGCAGGGCCAAAGGTATTTTACTGAACGGAAAAAGTTCTTCATGTCGCTTTCCTGGGGTGATGCAGAATCGCTAACTTATAAGAGAACCGAGGCATTTCGTCAACGCCCAGGCCGAGCGGCCGGCCGGTCACACTGCCAGCGGGGCCGCCGACGCACAGGTGATGACGACGTTGTCCCAGACGACGCGGGGATTGACGTTCTGCCAGAGCATGCGTTCGAACTGGCTGACCTGCTCGATGACCTCCGCCAGTTGCGTGGGCGTGAACCGCTCGGCGACGGCGCGGACAGCGTCGCCTTGGTCTGCGTAGGCCAGCGGGCGGTCCAGTCCGGTGGCCACGCTCAGGGCGTCCACATACAGACGCGCGATCAGTTGCAGCATCGTGCCGACGGCCTGGCGGGCGGCGAGATTCTTCGACAGTGACGCGCCGTCGGCGCTCTTGGCGGCGGCGACGGCGTCTGCTGCGAGCTTGTCGGCTGTCTTGGCGAGCTGCTCGGCGAGGTCGCTATCGCCCCCGGGCGGCAGAGAGGCCAGGCGGGCGATCATGTCGAACTTGACGTCGTACAGCTCGCCGCCGGCCAACGTGATGGCCCGGCCAACCGAGCCATCGGCGAACCGCGCCCAGAACTCCGCCTGAGGGCCATCGATGCCACGCGCCGCCAGCGCCTGGCTGACGAAATCCTCCGGCAGCGGGCCGAACCGGATCAGCGAACACCGGCTCAGCGTGGTCGGCAGCAACGTCTGCTCGTTGCGACACAGCAGGATAATCGTCACGCCCTCTGGCGGTTCTTCCAGCGTCTTGAGTAGCGCGTTTTGGGCGGGAATGCTCATCAGCTCCGCTTGGCGGATGACGAAGACCTTGCCCCGCCCGCGCGCCGGCGACTGGCCGGCCGGGGCGATGAGGAACTGGCGGATCACGGGGATGCCCAAATCCTGCATGACGCGATTTCGGACGTTGGAATCCTCGTGGAACGCGGCCAGCTCTTTGTAGATGGGGTGGTAGTCCGGGTGCGTGCCGGCGGCGAACATGCGGCAGTCCTCGCACTGCCCGCACGCGGCCAGCAGTTGGTGGCCCGCCGGCAGCTCGGGCAGCTTGTCGTCGTTGGGCTGGCTGACCGGCTGGCTGCACAGCAGCGCCGTCGCCAGCGCCTCAGCCGTGGTGCGCCGCCCGACGCCCTCAGGCCCGGCGAACAAATACGCATGCGGGCGGCGATTGCCGGTAAGCCCGCGCTGAAGGCGAGCGACGGCGGCAGGTTGTCCGATGATGTCGAGCAATCCGACCATTTTTTTGAATACGGTTATCTAGTCCTGAAGGTGGTGTCTATTCTCGAGTGCGATCATCCAGCTATGGCCGGCAGTTCTCCATCAGCCGTCCGCCTCGAAGGTCTCTTCTATCGCCGCGGCGACGTCGGCGACGACTGCGTCTATTCCGCGATCCGCCTGCACGTAGCGCACGGGCGCGGGGTAGCTGTCGCCGAGCGTGTGGAATATTTCACGCACGCGCTGGTGGTAGGCGTCGGGGCGTTGCTCCATGCGGTCGCCCTCTGCCTCGCCGTTGCGCTGGCTGACGCGCCGCATGCCGGTCTCCGCCGGCAGGTCCAGCACGATAGTAAGGTCGGGCCAAAACTCCCCGCCGGCCGTCTGCCAAATATTGATGACGCCGCCCGTGTCCACGCCCGACGCCCCCTGGTATGCGACCGTCGATGAGACGAAGCGGTCGCACAGCACCACCTGCCCGGCGGCCAGGGCTGGGCGAATGATGGCCGCGACCAGTTGGGCCCGGCAGGCCATAAACAGCAACATCTCGCAGGCCGGGTCGATCTCGCCGCTGATGGGGTTGAGCAGTATTTGTCGCACTTGCTCGCCGATGGCCGTACCGCCGGGGTCGCGCACGAGGCACACGGTCAGGCCCTCGGATTCCAGCCGGCTGGCCAGCAACTGAAGCTGCGTAGTCTTGCCGGCCCCGTCAGGCCCGTCCAGCACAATGAACTTGCCGGGAAGTTTGTCCGTGAAGTCGCTCATAGCAAGCGACAGTATGGCCGGTGATGGTTGACTTGGCAAGAGGCGGACATGGGGACGGCAATGATACTCCGGCTGGCGGGGCTCCCGTCCCGCCAGCTCTGAGCCATATTCGAAACGCGGCGGGACAGGAGCCCCGCCGCGCGGAATATCGAGCAACAAGTGGAGTTACTCAGCCGAATCAGTCGGCGCATCTTCGCCGGCATCTTCGGCCTCTGCGGCTTTCTTTACTGCCTTCTTGGCAGTTTTCTTCTTGGCGGTCTTCTTTTTCGCCGTTTTCTTCTTGGCGGTCTTCTTGTCGCCCTTGAACTCCGGTATCTCGCCGCGGGCTTCCATCACCTTCAGCTCGTCGAGTTTGTCGGTGTTCATCGCGTTGCGGCATTTCGGGAAGCCGCTGCACGCCAGGAATTCGCCACGCGGGCCTTCGCGGATCAGCATGGGCCTGCCGCACTTCGGACAGCCCACGCCCGCGTCCTTCGGCTCGGGCTTGGGCGGAGCTTCCACGGCGATGCCTTCCGGCATGGGGCGAGTCTCTTTGCAGGCGGGGTAGGCCGTGCAGGCGAGGAAGGCGCGTCGGCCCTTGAACTTCACCGCCATCGGCGCGGCGCATTCCTCGCACTTCTCGTCGAGGTCTTCGGCCTTGACGACCTTCAGCGCGACGCCGTCCTTATCGCACTGGGCCGTGCCCTTGCACTCGGGGTAATTGGTGCAGCCGAGGAACATGCCGAACCGGCTGCGGCGCGTGATCATCTCGCCGCCGCACTTGGGGCATGGCATCTCGGCTACCTGGCGCTCAACCTTCACGCCTTCGCGGTCGACGGGGTTGGTCTGGTCGCAGTCCGGGTAGCCCGTGCAGGCGAGGTATCGCCCGTTCTTGCTGAAGCGGTACACCATCGGCTTGCCGCACTTTTCGCACTCGTACTCGCTCTCCTGCGAGTCGGCCATGGCGTGGACCATCTCTTCGGTGGCCTTGGCGAGGTCCTTGGCGAACGGGCCGTAGAACTCCTGGAGAACCGTCACCCAGTCGGCCTCGGCCTCTTCCACGCGGTCCAGCTCGTTTTCCATTTGCGCGGTGAAGCGAACGTCGAAAATATCCGGAAAATGCTGCACCAGCTTGCCGGTGACCACAATGCCCAGGTCCGTCGGGAAGAACGACCGGTTCTCCAGCAGCACATACTGGCGGTCCTGTATCGTCTTCATGGTCGGCGCGTAGGTACTTGGCCTGCCGATGCCATCGGCCTCCATCGCCTTGCCGAGCGAGGCCTCGGTATATCGCGGCGGGGGCTGGGTGAAGTGCTGCGTGGGCGATAGCGTAACCGGCGAGACGGCCTGGCCGTCGGCGAGCGGCGGGAGAATTTGGTCGGTGGATTTCGGCAGGCCCGCGACTCGCATGAAGCCGTCGAACTCGAGCGTTCTGCCGATCGCCCTGAACGTCGCGGACCCGATGTCGGTGGCCACGTCGATGTTCGCCTCGGTGACTTTCCAGCGGGCGGGCACCATTTGGCAAGCGATGAACCGCTGCCAGATGAGTCTGTAGAGCTTGAACTGCTCAGCCGTCAGTGAGTCCTTGAGGTCCTCGGGCGTGCGGGCGGGGTCCGATGGGCGGATGGCCTCGTGGGCTTCCTGCGCTCGCTCGCCGGAGGAGTAGAAGTTGGGCTTGGGCGGCAGGTAGGCATCACCGAAACTGTTGTTGATCAGCAGCCGAGCCTGGGCGATTGCCTCGCCGGAGATGTGACGGCTGTCGGTTCGCATGTAGGTGATCAGGCCCGTCACGCCCTCGCCGGGCACGTCGATGCCTTCGTACAGCCCCTGGGCTGTCCGCATTGTCCGCGTGGCGCCAAAGCCGAGGCGGACGGAAGCCGTCTGCTGCAGCGTGGATGTGGTGAACGGAGCCGGCGGGCGGGAGGTGCTGTCCCGCTGCTTGAGCTCGCCGATGGTGAAGGCGGGCCCGCTGCGGTCGGGCTTACCGGTGACGGTCACCAGGTTGGCCGCGGGGCCCTTGCCCTTGGGGTCTTCGCTGCGCTGGACCTCGCCGACAGCCAGGCCGATCGCGCGGGCGATTTCGATTGTGCGCTCGGCGTTATCGACGTGGAACTTCTCGCCGTCGAACCGCGTGAGCTCGGCCTGAAACGCGCCGCGCTCGCCGAGGAAGGCGGTCTGCGCTTCGCGCGTGGGCGTGTTGCCCTTTTCATCCTTGGTCGCCCGGAAGGCTGCCCAGTCGCCTGCCAGGGCGTCGGCGGCCGCAGAATCCGGATGGAATATGCCGCCGATCTTCCAATACTCGACGGGCATGAAGGCGTCGATCTCGGCTTCGCGGTCCACGATCAGTCGGACCACGACGGATTGCACTCGCCCGGCTGAGCAGCCCGGTGCGACCTTACGCCACAGCAGCGGCGATACCTGATAGCCCACCAGCCGGTCGAGGATCCGCCGGGCCTGCTGGGCATTGACCTTGTCCATGTCCAGCCCGCGCGGGTTTTCGAACGCCTCGCGGATGGCAGAAGCTGTGATCTCGTTGAACACCACTCGGCTGAAATGGTCCGGCGGCGCGCCGAGGCACTCGGCGAGGTGCCACGCGATGGCCTCGCCCTCGCGGTCAAGGTCGGTCGCCAGGAAGATGTGCGGCGCCTTGGCGGCGTACTTTTTGAGCTCGGCCAGCACCTTCGCGCCCTTGTCCACGGACTCGTAGTCGGGCGTGAAGCGGTTCTCGACGTCCACGCCGAGCTGCTTGGCGGGCAAGTCGCGCACATGGCCCATGGAGGCCTTGACGATGTAGTCCGGGCCCAGGTAGCGGTTGATGGTCTTGACCTTGGCCCGCGACTCGACGATGACGAGCATCTTGCCCAGCCCGGCCGAGCTACGAGACGCGCCCGAGGCCTTCTTCGTTGACTTTTTCGCTTTTTTCACTTTTTTCGCCATGATCAATTGGCTCTCCCACTCAGCCAGAGGCAAAATAGGCTGGCGGAACGAGAACTAAAACAGCGCCGAAAGCGCCATGTCAAGACAACGAGCATATTTTTCGGCCAAATTATGGTAGGCAGTTTAGCTGAAAATCCCCCAACGCCCGGCCAACTGCGAACGTAACAGCCGGACATGTCCACACTTAATGCCAAATAAACTCCTGCCACGGGCGAGTAAGTCACCCGCCGGGCCGGCCGCAAATGCCCTACCGCCGCGCCAAAACGTTCACCAGGCACCGCAGCGAGCCGCCTTGACGATACGTTCCCGTGCAGTCGATCGGGCGGACCTCGTAGCCCGCCTCCCGCCACACCGCCGCGGCAGCTTCGTTGATCGGCTCAGCCCCGCGGTAGGTCGGCATATAGACGATGCGCCGCCCGTCCCGCTCGTCCAGCACGGCGTTGAGGTAGGCGAGGTACGTTCGGCCGTCCTGGTTGCCGAGGGTGGGTATGCGTATCACCTCCAGCCCAGCGGCAGCGCACTGGCGGGCGACGGCGTCGAAGGGCGCACGGGTGGCGGCTTCCTTGTCGGCCCCGGGGAGGGCGATCGCCCCGACCCGGTGGGCCTGTGCCTCCCAGGCGAGCGATGGGTCGCCGACCATCACTCGGCCATCGCCGATGAGCATCATATACATGCCCGCGTGGTGCGGCGGAGCTTGGTCCAGCAGGATCACGTCCCGCCCGAGCTGGCGGCGGAGCTCGTCGATAAGCTCCTGCCGGCTGGCGACCGTGTGCTGAATGTTCCGCAGTGCTACCTCGGGCGTGACGATGGCCCACCGGTCGTCGATGACGAAATCCCCACCGTCGAAATAGAGGCTGCTCCGTCGCCAGGTGACGCGAGGGCCAAGGGCGGCGGCGAGGTCTTCGGCGATTTGCTCGTCGCCCGCGCGGGCGGGCCAGCGATCGGCGCCGTTTTCGCCGCGCGGGGGCAGTAGCGTTATGGGCTCGCCGTCGGCGCCCGGCCTGAGGGCTAGCCAGCGGTCGCGCGACCAACTAGTCATCGGATGGTCCACCAGCACTGGCGACAGCTTGCAGGCGATGGGCCCGACGCGGGCAGCCAGCTCGTCAAAGGCGGCACGGCTTGGGCACACAACGTGGACCGTCACGTCCGCAGACAGTTGCGGCAGGAACTCCGCGTAGACAGGCCCGACGACGGCGTCCGACGATGGCAAGTACTGAATGACCAGCTCGGTGAGTTGCCCGTCGCAATCGCTATAAGCCGGGCCCGATCGCGAGGCTGCCACCGAGCGAGGCCCAATGACAGCCAGCACAACCGCCGCCAGGACAAGCCCAGCCACGACCCCAACGGATATCGTTCGGCGGACGTCTCGCATGGTCGGCCCCTACAGCGTAACGGTTTCGGGGGCGGCGGGGGCGTCCTCGGTGGGCTCACCGGCCGGCGGATCAGCCGGAGGGGCGGCCGGCTCGGCGGCGGGGATGCCACTATCGAACGAGACGGTCTGCTCGCCAACCTTCAGCGACAGCGTCACCGTGGCCCCGGGCTGAACGCCGTAGGTGGTGATGATCTCGATTTCCTTGGTCTCGCCCCCTGCCAACATGACCACGAAGGTCTCCTGCCAAGCGGGCTTCAGCATAAACAGGGATCGCCCGCCCCTTACTTCCGCTCCCCAGACGGCCGGCTCGGCGGCCGGCTCGGCGGCGAGTTCGGTGAGGACCACCTTGCCATCGACAATTTCGCCCACGGCGGGGCTATCGGCTGGTGGGGCGTCCGTCGCCTCGCCATCCGGCGCCACCAGATATTCCGTATAGTCCACCTTCTCAATGGCGTACTGCCACAGGCCCTGCCGGGTGGAGATCGTGGCGAGAACTTCTACCTCGATGGCGTGGTCCGTTGTATTGCTGGCCGTCAGCAGCGCCTTTAGGGCCTCGCCCGGGGCGGCATCGGTGTTGGTCAGCGCGATCGTCAGGCGAGCGCCGTTCGCTTCCAGTGCGGGGTTGGCGATCTCGGCGGCCGTGGCCGTCGGATCGTCTTCGGCAATTAGAACGGCCGGCTGAAACACAGCCACCGCCCCCACGGCCGTTACCAGAGCCACAATGCTCGCGAGTAGAATGTTGCTCTTCATGTCAATTCTCCCGGCTGCAAATTTCAACGATGGCTTCTAGAGCTTGGCGCCCTTCCCTTTGGCGCTCTAAAGGTTAGACGCTCGGCGAGCGCGGACAGTTCGTGCAAAAAACCGTGGATGGAAGATATTCTCCGGCGGCGCAGCGGCCGCCGCCGGACGTCGGTGGGCCTATCGCGAGTCGATGACGGAATCGGCCGGGACGGCTTCCATCGCGTCGCGCGAGATGATGATGCGCTGAACGTAGATCAGTTCGGCCAGCGTCTGCCCCACTTCCCCCTTCGTTCGCTCGGCGAGAATGCGTGTATCGCTCGGCCCGGCCGTCGCGGCTACGCGAATGGCCTGGCCCTTGATGACGCCCGTGATCTCGCTGCCGTCGGCTATGGTGAGCGTCCATTCAAACCGGCGGAACGGGTACTGCTCGCCGCTATAGATTTTCTCGTCCTCGCCTGCGGTCTTCCATCGCCACACGTCCTCCATGCGCTCCTGCACGACGACAGCCGTGATCGCAAGGGCAGCCGCCAGCGGCACACGTCGCCAGCGTTTCTCCGCCTCCACATAAACTGCCAGCGGCGCGTCGCCGGCAGTCCACAACATGCCCGCAATGACAGTGCCATCGGAAAGCTCAATAACCCCCGGCAAGGCCCACGCAGGCGCGCCGGGCACTTGCCGATGCTCAACTTGGCTAGCGGCGTCAGCCGGAGGCGCGGCAGGCTGGTCGGTGGGAGCGCCGGGGGCCTCGTTGTCGTGGCCATCACCTTCGGCGGCAGTGAGCGTCTCAGGTGCATGCGTCACGTCCCCGCCGCCCTCGTCATCGTCATCGGCCGTGGCCGCGGGGATCTGGTCGGCGTCTGGCGCCGAACTCTGGTCATCGTTGCCCCAGCCAATTACAACTGCCACAACAGCCACGGTCAGGCAAGCGCAGAGCAGCAGATATCCTGAAAATCGCTTCACGAGATCTATTGTAGAGGCCCGGACAGCCACAAACTACTTGTTCTTGCGCCCCCTCAGAATCGCTAACCCACCGAAAGCCAGCAGACTCAGCGTAGCCGGTTCGGGAACCACAGCAACGCGAAATCCAGAGTTGGGTCCTTCGGCAATAGGATGGTTCAATGGGCCGCGATGTCCCGCACGCAACAGTAGTTCCGGGGTCAGGTACGACCCGCCACGCATCCCGCGATACGAAGTATCCAGGATAGCTTCATTCCACTCGACCAGGTTCCCGCCCATGTCGAAGGCGCCATAGGGGCTGGCGGAATTCTCATGGTCGCCCACCTCCGTGGGGGAGGCGCCGTCGTATGTCGCCGTATTGCCCGGGTCCGGGTCTACAAGAACGTTGCTGGGAATTGTGTCCGTGCCAGTCGGATAATCGAAGTAGTTGCCAGTTGCGCCATCGTTGGCGTGATAGGCCGCCTTGTACCATTCGTCCTCAGTGGGTATTACCCAAGTGGCATCGGCTCTGCGCGTCACGGCCTGAAGACCGGCAGTACTCGTCGCGCCGTTGAGGAAGTACGACCCATCTTCGGTCGTCGTAAGATCCTGCGGCCCCGTCGGCTGGCCGTTGTGCATCCAGTTGGCAAACCGGACCGCATCTCCCCAGTCGATTTCATTAACTGCCCGGTTGGCCCAGTTGACCGACACCGAGTAAGTGTAGCTTCCGTAGTTGCCGCTGCGAGAGATACCGTCCATCGAATTGTTGTACAGTCCAACGCTGTCAGAGGCGGCCACAGCGTTGAGGAACTCGGTGTATTGGCCGACCGTTACCTCGAACTTGCCGATGTTGTAGACATAGTCCACGGCGCCACAGATGCGATCATCAGTACCATATCCGCCGTAGTTTGCGCCGGACCATTCGCCGGGGTTTCCCACGTTGCCAACGGGTACCGTCTCTATTTCCACTACTGCCTGCGCCGAGACGGCAACTGCCATCAGCACGAGTAGAAGTACGCTCATCCGATTACAAAAGAAATGCTCGCCCATAACCTGTCCCTTTCCTCAAGCCGTTCGCCTCGACAAGACCTCCACAGTCCCGTAATGACTACCAGCTCCCACAGTATACCAGTGTTATGCTCTTATGCAAGTAAGGACCCCTGCCGCGTCAGACTATTTCAAACGGATCCTTATCCGTCTTGGCCAGGGCTGTTGTGAGTTTCGGTAGTTCGCCGGTTAGGCGTTTTGCTACGCTGGCCAGGGCTAGGCGTTCGGAGTTGGAATGCCCCACGCAGGCTACCGTCATCCCCGCCGACGTCGCGGCCAGGGCGTCGTGGTGGCGCATCTCGCCGGTGAGATAGAACGTCGCGCCATCTTCCACGGCCGCGCGGTACAGCTTGCCCGCCGAGCCCGCGCAGCACGCCACCGTCGTCACTTGTCGCATCGTACGCCCGGCTGGGTGGCCGCTGGCGATGGACATGCGCGGCACGCCGAGGGCCTTCTTGATCCGTTCGATCAGCGCTCGCTCGCTGGTGGGGCGCATGAGCCTGCCGATCCGGCCCATGCCGCAGCCTTCCGGCACGTCGGCCAAGCGGTATACGTCGATCACCGGCTGTTCGTAACGGTGGGCGATGCGGATGGCGGCCACTACGTCGCCGACGCGGTCGGTGGGGCAGAACATCTCCAGGCGGACCTCTTCGGTAACTTCGTGCTGGCCTGCCATGCCGATCGTCGGGTGCGTGCCCTCATCGCCCATGAACGTGCCTATGCCATGCGTGAAGAACGCGCAGTCCAGGTAGTTGCCGATACGCCCAGCCCCGGCGGCGAAGACGACCTCTGCAATGTTGGCCAGGTCGGCAGGCGGCACGAAGGTGACGATCTTGCTCTCGCCGACTAGGCTGACCGGCTGGAGCGGGCGGGCGGCCTTTGCGCCCATCGCCCGGACAAGCACGTCGTTGGTTCCGCCGGCGACGGCGTCCAGCGCGGTGTGCATGCTGTAGACGGCCATGCCCATGCGCGCTGCGTGGTACACCACCGACTCGCCCGTGGCTGTCAGGCTGAACAGCGGCTTGAAGATCGGCGGGTGGTAGGCCATCACCATTTGCGCCTTGGCAGCCCGGGCTTCGGCGAGAACGTCGTCCGTGAGATCTATGCAGAACATGATCTTGCGAACGGTCGTGTCCATGTCGCCGATGAGCAAGCCGACGTTGTCCCACTCGGCTGCCAGGTGAAGAGGAGCGATCGATTCCAGTACGTTGATGACGTTTGAGACTCTCATCGCACGAACGCCTTTCGCCCCCCCGAAAGGTTAGCTGCATTCAGTTTCCAGCAGGTCGCGATACGCGGCCATCAGTAATTGCGTTATCTCACCGGGCAGGCCCTTGCCCACCTCGTGTCGTTCGATCCGCACGACGGGGCGAATGCCCATCGTCGAGGATGTCAGGAACGCCTCGTCGGCGGCGAGCATGTCCTCGATGGTCAGCGGCGTGTCGGCGTCGGCGGATATCTCCAACTCGCCGCACAACTGCAGCGCCGCCTCCCGCACGATGCCCGGCAGAACCGGCGTATCCAGCGGCGGAGTGTGCACCACGCCTTCCAGCACTAGCAGCACGTTGCAGAAGCACGCCTCGGCCAGGCGGTTGTCGGAGGTGAACCACAGGGCCTCTTCGACGCCTTTGTCGGCAGCTTCCTGGCGGGCGAGCACGCGCGGAAAGTAACAGCCTGTCTTCGCGCCGGCTGTCGGATCGTTGCCGCCCTGCTTGTAGGAGGAGACGATCACCGGTATGCCCTTGGTGTACCACTGGTCGGGGTAGTCCGGCAGGGGCTCGGCAGTGGCCAGCACGGTCGGCGGGCCGCCCTTGCTGCTGCCGGGGCTGAGCGTTACTCGCACGCGTGCGTCGGTCAGTTCGTTAGCGGCCAGAACTTCGCCCACGGCGGCGGATAGCTCGGGCGCGGTCGCATCGCAACGGAAGCCCAGCGACGCCACCGTGCCGAGCAGGCGCTCGAGGTGGCGGGCGAGGCGGAAGACCACGCCGTTCTTGGCGAGCATGGTGGTGAAGGCTGTGCCCCCGTGCAGGAAGCCCGAATCGAAAACGCTGATCACAGCCTGATCGGCCGGGACAAGCCGCCCATTAAGATGAACCTGCAATTCGCTCACGACATTATCTTATGATAACGCCCCGCCCGCCGCAATCGCCATCAGCCGAGCTACCCGCCCCAGGTTGTGGCGAGGCGGACCATGGTTTGGTAGTTGGTTAGTGTGCCCGCCGATATCTCGCGGCCGTAGGGGCAGCTCGATGGCATTAGGACCATGCCGCGACCCTCGCCGGCAGTGCCTTCGGTGAGGGCGGTGATTACTTTCTGCTCGAAGGCAGCGGGCGCGAGGTTCTCCAGGTCGGATGATTCTATGTTACCGAAGAGCACGGTCTCCTGGCCGATTTCGCGGCGCAGGTCGGCGAATGTCATGTCGCCTTGCGGGGGCGGCTCGCAGGGGTCCAGCCCGGCGGGGGCCATGGCCCGGATGTGCGGCAGAATGCCCCGCAAGTTGCCGTGGCTGTGAAGGCGCGCGAAGCCACCGTGGCGTTGGATGGCGGCGACCATGGGGCCGGTGTAGCGCGTGACGTACTCGCCGTAAAGTCGCGGCGGCAGGTAGGGCTCGGATGCGTACTCCGAGCCGCATATCCGCCACAGCCTGCCAGGCAGGGCTGCGGCGACCGCCTCGCACCGGGCGTGGGTGGGCTCGGCGATGCGCTGCAGCAAGCGGTGGAACAGCTCGCACTCGGTCATGGCGATGATGGTGTAGTTCTCCATCGAGAACAGGCCCGCCGCCTCGCATATCGCGTCGCCGGCCTCGATGAGCACGATGCCCGCATCGCCGAGCGCCGCCTCGGTAGCTTCGAAGACGGCCACGTCGGGTTGCATCGGCCAGGGCGACTGGGGGATGTCGAGGTAAGCCTTCAGGTCATCGGTGCTCTTGAGCAGGTGCTCGGTGGTCCATACGGTCATCGTGCCGGCGTCTCGGCGAGCGGTGCTGGTTAGCTCGCGGCCCGCACATTGCATTGTGGTGCGGGTGAACCGGCTGTCACCCTCGCGCCACGTTTCGGTGGCGACGTGGCCGGGCTGGCCTGGCTCGGCGGCGGGGTCCTCGGGCCGATCCAGCCAGCCGACGTTGGCCATGCGGATGATGTCGGTTTCGTTTTCGGCCAGTTCAGCCAGGGGCCGCCACAACGGGCCGTTGTACACGTTGAACTCGTCGGGGTTGTCGCACTCGGCGAGTATGTCCCACCCGCCGATTTCGTAAAAGCTAACGGCCGGCCGGTCGACGGGCTTGCCACGCAAAGTGGCCATTAATCGTTCGCGTCGATTCATAATTAGCCAAGAGGCTAAATGCCGGGCGGCAAATGCTAAAGGCTAAATTTGAAATGCTAAATGAAAAGACAAATCCGCGATCGCCTCCGACACCTCAATTTAGCATTTATCATTTAGCATTTATCATTCCAGGCCCGCAGCCCTAGTACTTCCCTCGCCCAACGCGTGCGCCGGGCCTGGCGCGGTTTACGAAGAAGTATCGCAGTGCGTCTATCAGGTGGTCCGGGCCATCTTTGACGGGCTTGTCCGGCTGGCCCGCGCCCGGCGGCGGGTAGTGATAGTTGCCGAACGCGTCGATCAGGTATATTCCCAGAGAGTCGCGTCCGCCGGGTGCGTACACGGCGAGGTAGTATAACTCGTTCAAGGGCCAGGCCGTGCCGTAGATGTATGACTTTTTCCTTTTTTCTTCATATTC
>SDBV01000415.1_pt1 | contig 61216 bp, 55 predicted proteins | sample 2277081 | NCBI WGS metagenome assembly SDBV01 (sample SAMN10402039, study PRJNA504765) | marine sediment metagenome | isolation source: marine sediment core GS10_PC15, 223 cmbsf | place: Arctic Ocean: Southern Knipovich Ridge | collected 2010
TGGTTCAGAGCAAGGCTTGAGCAATTTTGAAACCGCAGGCATAGCGGGCTATGTCGAGGATTTCAAAAGAGCGAAAACGCCGCTCCGGGCCAAAAGATGCCGTTTGTGGATGGACACTAACTACTAAGCATAGAAAGGAGGTGAAATAGTTACTAGGTGTGTAATCGAATTAACCTTTTTAATGGATTCGATATCAATAATTTAGCAAAATAGGAGCAGAAAAATGAGGAAGAATTACACTTTATTATTTTTAGCACTGATCCTGGTTACAGTATCTGTTTTCCCTAGTGGTGTATTTGCCAAGCAAAAAGTAATTGGTGTGACAGCCATATGGATGGGAAATGATTGGAACATTTATGCTAGCGGCGAAATTATAAAGTCCCTGGAAGCGAAGGGTTATAAAGTTATCCATTCAAATGCTGAGGGCCAAACCCGAAAACAGGTTATGGACACTGAAAACTTTATGCAGCGCGGGGTGGATGGCATTATTATCGCTGGTGGCGAAGGACCGGCATTCATAGAAATTTCAAAAAAAATCAAAGCTGCCGGAATTCCGCTGGTGGCAGTAGATATGGTGCTGCCCGGAGCTATTAGCGGCGTGTATGCCGATAATTATTCAGGTGGCGCTCAAATGGGTATCTTCCTCAGCACCAAAATGAAAGGGGAAGGAAAAGTAATTGTTTTAGATACTCCAGGATGGCACTCTTTGCTTATTCGGGCGCGGATGGCTCAGGCTACATTTGAGGAATTTCCGGGGATTGAAGTCCTGAATACTTTCGAAGTTGGCGTTGATGACCCCGTCGGCAATGCCTACCGGATTGTAAAAAGTACCATTCGCAAGCACCCTGATTTAAAAGGTATTATTACAACTTGGGATATGCCGACAGTTGGCGCCATTAAGGCTGTTAAGGAAATGGGTAAAGCCAAACAAATCTTTATTTCCGCCGCAGATCCGGGCAAGGCGTTGCTGGCTGAGATGGCCAAGCCCGATGCACCTGTCATGATGGTCATGGGGCAAAATGCACGTGTCTTAGGACAACTGGCAGCTGACTTTATGGATAGAGCATTGACCCAAGGTGCTGACAGTGTGCCGTTGTCCGTTTTTGGACCGACATACTTTATTTCAAACGGAGATCCTGCTAAAGACTTCTCCAAGTTAACACCAATGACGCCGGCGGAAGTCTGGGATATTTATCACTACGACACCAAACGTCCTTTTTAAAGTGGATTAACCGAAATTTGGTACTGCTATCGGGTAGCAAATAACAAGTAGGATATAGGTTTCGGCCCATATCCTACTGCTATTTGCGGGAGTGGAGAATGAGAAAATCCTGTATTTTGGATATGAAAAACATTGAAAAACGTTTTGGTGGTGTCAAAGCACTGCGCGGGGTGGATTTGCAAATTTACGAAGGAGAAGTCCATGGAATTGTGGGTGAAAATGGTGCCGGCAAATCAACTCTGATGAAAATCCTTGGCCGGGAAATGATGGAAAACGGTGGCTCAATCTCATTTCGAGGAGAATTTATCAACGATCTATCACCGTGGGAGATTCAGAACCATGGGATATTGACTGTCCACCAGGACCTTAATATCGTTAGCAGTCTAAATATTGGCCAGAATATTTTACTCGGCACTCCTCCGACGAAAAAATTCGGGTTTCTGAACTGGAAAGCTGGATATCCAAGAGCCAAAAAAGCCTTGCAATTAGTCAGCAACTCTTTGAACATTGAACATTCTGCAGCAAAATTAAGTGCAGCCCAAAGCCAGCTTGTGATCCTTGCAAGAACTCTTGTTCAAAAACCGCGAGTTCTTATTTTAGATGAGCCTACAGCAAGGCTAGGCATGGAAGAGACTGAACAGCTATTTAAGCTTTTAAAAATATTAAAACAAAAAAAAGTAACAATAATATATATTTCACACAGACTTGAGGAGATCTACCGTGTATGTGATCGAGTAACTGTACTGCGAGATGGTCTGAAGGTCCTGACTGCCGGCATCTCTGAGATAGCTCAAGGGGAGCTGGTTCACCATATGATCGGGAGAAAAGTTGAACAGTTAATACCAAAACGCAAAACTAACCAGGGCAAAACAATGGTAGAGGTTATAAATTTAAATTATAGAGCGGCTGTTAAGAATTTATCTTTCTCGGTAAAAGCGGGGGAATTAGTCGGACTGGTTGGTGCGGTTGGTGCTGGAAAAAGTGAGGTTTTACAATTACTATTTGGTGCTGAACATCCAGATAGCGGTGAGATACTAATTGAATCGGAGATTAAATTTATCCAAAAACCGGATGATGCTTTTAAAGCAGGGATTGCATATGTACCCGAAAACAGATCAGATGAAGGTTTGATTCCGGATTTTTCCGTCCGTGAAAATCTTACCCTTGTAAATCTCAGTTTTTTCTCCAAAATTGGTTTTATTAAAAGAAAAAAAGAACAGGAAAAAGCATTAGATTTGATTAACCGTTTACAGATTAAAACACCCGATTCTGATACCAGCATAAAATCGCTCAGTGGAGGCAACCAGCAAAAAGTAGTTCTGGGAAAATGGCTGGCAGGTGTGCAGAAGATTTTTTTACTTGATGAAGTCACCGCCGGCATAGACATTGGTGCAAAATTTGAGATTTATGAATTAATCGGTGATTTAACCGAAGCTGGAGCAGCTATCATACTTGCAACAAGTGATATCCAGGAAGCAATGGGTATTTGCGACCGACTGTTAGTTATGCATCGGGGCACCATTGTTTCGGAATTAATTCCTGAAAACACAACTAGAGAAGAAGTTTTAATGAACATGATGGGAGGAGGTGTTCATAATGAAGTCGAGAGCGGGTGATTTCCTATTAAGATTCGGAACAGTTACCGTCCTGTTATTGTTTATTTTTTCTATGCAATTGGTATTTTCCGATTTACCTCTGTTAAGCTGGTCAAATTTGATGAACATTGCGGCGCAGGCAACGGTGCTGAGCCTTATATCCATTGGGCTGTCAATCGTCATGATGTGCGGTGAAATAGATTTATCGTATGTGGGGTCGCTGGGACTGTTAGGTACCATATTCGTTTTGTTATTGGATGCGGTTGGTGGATTGACCGCAGCCCTGGTTGTAATCGGTATATCTCTTATTATCGGTATCCTTAATGGTTTATTTATCAGCAAATGGAAATATTCTTCATTTTTGACAACATTGAGTATGATGTTCATTATGATGGGATTGCAGCGTGGCTTGACCAATGGCCGCGCGGTGTGGATTGACAATCAAGAAGTTCTTAGGATTGCCTCCATGCACATATTGAGCGTTCCTTTTCCGGCCATCATTTTAATAATATCATTTATTGTCTATTTTATAATTATCGTTTACAGCAATGCCGGGTTTAAACTTAAAGTGATTGGTGAGAATATTGAAGCAGCAAAAGAGGTTGGAATAAAAACGACGCGTATAAAATGGATGGCCTTTATATTCGCATCTCTTTGTTTCGGCATTGCCGGTGTAATTGAACCCTTGCGAAATTCGGGGGGAGTTATCGATTCCGGATGGCCACTCTTTGTTCCTTCTCTGGCTGCTTGTTTTCTGGGTACCACTATGTTCGAGCCGGGAAGAGTGAATCCACTGGGTACATTGTTTAGTGCCTTATTTCTTAGTTTGATCATAAATTTTTTAACCCAAATTGGCGTTGTCTATTTTTTCATAAATATAATTCTGGGCTTTCTGCTGTTAATAGCTGTGAGTTTATCAAGTATTAAAAATCGTTCCATTAAACAGATTAAGCTTTAATGATTTAGGATTGACCTATGAATGCAAACAATTCAGTACTGAAAAAAATTATCCCTTCCAAAGAGACCTTGATCCTGGTCGCCATTCTAATTAGCATGATGCTATTTTTTCAAATTTTTACCGCCACCTTTATTGATACGGCAAATTTTGTTGATATTTTAAAAGACGCCGGTAAGCTTAGTATTATTTCGCTTGGAATGGCTATCATTATCGCAGCCGGAGGTATAGATCTTTCATTGGGTCATATCGCAGGATTTTCTGCAATAATAGCGACAACTATCTTAAAGGACTATAATGTTGGAATTATTGTTGGACTTATCGGCGGCATTTCAACCGGTCTAATCTTTGGCCTATTCAATGGTTTGCTTGTTTCCTACGTTGGCATATCTTCATTTATAGTCACTTTGGGGACCCAATTTATTATTCTCGGATTGCGGTACTGGATAACGAGTGGCAATATAGTAATGTTTTTGCCGGACGCTTATACGATCATTGGGAACGGTAAAATATTTTCCATTCATAATACTATTCTCATCATGATTGTGCTCGCCATAATCTGTTATTATCTATTGGAAAGAACGGTATTTGGTCGGCGTGTGTCTAGTATCGGCGGAAATATAACTGCCAGTTGGCTATCGTGTATAAACATCAGAAAATATACGATGCTTACCTTTATGATGGGTGGAATTTTTGCTTCGGTTACCGGAATTGTCCATACTTCTCATATGGAAGTTGTTAGTGTTGATATTGGCGATGGATTCCTTTTGGATGCCTTAATTATTGCCGTATTTAGCGTTGTGGTTTATGGCAGGATGAAAACTTTAGGGATAATTTTAGTTACGGTTATTCTCATCGCCCTAACTAACGGGCTTACCATGATGGGTGTTAATCCATTTTTCGTTAAATTCGTGAAAGGTTTTCTTTTGCTTGGGGCACTTTCGATTAACATGGCTATAAAAAGTGAATATTTCATCAATCGTATGTATAAACGCAAAGCACAAATTTGATTAGGGATTATTTTTTGTGCAATCAGGTGTTTTTGTCAAATGACATTTTTACATTGAAATTGATTTAGAAAGCAGATACATATTGTAAACATGAAAGCATATGATGATGTGACTAATAAGCTTATAGAATATAAGGCGTATTTAACTGAAAGCGATTTACCGCTCTATTATCAGGTCGCCTATGTCCTGGAAAATTTTTTAACCACCAATATGTTAAAACCCGGAAGCCGCTTTTTCAGTGAAGAGGAAATCTCCTCGCAACTCGAAGTCAGCCGCCCCACCGTAAATCGAGCTATCAATATACTGATCAAAAACGATTACCTGAAGAGGGTTCGAGGTAAGGGTACGATTGTTCAAAAGTTAAAGGGTGTGTCGTTGGTTTTAATGAGCACGCTTTTAAGCTTGGGGGAGATGGTTGATAAAATTGACCGGAGTTGCCATACTGATCTGCTTGCGAGAAATCAAGAAAATTCCTCGGCATCAGTGTCAAATGCGTTGGGAATAGATCCGGGTGATTCGGTTATTCATCTGAAGCGTTTGCGTTTTATCGATGATAAACCCCTGATTGTTGTTGATTCGTATTTACCGTTTTCACGGTTTTCCAAATTACTCGAGCTCGATAAAAATAGATTTGTTACCGATCTTTTCGGCCTCCTGCATGAAAATTTCAACTTGGAGATAGTTCGAGCTGAGAGGGAGGTTACAGCAGCCAGGATGTCACTCATGGACGCACAGTTACTTCAGGTGGAATTGTGGGAGCCATGTTTTCGAATGAAAGGCGTTGCATATGACTCTGATGGACAGGCTGTCGAAAATTTTGATGCCCGCATAAGCGGGACTAACTGTGTCTTGAAATCTTCGATTGAAAGACCGCCTGACTATTCTTTTAAGAAAACTTGAGGCACGGAACGGTTTCAAATTTTGACGGTTTTGGAAGACCCATAGTGCATGATGTAAAGTCATCGTCCCCGATAACCCGATTGCCTTGAAGCTACAGAGCGATTTAAAAATCCACAGGTAAAATCCACCACGCCGTTTTTTTAAAAAAAACCGGTTCCCATAAATATGTTTCGAAAAGCAAATTGTGGGTATAAGTGGTTTTAGAAAAAATGTTTGAAGACTGGAATGTTTTTTGACAGGCACTATAACCCTGCCGTTTTCATGAAGGTTGAACCGATACCTTCACCCTGCATTTTTATTTCATTTATCCAATAAAATCCAATTAAAACAGGGCAGCGTTTCTTTGTCTGTTTGAATCCCATGGCAGATTTTATCTTGACAAATTATTTCTTGAGCATATAAACATGTAAACAGGAAATAACATGATAACAAACTTATGTGAATTTTAACCCATCTACAATAACGACCGGGAGGATCGTATGGTCAATGATTATTTACATGTGGGAATAAGTGTTCGAAATCTTGAAGAATCAGTCAAATTCTATACAGAGGTTCTCGGGATGGAGGAAGGAATTCGGGTCTCCCACAAGGGTGAGGTTGTTAGCCGGGTAGTCGCCGTAGAGAATACGGAGGTAGACGTCTGCTATGTCACCAAGGGAAAACATCGTTTAGAATTGATTGAATACAAAAACAAAGACAAAGCCAAGCTTAATGGAAGCTACAAATCCCAGGACGATCCGGGTCTTATCCATATCGCCTTCATTGTTGACGATATGGATAAGATTTATCAAAAAATCAAAGGCCTTGGTTATAAGTTCAACTCCCCGCCTTTGGTTACAAGGGAAAATGGCCCCAAGATCGCATTCTTTCGGGGACCGGACAATGTTATTATCGAGCTGTACCAAAAAGCGGAATAAAAATCGAAACGTCTGAAATGGTCGAACGGTTTAATAAAAAATAAATTTATATAAATTTGAGCGAGGTTGCAATGAAAGATTTATTTTATTTGGATGCTGTGAATGAGGCTCTCACAGAAGAAATGGCCAGAGATGATAAAGTTTTTATAATTGGCGAAGATATTGCTGTTGGCTATGGAGGCGGAGGAGTCTTTGGTGCCACCCGCGGACTCTTGGATCAATTTGGTGAAGCGCGGGTTATTGACGCACCGCTTTCGGAATCCGCCATTGCCGGGTGTGCAATTGGTGCGGCGCTTGTGGGTTATCGCCCGATTGTAGAACTCATGTTTGGTGATTTTTTAACGATTGCCTCTGAACAGATTGTTAATTGTGCTGCCAAGATGCGGTGGGCCCTGGGGGGACAGGTCGATGTCCCTATCGTTTATCGAACAGCTTATGGTGGGGGCGTCGGGGCGGGCATGCACCATTCCCAGTGCTTTGATAGTTGGTTTGCCGGTGTTCCAGGTCTAAAAGTCGTGCTGCCTTCTACACCCTATGATGCCAAAGGACTCCTGAAGGCCGCTGTACGCGACAACGATCCGGTTCTGGTTCTGGAACACAAGTTTCTGTACAAAAGACTTCAAGGCCCTGTGCCCGATGATGATTATATAGTGCCTATTGGAAAAGGCGATATTAAGCGGGAAGGGGATGATGTAACTATCATCGCCATGTCCGCTATGGTGCAGCAGGCACTTGAAGCAGCCACTCTTTTGGAGCGGGAAAATATTCAGGCAGAAGTGGTGGATCCTCGAACCATACTGCCGTTGGATGAAGAAATCATACTCCAATCGGTGGAAAAAACAGGCAAGGTAGTCATCGTCCATGAGGCTCCGGTCATCGGTGGATTCGGGGGCGAAATCGCAGCCATCTTGGCAGACAAGGGCATCGATTTCCTGGAAGCACCCATAAAACGTGTGGGGGCTCCTTTTTGTCCTGTCCCCTCTTCTCCGGAAATGGAGCAGTTTTATCTGCCTAATGCGGAAAAGATTATCAAAGCGGTTTTAGAGATTGTTTAGGCAGAGGGAGGAATCATAAATGTTGTATGAAATCAAAGTTCCGGAAACAGGGTTTGGTATTGCGGAAGCCACCATTGTAGAATGGTTCAAAAGCATCGGGGAAGAGGTTCAGGAAGGCGAGCCCATCATTTGTATTGAGACCGAAAAGGTGAACGTTGAAATACCCGCACCCGGCAATGGGATTTTAACGGAAATACGTTGTCAGGTTGGCGATGTCGTTCCGATCGGGGATATTCTTGGAATTATTACATTTGAAGATAAGGGTGATGTTTCCGATCGGGTAAAACCAAGTCAAGACCGGAAAGAATCCGACAGATCAAGCAGAGAGAAATCGATCCGTCAAGAGGGTGAAAAAATAAAAAGAAAGAGGATATCACGGCTTGCCAGGACAGTCGCAAGAAAAGAAGGTATTGATCTATCTCTAATTTCGTCCGGCAGCGGACCGGGGGGACGGATCACTAGAGAAGATGTTCATAAATTCGCTCAACAGAGAAACAATCAGACTGAGCCTGTGCAATCAGATGCTGAGAGGGTCTTTTCGTCAGCTGTGCCACCGTCGGTCGCTGATAAAAAAGTGAAACTCACGCGTTGGCGGAAAGTTATCGCCGACCGTCTAACCGCCAGTTGGACCGAGATTCCCCATCACGCTCAATCCATTGATATCGATGTGACGGAATTGTCTCACTATATCACCGAAACCCAAAATGATTCATCCATACCACGGATGACTTATATGCCTTTTTTGATGAAAGCGATTCAGGCCGGCATCAATGTTACGCCCGAGATCAACGCGCATTGTTATGGAGACCATTATGTTATCCGGCATGATTTAAATATTGGTATCGCAGTTGATGCGAACGGAAAGCTGATTGTTCCGATTGTGAAACAAGTTCAGAAGAAATCGATCGCAGAATTAGCCGTAGAACTGAGATCTCTTGTTAAGAGAGCCCGTGCAGATAAACTGGATCCCAAAGATGTCCAGGATGCCACAATTACAATTTCAAATGTGGGGACGCTGGGATTATATTCCGGATTTTCGATTATCGTACCTCCCCAGACCACGATCATTTGTATCGGAGCCGTGCGGGAGGTTCCGGCCGTAATAGACGGGGCCATAGAAATTAGAAAAAAAATGTTTGTGACAAATTCTTACGACCATCGGGCGGTCCATGGCGGCCCTGCTTCTCGGTTTTTTTCTGAAATGCGGAATAAACTTGAAAACCTCAAATCACTCCTATTGATTTTGCGCTGAAGAATACCGTTTGGTGAACGTTTGATAAAAGAGGAAATCTTATGCAAATACCAAAAAAAGATCTAAAAGAAATGGCATACTGGATGGTGATGGGAAGACGACTGGAAGAACGCATCACCACCCTTTTTAAAGAGGCACGCTTGCGTGGGCACCATCATCCGGGAATCGGACAGGAGGCAACCGGTGTCGGCGTCTGCTATGGATTAGAGGACCGAGATTATGTCTCGCTATCCCACCGCGGAAAGAACCCGGAATTGATGAAGGGGATGCCTTTAAAAGACTTGATGGCCGGTTATTATGCTAAAACCCAGGGATGTGAAGGGGGAAGGGTTCCAGCAGGTTCTCATATGTACGGTGATCTTTCAAATCATATCATCCCGATGCCCGGTCCTATCGGCAGTGTGATCCCCATAGCCGTTGGTGTGGGCCTGGGCCTTAAGATGGACGGAAAAGGCGCGGTGATGGTATGTTTTTTTGGAGATGGAGCTGCCAACAGAGGAGATTTCCATGAAGGTCTAAATTTAGCTGCGGCACTCAAACTGCCTGTCATTTTCGTTCTTATTAATAATGGCTATGCCATGTCTGTGTCTGTGGAAAAAGCGACCGGAATGAAAAAACTGGTTGATCGGGCCAAAGGGTACGGCATGCCGGGTGTCAATGTAGACGGCAATGATGTTCAAAAAGTCTACTTGGAGACAAGTAAGGCTGTTAAAAGGGCCCGAAACGGAAAGGGCCCCTCTCTTATAGAGAGCATGGTTCATCGTTGGACGGGTCATTCCATCAGTGATGCCGATATTTACCGCACGGATGAAGAGAGAAAAAAAGGAGAAAAAAAAGATCCGATAAAAAGGTTCAAAAAAGAGCTCATCAAGGAAGGAATTCTAACCGAAGGTACGTATCGAAAAATAGAAAATCGGGTTGATAAAGAGATTGAGGCGGCTGTTAATTACAGTGAAAAAGAATGCACCATACCGGATCCATCGGAAATATTGCGAGGTGTCTATGCCGAAAATTCCTTATAAGGGAGATTATTAATTCGGAAATGAGATAAGACCGGCGGCCAATTTTCCCGGCGGTATAATTAAATTTTGATTGATCGTCATATTTTTTTTCAAACAGGAGGGAACCCATGAAAGGTCCATACATCATTGCTTACGATTTAGGAACCGGTGGCAATAAGGCATCTTTATATGATATCCACGGCAGGTGTCTGGCAGAAAATTTCGTTTCATATCTCTCCCAATATCCGGCAACAGGATGGCACGAACAACGACCAAAAGATTGGTGGAACGCTGTGGTTAAGAGCACAAATCGCTTGATCGAGGAAGCGCCCATAGAAAAAGATGAGATTTGTTGCTGTGGAATCTCAGGTCATAGTTTGGGTGTTGTTCCTCTGGATCGGAATGGCAATCTTCTACGTGAAGCAACTCCAATCTGGTCGGATTCGAGGGCCCTTTCTCAGAGTAAACAATTTTTTGAAAAAGTCGATGAAAATGAATGGTACCTGACGACCGGTAATGGCTTTCCCCCTCCTTTATATTCAGTATTCAAGATGATGTGGTATCGAGACAATGAGCCCGAGATGTTTAAAAATATTCATAAGGTCATTGGGACAAAGGATTTTATCAACTACAAATTGACAGGAAATATTGTTACCGATTATTCCTATGCATCGGGAAGCGGTGTTTATGACCTTATGAAATGGGAATATTCTGATTCCATGATTTGTGCCAGCGGTCTGCCAAAGAATATTTTTCCAAAAATCGTCCCGTCCACTGAAGTAATCGGAGAGCTCACACCGGAAGCCTCAGATGCCCTTAACCTTCCTGCACACATAAAAATAGTTGCCGGAGGTGTTGATAATTCTTGTATGGCCCTTGGCGCTAGAAGTTTTCAGGAAGGAAGGGTTTACAACTCACTAGGCTCATCCAGTTGGATTGCAGTCGCATCTAAAACTCCTCTCTTGAATACCCAGACCCGGCCCTTTGTGTTCACCCATGTCATTCCGGGTATGTTTATGTCGGCTATGGCAATTTTTTCAGCGGGTTCCAGTTTTCAATGGCTGCGGGATCAACTTTGTCAATCTATTGTATCCGAAGCTGAATTGAATAAAGTTGACCCTTACGAACTGATGACGGCAGAGGCAGGGAACTCACCTGTTGGAGCTAATTCCATCATTTTTAATCCAAGTTTAGCCGGTGGCAGTTCTTTAGACGGCAGTCCCAATATCCGCGGTGCATTTATGGGATTGGATCTCGGACACACCCGGGCGGATGTAATAAGGTCTGTAATGGAAGGGGTGGCTTTGGGGCTGCGGCTGGTTTTGGATGAGTTAAGAACACTCACTCGTATTGCAGATGAAATGACGGTTGTCGGAGGCAGCAGCCGGAGTCGACTCTGGCGACAAATATTCGCGGATGTGTATCAGATGGACATTGTTAAAACAAATATAGACCAGCAGGCAGCCGCTTTGGGCGCGGCAGCATTGGCAGCCGTCGGGGTTGGCATTTGGTCTGATTTTAAAATCATTGATGAAATTCATACAATTGAGAATATTGCTAAGCCGATACCGGAAAATAGTGCCATATATGGAAGGCTGCTGCCGATTTTTAAAAAGGCGAGTCGAATCAATTCGGAGATCGGCGATAGCTTGGCCTCTGTTTCGGGAATTGAGAAGAAATAATGCCCACTGGGTCTAATATCACACTCTGAATATGATGAGGTCGTATGGAAAATATGCTTAGTGGGAAAACAGCGATAATCACGGGCGCAAGCCGTGGAATCGGAAAAACCATCGCTATTGCTCTTGGCAGAGAAAAAATGCGTTTGGCCTTACTGGCTCGTTCAGCCGATAAGTTACAAGAAGTGGTTGATGAGGTTCACGCTGTTGGGGGTGAGTCTATAGCAGTTCCTTGTGATCTAATGGATCCCGATGCCGTGGCGACTTCTTTGCAAAGAATATTTCAGTATTTTAACTCTTTGGATGTGCTTATAAGCAATGCAGGTGTTTTTCTAGAAAAACCGATTACGGAAATCGAGCTTTCAGAATGGGATAGGGTTCTTAAATCCAATCTCACGGCAACATTTCTTTTATGCAAGAGCGCACTTCTAAAGATGAAAGCTCAAAAAAATGGAAGGATCATAGCGATAGCCAGTTCTGCAAGTACTCAAGGCTTTGTCAATCAAGCAGCCTACTGTGCTAGTAAGCATGGGTTACTCGGATTTACGCGCTGTCTTTCAATCGAAGCTAAGCCGCACAATGTTCATGTCCATACAATTTGCCCGGGTGGAGTCAGGACCGATCTACTTAAGGATACATATATGGGTCAACGGGTCAGCCAAGGCTCATTGATTGAACCGGAAAACATCGCGGATTTGGTGCTTTTTTTAATCCGGCAACCGAAAAATATTGATATTCCTGAAATAAATCTTAAGCGGTTCGTAGTTTAACAAGGGCTTGGAGAGTTGGATTCCGGTCTTATACGGTTGGGCATAAAGAAGTAGTTGAATTCAAAAATGCAAAATTTTAATTTTGTGAAGTAGATTATAAAAGCTAAAGAGTATTTCAAAGGAAATTGTTAATGACAAAAAATTTTGATTTAGTTGTTATAGGTGGGGGGCCGGGGGGTTATGTGGCGGCGATTCGCGCATCTCAAAGCGGTATGAAGACTGCTATCGTGGAAAAAGCCGCATTGGGTGGCGTCTGCCTCAACTGGGGGTGCATACCGACCAAAGCCTTGTTAAAGAGCGCTGAACAGATGGCTTTTTTAAAGGAAGCATCAAAATGGGGCTTTGCGTTTGAAAAATTGAAGGTTAATTTTGCCAAAATTATGCAAAGAAGCAGAGAGATAGCAGAAGCAAATTCTCGCGGCGTTGATTTTCTGATGAAAAAAAATAAGATTAGTGTAATCCAGGGAACGGGCACTATATTGGACACCTCCACCGTAGTCGTCAATGACGGCACGGGTCAAAAAATCGACCAAATGAGGGCCAAACATATTATAATTGCAACCGGTGGAAGAGCTCGGATGATTCCCGGGGCCGATTTAGACCGGAAACGAATAATAACGAGCAAAGAGGCGCTTTTAATGAAAAAACCGCCCAAATCTGTGATTATTATTGGCGCCGGCTCTATCGGAATCGAGTTTGGATATTTCTATCATACATTTGGAACTCAGGTTACAATAGTCGAAACAATGCCACATATACTGCCAACGGCAGATAGTGAAATTTCCGATACTTTGAAACGGATTTTCAAAAAAGCGGGGATAACGATTTATACGGAAACTCGTATGGAGTCCTTAAAGACAGGGAAGACGAAAGTTATCGCCAAATTGTCTGAGAATAACGGTACGAAAGAGATAAGCGCGGACTGTTGCCTGGTTGCGATTGGAGTTCAAGGGAACATAGAAGGTTTGGGACTGGAAAAAATTGGAGTCAAAATTGAAAAAAATGGCATCGTCACCGATAAGTTCATGCGAACCAATGTGGCGGGTATTTATGCCATTGGGGATGTTGTCGGGGAACCGTGTTTGGCGCATATCGCTTCTCATGAAGGCCTCGTGTGTGTCGATAAAATCACAGGCAATGAGACTCCGGGAATGAATTACAGCAATTTTCCGGGTTGCACATATTGCAAGCCACAGGTAGCAACTGTCGGATTGACTGAACAGCAAGCTATAGATGAGGGATATGATATCAAAGTGGGGCGATATCCTTTTACCGCAAGCGGCAAAGCTCGAGCCATAGGAGAAACGGAAGGGTTTGTGAAGGTAATCTTTGACTCTCAAGATAGAGAGCTTCTAGGCGCTCATATTATCGGACCGGAAGCCACTGAATTAATAGCGGAATTCGTTCTTGCCAAGACACTGGAATGCAACGATGAAGAAATAACCCATACCATTCACGCCCACCCAACTCTATCAGAGGCTGTAATGGAGGCCACCCTCGATGTTTTCCAGGGGGCCATTCACATTTGACTTAATCCTACCATTATATTTTTAGGTCAACATCGCACTTGCAACTGTGGGTTTTGCGCTGTAAGAAACAGCCACATTGCCCCCCTGACCCGGATGATTCATCAAGTGTATGAAAATATTTCACAGATTCTTGCCAAATCCGAATTAGTGTTGGGGCTGGGTGAAACGGCAAATATAATTTTAATCGTGCTTAAAAAATTGCGATCCGCCCATTGTCATACGGTGACCCTTGGGCAGTACTTACAACCTGTGTATTCGTATTTTCCGGTACACCAATTTGTTATACCGAGAGTATATGAAGTATGGCGACGAACTTCACCGCATTTGGGATTTGCCGTGGTCGCAGGCGGATCATTTATCCGTAGTTCTTACAATGCCCGGAAACTGTCTCGAAAAAAAATGCCCATCTTTAATTCAGAAGATAACTGTCGACTATACTACGAATGTCACAATTTTAAAAATGATGAATCGGTAGTTGTTTTCTTAAACGGCACGACCCAAACTACCCGATCATGGTGGATGCAAACAGAGTATTTTCAAAAAAAATATAAAATATTATTATATGATGCTCGGGGGCAAGGACAAAGCGATTTGGGACAGGCAAGTTTAACCCTCGATGCACATGTCAATGATTTGATTCAACTATTGGATTATCTAGGTGTGAACCGCACCCATTTGGTAGGTTTGAGTCATGGGGCTCGCGTGGCTTGCAGGTTTGGAGCAATAGCTCCTGAGAGAGTTGATAGAATAGTTTTATGCGGGTTGGGTATAAACCTGAGTCCGCGTACTGTTGCGTTACTCCATTCTTGGAATCATATTTTAAATTCCAGTAGCCTCGAAACATTGGCCTGGTCAATGCTTCCCATCGTGTTCGGAGAGCCTTTTCTAGAGCAGCACAAATCCATACTGAATAAAATGGTATCCGTTGTCGTTAAACGGAATCGAGCCGATGCCCTAAAAGCCCATCTTAGAGCCATGATTCATTATTTACCAGTAGGGGATTTCATTTCTGAAGTTTATCCACCTACGCTTATTGTCACAGGGAATCAGGACCTTATTGTTCAGATTGATCAGTCACGGGCTTTGGCCAAAAAGTTAAAAGCCCACTTGATACAGCTAAAGGGAGTTGGACACAGTCCTAATATGGAAGCACCCGAAGCATTCAATCGGATAATAGGCCAGTTCTTGTTGACAACTCAGTAATTGACGGCATTTTTTATGCGCCGCTCAACAAGCATCCGGGAAACAACCACATAATTGCTCAGTGAATTTTCCACCACCGCTCGAACTAGTTGCTGAAAGGGCGTTTTTAGCCGGGCCAATCTTGATCGAAGCTTCAGCAGTTAGGGGATACTCTTTTCTGATATCCGCTGTTGTTCATATCGGGTCAGCTTACAGTTGTAGCGATACCGATCCCCATGATAGACTCCTTTTACATATTCTACGGCTTCCCCACTGACCGAATAAGCCAAACGCTTGATAACCAGTGTTGAAAAGGGGACTTTCAGTCCCATCAGCCCTGTTTCTTCAGGAGTGGACATGGAGGCTTCAATCGTCTGATCCGCTTCCATGAGCCGAACCCCTTTTTTTTCCAGAATTCGATAGAGTGATTTGGTATAATCTTCGTCTATGCTGAGTTTATACTTTGCAGGAATATAAGAATGAAGAATTCCCAAAGGTTTCCCGTCAACCAGCATCAGCCTTTTTAAGGAAAAAACGCGTTCACCCTGGGGCAGGTTCAACCGGGCACAGATTGCCGGCGGCGGTTTCATATAGGTTGCTCGAAGGACCTTTTTGCTTGCGTTCCTGTTTAGCATTTCTTCCGTAAAACTTTTCAGAACAGGCAGTTGCTCCTCTAATTTTCTTTTCTTGACAAAGGTCCCTTTGCCCTTTTTCTTTTCTAAAAAGCCTTCATTTACCAAAAGTTGCAAGGCATTTCTAACAGTGGCTCGGCTCACACCATATATTTTCTGAAGTTCGTTTTCAGAGGGAATCATATCTCCATCCTTCAACTTCCGGCTTTCGATCTTCTCAAGAAAGATTTCCTTTAGCTGAAAATAAAGGGGCATAAAGCTGTCAAAAGTGAGCTTTTCGTGTTCCTCTGGCATTTTTTTCTCATCTTTTATAAGGTAAATAACAAGTGCTTGATCAGGATCCGCTTTGATCAGCTCGAGAGCAAAGTCGAGGGTTTAGATGCCGCCCGAGGTTTTGATTTTTACCTCCGGATCAACATTAGGTACATCAATCGGTACCACGACAAGTTAATCCGCCACCTGCATGAATTCCAGTATTTCGTTATCCGGCCCCCTGAAATATACATACCCATAACCATCCAAGGGTGTTCCGGAATCCCGGATAAAGACCGGCTCCCGGTGGAACGTGTCAATGCCGGCCTGTTTTGCATTTTCATAGGTGGCCATGATATCATCGACCTGCAAGCAGATGTGCATGTTTGGGTAATCACAGGGTGCATGGTCCGACCGTTGACCTTTTGGCTCAATGTAGTGAATGAGTTCCACATGGGCGTTGCCTGCCGCGAGCATCACGAGGTGCTGTTTGGGTTTTGTCCCCTGAAGATCCATCATCACCGGATCAGCGTCGAATTTAAGATTCATGACCTCTTTGAGGCCCAGTTTGTCCCGATAAAAGGCGAGGGATTTTTCCATATCTGATACGATGACACAGCCGTGATGCAGTCCAATAATCATATTGTCATCCTTTCTTTAATTTTTAGTTGGGATTATTCAAAAAGTTTATCGCCCCTTCCTTCATAGCGACCTTTGATAATCAGCGGCCTTAGATATTCGATGGTCTTTTCCATTCCGTCTTCGCGGCTCATCACTACGTCTTCGTGCTCATAACTTAATACGTAATCGTAATTAACCAATCTCATTTCGGTCAGTACGCGTCTCCACGGCACGGAGCCCCACCCCGGGATTCGAAATCGGAACCCGCGGTCGATGCGACCCCATTTGCCGGTCGCTTGCAATCCGGATCGGCGAACATTGTGCTCCACGGATTCACCGTCCTTGGCATGTGCGTGATAAATTCTGTCCCCCAGTTCCTGGATAAAAATAACCGGGTCGATTCCCATAATGACGAGATTGGCCGGATCGAAATTAAACCCCCACTCTTTTCTTCCGCCCATCAGTTCCACGCTTTTAACGGCGGTTTCGATATTGTAAACATATTCATTTGGATGGGGTTCGTGGCCGAATTTAACGCCTTCTTTTTCAAACGTGTCCAGAATTTCCCCCCAGCGTTCGACAAAATCATTACCCATTTCATCCCATCCCTCAGGATAGGGAAAGGGAAACCAGCGGGCAAAATTCTCGCAGCCGATAAAACCACAGACCACCGGTACCTCCAGAGCTGCCGCGGCCTTAGCGGTCTTTTTCATACGCGCCATACCGAATTTAATTTTTTCAGCCGGTGTTCCCTTAAAAAACGTATCAGTGTCTTTGGTGTGCGGGCCCAGTACCAGTTGTCCCTCGGTATGGTTGCTCAAAGCGGAAATGGTCAGGTTATATTTCTTGACCAGATCCTTAATCTTTTTAGCGTTATTTCCGGTAAGGACTTCATCGATGTCCAGATGTCCGTTACCTGTAAATGCAGGGAGCTCTGCAGTCTCGTATCCCATTTCAGCCATCATTTTAAAGACCGATTCCAGATCGCGATCCATAAAGTTGGCGGTAAACATTCCTATTTTCATTTAGCTATTCTCCTTTTATTGCTCATTGTTCCACTTGCACCCAGCCTCTTTCTTTTTCGGAGCGTTGCAGGGCGTCTAATATCAATTGAACCTTTAACCCATCTTCAAAAGTCGCTCCCCAGGGGTTGACCTTCAGATCGTTGGCTACACAGTTGACAAAATGAAAAATAGTATGACAATGATGATGTTCCCACCCCAGCATATGGCCGGGCGGCCACCAGTGTTTAATAAAGTCATGGACATCCGCTTCGGTCACGGTAATGGTCCTAAAACCCTGAATCTCCAGGGGGTCGTCTCTGGAGAAATACTGAAGCAAATTGTTCTGGGTGAGTTCAAACTGGATAGCCCCGCGGCTGCCATACACTTCGATCTGCCACAACGACTTTCTCCCTGTGGCAAAGCGGGTGGCCTCGATGCTGCCCAAAGCGCCGTTGTCGAATCGAAACATGCCCAGTGAGGCATCGTCGACCGTGACGGCCCCTTTTTCCTCGCCGGCTTTACCGGAGAGTCCCGAAGCTTCAAGCGGAACCGGCCGTTCTTTGATAAAGGTTTCGGTTATTCCACAAGCCTCGGTGATTTCCAAACCCGTTAAAAAGCGAGCCATATCAATACTGTGGGCATTGAGATCGCCTAGCACACCGGAGCCGGCGACCTCCTTTTTCAGGCGCCAAGCCAGTGGGAAGTTGGGGTCGAGCAACCAGTCTTGGAGAAACGCAGCCCGAAAATGATAGATATGACCGATTTTGCCTTCCTGAATCAGACGTTTGGCCAATAATACCGCCGGGGAAAACCGATTGCTGAAAGAGACCATACTTTTAATGCCTCTTTTGGCAGCCACCTGGGCGACCTCAGCCATTTTTCGGGCTTCGGCCACATCCATTGCCAGCGGTTTTTCGACAATCGTATGTTTGCCGGCTTCCAGCGCAGCGATGCAGGGATCCTTGTGGACGTTGTTGGGTCCATTGTTGTCAAAGATTTCGACATTTGGATCGTCAATCAGTTTTTTCCAGTCAGTGGTGCCATACCGATATCCAAAGCGTTCGGCTGCCTCCTTCACCGCTTTTGCATTTCTGCCGCAGACCCCCTGTAAAACCGGAATGGCGGGTGGCGGATAATATATGTAAGGGAGCTTCTTAAATGCATTCGTGTGCGCTTTGCCCATGAAAGCATACCCTAACATACCGATACCTATCTCCTTTGTCTGAACCATGGTTACCTCCTTTCCTTATTTGCTTTTTGACTTGATATGCTTTTCCGAATCCATCGGTCAAGTACGACTTTGTATTAAATTATTTTTATTGACAAAGATCAAAATCTGTAATTAACCTATTTGTAAATACATTAGGTTGTCCGTATAAGTCAAACAGAAAATAGACTGTTGATCCATCAAATACAGGGGAAAATGCCTGAGTCGGCGATATCCGCCTTGCTTTGACTTTCGGGGTGCATCAGGTTTGTATCTGCTACAACAGCGACTGATTATTCCGATTGATATCAATATTATCTTAAGTAAAAACAGGAGGTTGTCTAAATGGACAGTCAAATGATTTCAACCCCTATCCGCGTCGGAAAAAAAGAGGCGCCCAATCGGATTGTATTTCAACCCATGGAATGTAACGATGCCGATGCCTCGGGCGACCCTTCCGATCTCTCCATTAAACGATACCGGCGGTTTGCCGAAGGGGGTGCCGGCATTATTTTCACCGAGTCTATGACCATCACTTCTGAGAGCCGGGCCAGGAAAAGCCAGTTATCAATTACCGAACAAAACGCGAAAGGCCTGGAACGGTTGGTCTCAAAGATGCGGGAGGTCAATGGGAATTCACTGGTTTTATTCCAGCTCAACCAATCGGGCCAACTCAGCCAGGCGGCTTTTTCAAAGGTTATTTCGGTCTACCCGACAAGAAATCCGGATATTCATGTCCTGACGGAAAAAGAAATCGATCAGATCGGCGATAATTTTGTCAAGGCTGCGGTTATTGCCAAGCAGGTGGGGGCGGACGGCATCGATTTCAAGCATTGTCACGGTTATGTGTGCACTGAAATGATCCAGCCCGCAAATACTCGAAACGATCGATATGGAGGGTCTTTTGAAAACCGCACCCGATTTTTCAGAGAGACCACCCGAAAAATGAAAAAAGCATTGGATGACGACTCTTTTTTGTTGGGTGTTCGGTTTAACGCATACGATGGTATCACCGGTGGATTTGGTACTGCAGGCCCGGAGGAGGTAATCGAGGACCTTGGTGAACTGATCGCCTTTTCCAAAATGATCGAAGAGGCGGGAATGGATTATATCAATGTATCGGCAGGGATTGCCGGCTCTGAAATTACCCAGCCCTCAAAAAAGTATCCGGATGGCATATACCGACTTTTTGGGTGGGCACAAGTTGTGAAAAAAGCGGTCAATATCCCCGTGATCGGATCGGGTTACAGCTCTTTGAGGGATGGTAAAAACGGTCTGCCGGAATCAGATCCTGCAAAAAGAGATTTTTTATACTGGGCGGAAAAGAATTTAAAAGACGGCAACGTGGACCTGGTGGGCGTCGGCAGACAGTCGCTTGCCGATCCGCTGTTTCCAAAAAAACTGCTGGCCGGGGAGCTGGATTCAATTAATTACTGTACTATTTGCGATCGCTGTCTGGCCCTGATGTTCGCGCAGCAAGTTGTCGGATGTGCGATATATGATAAATACTATCGGGATCTTTTTCGCAGCATTAAAAACGAAACCCAAAGCCAATGATCCACTATATCGATTGAGGATACTCTGCATGAACCTTATTGTTTTGCAGGGACAAAAATGAATCATCTCATACAGTATTTAATAAATCCGGCATGTCACCAGAGAGATAAATTTTATGGAACTTGCGGCTGATAGATCCATCCCGAGATTTTCGATGTCATTTAAAACGCTTTTTGAAAGATACGGCATTTATATTTTTTTAGGGGTGCTCTTTATTACCGCTTCTTTGGTTTCTCCTAATTTTTTAAACCCTCAGAATTTAAAAGATATTCTCAATCAGGCGGCTGCGCTTGGCATGGTTGCCATCGGTCAAACGTTTGTCATTTTGATCGGCGGCGGTGGGCTGGATCTTTCGGTCGCCTCCGTGATGGCAACGGTGGCCGTAATTATTGCACACAATACCCAAGGACAGAATGCACTTTTTCTACCGGTTGCCGCAGTTTGTATGCTTTTCGGTCTCCTAGTCGGTCTGGCCAATGGACTTTTGATTACCAAGCGGAAGGTCCAACCGTTTATGGCTACCATTGGTATGATGATGATTATTCAGGGCCTGCGATTTCTTTACACCGGAGGAGCGCCCAAAGGGGGATTTCCACAGATTTTGCGGTTTTTAGGAACCGGGAGTATCGGAGGGATCCCTACATCGATTCTTTCTCTGGCCATTTTGACGGGTATCGCCGTCATTGTATTAAAAAAGACGATTCTGGGGCGGCAGATCTATGCCATCGGAGGTAATATTGAGACGGCGCATCTTTCCGGGTATCCCATCGACCGGGTGATTATCATCGTTTATATGATCTCGGGATTTACCGCCGCCATTGCCGGTCTTTATCTGGCAGGCTATGTCGGCATATCAGATAACTGGGTCGGCAAAGGTTATGAACTCGATTCCATTGCTGCGGTGGTTATGGGAGGTACTTCCTTTGCGGGCGGCAGAGGCGGGGTAATGGGAACGGTTGTCGGAGTTTTGATTATTATCATGTTATATAATTTGGTTTTGCTGCTTCATTTACCGGTACAAGCCCAGTACCTAGTCAAAGGCGCCATCATTATTCTGGCCACATCGTTCTATGCCACATTCAGAAGGAACTCCTGATAGAGGGAGATCAGGAGCATATAGGAGCATATCCGTGAAAGGGGGTGATCCATAGCAGGCCGTACATCCGATACTGTATCGGTGAAACGAAGAGGGGCGAACCTCAATCATTATTAAAAAACAAAAAAGGAGATTGTAAATGAAAAAATTAATAGCAATCCTTATCGCAGGTTCATTCTTAAGTGTCACTTTGGGATCTGCTGCCTGGGCTGATCGCTTCCCTCGATCATGGCTCTGGGACACAAATGCCCTTAAAATGGTTGATACGTCAAAGTATAAAAAGAAGCCGCCTTATGTCATCGGATTCAGCAATGCGTCTGTTTCCAATTCCTGGCGAGTCTATTTTGATTTGCAGGTCCGAGCCGAAGCGGATAATCAAAAGAGTTTGATTAAAAAGTTTTACGTCACCGATGCAAACGACAAACCCGACAAACAAATCGCCGATGTTGAAGATCTGATGGCCAAGGGGATCGATCTGTTGATTATCAGTGCCGCCACAATGGCTGCTCTGGATCCGATTGTTACCCGGGTAATGAAAGAGGGAATTCCGGTGGTTACCGTGGACCGGAGAGTCAAAAGCGATAACTTTGTCTCATTTGTCACATCCAGCAATTACACCCAGGGACGGATGCAGATGCTCTGGCTTGCCGAGGTGCTGAAAGGCAAGGGTAATATTGTAATGCTGGGTGGTTTTGCGGGCGCCGGCCCTGCAGAAGAGAGAATTGCCGGAGGTAAGGAAATTCTGGCTCAGTTCCCGGGTATAAAGCTCTTGGATCTCCAGTATGCAAACTGGTCACCGGCTGAGGGAAAAAAGATCATGGCGGCCATGATTCAATCCTACGGCAAAAAGATCGACGGTGTTTGGGGCGATGGACTCCAAAATGCAGGCGCACTAGAGGCGTTGAATGAAGCGGGTATGAAAGTGCCCATCACCGGTGACCATCTCAATGCGTTTCTGGTAAGAGTTCAGGAATTGGGATTTCCGGCCATGAGCATCGATTTTCCGGTCTCCATGGGCGCTGATTCGGTTTTAACGGCATTAAAGGTTCTTGATGGAACGCCTGTGCCTTTTATTATCGATGTCCCCAGAACAATTATTACGACAGTAGATACGGAGAACGTCAAAAGTGATGTTCCCTGGGACCAGATGGCCCACAAAGATTGGCCTGATGATGCGTGGAACAATACACTCCCCGCAAAATGGCTCCCAAAATGATATTCTAACGGGAAGGGCCTTTGAGGCCCTTCCCAACACCCATCAGAAAAACAGGATGAAGATGGCTGAAAATATAGTGGAAATGCGAAAGGTGTCAAAAGCATTTCCCGGTGTTTTGGCACTGGATCAGGTCGATTTTAACTGCCTGCCGGGGGAAGTCCACGCGGTTGTGGGCGAGAACGGGGCCGGTAAATCGACGCTGATGAAGATCCTTGCCGGTGTTTATCAGCCGGAGGAGGGGAAGATTTTTCTGCGGGGAAAGGAAATCTCTTTCTCCTCACCTAAAGATGCCCAAAATTCAGGAATCAGCATTATCTACCAGGAATTCAATCTTATCCCCGAACTATCCGTGGCTGAAAATATCTTTTTGGGACGTGAGCCGAGCAAAGGATGGCGGCTTATCGATAAGGCTCGTCTGAATCAGAAATCAACGGAACTTCTGGCCGACCTGAAAGCTGATCTCGATATTCAATCCAAGGTCAGGGATCTTGGCGTGGCCCAGCAACAGATGGTCGAGATCGCCAAGGCATTGTCTCTAAATGCGGATATCATTGTGATGGATGAACCGTCCGCCGTGGTTTCAGGGCGGGAACTAGATTCGCTGTTTCGTATCATCCGAACCCTCAAAAAGAGCGGAAAAACGATTATTTACATTTCGCATCGAATCGACGAGATTTTTGAAATTTCAGACCGAACCACGGTTTTAAAAGATGGAAAACTGGTGGGACAGGTAAAAACAAAAGATGTGGACAAACCCACAATCGTCAACATGATGGTCGGCAGGAGCCTTACTGACACTTTTCCCGTCCGGGAGCGGGGGGAGAAAAAAGAGGTTCTTGCTTTGAAAAATGTTTGCAGCGGTAATTTTCTAAAACAGGTCTCCTTCAAGGTTTACAGCGGTGAGATCATGGGCTTGGCGGGTCTGGTGGGGTCCGGTCGTTCAGAGATCGCCCGGGCGATATTCGGCGCGGACGGTATCGATAGCGGAACCGTTTTGTTAAATGGCCGGCCGATCAAAAAAGCGACGCCAAAATCGTCCATTGCCAGTGGTATCGCATTTGTGACTGAAAACCGTGGAAAGGATGGTTTGATCTATAGCCTGCCGGTAAGAAAGAACCTGACCCTACCCATTTTGGATAGAATCAAAAGACGGTTTTTTATCAGCAAAGCAAAGGAAAAGGATCTTAGCATCGATTGTATTAAGGAGTACGGCATCGTCACAACAGGCATCGAGCAGGAGATCCAGTACTTAAGTGGTGGTAATCAACAGAAAGTCATTTTGGCAAAGTGGATCAATATTAACCCCTCAATCCTTATTTTGGATGAGCCGACCCGTGGAATTGATGTGGGCGCAAAGGCTGAAATTTATCAACTCATGAGGCTTCTGGCCAAGCAGGGGACAGCCATCCTTATGATCTCTTCAGAGCTGCCTGAGATCATTGGGATGAGTGACCGAATTTTGGTGATGCATGATGGCCGGATCATGGGTGAGCTCCCTCCGTCCGAAGCCACTGAGGAACGCATTTTGATGATGGCCACCGGCCAGCATATGGATCAAACCCACAGGCGGGAGAAGAAACTTGCGGTTTAGTTTTTTTAAACGGGATAGAACTGTTATCGTATACTTTGTTCTTATTGGACTGGTAGTTGTGACAAGCCTCTTATCCGATATATTTTTAACAACGCGCAATATTCAAAATTTGGCGAGACAGGTGGTGGCTCTCGGATTGGTGAGTGTCGGGCAGACGTTCGCCATATTGACGGCCGGAATCGACCTTTCTGTCGGTTCGGTGGTCAGTATGGCCTCGAGCCTGACGACCGGAATAATCCTCGGTCGTGAATCGATGATTTTTCCTGTGCTTGTACTGGTCATTGGGGTGGCTCTTTTTATTGGTTTCTGCAACGGGTTTATTATTACCAGAACTCGGGTCCATCCGCTCATTGTAACCCTGGGCATGATGTCCGCCGTTCAGGGGGCGCTGCTGCTTTATACCAAATCCCCTGTCGGCTCGATTCCACCCAGTTTTGAATTTCTGGCGTGGGGGAAGGTGGGGTTAATCCCCTTTCCGATTTTTCTTTTTGCTGCGGTGGCCGGGGCAGGGATTTTTATCCTCAGACGGACGATTTTCGGCCGCTACATATACGCGACCGGTGGCAATGAAGAAGTGGCCAGGCTATCAGGGATCAAAACGGACAGGATCAAAATCCTTGCGTACATGATCTGCAGTACTACCGCGGCGCTGACCGGTATCTATTTGGCCAGCCGGATGGGAATGGGAGACCCCCTGGTCGGCGAACGGTATATGCTGGATTCAATCTTACCGGTTCTGCTCGGCGGCACGAGTCTGACCGGAGGCAAAGGCAGCATCGGCGCAACAATTGCCGGGGTTTTTATTTTTGCCATTTTGAGTAATGCGTTAAACCTTCTGGATGTATCCGCCTATTGGCAGTGGATTGTAAAAGGGTTGATTATTATTGCTGCGGTTTCATTTTATACCCAAAAGAAGGGCTGATCTCTCTTCGGTCCGGAATTTAACATGAAAAACGACCACACAATTGCCAGGTAGTGTCCGTCCACAAATGGTAGATATTGGTTCAGAGCAAGGCTTGAGCAATTTTGAAACCGCAGGCATAGTGGGCTATGTCGAGGATTTCAAAAGAGCGAAAACGCCGCTCTGGGCCAAAAGATGCCGTTTATGGATGCTAGGTAAATTTTCCACCGGACGCTTGGCAAAAATATCCTGCCGTGCCTTTACAGACATTGATTCAATATGGTGTGAATATGGTATGCCGTTGCTCTTAATACCGATAAGGAGAACATGATGAAAGCACGCCTGGTTCCGGTTTATTTTCCATCCGGAAAAGATGATGAGTTTAGCCGACAGCTGAGCCGGTTGAAACGGTTGCTGGCCGGCGAAGCCGAAATACTAACCCCTGTGGCGCTCGGTTCCACCCTCCCCGAGGCGGACGCGATTCTATTTCCACAACTGCTTGGAGATGCTTTTAAGCAGATAGCCGATCTTAGACGGATCGATCTGCCCATACTCATTATCACGTCTGAATTTGGGACCGTTGCCATGTGGGATTGGGAAATTGTATCTTTTTTAAAAGATGCGGGGTTAAACATATTTGCCCCCTATGACCTGGAATTGACAAAAACAGTATGCAAATGTCTGGGTGTAAAAAGAGAACTGAAACAAACAAAATTTCTGGTGTTTCAGGATAACCCCGGTGAGGGATTTCAGGCCGAAATATTCAAGCGGTTTTATTGGTGGGAGGACAGTTGCTCACAATCCATCAAGGAGAAGTTCGGCATCACCATTGAGAAAAGAAGCTTCAAAGCATTTGGGGAGAGGGCCAGACGGATTCCGGATGCCCAGGCGGAAGCGGTCTTAAAAAAATGGCATTTTAAAACCAACGGGGTTTCAACAAGAGCGCTTAACAGCGCGGTTAAAATCTATATCGCCATTAAGCAGGAGATTGGGAGTGACGATACCATTAAAGGGGTCGGTATCAACTGCCTCAATGAGTCTCGTTTTTCAGATACCACGCCATGCCTGGCCTTTAATATGCTTTTTGAAGAGTTTGGACTCCTGTGGGCATGTGAGGCTGATACCATCTCTCTTACCACAAAGTACATCCTTCAGAAGTCACTGAATGTACCGATTATGATGAGCAACATCTATCCCTTTCTGATGGGAATGACCGCATTGAAACATGAAAAAATAGACCGGTTTCCCGATGTTGAAAATCCGGAGAACCATCTGTTGGTTGTCCATTGCGGCTATCTGGGAGTTGTACCGAAATCTTTTGCAACGACCTGGCAGCTTAAGCCGAAAGTTCTCGGTATCGTTGATGAGAATGCCACTGCGATAGATGCGCGTCTGCCCATCGGCAACCTAACCCTGGCCAAATTGGATCTCACTTTTAATAAGCTTATGATTGCGGAGGGGTATTTGGAGGATTATGCCCAGTATCCCGGATCCGATTGTCGAAACGGAGCAGTTGTCAGAATTTCAGACGGTCATAAAATGATGAATTCATTTTATTCCCACCATAATTGTCTAATGGTCGATCACTGGAGCAAAGAGATAGCAAATCTGGCAAAGGTGTTTGATCTTGAAATCGAAGCATTTTAACCGACTATCCGTAAAATGGAAAAATTCTTCAAAAACAACTTCTTTTGCCTGTATCAGGAAAAGGAGTGGATAATGGGTGTTGGGGTTTTAACCGGGTATCAGGAAAAAGAATGAATTTTAAAAAAGAGCATTTTGGCAGACTGCCCGACGGTAGGCGTTTGGAAAAAATCACAATTGAAAATTCCAATGGATACGCCTTTAGTGTCATCCCGTTTGGCGCCACACTGACGTCATTTCGAATGCCGGATGCCGGGGGCAAAATTGAAAACATTGCCCTTGGATTTGATACAATGGAAGCTTATTTGGACGATCCTTATTACCTGGGAGCCACCGTAGGGCGTTATGCCAACCGAATTGCAAACGGAAAATTTTCCATAAACGGCCGGGAATATGTCCTCTCAAAAAACGACGGAGACCATCACCTGCACGGTGGTGTCAAAGGACTTAGTAAAGTTGTTTGGGCAGCTGAGCGGTTTGAAACCCGCGACAGTGGCGGCGTGACGTTTTCATATACCTCACCTGATGGCGAAGAAAACTACCCCGGTAATCTGAATGTCACGGTTACTTATATGCTCAACACGAAAAATGAACTTTTTTTTAAGTATACTGCTAAAACAGATAAAGAAACACCGGTCAATCTCACCAATCATGCGTATTGGAATTTACAGGGTACCGGCAAGGGGACCATACTCGACCATCTGCTGACCTTAAACTGCTCCCGCTATCTTTCGGTGACCGGGGCCCTGATTTCCACCGGAGAACTTCTGCCGGTTAAAGACACACCCATGGATTTTAAATGGGAAAAGCGAGTTGGGGATGACATTCAACATACAAACGGGGGATATGACCACTGTTTTGTCATCAATGAATCTTCGGTGCTTGATCAAGAAACACTTCGGTTTGCCGCGCGGCTCTTTGACCCGATCAGCGGCAGAGGCATGACTGTTTTTACCGACTTGCCGGGTGTGCAGCTCTATACCGGAAATTTTTTGGACAATGTTCAAGGGATGCAAAAAGAGGTGTATTCAAAACATAGTGCCATGTGCCTCGAAACAGAGCATTTCCCGGACGCGGTTAATCATGCGCATTTTCCAACGTCTATTTTAAAACCCGGGAAACGGTTTGAAAGCGTTACCATGCATCGGTTTTCTGTCTGATTCGGCACGGTATTAGTTCAATTGCGGCCATAAATCCGACACCGGTATATCTGGTGGGGCAGAATTTAGAAAAGTCCATGCATAAAAGGCCCTTTTTGCCTTGGCTAGGTGTTTTCGAGCGGGTTTGATCGAGACAAAAATTGCTCATTTCTGAATTGGAACACAGCTGTTATTTATTTTAAAGTCATGGAGGGGGACCATAATAGTCAATTGGCCTTTGGTTGAGCATTTTTTCGATCAACCGGGATATCCATATCATTAAGGAGGTAAACGGTATGAAAGTCGGCATCGATAGTTATTGTTATCACAGATTTTTTGGTGAAGTCTACCCTGAGCAGGAAAAACCATCCAAGGAGATGACTCTCGAAGATTTTATCAGGCGGGCAAAAGAGTTGACGGTCGATGGGGTTTCTCTGGAATCCTGTTTCATACCCCGTTTTGATAAATCGTATCTCAGCGAAATCAAGGGAATGCTCGATGAATCAAATCTGGATCGCGTTTTTGCCTGGGGACATCCGGATGGGCTGGAAGCCGGCAAAAATGAAAAAGCCTTTGATGAAATGATGGCAAGCATCGAATACGCCCATGATATCGGTGCCGAAGTGATGCGGGTGGTGGGCAGCAGCCTGATGTTTCGGTTTGAACCCCATGGGCCGCAAATCGAAAAACTGTCACAAATGTTTTCAGAGGCGGTTAAAGAGGCAGAGAAGTACGATATCAAACTGGCAGATGAAAATCACATCGACTTTGACTCAGATGAAATGCTGACCCTTATCAACAATGTTAACTCGCCCTATTTCGGCATTAACTTTGATACGGGTAATTTCATGCGTGTTCTGGATGATCCGGTTCAAGGGATGGAAAAACTGGCTAAACATGTCTTCGCCACCCACATCAAAGATTTAAAACCCCAAAAAGGCGCAGCCGTCAATGATTGGTTCTTCTTTTCCAGTACACCTATCGGTGACGGATTCGTGGACAACCAGAAGCTGGTCCAAATTTTGAAAGATAACGGGTATGAGGGCTTTTTGGCGGTAGAGATCGATTTTCTTCATCCGGATTACAACAACGATGAAGACCAGGCAGTTGAACAGAGCGTCAAGGCTTTAAAAAAGATAGCCGGTAATCTCACATAGCACCTGTGTGAATTTTGTGTCATTTTTTTCGGCACGGCATTTACTACGGGTTAATAGGTCTCAAAAAAAGTTGCCAACGATTTGATAAAGCGAATTGACGCAGCAGGGAGGGGAATTCATGAAAAAATTAAATGTCGGAATGATTGGCTACAAATTTATGGGCAAAGCGCACAGTAACGCGTGGAAGCAGGCCCCTCGTTTTTTCGATGTGGCTGTTGAGCCGGTTCTTAAGGTAGCTTGTGGCCGGCATGCAGGGCCTTTACAAGAATTTGCAGACCGCTGGGGCTGGGAGGAGATCGAGACGGATTGGCAAAAGGTGATCAAAAGAGATGATATCGACATCATTGATATTAGTGTGCCCACCCATCTCCATCATGATATCGCTCTGGCGGCGGCAAAGGCGGGTAAACATATCTTTTGTGAAAAACCCATGGCCCTCTCTTATGAGCAGGCCAAGGCGATGTACGAGGCAGCGGAAGAAAATGGAATAACACACTACTTGAACCACAACTACAGGCGGTGCCCTGCTGTTCAGCTTGCCAAAAAACTGATCGATGACGGCAAAATCGGCCGGATCTTTCACTGGCGGGGAGCCTATTTACAGTCCTGGATTGTCGATCCCAATTTTCCGCTCACATGGCATCTTCAAAAAGAGAAAGCCGGTTCAGGTCCCCATGGCGATCTCAATTCACACAGTGTCGATCTGGCGCGGTTTCTGGTTGGGGATATCAAGCGTGTCTCCTGCTTCACCGCCAACTTCATCCGGGAAAGACCGCTGCCCGATGAAGAAGCAGCCGGTACTTTTAAAGGTGCGACCCAAGGGAATGACACGGGCAGGGTCAGTGTCGAGGATGCGGCATTTATGCTGGCGGAGTTTGAAAATGGTGCACTGGGTTCTTTTGAAGCCACACGGTTTGCGGTGGGGCGGAAAAATTATAATTATTTTGAAATCTACGGGAGCAAGGGAAGCCTTATCTTCGATCTTGAACGGATGAATGAACTCCAATTTTTTTCCAATGAGGATCCCGATGATTCCCAGGGTTTCAGGACCATTCTGGCGACCGAACCGTCGCATGCTTATGTTGAAAACTGGTGGCCGCCTGGGCACATCATCGGATATGAACACGAATTCGTCCACGCTGTGGTTGATTTTTTGGATGCCATTGCAAATAAAAAAATAATTGAGCCCAATTTTTTTGACGGCATGAAGGAAATGCAGATTTTAGAAGCCGGACTTAAATCTGCGGCAGACGGGAAAAGTGTGGTTTTGAGCTAGCCAAACGCTTTTAACGGCACCTGGCATCGCTCAGCCGATGTCAGACTTTTAAATGGGTAAAGCGGTAGGAGATTAAATAAATATGATCGGGATCTGTGTCATCGGCGCCGGAAGGGCGGGGATGATTCATATGAAAAATTTTTCCAGGGCCATACCTGAAGCGCGACTGGTTGCCGTGGTCGACCCATTTGAAGATGCGGCTGCCAAAGCATGTAACGAATTTGATATACCCAAACAGTATCTTGACTATCGCGAAGCCCTTGACAGTGATGCTGTTGACGCGGTTGTCGTCGTGGCTCCTACAGTGTACCACAGAGACATCGTTGTCGATGCTGCTATAGCGGGGAAACATATCCTCTGTGAAAAACCCATGGCCATGACTGTCTCAGAGTGTGAGGAAATGATTGCGGCGGTTTCAGAACATTCGGTTAAGCTTCAAATCGGTTTTATGAGACGGTTTGATGCCGGATTTATAGCCGCAAAACAACGGATTGAAGCCGGTGACATCGGAGATGTCGTTCTCGTAAAATCCCTCACCCGCGGACCTAGTACACCCCGGAGATGGCAGTATGATATCGAAAAAAGCAACGGTCCGCTGGCTGAAGTTAATAGCCATGATATCGATACGCTGAGATGGTTTACCGGAAGCGAATTTAAAGAGGTGTATGCGATTGCCGGAAACTACAGGTGTCCTGAGGCGAGAGACGCATTTCCTGATTTCTATGACAACGTCATCCTGAGTGCTCGATTTGTAAACGGGATGCAGGGGTTCATCGATGGTGCCGTTTCGGTCGGGTATGGATACGATGCCCGGGTCGAGATACTTGGAACAGAAGGGGTGATGTTTGTGGGCCGTCTTGAAGAAAATTCGGTTGTGACCTGTCGACAAACCGGTGGTATGATTAAACCGGTAATAAAAAGCTGGCGTGATCTGTTTATGGAAGCCTACCTTTTGGAAGACACGGATTTTATCCATTGCATTGTAGAAGACCGGGAACCCGCGGTCACCGGCATCGACGGTAAAATGGCAGTCAGGGTCGTCAATGCCGGCAATCAGTCAATCAGGGAGAAGAGGCCTGTATCTGTTTGTGCAGAGGCAGATGGTAAAATTTCCAATTAGACATAAGGCGGAACAATGGAAAAAAAAAGCATTGACCAGGCGTTTTCGGTCTTTTTTGGCTTAACGGATGGACTCTCAAACAATAGGCAAAGCTCAAAAAGATATCTTGCGGATATCAAGAGCATTTTTAAGGATCATAAAGAAGTTGAAAGAATGGTCGCCGATCATAATCCTTTGGTGTATGAATTTTATGAACTGGGGATGCCGGCGGATGCCGGCGATTTGGCATTCGGTACGAGCATTACATATCCGGGGACGGTCGGTGGAGAATATTTTATGACCAAAGGCCATTTTCACAGTATTCTTGAAACCGCTGAAGTATATTATTGTCTTCAGGGGCACGGTTACATGCTGATGGAGAATCCTGAAGGGAAGTGGGATTATCAGGAAGTAACCCCCGGAAACGCGGTGTACGTTCCCAAGCGGTTTGCCCATCGCAGCATCAATATCGGAAACGATCCTTTTGTCACATTTTTTTGTTTTAGGGGGGATGCCGGGCACGATTACAAAACCATCGAAACCACAGGATTTCGCAAGGTAGTTGTGGAAAAGGATGGAAAGCCGGAAATTATAAATAATCCCGGATGGGAATAACCATTATTTCTTTAATGTATTTTAAGGTGTTCGGCCTTGTTCCGGCAACGCGGAGATTGAAATGGTAAAAACGTATTTGGGTGTAGATGTCGGTACCACAGGTATCAAGGCATCGATATTCGATTGTGAGGGTAATTTAAAATCTCAATCCTATGTGCCTTCAACGCGTTACCATCCTGCACCCGGCTTGACCGAGCAAAAGCCCGTGGAAATGCTGACCGAGACAATGCGTGCCATCCAGGAGGCAGTGGGTGCTCTAGCCGATGGCGAAGTAACGGCCATGTCGATCGCCGGTCAGATGGCCGGGCTGATGGGGATCGATAAAAACTGGGAGGCGACTACCCATTATGATAGTTGGCTCGATACCCGTTGCAATGACCAGATTGAAGAAATGAATCGATACAAGCGGGATGTGATCCGACTATCCGGTTCAGCGCCGGGGTTTTTCTTTGGGCCGAAATTACTCTGGTGGAAGGCGGAAAAACCCGATATTTATGAAAAGACTGAGAAATTTATTGAGCCATCCGTCTTTATCGCCGGTAAATTTGCCGGTTTGAAGGCACAAGCTGCCTTCATGGATTATACTTACATCCATTTTACGAATCTGTCAGACAACCAAAACAGATCCTGGTCGAATGAACTTTGCTCACAATTTGATGTAGATATGGATAAACTGCCGCGGATTATTTCCCCGACTGAGGTTATCGGATTTTTGACGCGTGAATATGCTTCGAAAATGGGCTTAAAACCGGGTCTTCCCATTGCAGCGGGATGTGGTGATACTGCAGCCGGGCTCTTGGGCGCCGGTTTGGTTATTCCCGGGGAATCCGTCGATACGGCAGGTACAGCCTCGGTATTGACTTATTGCAGCACTGAATTCCGTCCGGACGTGGAAAAAGCGGCCATGCTGTCGTGTCGCAGTGTTATCGATGGTTGCTGGTATTCGCTTGCCTACATTAGTGGCGGCGGGCTTTGTATCGAATGGTTTGCGGAGGCGTTTGGCCACCCATCGTCCGAAAAAGAGGATCTATTTAGAGAGCTGAATGAAAAAGCGGCCAAAGTGCCGGTGGGATCAGATGGAATCATCTTTTGTCCCCACTATGCAGGAAGAAATTTCCCCTATGAGCCGAACCTTAAAGGAAACTGGGCCGGGCTGAACTGGAGGCACAAAAAAGAGCACTTGTATCGCAGCGTTTTGGAAGGCATCGCATTTGAATACCGGCATTTTGTAAACAATTTTAAACGACTCTATCCCGATACAGGGGTGAACTCCATTAAGGCCATCGGTGGTGGTTCAAAGTCTCCGCTGTTCTGTCAGATCAAGGCGGATTGTATGCGTGTACGGTATGCGGTGTTGCCTGAACGGGAATTCGGCACGCTGGGATCGGCCTTGATCGCAGCGGCCTCTGTCGACGATATTACGGATTTAGATAAAAGAGTCTTGGAAATCAATAAGACAGTTGAAATCTTAGAACCAAACGAGAAAAATGCACAGTTATATGACCATTATTTTAAAGATTACGAGGAGACTATTGATGGTCTCATTCATATTTTTAATCAACGAGAAAAAACAGCGACATCAAATATAGTGTGATCATTTGATACATCGCCTATCATGGAGGATTTAATATTCAGGCAATCGTTTACAAAAATATTCAAGATATTGGTGTTGAGATCATCAAGGATCCTGAAATCAAAACCGGTGAAGCGCTGCTGCGGGTGAAAGCGGCGGCAATTTGCGGCACGGATTTGAGAATTATTGAGCACGGGCACCACTTGATTCCAGGCGGAACAAATCGCATTCTGGGTCATGAAATGGCGGGTGTCATCGAGGAGGTCTCTTCGGGTGTGAACGGCTTGAAACCCGGGATGCCTGTGGCCGTCGCTCCCAATATTCATTGTGGAACCTGTTTCCAATGCACACGGGGAAATTTTCATCTTTGTCATAATTATATTGCCTTCGGCATCGGGATAGATGGCGGTTTTTCGGAATTTGTAGTGCTGCCGGAAAAAGCGATTCTACAGGGCAATATTATTCCTCTTAAGGGAGACATAGACTATGAGCAGGTTGCCTTAAACGAGCCGCTATCCTGTTGCTTCAACAGCCTGGAATATACAAACTTCTCTTTGGGTGAAACCATTCTCATTGTCGGGGCCGGGCCGATCGGTATTATGCATTCGCTACTGGCCAATAAAATGGGTGCCGCCAAGGTGATTGTTTCGGAGATTTCAGAACAGCGGCTTAAAGATGTTAAATCTTTTGGTGTTGACATCACAGTCAATTCAGCCAAAGAGTCATTAAAGGAGATTGTGTTGGATGAAACAGATGGCAAAGGTGTTGATGTGGCTGTCATTGCCTGCCCTGTAGCCTCAGCTCACAACCCGGCTCTGGAGTGTCTGGCGCCGTTGGGTCGAATGAACTTTTTTGGGGGATTGCCCCAAAAAAGCCCCCTGACCACAATAGATGCCAATCTGATCCATTATAACTATCTGCAGGTCGTTGGAACCAGTCGACAGTCCATTGAGCAGTACACGAAAACGCTTCGTCTCATTGAAGCCAAAAAAATAGATCTAAGGGGGTTGATTACAGAGCGGTTTAAACTGGAACAATGGCGTTATGCGTTTCAAGGTTCCCAAACAGGTGATGGTTTAAAAAATATGTTTTTACCATGAAAGGACGCTGATTCAAATTGGGCTTTAAAGGAAGAAGTGAATGAGGAATATTTTGATTACTCCAAGATCATTGACCAGCGCCGGTCATCCGGCCTTTGATCTGTTAAATAGAGCGGGTTTCCAGGCGGTTTTTTCCGCGCCGGGGAAACAACCGGACGAATCGGAGCTCATGGGGTTGCTTCCGGGCTGTGTTGGATATCTGGCGGGGATTGAGACGGTTTCAGCAACGGTATTGGAGGCCGCAAAAGATCTTAAGGTTATCAGTCGCAATGGAACCGGGATTGATAACATTGATATGGATGCGGCCAATCGATTGGGTATTCAAGTTTGTCGGACGGAAGGCGCCAATGCGCGCGGGGTGGCGGAATTGACGGTTGGGCTGATTTTCGCACTGGTCCGTGCCATACCGTTTAGCGATGCTCAACTGAAAAATAAGCAATGGGAGCGGAAAAAAGGGATTGAGCTGGAAAATCGGACTCTGGGTTTGATTGGGTGCGGTGAAATTGGAAAGCGGACCGCCTTGATCTCTGCAGGGGTGGGAATGAAGGTGATTGCATTCGATCACTATCCGGATCCCACGTTTTCCCCGGAGAATTTCAGTTATGTTTCCTTGGAAGATATATTTAAATGCTCGGATATTATCTCTCTGCACTGTCCGCCTTTGGCAAGCGGAAAACCCCTGATCGATAACGAGGCCTTATCAAAAATGAAACCGGGCACTTATCTGGTCAATACCGCCAGAGCGTCTTTGGTGGACCCGGAGGCTGTGCGGGACGCATTGGAAACCGGGCATCTGGCAGGAGTTGCCGTTGACGTTTTTGACCAGGAGCCACCGGAGGATTATAAAATGCTGTCAAATTCGCGGGTAATTGCAACACCTCACATCGGCGGGTTTACAACTGAAAGTGTCGACCGCGCCACCACCCAGGCGGTCCAAAATATTATCAGTGTTTTAACCTAAAAAGGGTAAAGGGAAAAAATAATGAATAAACAAAAGCTGTTCGATGCATTGGCCCAATACAGGGTTGTTCCGGTGATTGCCATTGGCGATGTAGAGTCGGCCGTACCCATGGCAGACGCCTTGATCGAGGGAGGGCTTCCGGTGGCGGAGATTACTTTTCGAACCGCTGCGGCACAGGCGGTTATGGAGAAATTGAAAAAAGAAAGACCCCAGCTGATTTTAGGTGCCGGCACGGTTCTATCAGTTGAAAACCTGAGGCTCGCCAAGCAGTGTGGCGCTCAGTTCGGTGTGGCGCCCGGATTAAATCCGGAGGTCATTAAGGAAGCTAAAAAATTAGACTTGCCGTTTATCCCGGGTATATCCACCCCGAGCGATATCGAACGCGCGTTGGGCCTGGGTGTTGACGTGCTTAAATTTTTTCCGGCTGAGGCGAGTGGCGGTGTTACTATGATCAAGGCATTGTCCGGCCCCTATGCCCATAAGGGCGTTCAGTTTATGCCCACAGGCGGGGTGACCCCGGAAAATCTTGAGACCTATTTGTCACAACCCACGGTGATGATGGTGGGGGGGACATGGATTGCAAAGAAAGCGACCATTGCAGGTGGAAAATGGGATGAAATTCAGGAGAATTGCCGGCAGGTCTGTAACCTTGTTGCTCAAATTAAAAAAAATGGCAGTTGATAAATATCCCCAAAATGGATTTAACCGGGGTAGAGTCGCAGAATGACTCGGGAATTTTGCCCAACCATATTATAAATAGAGGAGATCCAAATGTTTGCTGGTGGCTACACGGGAAAGATTCTGAGGATTAATCTTTCTACAAAAACGTATCATATTGAACCATTAAAAGAAAAAGAGGTGTTAAAATTATTGGGCGGTCGAGGTTTGGCAGCCAAAAGATATTATGACGAGATCGGACCGGATGTAAAACCGTTTGATGCTGAAAATAAAATCTTCTTTTTTACAGGCCCGCTTACCGGTCTTAGCCTGCCGTCAACCACCAAATTTCAGTTGGCCACAAAATCTCCGGAAACCGGCCACTACCTCTGCTCAAATTGTGGTGGTAATTTTGGTCCGCAACTGAAAAAGGCTGGTTTTGACGGCTTGATTTTAGAGGGTCGCGCCTCGGAGTGGACCTATATCATGATTAAAAATGATGAGGTTGTTTTCAAAGATGCCCATGACTGGCTGGGACGGACAACCACCGAGACATTACAACTGCTGCATGAGGCGATGGGCGAGAAAAAAGCCGGTGTGTTATCTATCGGTCCGGCTGCCGAGCGGTGCGTTCGAATTTCGTATATCAATGTTGACAGCCGCGCATTCGGGAGAGGTGGCCCTGGAGCTGTTCTGGGATCAAAAAAACTAAAGGGTATCGCCGTGTTCGGTACTCAAAAAATTCCGGTTGCAGATAAGGAGAGTATTGATCGGATCCGGAAGAAGGCTATTGAAAATTTGAGAACCTCCAAGGCCAACCATACAAAGTACGGCACTGTGCAATACATTGAGGTGATTAATGAGTTGGGTGCCTTGCCCACGCGTAATTTTCAGACCACATATTTTGAAGATGGGGATCAGATTGACGCCCAGGTGATGCGGCAGAAATATTATGTGAAAGATTATGCCTGCTACCGGTGCCCGGTGGCCTGCGGGAAAGTGCTTGAAGTCACGGAGGGACCATATACCGGGGCAAGGGCGCGTGCGGAGTTTGAAAGCATCGGTCTTTTAGGGCCCAACTGCGGGGTTTCCGACTTTGGTGCTGTTATCAAAGCAAATCAGCTATGTGATGAAATGGGCTTGGATACCATCTCCGTCGGAAATGCGGTTGCCCTGGTCATGGAGCTCTATGAGCGGGGAATTATTGATGACAGCGAAACAGAAAATGTTGAAGCGCGATTTGGCAGCGGGGACGCTCTGATTGAGATCATCAGATTCATCGGTGAGCGGAGGGGCATTGGAGATCTTCTCGCCGAGGGGATGACGCATGTCGTAAAAAAGCACCCGGAGTGGCGCCAATATATTCTTAGCGTTAAAGGGATGCCTTTTGCCGCATACGATCCCAGGGCTTTTCATGGAAATGGTCTGACTTACGGGACGTCAAGCCGGGGGGCTTGCCACAACGTGGGGGGGTGGACGATTCGTGCTGAACTGCAGAGCGGAGACTATGATCGCTATGCATTGGAAGGCAAAGGCAAATTGGTCAAAACCACACAGGACAATCGGGCTTATGTGGACAGTTTGGGGATTTGTACGGTGGTCAGAAGTGCGCTGGGGTTCTCTGACAACCCCCAAGGGGACACCTTAAAAGCCGCTACCGGTCATGACTTTACATCGCATTTGATGGAGATTGGTTCCCGAATCTATACCCTGGAACGGATCATCCTCAATCGGGAAGGGATCGAACGAAAGGATGATCTGTTGCCGGATCGCATCACCAATGAACCGATACCGTCCGGCCCGGCAAAAGGGCATGTTCTGAGTAAAAAAATGTACGACATCATGTTGGATGAGTATTATTGCGAAAGAGGCTGGGATCAAAATGGTGTGCCCAAACCGGAAATGATAGAGGGATTGAGTTTAAGGTTGTTTCTGAAGTCCTGATTTTACCCCGATGAATGAATCAAACATTAAAATACAGATAAAATATCTGTCCGCTATCCGCGATCGGATCGGTCATAAAGAAGAAGATGTCTATTTTCCAAAGAGCGCCACACTTGAGGATGTTAAGGAGTGGTTGAACAGACACTATTCATTGTCACTTCCCAATTCTCAGATCACAGCCACTCTAAACGGAAAGGGGTGGGGTCAGTACCCTTTGAAAGGGACTACCCAGCTAAAAGAAGGAGACACTATTTTTCTTTTGCCGATCTTATCCGGTGGTTAGAGAAGGGTATCGCAACTTTGTCCGCTCATCCAACCTCTGATAAGTTCGGCAGCCATCGCCACAAAAAACGCCTCTGGAACCGATCCCAAAATCGTACCCCGACCTCCCGGCAATAACAATCAAGTAAACTTTACCCATCGCCTTCAGGCTGCCAAAATATATGGAAAGATCATTTGCCTGGAGGCGGATCTCAGCTTGTTGCTTGTGAGTCATAATGCATCCTCGATAACAAGAGGTAATCGAAACACCTATTTTGATGTAACCAACTCAGCATGGGCTTCGGAGATGATGGAATCGAAAATATCGTTTGTCTCATCGGGTTGAAGATATTCAGGCGCGGAATCCAGTAGTTGAAGTACCTTGTATCTGGCTTTTTGTCGGATATCAAATCGACCCTGATTTTCCCAAGCATCCCACATACCGTCAAAACCGAGATCAGGTATAAACACCTCGTTGTTTCTCAGATATCTTAGGGTATGCTCCTGAAGAAGGTAGGGTTGATCTTCAGCTGCTGCTGCGATGACATCTACAGCCAAGGTGTCCTTATTGATTTTTACCCCACGGATCATCTGTCTGAGCACCCGCATGATTTCATTATCGATGACCAATTGCTCAAATGAGGCAACTGTAAGGCTGGCCAATCCTCCAAAACCGGAAATCAAACCGGCTCCGGCCATCAAGGGTAACAGGCCGTTGGCCATTTTTTCATATCCTGCCTGAGTGTCGGAGATACAGGAACTGCACGACAGCCCGTAGACATCGGATACAAATCCATAATAATCTGCTATCTGCACTGAATATGCTCCGGCCATACCCACATTTGGCAGCCCCCAGATGGAATTACCAGTCCGCATATTGGCAAAAGCCAACCGTGCACCATAGATAAGCGGCGTGGCCGGATTAATCTGGGATGCAATGGCCGTAAAGGCCAGCATGGAAGCATTTTGTTGTACTAACCCCCCGGCCAGGGTCATTGGTGCGGTGAAACCGACAAGGGGCGCGGGCAACATGACGGCTGGCAGACCAGCTGAGATGATGACGTGCATTACATCAGTGATGCTTTGGGGAAAGTTGAGCGGGCTTTCCGGGGATATGCCCACTAACCCTTTGTGTCCCTCTTGTTGATTAATACTCAGACCGGCAGCTGCCCGGAAGAGTTCAACAATGTACCGAGCCTTGTTTTCGGATCCGGCCAGTATGTATAGTGGCTTGCGGCTGTAACGCAGCAAAATTTCGCACTGTTTTATCTCATTTATTTCCGTAGGAACATCGTCCAAAAATAGCATAGCGCAGTTGATATCGATCTGATCCAGATTATTTATCAACTGCGTCATATTTATCAAATCACGGGCGCGGCCTAAACGGCGATCACCGGTCTCGATATCCAGGACAAACGGCATGCCGCCGGTGGGGTGGGTGAGCGTACTACCGGATCCCATCTCAATTCTTGTGCCTGGCGGATAGGTCAGGGTGAATAAGCGGCGGATACCATCGCAAACCTCCTGAATAAAATCGGGAGGGAATTTGACCCGTTCCTTTTCGATGACACAGCCGTTACCATAAAGCTGTTCACGCATGACGGAATCTTCCACCCTAACACCAACCCGGTTCAACACCTCCAGACTAGCCTCGTGGATAAGGGTAACGAAGTTTTCCGGCAACATGTTCAATTCCGGGGGAATTATATCTTCTATCATTGAGTCAGCCTTGTCAGATTACAAAACCATGTCTGTATATGATTTGGGGTAATGGGTCAGCACTTCCACGCCATCAGCGGTTACCGCCACATCTTCCTCGATACGTATGCCACCCAACCCGGGAAGATATATGCCGGGTTCGATGGTGACCACCATTCCTTCAGCAAGAAGAGTCCGATTTTGGCTGTGCATCGAGGGTTCTTCATGGATGCTCAGTCCGATACCGTGGCCGATGCGGTGAATAAAATACTCACCATAACCGGCCCTATCAATCACTTCCCTGGCGGCCAGATCGACTTCGGCCATGGGTGCACCCGGACGAACTTTGCTAATGGCCTCCTGTTGGGCATCCAGTACTATTTGGTAAATTTCTTTGAATTGGCGTTTCGGCGGGCCAACAAAAAAAGTCCGAGTGCAGTCGGACCAATAATGCTGGTAACAAACACCAAAATCTATGGTTACCGGGTCACCTTCTTTCAAGATCCGGTCACCCGCGTAACCGTGGGGATCAGCAGATCCTGTTCCGGCTAATACTTGAATTGCAAAATTATCGATCAACACCTTCGGTTGCATTGCCATGGCCCGCATGATCGCGATGGCGATATCCTTCTCTGATTGCCCAATGTAAATTTTGGCAGAAATCTCAGCTAAAATCTCATCGCTGAAGCGGGCGGCCATGCGGAGATATTTCAATTCCATATCGTCTTTAAAAAGCCGGAAATCGGAAATAATACCGGTAATGTCGGCCAATGCTGTTATTGATCTGTTGGATTTACGATTTAGACCGGTTAATATCTTTTCAGCTACGGCTAAAGGTAATGAACTTTTCTCCACCCCTGGGAATCGGCATGTGCCTAAGAACTCAACGACCGGCAATAAAAAATAATCATGGTCGCCGTAAAATTCAGCGGTGATCCCGGAATCCTTGGCCGCATCTCTTTCCAGACCGGGCAAGACTAGTTGACCCTGACCTGACCGAACATCCAGGAAAAGGGCGATAAACCGTTCGTAGGGAGTGATTTTGATGTCGGTGAAATACAGCAGGCTGATTGGATCGCAGACCATTAGCATGTCGATACCGGCTGTGGCGGCACGCTTGATCAACCGATCACGTCTTTTTTTAAATAATTGAGACACGCTTACACCTAACCCTTATCTATACGGTAACCGTCAACAACAACTACTACTTTATTCAACCCGCAAACCGCCTTTTATCACCATGGTGATATTCTGTGGATCGGCCAGCCCTTTTATATCTTCAAGCGGATTGTTCTCAAGAACAAGGCAATCGGCAAACTTGCCTTTTTGCAGTGTGCCTATCTGTTGATCCATGCCGATGGCGGCGGCAGCGGTTTGGGTCGCGCTTTGCAGGGCCTCCATGGGCGTCATGAATTCATGTTGCACATAAGCGATGATCTCGCCGCTGTTTTTACCGTGATAGTTGAAATTGGTACCGGCATCAGTGCCCATGGCGATTCTTACTCCGGCGGCGATGGCTTTATGGAGGGATTCCCGCGCCTTTTGCTCGATGGATCTACTTTTTTTCAGCATGAATTCCGGAATATCCTGGTTTTTTTTATGGTTAATCCAGTATTCATGAATCACTAATGTGGGCACCAAAAAGATGCCTGTGTCCGCCATCATAGCGATGGCTTCGTCATCGGCCATGGTGCCGTGCTCAATCGTTCTTACCCCGGCCAATACGGAGTTTATTATTCCTTGGGCGCCATGGGCGTGGGCGGCGGTGTGCTTGCCTAACTTGTCTCCCTCGCACACCACAGCCTTTATTTCATCCACATCCAACTGGGGCGCGCCCGGTACGCCCCCAGGGTTCATGATGGCTCCGGTGGCCATCACTTTGAGTAAGTCGGCGCCTTCTTTGAGCTGCTCCCGGGCGGCTTTACGACACTCTTGCGGGCCATCGGCCAAACGATAAAACCCGGCGAAATATTCGGTTCCCGAACAGGTCATGGAAATGGCCCGGCCGCTGGTCAGAACACGGGGCCCTTTGACGAGTCCCTGCTCAATGCCCGCCTTAATGGCGAAATCGATATAATTGACCGAACCCACATTACGGATGGTGGTAAATCCGGCCCGTAAAGTGTCTTCCATCTCCTTGGCAGTCCTCAATGTTCTGAGCTTATCTTCCACCAGATTTTCCTGGAAGGTATCGACCATGCCGTGCAGGTCCATGTGGATGTGGGTATCGATCAGACCGGGCAGTAGATATTTCCCTTTGACATTGATCACTTCGGCTTCGGGCGGGACCAGGATCTCATTTTTAGCGCCGACGGCTTCTATAATATCCCCTTTGATCAGCAATGCGGCTTCATCAATGGGCGGGACGCCCGTGCCATCGATGAGGGTAGCGCCAATTAATACCTTATACATATGCATACCTCCTACAGCGGATGAGAGGCACTCTATCCACCGCCTGTTTAACTGTTATTGATATAGACCGTTTTTCCACCAAGTACCGTTTCGAGCACACGGATATTCTTTATTTTGCTGGGCGCCGTCTTTAAAGGGTTCGCGGACAAAACCACAAAATCAGCCAGTTTGCCCGTTGTAATCGTTCCTTTAATGTTTTCTTCAAAGCTGCAATAGGCAGCATGTTCGGTGTAGGCTCTAATTGCCGCCAGGGGCGATATTCTTTCTGATGCACCCAACACTTGGCCGTTTTTTGTGGTTCGGTTGACGGCGCAATGCATTGCAAAAAGAGGAGCCACCGGGGTTACCGGTAGGTCCGAATGAAGGGTGAACATCAATCCGGCCTTAAGGGATGAATTCAATGAACTCAATCGTTCCGCCCTTTCCGGCCCCAAAAAGGTGGATAGGTGACGGTCGCCCCAATAGTAGACATGATTGATGAAGTAACTGGGAATCACTCCCACCTTCTTCATTCTATCAATGTGATCCCTGGTGGCCAGTTGGCAATGAATGATCATGTGTCGCAGATCTTTGTCAGGATATCGTTGATCCGCTTTTTCCAACGCCTTCAAGCAGGATTCGATGGTGCGGTCGCCGTTGGCGTGGATAGCCAGCTGTCGACCGGCCCGCTGATGTTTGGCTACTAAATCGTCCAATCCGATCTGGGGGTGAATCATATCTCCTTTAAGCTCCGGATATTTATAATATGGTGCTGTCAGGGCGGCGGTGAGGGCCTGTATAGATCCATCCTGAAATAATTTAACGCTTCCCAGTTTCAGAAGGTTCGAGTTGAGCTTCGATTCTGAACCACACTGGAGGATTTCCAGATAAAGATCATCCATCAAGGTGAGATATATTCTTAAATTCAGCCGATCTTCTTCCTCTAAAGTCTGATAGGCTTGCAGAACTTCGGCGCCCTCGTGGTAATAACCGATGGCTCCGTCATGGGTGCTGGTAATGCCGCAAGCATGAAAGTATTTGATTGCTTTTGCAATAGCTTTTTTAAGTTCGGCAACGTCATGGGGTGGCATTTGACAGGACACCAAAGTTTGTGCCTCCTCACCCAACAGCCCTGTGGGCATGACATGCGTGTCCTTGTATATCTTTCCACCGGGTGGGGATGGGGTCCCGGGTCCGATACCGGCCATTTCCAGGGCCGGACTATTGGTATACATCAGATGGCCGCTGATATGGTCGATGGACACCGGATTCTCCGGCGCACATTCATCCAAATCGGCAAGGGCCAAGTGCCGTTTGTCTGCGATCAGGGTGTCGTCAAAACCCCACCCCTTGATCCACTGCCCCGGTTCGAGGTCTTGAGCCTGTGCGTTGATCCGATTTTTTACATCTTCGATACTGCTATTGAGGGGAGAGGAGCAATCGATCTGAAACAATGTCAGAGCATAGAGCGACAGGTGGGCGTGGGTTTCGATGAAACCGGGTGTGACAGTTTTACCCGACAGATCAATGATCTCGGTCTGATCATCGGCCAGTTTTAATAAGTCGCTTTTGAAACCCACCTTCAAAAAACGGTCGCCTGTAACGGCTAGGGCCGAAGCGGCAGGGGTTTCGTGATCCAAGGTGGCGATGTCGCCGTTTACAAAAATTCGGTCCGCCCTCATGAGTTTGCTCCTAAAGTATTATACCATATCTCCGGTTAAAGGGGATAATGACAGCTGACCCGATGCCCTGGTACAACCTCTGTGAGTGGTGGGGCGTCAACGCGGCAGCGGTCTTGGACAAAGGGGCAGCGGGTATGAAATTCACACCCGCGGGGCCGTTTCATCAGGCTGGGGATTTCTCCTTGCAACTCGATCTGGTCCTTTGGTTTGTCCGGATCAGGGTTCGGGGTGGCAGACAGCAGCCCCTTGGTATAGGGGTGGTGTGGGTGGAAAAAAATCTCCCTTGTTTCACCTTGTTCCACGAACCGGCCCAGGTACATGATCGCCATACGGTCGCTGATATGGCGCACAATAGACAGATTGTGGGTGATGATCAGAAAACTGATTTGCTTTTCATCCTGGAGTTTGGCCAACAGGTTCAGAATCTCACCCTGAACTGACACGTCCAGCCCAGCAGTGGGTTCATCGGCCACGATCAACTTGGGAGAGAGGGCCAAAGCTCGAGCCACCCCGACCCGGCGGGCTTGCCCGCCACTGAGTTGGTGTGGATAGCGGCTGCCAAAGGCTTCGGTCAACCCGACCATCTCCAGCAACCGCTTGGCTTCGGCTCTGACATCAATGTTTTTAACCCGATGGATTTTGAACGGCTCGGTGACCAGAGACCGGACCGTAAGCCGGGGGCTCAAACAACCGATGGGGTTTTGGAACATCATGGCGATATCGCGACGAAAAGGCTTGAAGGAACTGTCGGACAGGCCGCACAGCTCCTGCCCTTGAAAGCGTATGCTGCCCTCCTGGGGGGTGATCAACCCGATGATTGAAAGGGACAGGGTCGTTTTGCCCGCACCACTCTCCCCGATCAGGGCCACAGTCTCTCCTTTTCGGATATCCAGAGAAACGCTACAAACCGCATCTATAAACGGGTCGTCGTCACGGTCAATCAAGGCCCGGATCCGGTTTTTACTGCGAAACCGAATCAGAACCTTTTCCACCTGAAGCAGTGCGTTCATCTCGCACCGCCATCGGCCAACAGAAAACAGCTTACCGTATGCGTTGGGCTGATGCGGTAACGGAGCGGTGAGGATGTTCGGCATTTTTCCAATCTTTTTGCGCAGCGGTTTTCGAAAATGCACCCGACGGGAAGGTTAAGCAGATCGGGTATATCACCAGGAATGGTCGGTAAATTGCGGGTTTTGGTCTCTATTCGGGCCGGGTCGCACTCAAGCAGCGCCTGGGTGTAAGGATGGCTGGACCGGTGGAAGATGTCCCGTACATCGCCAGACTCGACCACCTCACCGGCGTACATCACTACCACCTGATCGCACAACTCGGCGATCAAACCCAGGTGGTGGGACACGAACAGGATCGAGCAGCTGAGGTCTTTTTGCAATTGGCGTAGGAGGTGCATAATCTGCGCCTCCAGAGTGGCATCCAGGGCCGTGGTCGGCTCGTCGGCCAGCAGCAAGGTCGGTTTAGCCAAAAGGGCCATGGCAATGGAGATTCGCTGCCTCATTCCGCCTGAAAAATGATGGGGGTAGCTTTTGAGCCGATGTGTGGCATCGGGTATGCCTACACGGTTCAGCATATCGGCGGCGCGTTTGCGTTTCTCTGCTTTACCGATGGACGACCGGAACTGGATATCGGTCATTTGGGTATCGATGGTCAGCACCGGGTTGAGTGAAGTCATGGGGTCTTGAAAGACCATGGAGATTCGGTCGCCGCGCAGATCGCGCAGCTGGGTGGGAGACATCTTCAGGATGTCGCAACCTTCAAAGTTGATTTCACCGCCGGTAATCACTGCATTTTCGGCCATGAGGGTGAGTATGGAAAAAATGACGGTCGATTTTCCACAGCCGCTCTCACCCACCAGGCCGACGGTTTTTTTATTGGGTACGGTCAGCGTCACATCGCGCAGGGCCTTTAAGCGGCCGCGATTGGTTGTAAATTCGACAGACAGATTGCGGATGTCCAGCACGCTGGCGTGGACTGGGCTCGTCATCTAATTGTCTTTCCTAAGTTTGGGATCGAAAATGTCCCGCAACGATTCACCTAGAAAGGTGAATCCCAGGGTGGTTAGAATGAGCGGAATCCCACCTGAGATGATTAACCAGGGGGTATTACGGATGAAAGAGTATCCGTCGTTTAAAATGCTGCCCCAACTTGGCGTGGGCGGCCGAACGCCAACTCCCAGGAAACTCAAGCCCGCTTCAATTGTCACCACGGCCGGGATATCCATGGAGGCGATAATCAACAACGGACCGATGATGTTAGGCAGCATATGCACGGTTAGTATTCTGGGCATACCGGCGCCCATGGATCGTTCGGCTAGGATGAATTCATTGTTCTTGATGGCCAGAGTCTGGGCGCGAACGATACGTCCATAGACGGGAAAGGTGGTTATAATCACCACCAGGATTATTGTCTCCATGCTGGGGCCGACCAGGGTCACGACGGCCAGGGCGAAGATGATCGTCGGAAAAGAGCGAATGGTATCAAAGAGCATGATCATCATCCGGTCCACCCAGGGCGGCCCGTATCCGGCGATAAGGCCCAGTACAAGACCGCAGCTCAAGGCCAGGGAGATGGATACCAAAGCCACCTTCAAGGCAATGCGGCCGCCCATGATGACCCTCGAAAAGACGTCCCGCCCCAATTGGTCGGTGCCCATGATATGCGACGCGGAGGGGGGTTCCAGACGGTGCAATATGTCCAGCGCGATGGGATCATAGGGGACGATCCAACTGGCCAGAACAGCGCTCAAGACCATTACCACTACCAGAATCAGCCCGAAAAAGCCAAGCGGATCCCTCGTGAAGCGGGATATAAAGGAAATGAATTTCGACCTTGTCACCTGGGCGAAAGAATTATTTGTTGTGCCCATTACAAATTTTCTCGCATACGAGGATCGATAAGCGCGTTGACGATATCGGCCAGCATGGTGCACAGTACGAAGATAATCGTCGTAATCAGTACGCTACCCATGATGATGGGATAATTACGGGTTAAGACCGACTCGTAAATGAGCTTCCCTATGCCCGGACGGGCAAAGACGATTTCGGCAAAAACGGCTGCCGAGAGCAGATATCCGACACCGACGCCCAGAAGGGCGATGGTCGGTAAAATGGCCAGCTTTAAAGCGTAGCGGAAAATAATGATTTTTTCGGGCAACCCAAAGGCCCTGACGGTGCGTATATGATTTTCGCCCAGGACTTCCAGCATGGATGCCCTGATCAACCGTGCCAGATACCCAACCCAACCCAACCCAATGGCAAAGGCGGGTAGAATCAAGTGCTTGATCTGGTCCCACAGGTCGCCCTCCTCTCCGGCCCCGATGGCCGGCAGCCATTGGAGTTGGACGGCGAAAATGAGAAGTCCGTAAAGCGCGACCACAAAAGCGGGAATGGCGATGGTCCCCACGGAAAAAACGCCCGCCAACTTATCAATAAAGCTGTTGCGGTAAATAGCCGAATAACACCCCAGGGGGATTCCGAGAACAATCGCCCATGAAATTCCGGCAATGATTAGAATAACGGTGTGAGGCAATTGTTCAAAAACGATTTGGGAAACCGGTCGATTGGTGAAAATATCGATCCCCATGTCGCCCTGAAAAACATTGAGGATAAAACCGACCACTTGAATGATGGCCGGTCTATCAAGGCCCATTTCGGCGCGAAGGGCCTCTCTCATCTCCGGAGTTGACCGGGGACCCAGGATAACGGCGATGGGATCGCCGGGCACCATCAGTATCATACTGTAAAGCAAGCTGATGGCGATAATGATGGTGACAGCAGCGAGGACGGTCCTCTTTGCTAGATAAATCCACATTTTACCAGCTCTCCGTTGATGCGGGATGGCTGCGGAGCACTCTGTATCGAGAAGCTCCGCAGACTTTTTCCGGGTCGGTTTTGCGGCAACCGCATTAAGCCTTGTTGAAATTGCGTAATAATGGAAGCCCATCCGGACGGAGTGCCGGTTTAATGGTGTTCTTGAAGGCTATGGGTGTGATCTCGTTGGTAATGAAAGTAATGGAACCGGACTCCTCCAGAAGGTCCTGCATTCTGATGTACATGGCGTCACGTTTGGCTTGGTCGGTCTCTCCCAGAGCCGCCTTTTCAAGTTTATCGTATTCCTCATTTCTGAAGCGTTCCCAGTTCCACACGCCGACCTGGCTGGAGATATGCCACCTCATGTAATAAGAAGGGTCCGGAACGCTGGAGTATCGGTTTAAAATCAATTGCAGGCTCTTCCAACGGTCGCTGTCTTTCTCGTTTCCCAGAACCCAGAAAGCACCACTGTCGTTAATATTGATCTGAACCCTGATCCCGGCCGGCGCCAGTGTGGCCTGGATCACTTGGGCGATGGTGCTGTAAGTGGACTTGTTCAAGATATCCAAGGTGAGGTCGATACCGTTCGGATAACCAGCTTCGGCCAGCAGTTTCTTGGCGCCCTCATAATCCGGTTTATCCGGCAGGGATGATTTTGTCCGGTGCCCTAACAGTCCGGGCGGAACATTTCCGTTGGCCACTTTGGCAAACCCGAAATAGGCCGCTTCCACAATGGCTTTCCTGTCCAACGCTATCTGAATTGCTTTACGTATCCGGATGTCTTTCAGTTTGTCATTGTCCTGGTTTATACCCATCCACAGCCAGTACATTGAGGGGAATGTCATTGTTTTGCTGTTCGCCGGCGGGTTGTCCATGTATTCCTTCAGAGAGGATATACTGATCCGGGTAAAGTCGATGTCTCCAGCCTCCAAAGCGATCTCGGCTGTCTTTTCATCATCGATGGGGAAGATGTGGATTTCGTCAAAGTAGGGTTTAGGACCCTTCCAAACCGGATTCCTTGACAGTATCGTCCGTTGCTTGGGCTTCCACTCTTTCAGCATGTACGGGCCGTTGACGCTGGGTGGGTCATTTGTGAATTTGCCTCCTGCTTTTTCAACGGCTTTCATGGAGACAATATTTCCGGGGACATAGGGTAGGGTTGTCCACCAGACAGGTTGGAATGGGGATTTGAAGACGATCGTGCCGGAGTATTTTCCGGTCACCTCCACCTTTTCAAGGGGGCCCCAGTCGTCAATGTTCGGCGACTTGTTGGCCGGGTCGGCGATCCGCTCAAAGGAGTATTTCACATCTTCAGCGGTCATTTCACCGAAGCCGTTCGAGTGCATTATGCCTTCTTTGAGTTCGAACTTGATATGGGTCGGGTCGACTTGCTGGATAGACTTGGCCGCCTGCAACTCCCATGCCCACTTCCTGCCCGGTTTGAAGGCGATCAGCTTGTTATATAGGCAGGCGTTGATGTTCTCTTCGGGTACTGAGTAGTAAAAGGCCGGGTCGAGGCTTTTGAAATCAGAATAGTCCCTGACCTTCAGAATGCCGCCCTCGGCCGACCATGAAACCCCTGGCCGAACAATGGGCCAGATACCGGTAGCAGCAGTGGCCATCGTAAGTTTAATGAAATTACGACGATTCAATGAATACCTTGACGAGCTCATTTCTTTCTTCGACATAAGTTCACCTCCTGATTTTGTCGGACCTTAAGATTGAATTTAACTATTTATAATATGTAATATATTAGGTACGATCTATATTGTAATGGTGAAGCTTGTCAAGAAAAAATTTTATAAATTAAAAAAACGCTTTGTAACGGCACCGTAATTAATTTCTAATGTATATATCATTATCAAATGTGACAGTCTCGTCAAAAGTCTGTAAATCGGTAATTTTTCATCCAATAATATCAAATTGTTATAAGTTGAATTTTTATAAATTTGGACTTTTACAAGTTCATCAATTGTAATATGTGAAGTAATTGTTTTGATGTCTTGGAGGATATTGGCAGAATAGAAAAATAAATCGCAAATGAATAAAATTATTGACGAAGTTCATTTAATATGTAATATATCAGAAACTTAATTTAAAATAAAATTCTATTTAAATATTCGGTAGCATAAAAGGAGTTTCGATGCCAAAGTTATCTGCAATAAAACAACCGGAATCGCTGGCTAAAATGGCATATGACGCGATCCGGAATTCCATACTTTCCGGTCTGTGGCAAACCGGTGAATTGTATAATGAAAAGGCGATTGCGGCGGATCTTGGTATTTCACGCACACCGGTCAGAGAGGCGCTATTAGAACTTGCTTCCCAGGATCTCATCATATTTTTACCCCGCCGGGGATTGATGGTCAACCGCTTTAGCCGGCGTGATGTTGACGAAATTTTTGAACTGAGAAAAGCCATCGAACTGCTCGCGGTGGAGAAAATCACGGCAGCATCTCCTCCGTTTGATCTGTTTGAAATCGAAGAGTCATTGTTCAAGCAACGAAAAGCTGTAAAAGAAAAAGATTATTCTGCATTTATGGAAGCGGATCGGCGGTTTCACACCCTGTTCGGCGAATTGACAAATAATCGTCGCTTAATGGGTGCCTTGGAAAACCTCAGGGATATGATTCACCTGATGGGAACAAAAGCACTCTCACTGGAGGGTCGGGCTGAAGCAGTGGTCAAAGAACACCAAACGGTTTTTGACGCTGTCAAAAAGGGCGATGTCGAAAAAGCCCGTCAGGCCATGGTCTATCATCTCAATTCAACCAAAGACGCGGTCGAAGAGTCAGAACTGTGAGGAGGAAGAGATGCGCATTCGGTCTTTTGACTACTGGGAGGCTCCTAGTTTAGATGGGGCGCTTAATGAACTTGATAATTGTGGAGCGGATGCCACGGTCATCGCCGGCGGTACTGATCTTGTTTTAAATATGAAAAAGAAAAATATCCTGCCTTCCAGGGTAATCAGTATCCATAACCTTGAAGAATTAGATTTTGTTGAAATCCAGGATTCTACGATTCGGATTGGCGCCTTGGCCAGGCACGCTGATCTTGCTGCAAGCCCATTGCTGAAGAATCATTTTCCAATCTTGTGCGAAGCGGTCGGTCTTATCGGCTCATGGCAGATTCGTAATGTCGGGACCATCGGCGGCAATATCTGCAATGCATCACCTGCAGCTGATTCAGCTCCTGCTTTGCTGGTGCTGAATGCTGAGCTTGTTTTAGCATCCAAAGCAGGTGAACAGAAAGTTCCTTTAGATTCATTTTTTATCGGACCCGGTGAGACTACTCTAAGGCCCGAGCAAATTTTAAAAGAAATCGTGGTCGAACTTCCCCAAGGGCCTTCAGCCGGGTGTTATCTGAAACTTCGAAGAAGAAAAGCGGTGGATGTGTCCCTGGTGGGTGTGGCGTTTTATGCTGAAACTGAATCCGATGGCAAAACACTTTCTCAGGTGGGTATCGCCTTGGGCGGGGTGGCCCCAACGCCGATTAGAATTGCCCAAGCCGAGGCGGTTTTAATCGGACTGCCCCTGGATGAGGCAATGGCAAAAATATCGGATTGTGTCCAAATTGCCGTGCAGGCGGCCTGCCCCATTGATGATGTCCGTGCAACAGCTTCATATCGGCGAGACATTGTCGATGCTTTTCTTCATCAATGTGCTGAAAACGTTTTTACAACGCTTAAAAAGGATGAACTCATAAAAAGCTGAAATTGAGGCGGTAACGTAAAAAACGAATTTTTTAGAAGCGGTTAGGTATAGCAAAGGAATTTAAAATGGGCGTTACTATCAATATCATCGTCAATGGTGAAGCATATTGTTTGGAGGTCAAACCCAACCGGGTTCTTTTGGATGTGCTGCGAGAGGATTTGGGACTCACCGGCACGAAAAAGGGATGTGGTTTGGGCAAATGCGGGGCCTGTACCGTGCTGCTGGCCGGCCGGCCGATTCATTCCTGTTTGTTGCTGGCGGTCCATGCGGACAATCAGAAAATAACGACCATTGAAGGTATCGCCGGAGATGAACCCCATCCCCTTCAGACCGCTTTTGTCGAGAACGGAGCCGTGCAATGTGGTTTTTGTACACCCGGCATGATCAATACCGCCAAGGGTCTGCTCGATAGCGACCCGAATCCCGGCGAAGCTGAAATCAAGTCGGCCATTGCCGGTAATTTGTGTCGGTGTACCGGTTACAATCAGATCGTTTCGGCCATCCAATCCTGCACTTCGCCAAAATCAGACCTCCAGGCAGTAAAAGGAGGGGAATCAAATGAGTGAATTAGACATTGTCGGCAAATCCTATCCCCAAATTGATGGCATGCAAAAGGCCACGGGCAAAACGAAATTCGTTACGGATTTGGTTTTGCCGGGCATGCTTTACGGACGCACGCTGCGCAGCCCCTACCCCCATGCGAATATAAAAAATATTAATACTTCCAGGGCCAAAGCCCTTGCAGGCGTCAAGGCGGTCGTTACTTATGCCGATACTCCGGGCATTAAATTCGGACCGCGCTCAGAAGACTGGACTATCTTTGCCGGGGACAAGGCCCGCTTTCACGGGGATGAGGTGGCAGCAGTCGCTGCAATTGATGAAGATACGGCCGAAGAAGCTTTGGAGCTGATTGAGGTCGAGTATGAAGCGCTGCCTTTTGTAACCGATCCGTTGGAAGCCATGCGGCCGGGAATCCCACTGGTCCACGAAGACAAGCCGGCCAATATTGCAGCCGAGTTCAAAGTTGACGTAGGTGACGTCGACCGGGCCTTTGACGATTCCCACATTATCTATGAAGAGCGTTACTACACCAACCAGGTATACCAAGCTTATTTGGAACCGATGGCTACGCTGGCGGATGTTGATCTGTCCGGTCGGATAACCCTGTGGACCGGAACCCAGATTCCCAACATGATGCGCATGACCTACGCCAAGGCCCTGGGTATTTCACTGGATAATATCCGGATCATCGTTCCCGACTACGGTGGGGCCTTCGGCGCCAAGATGGAAAACAACATCCATCTCGTGGCCGCTATTTTAGCCCAAAAGGCGCGAGCACCGGTAAAATTAGTTAACACCCGTTATGATGATTTTATTGCCGGTAATCCTCGGGTACCGATGGTCATCGACATCAAACTGGGCGCCACCAAAGAGGGTATCCTGACGGGAAAAGAAGTAACCGTGGTCGGTTCAGCCGGCGCCCGGCTGGTTTACTCCATGGTGATTGTGGCCACGGCCTGCTACCGGGTTGACTCGCTATATCGATTTCAGCATGTGCGTTCAAAAGGGTATACCGTTTATACGAACACGGTACCCACGGCCTGTTTCCGTGGTTTCGGTAACTCGCAGATGACGTTTGTGCTTGAATCGGCAATGGATATGATTGCCGATCAGCTAAAAATGGATCCGGCTGAGCTGCGCATTAAAAACGGTATCGGACCCAATGAGACCAGCATTCACGGCTGGAAAATTACCAGCTCGGGTTTGCAAGAATGTATCAACCAGGCCACGGAAAAATCGGATTGGCAGAATAAGCGACAGCAAAAAGAACCGCTTAAAGGAATCGGACTTTCCTGCTGCAACCATGTATCCGGCAATCGTCCTTTTGCCCGTGAGTTTGACGGCAGCGCAGGTATCGTCCGGATTGGAAGGGATGGCCGGGTGACGGTATATCACGGTGAATCAGATATGGGTCAGGGGCAGAAAACCACTTTTGCTCAGATTGTGGCCGAACGGCTGGGGATTCCTTTGGAAATGGTTCACGTTGCAGATGTCGATACCGACATATCTCCCTTTGGTTTGGGAAGTTTCGCGACCCGGGGAACCTTGATGGGTGGCAATGGAGTACTGGCTGCCGCAAAAGACGCCTTCAGACAACTGGCTCAAATCGCGGCGGAAATGTTTGAAGCCAGGGTTGAAGACATTGAATGCCGTCAGGGTCGATTTTTTGTCGGCGGTTCTCCGGAAAAGAGTTTGCCGTTTCAAGAAGTAGCTGCCCAGGCCACGTTTGCCCGGCATGGGGGCCCGGTGGTTGGAAGCGGATTTTATAACCCACCGACCGTGTTGCCGGATCCTGAAACCAAGTATGGTAATATTTCTCCGGCCTACCCCTTTGCGTGTCAGATTGCAGAGGTAAAAGTCGACCCCCATACCGGCCAGGTGACGGTCACAAATTTTGTTGCCGCCCACGATGTCGGCCGGGCCATTAACCCGATGGCAACCGAAGGACAGATCCGTGGTGGTATCGCCCAGGGGCTTGGCTGGACGCTAATGGAAAATATGGTTTATAAAGACGGTAAGTTAATCAATCCTGATTTTGTCGATTATATTGTTCCCAGCGCTCTGGATGTGCCTGATATAACGCCTATACTGGTTGAACCGATCGAACCTAACGGACCCTACGGAGCCAAGGGCATTGGAGAGCCGGCTCTTAATCCGACAATGGCGGCCATTACAAATGCCATCTACAATGCCACGGGCGTCAGAATCAAAGCGCTTCCTGTCTCGCCTGAAAAAATGCTCACCGAGTTAAAAAGAAAAAAACAATGAGTTGAGCATTCATATTATTATCATCTAAAGTCAAAAAGGAAAAAGGAGGAACATACACATGCCTAAGCCTGAGATTGAATTTAAGGACTATGATTCTGAGTACGAATGGCGTCCGGTGGAAGGAGACACTCTGGGGATCAAAGAAAAGATTCTCAGCCAGGATTCGGAGACCGGCGATTACACCCGCATGCTAAAGTTTCCACCCGGTATCGAAACCTCGGAAACCCTGGTCCACGACTTTTGGGAAGAGGTTTTAATCATAGAGGGCAGTCTTTACGATGCAGCAAAACAAGAAACCTTTTTGCCCGGCTATTATGCCTGCCGGCCACCGGGAATGATTCATGGACCGTATAAAATTCCTTACGGATGTGTCACCTTTGAAATCAGATACCATAAGTAATTCGGGTTGATCGCGCGGTCTGGAGCCGATGCATCTTGGGAATACTCACCCAATGAAAAGGAGACAAAGTTTGGAAATAGATCTTATGCTGGAAAATAAACAAGAGCGCCGGCAGATGATATTTAACTACACCCGTATGATCAACGCCGGATATGTAGGCAAAAATCAAAAAGAGGTTCGCCGTCATATAGAGGAGCTGGCCGCCAAGGGTATTGCCGGCCCGAAATCGATACCGGTATTATTTCCGGTGATCTGCACTTCGCTGACAATGGATTCGGCAATCGAAGTTTACGGCAGCAAAACCTCCGGGGAAGTGGAATATGTCCTTTGTATTGTTAATGAAGACGAAATTTACATCGGACTGGGCAGCGACCATACGGACCGGCACCTGGAAGAAACCGACATACCGAGGGCGAAACAAATTTGTCCCAATATAATCAGTCGGACGGTTTGGCCGCTGGAGGAGGTGGAAGATCACTGGGATGATCTTCTGATGAGTGCCCACACCGTTGAGCACGGAAAAAAGATCCTTTACCAGGAAGGTCGTTTGGGATTGCTTTTGAATCCGGCGGAACTGATGGCATTTGTGAAAAGTCAAATTCCGGGGCCTCTGGAAAACCTGGTCATTTTTTCCGGAACCATGGGAATGCTGACAGGCGAATTTGTTTTTGGTGAAAAATTCTCGGCCAAATTGATTGACGAGAAACTCAACCGCCGTTTGGAAATTTCTTATGACGTCAAACCACTGGATTACCTTCCGGCGGACCCTGATTGAGAAATAAACGCTCAGTCAGGCGTTAATTGTGATTCGTTATTAGAATTTGAAGAACATTTCTTGTTCATTTAGATGGGTTAACTCATCACTTTGTAATTCTAAAAATGGTGAAATATAGGAATGGGTTTTATTCTTCTTAAAACCGATAACAAATACTAATAACCCCCCATATTTTTAAACCAATTGGGGTATGAAAGAAGGAAAATTATGAAAGTTGCATCCATTCAAATGTCTGTCGTCGAAGGAGACAAATCGGCCACAATTGATAAAGCTGTTGAAAATATTCATCGCTGTGAAGGGATCGATCTGGTTATTTTGCCGGAAATCTGGAACATCGGCTTTATGAGCTTTGACCGCTATATTTCCGAAGCTGAGGACAGTCAAGGGCAAACGCTGACAAGGCTGCGAGAGGCAGCTAGAAAGACCGGTGTTTATTTGCATACGGGCAGCTTCGCTGAAAAAAAATACGACAAGTACTACAATTCCAGCTACCTGATATCTCCAGACGGCGAGGTTCTGGCAAATTATCTCAAGATTCACCTCTTTGGTTATAATTCCAAAGAAACTCAAATTCTGACTTCCGGAGATACGGTTGTGGTGGCCGACACCCCCATCGGCAAATTGGGTCTTGCCACCTGCTATGATCTTCGCTTTCCTGAACTGTTTCGTAAAATGGCCGAAAAGGGCGCTGAAATTTTTTTGGTTTGTTCCGCCTGGCCGTATCCCCGACTTGAGCACTGGCTGATGTTAAACAGGGTGAGAGCCCTGGAAAACCAGTGTTTTTTGATATCATCTAATTCCGTAGGCTTAAATCAGGGGGTTCAGTTTGTCGGCCACAGTATGATCACCGATCCCTGGGGAACCGTATTGGCCGGTGCCGGTGATAAAGAAGTCATTATCAAGTCCGAAATTAATCGGGGCGAAACCCAAACCGCCCGAGAGCAGTTTCCGGCATGGACGGATCGAAAGGATTGGCTCAAAGGAGCAGATGCACAATAGCAATTTAAAGTCCGGAAAAGGGGAATCAGCATGGCCGATTTAGCTGTCAATTTTTGTGGTGTTCCCATCAAGAATCCTCTGGTGGCGGCTTCCGCCGAGCCGACCTTAAACGCCGACAATATGAAAAAATGCATTGATACCGGCGTGGGAGGCGTTATTGCCAAAACCATGACCGACTCACCGGCCATGCGGGAGCTGACCACCCGGGCCAAGTGGCGATTTTTAAATCCACGTCATGAGGTTTGCCATGGAAAAGTCCCGCGCGGTTTCAGCCTTTACAGTCGTAGCGGCCTGGCCATCGAGCCCCCCGAAGACTTTATCAAAGAGATTAAAGAAACGCTGAAATATGCTGATGACAACGATGCCGTGGTCATCGGCAGTATCGGCTCAATCGAAATGCTCGGTTGGGTGACGCTTAGCAAACAGATTGAAGATGCCGGTGTCCCGCTGATTGAGCTGAATTTTGGCTGTCCGCATCCGAAACTGATGCCGGGCGTGCGCACCGGCATGAATGTCGGTCAGGATTTCGACTACGCCTGTGAAATCACTCAGGCCGTAACAGAAGCTGTGAATGTGCCGATCATGATCAAAGTAACCCCTCAAGTGACAGACCTGGTGGAATTTTCAGGCAGGCTCAAAGATGCGGGTGCGGCGGCCGTTACCCTCACCAATCGATTCATCGGTTTTATCCCGGATATCGACACTGGAAAACCCCTGATTTACGGCCAGGCCGGTGTCGGCGGTCCCTGGACCAAGCCATTGACCCTGCGCTGGATCAATGAAGTCAGAAAGGCCTATAACGGAGAAATGTTTATCGCCGGAACCAATGGTGCTTATGACTGGCGCGACATCGTCATGTTTATCATGAGCGGGGCCCACATTGTGGAAATGTGTTCGGCGGTCATGTGTTACGGTTACAGTTGGCTGGGAAAACAGGTCAAGGGCCTGGAAAAATTTATGGATGAAAAGGGCTACAAAACCATCGATGAAATGCTGGGCATCGCATCGGACGCAGCGATGGCCTATAGTGACATGCCCGCTGAGAGGGCACGGGTCAATCCGGAAAAGTGCATCAATTGTAGAATGTGCCTTAAAGCCTGCTTCTCAAACGCCATGCAGGATGGAGAAACAGCGACATGGGTAAATCCTGATAATTGCATCGGATGCGGCGGGTGTTATTCGGTGTGTCCGGCTGAAGGGGCCATCGAGATCCAAGTGGTATCCGAATCAAATTAGCCGATGCTGATGGCGCACTAACAGTTGTTTACGTCCTTAATTGGTTAAGTCGTGTTTGAACGAAAAATTCTAGTTTTCGTTCAAACACTAAGGGTTCGCGAAAAAATAACTTAGCAGAATTGGCACTTAGATTGGGTTCGGATTTGGCTGATCCGAGAGAGCAAGACCACAACAATAGCGAGCTATTTCGAGGATTTTGCGAGTGAGGATCGGCCAAAGATGGGCTGAAGCTAAGATGCTAAAATGTGAAGTTATTTTTTCGCGAACCCTAAGTCATTTTATTCAAAAAATGGAGCCGTAAATGCATCCGGTTGTTCAATTTTTATCCAAACAGGAGGTGAGGCTGATTCACAATCAATCGCTGCAGCTTTTAAATGAGATCGGCATGCGCCTCCCACACGATGAAGCACTCGATTTGATGGCAAAAAACGGGGCGGACATTGTGGATGGAAATGTGGTCCGGATGCCGCAACGCCTGGTCAAATCGGCCATCGAAACGGTGCCGAAAAGAAAAGAGGTTACCCTGTACGGTCGTGACCCGAAACATGATGTCACTTTTAAAAAACACGATCCATCCCTTGCCTGCATGACCATGGCTGTAAATGTCATTGATCCGTACACGCGACAAAAGCGACCGGCAACCAACGATGATCTGCAAGCCTTGACACAAATGGCCGATCAGCTGGAAAATATTCGCGTAAACGGTGGCCTGGTGACACCCCAGGAGGTTCCGGGGGCATATAACGACTGGTACACCTGGGCAACCACCATTAAAAACACAACCAAACATATCACCGGCGGCATGCTGGGGGCTCAATGTGTCCGGGACGCGGTCAAAATGGGAGCGATTGCCATAGGAGATGAAGACCTTTTCCGGGAGCGACCGTTCATTTCCGGATGGGTTTTGACCCTGCCGCCGTTTGGAATCGATTCAGAATCCCTTGAAGCGCTCATGGAAATGAGCCGCATGAAAATACCGGTGATGCTGAGTTCCGGCCCGATTCTGGGAACTTCTTCCCCCGTGACGATTGCCGGTACTATTTCACAGGCCCATGCCGAAATTTTGGGCGGCATGGTTGTTTCCCAGCTGGTAAATCCCGGCGCGCCGATTGTTTACACCAGCTTTGCGCGCGGTATGGATATGAAAAGCGGTAATATATCAATGGCCTGTCCTGAATTCGGCATTCTGAAAGTCGCCCTGGCTCAGATGGGTAAATATCTGGATCTGCCGGTTCGGATGCCGTCGATGCTGCGAGATTCCAAGGTATTGGACGCCCAGGCAGGATTTGAAACCGGAATGATCGGGACCATCACCGGTTTGATTGCAGATTTAATGGACGGTATGCAGCTGGACATGGATATGGTGGTGGATTTCGCGGATTTGGTTTTCTGTGACGACTGCATGGCAGGCATTCGCCGAATGGCCGGAGAACTGGTCATTGACGAAAATTCGCTGGCCCTGGATGCCATGAAAGATGTCGGCCCCGGGGGTACCTTTCTCAGCCATTCCCATACCTACGAACATTTTCGACAGGAATTGTGGGATCCCAAGCTGATGGAACGACGGAATTGGGATCTGTGGGAAAATGACGGGGCCATGGATGTTTCCCAAGTGGCTGAAAAAAAAGCCCTTGACATGTTGGCGAAAAAACCCGATAGACTGCTTCCGTCAAAAGCTGAAGAACAGATTGATAGAATCGTGGAGGCGGCGCAAAATCATGGTTATAGATCAGCATAAAATAATCACATCAGATTTTGACATTCCACCCGACATGATCGATCTGGGCATCGGACAGCCCAGCATGTCATTGTTGCCGTTGGCATCGTTGGCTCAGGCAGCCACCCATTGCCTGACGCAGAACAATCCCTATATATTAGCTTATGGGGCAGAGAAGGGGAACGGTTACTTCCGCGGTGTCCTGGCTGAATTTCTCACCGAAGAATACCAATTGCGTGTGGATCCGGATCACCTTTTTATTACAACCGGCGCCTCACAGGGGCTCGATTTTATCTGTCGGTTGTTCACCCAACCGGGCGATACCGTTTTTGTTGAGAAGCCGACCTATTCGTTGGCCCTTAAAATATTTGCCGATCACCGGCTTAATGTCGTGGGAATACCCATGGATGAAGACGGCTTGATTATTGGGGCGCTTGAGGAAACATTGACTCAGGAAACCCCGGTGTTTTTTTATACCATTCCTACCTTTCAAAATCCGACAAGCCGCACGCTTTCTGAAACCCGCAGAGAGGAATTGGTTCGATTGAGCCGGGATTTTCAATTCCGGATCATTTCCGATGAAGTCTATCACTTATTGTCCTATGCAGAGACCCCTCCACTTCCCATGGCAAAATACACTGGGTCGAAAATGGTTTTTTCATTGGGTTCGTTTTCAAAAATACTGGCACCCGGGTTGCGTTTGGGGTGGATTCAAACCCATCCCGAATTGATGCATAAACTGATTACAAATGGGGTGATAGAGAGTGGCGGTGGGCTGAATCCGTTTACGTCGGCAATCGTTCAATCTGTAATTGAGCTCGGTTTTCAGCACCAACAGTTGTGCCACCTAAAATCGACATATTCACATCGCATGCACACCTTAAATTCAGTATTGAAAGAGCATCTTCACGATTCCGTATCCTTTACCGATCCACAGGGCGGCTTTTTTACGTGGTTGTGCCTCCCCCGGCATGTTGATACCGATGATCTGCTGCCTGAAGCCAACAAGAATAATGTCAGTTTTCTGCCCGGCTCAGGCTTTTCCAGTCAGCGGGATTTAAAAAACTATTTACGCCTCAGTTTTGCTTACTATGAAGAACATGAATTAAAGGAGGGAGCGATACGGCTGTCAAAAGTGATTAACTCAAGTTTAACCTCCTGATTCCGGCAGTAACCCGATTCAAGCTTGTCTTGTAACCATTTGGCCGTGGAAACCCCGCCTTCCGGGCCAGGACTTGTTATTTTTTTGCAGTTGTTTTCTAACGAATAAGGTTAGATTGTGAGAGCGAAGCGAACCACAATCTGAACCGTTTGTTGGACAAGCCCGGTTTATCGTATAGAAAATATCTTTTTGGGGATGGTTGTCGGATTCAGTTGGTTAG
>SDBV01000416.1_pt1 | contig 61075 bp, 47 predicted proteins | sample 2277081 | NCBI WGS metagenome assembly SDBV01 (sample SAMN10402039, study PRJNA504765) | marine sediment metagenome | isolation source: marine sediment core GS10_PC15, 223 cmbsf | place: Arctic Ocean: Southern Knipovich Ridge | collected 2010
GGGAGAAAAAAATTGACGAGAGCATCAGCTGCTCCCCGCTGGTGTACATGGATTACCTGTACTATTGCACGGATAGAGGAACGGTCTATGCGTTTCATGCCAAATAAATCCGGGACAGCGGTGTTGGCCGCTCTGATATTGGCCGTTGCCAATTGCCTGGCTCTGGCGGCCGAGCAACCGGCGTCACTGCACATAATAACCCAGCCCGGCAAGATTGTGCTCGACAGCGACACTCTCGAAGCAACCGGTGATACTCCGCTGGTACTCGAGCTGGAGCCGGGCGAACATGTACTGAGGTTTTTCCCCTTCCACACTGCCGGCGAGTGGGTGCACCGCTACCTGGTTTACCCGTTCAGCGTTGGCAGTGACGGGCGCCGGACCATCAACTTGTCCAACAGCGCGGTTTTTGCGTTCCGCACGGACCCGCAGGCGGCTGAACTGAGCTACAGGGGACGGTATCTAGGCCGCTCGCCTGGTGAATTCCTGCTGCTCACGGGCGAGGGTGATTCGGTAAACATTTCACTGCCGGGATACGAGCAGATTACAGTGAAACTGGACAATGTCCTTGCCCTGGGCAGCCTGGAAGTCTATCACAGCCTGGACCCGCTAATTGCCGGAATTGGCGGCGAGGAGGAGGACTTCAGGGCTTATCAGTACCAGTCCCCGCTCCGCAAGTTGATGGCGCCGGACCTGATGACCAGTTTTGCCACTGGTGTGGCGCTGCTTGCCTTTGGCGCATATTTCAACCAGAAAGCCGATGACCATTATGATCGCTATCAGCGCCTGCTGGGCCCCTCGTCGCGAGAGCGCGAGTATTCGGCGATGAAGCGTAATGACAGGTTGAGCAAGCTCTCTTTTATCGTGGGTGACACCGCCCTTGGCGTATTTGGTTACCTGCTGGTACGTCGTTTTATTTTTCCGGCGCACGGGCAGGAAAACATGGACGAGGAGAAACCTCGCAAGGGTTTATCAATGAATGTTACAACCCGCAACGCCCAGCTTTCTTTTAAGTTTTAAGCTGACCGTCCGGGTTTTAATAAATGTGAGGGATGATGAACGACAGGTTGACATACGCAGGGCTCAGGCTGGCACTGGTACTGCTGCTGGCATTATCCTTTGCCTGCTCTGACAGGGACCGCACAAATCCACTCGATCCCGGCAACCCGGACCGCGACCGCTCCAATCTCGGATTCAACGCGCTGGCCGGAAATAACAGGGTGTTGCTGGAGTGGAACCATCTGGATTTTGACGACCTGGTAGGTCTGCGGGTTCAGCGGATCGAGGTGGGCGCAAACGACACGGTGACAGTAACGGATTCATCCCTGAACCTGGCCACCACCCTCTTTGTGGACAATACGCCCAGGAATGGAACCACGTATAGTTATCAATTAAAATTTGATGTCGAGGGCAGCGATGAAAAGCCGGTCACCCTGCCGGATACTGTCACTCCGGGGCCGGTATTCACATATGTGGAGTTGATTGACTACGGCGAAGTCGTGCTGTTCACCCCCGATTTTCGCGACGAGGTATTCAGCCTTGATCGCAGTTTCTTCGATGTGGTGGATATCGAGGTGGGCGCCAGCGTTGTCTGGGTGCTGGATGCCAACGGAACAATCGACCGCTTCAACCGCAACGGGGAATTGATCGGCAGCGGGGATCTGACAAATGCCAGCGCAATGGCGTTCCGTTCGTCAAACTCGTCCACCTGGGTAGCGATGAAAGGTCCAACCGGCCTGGTTTACTATTTCCAGTTCAACGGGGAACTGATCAGTTCCAAGGCAACAAACATCCCTGTAACTTCGCTTGCCTTTGAAAGGCTGGGAAGCAATTTGTGGGCCGGGTCCTCGGAGCCCTCTATCGCCAAGATAAACATAAGCAGCAATACCAGCACTCAGTTCTCGCATGCGGATTTTGACAAACCCGAACTGGTTGTCACAAGCCGGCTGCAGAGCGGAGTCTGGATTGGGGACCACGGATCCAACCGTGCGATGTATTTCACCTCAGCCGGTATGGTTTGGTCGCGAGCGGGGTTCATGGAGGTCAATGATCTGGTGGTCAACCCCAGCGGGACTCGGTGCTGGGTGGCCGACGCCAAGGCGGATGAAGTGGTTATGCTCAACGGGCGCGACGGCGATGTTATCAGAAGCATGTCCGGGTTCGGCAATCCGTTCTACCTGGCATACAACACGGCAAATAACACGGTAATGGTCAGCGGAAGCACGGGTTTGCTCAGTGTGATTGACGAGGACGGGGAACTGGTCTCAGTGGTGCAGAACCCGGATCGCACCGGGATAATATCCCTGGCTTACTGATCCGGCTGGTGCTCGTTGAGCCAGGCACAGACCAGCGGATAAAGCCGGTTCCGTCGCTCCCCCAGCTTCTCGGCGGCCAGGACAGTGAGTTTCCTGGCCCCCAGTTCTTTCGCACCCTGAATCTCTGTAAGAAGTTCCCCGATTTTCCGCTCCAGATCAACTGCGCTCAGCGTGGATTCTTCCTTCGGCCTGCCCTCGATAACCAGCACCACCTCGCCCTTGATCTCCTGAGTACGAGCGGCCAGTGTGTCAGCCAGTTCGATCAGTGTGCCCCTGACAACTTCCTCGTAAATCTTGGTCATCTCCCGGCAGACAGCCGCCCGCCTGTTACCCAGTATTGCGGCGGCCATCTCAAGTGTGCGTATCAGTTTCCTGGCAGGACAGAAAAAAACCAGTGTGGACTCTATCGATTCCAGCGACCGCAAAGTATCCTCGGCGGCTTTACGCCTGGGGGGGAGAAATCCGGAAAAGAAAAATGAATCCGTGGGCAATCCGGCTACGCTGAGAGCGGCTGTTAATGAGGACGGGCCCGGCACGGGAACCACCGTGATGCCTCGCTCGGCGGCAAGGCTGGTAAGACGGTAGCCGGGGTCGCTGATGCCCGGTGTGCCGGCATCGGTTATTAGCGCCACCGACATTCCAGCGGCCAGTTGTCCGGTAATCCGGCTGGCCGATCGCTGCTCGTTGTGCTCGTGGTAGCTGACCAGTTCAGCTGAAATATCATAGTGGGAGAGCAGTCCGCGGCTGTGGCGGGTATCCTCGCAGGCGATAATATCCACACTCCGCAGAATTTTCACAGCGCGGTAGGTTATGTCGTCCAGATTGCCCATCGGCGTGGCGACAATATAGAGGCAACCCTGCTTGACATTTGTGTCCGTCATACTGGTGATTTGGTTGTCAGAAATTGGTGATAATCCGGCTTTGTGCGCCTTGCTGGATTCCCTGGCTGATCTTCTCGTTTACAGAGTTCATCAGCTTCATATAGTTCTCCTGGCTGGCGATCAAGGCCTGAACTTTGGTTCTGCCCTGCACATCCTGCATCGTTTCCGTGTACTGAGTGCGCGTCGCCTCGTCTATTTCCTTTCCCTCCTGCTGGGCCTTGACCACTTTTTCCTCTATCTCTTTCAGTCCACGCATCAGATCGGATGTTTCCTTATCCTCGTCCACTTCCTTGGCGGCAGCCGTATAATATTTGTATTCAGGCGTTTGAGCTATCAACTTGCCCAGGTCATTCGCCATGGTCTCGATATCCATCGATAACCCCACATGATGAGTTAGCATATAAAACTGAAACGACAATTCAGTAAGCGAAAAGGTGCCGGCCCACGACACCCTTTTAACTGGAATAATCCCGTGATAAAACGTTTTCCCGTCTGAAAATACCCCCAGACTCCTATCTTGTCAACCTCTCCCGGCTTACCTGTCTATGCCGGGCATCCCCGCCCTGCCTATTTCCTCCACCTCGAAATCATCGGCCCACACCGTGCCGCTCATCAGCTGGATGCCCACCGATATGTACGAAGTCTGCGAATTCAGGCGGGCCTCAAGCTGGTATGGCCGCCATTGCTCTGTAAGCTGCACTCTTGAGTGGCAAACCGACTGCCTGCCCGCGCCGGTGGGCGAATCGTCCATCACGTACAACGTCACCTCGCGGCCCGTCTTGCCGGCTCTTAGCCACACTGTCAGACGAATGTCGCTGGCCGGGTTAACCCTGAAGCGTTTACTGGCCAGCTTGGCCCACACCGGCGGACTGCCAAGTTCTATCAGCCAGCAGAAACTGCCGTTGTTGGGATTGGCATCCAGCACTCCCCAGCTACGGGGCAACTGGTAGTCGTCGCTCACAATCAGATGCCAGCTGCCGGCGGGTATGCTATCTGTTTGCAGCCAATATTCTCCCGCCTCCTCAAAACTGCCGTCCGGCACCACTATCCGGTCCACCGGCTCGATTACGAGTTCCTCAGGCTTGAATTGCAACGCTATCCTGCTCGGCGGCCCCGTGCGTCCCCACTTGTTGCGCGAAACTATTTCAAGAGTATTCCCGCCGCTATTAAGTGTCCACAGCAGGCGGCTGCCGGCTGTTTCCCACTGGCCGTTATCGAGTTTGAGCAGGTAGGTGTCAAACCCGGGGGTATGTGTGCTGAACTCGAGGTCCAGCACTCCCTCGGCAAATCCCGGACGGGTAAGGTCAATCTCCACTTCGTTGAGCGGAAAATTCCAATCCTGGGTGTAACGCACCTCCGCCCCTGCCAGCAGCGGCGGGTCGCCGGGAGCCCACCAGCCAATGTGAGGCAGGCCGGTCTGGAGCAGGTCGTTGAGCTGGTTATTCATCTGAAGCGGCGTTCCGGGAGCACCATCGGGCTTGGGAGCCAACGGAGCGGACAGGAAATCATTGCGCGGGATATAGCGGATATGTCTGTAACAAGGGCTTGTTGCCAGCACGCTGTCGGCCATGCGCGAGGGCTTCCAGCGGTTGGGGTTGAGGTTCATTTCCCACACTCCACTGCCCTCCAGGCTGCCTGTTTCCCGGCTGAACTGGTGAAGTTCCAGCGAACTTAGCGGCACCCCGTCCCTGCGGTAATAGTTCCCTGTCCAGGCATCGATATTGACCCACTTGCCGAAGTCATTGCTCCAGTACTCCAGCGCGTGGTGCCAGTGGCAGGGCACTATCCGGCTGTGAAGGCCTATCGAGGCCAGCGCCTGCATGGTTACCAGCTGCTTATAGGTGCACCAATACTGTTCTCCCTGGTCCACATTGTCCAGAATCTCGATTGCGCTCCACAGCGGATACTCAATCGGCGCGGCGTGGGCCCAGCGGTTGCAGACCATCAGCGCTATCCGGCAGGCTTCCTCCAGGTCATTGTCCGCCCCGGCCAGCAGCGAGTCCAGATTAAGGCGCTGGTGCAGCGCTCCCAGTTGGGGGTCATCCCAGCGCTGGAAGCTGAACGGATATTTGGGCCTGTATGCCGAACCGTTGCTAAACTCGCTGAAATGAATCCCGTGGATACCCGCCGAGTCAGTCTCGGAAACAGGAATCCAGTACTCGTACCCCACCCGGTTATTTTGCTGAGCGGCTGCCGGTTTTGTCGCCCAAACCGCCAGAAAAGCTGTCAGCAGGGAAAGAACAATAAAATTATTAATCATTCGATTCATCTGTTCCTCCGTCCCAGCGCAGCGGGAATAGACCGTATGGTTATAGCAAACATTAAAATATCGTGGATTACTCTGAAATCAATACCTTTTCCGCATCTCGAACAGTCAAGCCGTTTTGTCAGTATGGAAAAGACCTCTACCTCTCAAGTTGACAACAGTCAATGGATCAAGTAAATTTCTTTGACTGCCAAATTGTCAGATAATTTTACCGAACAGGTTTATGCCCCATGCAACTTCAGGACTACAAGCTGCTGGTTACGGATTTCGATCAGGAAGCCGCCTCGCGCGTGCAGGGCACACTCAACGCACGTGGGATGAACGCTCAGAAGATAAGCAGGCTGCCCCGGATCGACAATCTTTCCGAGGATAACGATGTGGTGATAGTGATTATCACCGGCGGAGTACACGAGAAACGGACGATCCAGTTCATGGAGGCGATCAAATACGCCCCCGCCAGCCTGGGAGTGATCTGCCTGGTGGAACCCACCGAGCCGCAGAACCTGGCCTGGTTCGACTCGCTGGGAGTCAATGAGGTGTTCGACAAGCCTGTCAACGGCGAGGATATCGCCCAGGCCACCAGCCGCCTGCTGGAGCGGAACCGGCTGGTGGGAAGTATCGGCATTATCGGCCGCACTCCCCCGATGCGCGAGGTTATCGAGCGGGTGGCCCAGTACAGCCAGGTGGGCAGCACCGTGCTAATCAGCGGCGACAGCGGCACGGGTAAGGAACTTGTGGCCCAGGCAGTGCACCGCCTCAGCGGGCGAAGGCACAAGCCATTTATCGCTGTCAACTGCGGGGCAATAGCCGAGGGCGTGCTGGAGAGCGAACTGTTCGGCCACGAGAAAGGCTCGTTCACCGGCGCCAGCAGCCTGCGCAAGGGGCATTTTGAGATTGCCGACGGGGGCACGGTATTCCTGGACGAGGTGGGCGAGATGCCGTTGAACGTTCAGGTAAAACTGCTGCGGGTGCTGGAAGAGAAAGAGTTCATGCGCGTGGGCGGGTCCAACAATATACGGGTCAACGTGCGGATGCTGGCCGCCACCAACAAGGACCTGGAACTGGAAGTGGAGCGGGGCGCGTTCCGCCGCGACCTTTACTACCGCCTTAAAGTGCTCTCGGTGGTTATCCCGCCCCTGCGCGAGCGTCGCGAGGACATTCCGCTGCTGTTGAACTATTTCATCAAGGAAATCTCGCGGGAGCACGATAAAAAATTCGCCGGGATCGATCCCGATGCGCTGGAAATCCTGAAAAACTACGACTGGCCGGGCAATGTGCGTGAACTTCGCAACCTGGCCGAGAGCATGGTGGTGCTCAGCCTGGGCAGCCGTATCCGCGCCCACGATATCCCGGAGCAGATCTACCGCAGGGGCAGCCCGGAACGTCTTTTGCCGATTCCGTATGCCGGCAACGCGCAGCAAAGTAGCGGCGGCGGCCCCGCCGCCGGAGCGGTTGAGTTCGGGCTGTTATATCAGGCTGTGCTGGGGATAAGCAAGGAACTCCAGGAGCTTAAGCAGATGATCATCAGCGACCGGGGACGGGAGCGGCAACGAGAAAACATCTCGCGGCCTTCCTATGCCCCTCCCCCAGGTGAAATTGAGAGGCAAGGTTACACGGACAGCAAAATACACGATATCTCGGCGCTGGGGAGCGTGCAGTTTGAGGAGGGCGAAGATTTTGCCGCAGCCGCGGGAGCCCAGAGCATGCGCGAGGTGGAGAAGAAGGCGATTGAGCAGGCTCTTGAAACCATGAACGGCAACCGTCGCCGTGCGGCCCGCCTGCTGGGGATTGGCGAGCGGACGCTGTACAGGAAAATTAACGAGTATGGGTTGAAGTGAGGAAAACCTTAGCTTGCTGTTGAAGGACCATTATTATTTGGTTATTAGCCCTCGATTGACTGGATGTAAGTTAAATAAAGCTATTCATAATTGGAGTAACCACAGAGATTATGCTACTAGAGTCAATAAAAACAAATCTCGACAAATTAACTATTGGCTGCCTTTTGCGCTCCTATCGGAAAGAAAATGGAGAGCCGGAGAACATAGCTATTGGACAGGTTTCAAGTGAGTTGAAATTCTTACAGAGGCAAAGGGAGTATGCATCCGAAATCGAAAGAGTGATGAAAGAACTACGTTTGACCGTTTTACTAATAAAGGACTGCCAAACCAGAGAACCCGTTGCTGGATTTAGCCGTCAAGCATTTGTTGCTTATTATCAGGGCGTTTTCTTTAGTCTTGTGCATCAGATTAAAGACAAGATTGTTAAGCTCGTGAACCTAATGACGGAAGAAGTCATCCCAGAAAAACCGGCAATAGAGAAAGCTATTTCGGCTGAGAAATTACTGAAGAATAAAACACAAAAGCTACAGCTCATTGGAATTGAGGATGAGATCAAGCAGTGGGAACAAGATAATGAGTCCAGCAAAATTGCTGTTGTATTGAGAAAACGAACTCAACACCACCATTACATTAGTAGATTACGATACGATAAGGATTTTTTGAACCTCAATTTTACTGATGTAGCTATTCAGCCCAACATTAAAGATCAATTTACGATTTATGGCATTGAACAAATTGAAAAAATGAGATTGGAAAGCACGGAGCGACTTTTTTCTGGAGCTGTTGCAAAAGCCGTAGACACACTGAGTGAAATAGAGGAAAATATCGAAAGTATCTCTAGTGCGTTAGTTAATTATTATAAGCTTCCTATAACACAGGAAGAAGCGGTGACAATTGCAAGAGATCACATGAAGATGCATGAAGCGTTTGATATTTTAAACAAATGTTCATTTGATAAAGTTATTGAGCCTTTCAAGTCTATGCTGGAAGCAATAATATCAGATGTAAAGGAATCATTTCAAGAGCAGACAACTGCAATATATCTTGTTGGAAGTTTGGGGCGCGGAGAGTTTGAGGAGGGATATTCTGATATTGACATCTATTCTATACACAATTTCGAGGGCAATCAAGGGCAAGGCATTTTTGAAAACGGCCTTTTAAGTGTTAGATTTTTTTCTCGAGATGAGTTTTTGTCAGATTCTAGTAAAAAATATAGAATAATAGCGAAAGCTGATGGCATCCTTCTGTACGGAGAGGATCTTGTAAGAAATGAAAAACCAAAAGCTGGTCTTCTATTAGCTTTAACACTCAATGAGGATATTACAGAAACACTAAATGAAGCAATAAAATGGATCGAAGAAAACTCAAAAGCCACTCCACAATCAATAAGCGAAAAATCAAAACAACTTGCAAAATGTTTTATAGATTTTATTTATGGAGCGGCAATGGCCAATAAACCTCATTATACGAGTAGTCGGGTAGAGCGTGTGGATAGAATTAACGAAATATTCCCAAATAACAAAACAAAAACAGAAATGCTGGTAAATGTTTCAAGATATGGGATTGAGAACCTTGAAACTTTACAGTCCATGATTGAAGATATTCGCCCAATGATAGAAAATAACTTAAAAATAATGAGGGCTAAAAGAGACAGCATTGAGAAACAAAAATCAGGATTGGCATAGCGAAAAAAGCCGCCAGAGTCTCCCCCGGCGGCTTTTGTTATCGTTATCGTTTTTGTCTGTTGTTTAGCCCTAACCCAGCTTACCCTTAACAATACTCACGTTGCTCAACCTGCCCAAACTGGGCAACTCGCCCACCAACGGAAGAGCGTACTCCACAAACTTGTCCGTAATCCCGCTGGTCCCGTCAATATAGGCCTTGGGCATGGTGATCGTGTCCTTGGCCAGTTTCTTAAGCTCCACCACCTCGTAGTAAACCTCGTAGGGATTGTTGCTCTTGCGCTTGATAGCGATACTGCCCTCGTAGCGTCCGCCCACAGCGGCGCGGACAGCCTCCTCGCCCACCCGCCGCGCCTCGATAGCGTCGACTTGGGAGACGATGGTGGGGAAACAGCGCTGAAGGTAACCGAACGTGTCGCAGCGCACACGCTTGATCTTCATCTTGGCCTTGACCAACTTCACCAGCGAATCGCCCAGCGCACCGGTACCGGATAACTGCACGTTGCCATGGGAGTCCTTCTCCACGTTGCCCACCAGCTTCTGGATAATCGGCACACCCTCGGCGTCGTGGATACCCTCGCTCACAGCCACCACACAGCGGCCGTATTTTCTGTAGACCCGCTCCACATCGGCCACAAAGGTTTCCGTGTCGAACGGAGTCTCGGGAAGGTAGACCAGGTGCGGCCCGTCGTCGGACTTGCTCTTGCCCAGCACACTGGCGGCGGTGAGGAAACCGGCGTGACGGCCCATCACGACGCCGATATACACACCCGGCAGGCTCAGGTTATCGAGATTGATCCCCTGGAACGCCATCGCCACGAACCGGCCCGCCGAGCCGAAACCCGGACAGTGGTCGGTCTCTTTCAGGTCGTTGTCGATAGTCTTGGGGATGTGGAACGCGTGAAATTCGTACTGTGCGTCCTTGGCGAACTCGTTGATTATGTGCGCGGTCTCGGCGCTGTCGTTGCCGCCGATATAGAAGAAATAGCGCACGCCGTGCTTGCGGAAATTGTCGAAAATAATGTGGCACTCGTCCTTGGTGACTTTCTTGCGCACGGATCGAAGAGCGCTGGAGGGGGTCTGGGTAACCAGTTCCAGGTTGTTCAGACTCTCGGCTCGCAGGTTGATGAAATTCTCTTTCAGGATACCCTCGACACCGTTGAGCGCACCGTAGAAATCGGTGATCTCCGGGTACTTACTGGCTTCCAGCACCGCGCCGATCAGGCTCTGGTTGATTACGTTGGTCGGTCCACCCGACTGCCCGATCACTGCCCTGCCCTTGTAAGCACTACCCATTCTCCACTCCTCCTTACATCAAATCATCGCTCAGGTTTTTGTAGTGTCACGTCAAGATAACAATGTAAATTATTATGTTTCAGGCCATTGCCGTACTACTTACGGAACTTCACCGGCTGACCGGTGGCCTCTGTAACAGCCAGCCAGAGCATGCTGTCGGTTCCTACTTTTTTCTTGCCCGAGGTCACTGTGGCCAGCGGGACATGGGTCAGCACGTTATGCCACAGGCCCACCACCATGTCCGTACGCCCGGAAGCGGCCGCGTGGACCGCCGCCCGCCCCAGGTCGTTGCAAAAGAGTGCATCGCTGCTGTTGGCCGGCACACTGCGGATAATGTAACTGGGGTCAATATACTTGATGTTAATCTTCTCGCCCTTTTCGGCAAACCAGTCCTTGATCTTGTCCCGCAGAAAAACTCCGATATCTTTGCTCATGGTGGAGTATTTGACATTACCCGATTCATCGTACTCCATCTCGCCTTCGCAGTGCTCCAGCCCGGCGCCCTCGGCCACCACTATTACGGCATGGCCGCGTTTTTTGAGGCGGTCGCCAAGAAGGGACAGCACACCGTTTTCCCCCTCCAGGTCGAACGGCAGCTCGGGGATCAGCGTAAAATTGACCACCATGCTGGCCAGGGTTGCGAAACAGGCGATAAAACCGCTGTCCCGGCCCATCAGCTTAACAAGACCAACTCCGTTGGGAGCGCCGAGGGCCTCGTTGTGGGCGCAACTCAGCACCCGCGACGCCTCATCCACAGCGGTCTCAAAACCGAACGTTTTATAGACATAAAGAATGTCGTTGTCGATTGTCTTGGGCACACCGATCACGGAAATTTTAAGGCCACGCTCCAGCGCCAAGTTGGCTATCTCGTGGGTGCCGCGAAGGGTCCCATCGCCGCCGATCGAGAACAGCATATCGACACCCCACTCCTCCAGGGTGTTAACTATCACTTCCGGCTCCACCATCCCGCGCGAACTGCCCAGCACGGAGCCGCCCAGCTTCTGGATACCATCGACGAAATCCGGAGTCATTTCGACAGGCGGCTCACCCTTGACCGGATCAAACCCGGCCATACCGTAGCGCACGCCCAGAATGCGCTTAATCCCATAGCGATGAAACAGTTCAAAGAAAATCGACTGAATCACGTTATTCAGACCAGGACTCAGCCCTCCGCAGGTAACTATGGCGGCGGTTGCCATCCGGGGCGGAAAAAACAGCATGGCGCGTGGTCCTGCCCGCTCGAATAGAAGCTCGTTCTTACTCTGCTCGGATACGACCGTCATCCGATACGGCACACGGGCATCGTCGGGAACGTAATCAGGCAACCCGTCCCCCGGCTCAGTGGACAACTTGAGCGGGGAATCATAAGTGCATGCTCCCAGTCTGGCTACTTCGAGGTCTTTACGGGTAAGCATTTGTCGATCCCTAAGCTGGCTGACAGAAACCGGGCGCACCGGGCGAAATCCGGGGCCTCGTGGAATGGAAAGGCTTGCAAGATAGTTGGTTGCGAGGCTGTTGTCAAGTCAGAAACCCTGGAGCGACACCTGCCGGGGGTGGAAAGACAAACGGATTATTTCCTCAGCAGCTTCAGCACTTCCAGCAGGTCGAATATGCTGATCCGGCCGTCAAAATCCAAGTCCATGGCGGCAAATTCACTTGCAGAGGGCTCTTCCCTGCCGGAGATTACTTTCAGCACGGCCAACACGTCAAATATGTTCACCTTACCGTTGAGATCAGTATCGCCAAACAACTCGGGGGGAGTGTACACAAGCTGCAGCAGTTCAGCCGGGGCAGACTGCGGGTAGCGAGCCACGTTGCCCAAGGTATCGATGGCCTCAATATAATAGCCCAACTCCTCGTTCTGCTTCAGACCGGTTACCAGCGCGCTGAACACCTCTCCGCTGTCAGCAGCGGACATCTCCAGGTTAATCGAACCTTGGCCCTCCGGAAAAAGGATAGCCGTCACAGTGCCTAAATCGTTGTCTGTTACGGTAGTGGTAATCAGCATCCCTTTGCCAACAGGTGTGGAGCCAACCGAGGAAATAACCGGGCGGGTTGTGTCGCCCACGTAGAAACTGTACAACTCATCTGGAGCATTGAAAGGCTCGAACGCCTGGTTGCCCTGGGTGTCGATTGCGCGAATATAGTACTCTACCCAAGTGCCTTCGGTGCGTCCGGGAAGGATCGCCGCATAGCCGCCGCTGGTATTAAAATTCGTTGGTACAGCGTCAACATATGCCCAGGCAGAGGGTTGTTCTCCGCTGTCACGCCAGAAAACGCGAACTTCTTCTACAATGCTCTTTGTTTCTCTAACAGCAAATTGCAGCCGGTAGTTCTGCATCTGGGGAGCCTGGTTGCTCAGCGGCTTCGGGAAAAAGATAAATGGTGACATATAGTCCAGTCCACGAGCCCTTGATAATTCGTCCCACTTAACTGCGGCCATAAAAATATTGTCGAGAAAATCTCGATATCCCTCGCCGCCCACAATAGCGAACGCTACAATCACCTCACGGTCTGGATGAAGAAAAACCGGACCTGAGGACAGAATGTAGCTGTAGTCATTGTAAGTCGAAGTCCATAGATCGTCTGAAGGCTGATTTGTCATGGCAGCCCATTTCTCCGCGCCGTCGAAACCATCGTGGATATCGTCAAGCTTAAGCAGCTGGACCCCACCAACCGGTTGAGTCAGCAATACGCTTCCAAGGAAATAATCATTTGACGAATCGTACATATAGGCCGTTTGATACTTTTTGAAACGCGCATGGTTCTGGTTGCTATCTTCATTAATATCCCAGTCCATATGCTGGGCCACCTGAACACGCTTCAGCGTAGAATCCTCCGGGCCTGTTAGATTGTACTCGACAATTACGAAATCTTCATATTCACTACTGCTCCAGCCGTAACTCCTCTGCCGGACAGTCACTCCCAGCGGTACGTCTGCATTGCTATCATTAAAAATCGCTGAAATCTCCTGGTCGGCAAACTCTCCGGGCTGGTGGATTTCCAGATTTCCCCCTGTTACTGCTTTGAAATCACGATTAAAATTCTGGACACCATCGTCCCTGTAAGAGGCATCGCTTATCGTCAACGGCCCCGTGCCGATCATCAGCCCGCCCTGATACAGATGATCCGGGCTAAGAGCAGATGAACGGGGAAAGATAAAACCGCCACCTTCATCGCCGTCTGTACCGATAGTTCCGTAATTGGTAATACTCAGGCCCGCACGGTTGATATCGTGGGTGGCATAGGTTTCAACCACTGTGGGCGGCTCCCCACCCACGGCGACAGCGAACGCCAGGGTCTGGGGCTGGCCGTCAGCCGTAATATTTACATTGAACGTGCGGATTGCCTGCTGGCCAATACTCTGGGAAAACGACAGCGCGAACGGAGCATAGCTGTTGCTTACACTACCCCCCGACGGCATAGTGCCAAAACTAACCGAACGGTCTGATACACTAACATCTCCGCTGTTGGAGGTAACATTGACGCTGACCTGTCTCGCGCTGATGCCGTTATTGACCAATGTCAAAGTTACACTGATATCCTCGCCCGGTGAGACCAGTTGGTCGGTACCTGCATTAAGCTCGATATTGGTAATTGCCAGCCAGGGCCGCAAGGGAGTTCCCGCCAGAGCCACCGCGCTGTCTGCGTTGATCGCCCCATAGCCGAACAGGGTGTCCGGCCCGGCCACGCCCAGATCAGTGGCCGAGCCACGCAGGACCTCGTATATCTCATCCGGGGTAAGCTCCGGGTTGGCCTGAAGTACCAGGGCGGCCACACCCGCAACAAGCGGACAGGCAAAAGAACTGCCGCTGTCACTGGCATATAGCACTGAAGTGTACTCAGTACCTTTAGTTGTTAATATCCTGTGTCCCGGAGCGACAATATCAGGTTTGATTACATTGGGAGCGCAGGTTGATGGGCCGGGCATGGAATGATCTTCATACTGATTCAAACTGTCGACAGCCGTCACTGCAAAAAAATCGGGACTATTGGCTGGCGCCGCCACTTTCGTCCCGTGCCGCGGAATGTTGCCCGATGCTATAATGGGCGTAACTCCCAGGGCCTTCAGATTATTTAAGGACTCCCAGTATGTTTCCACACAACTACTTGTGGAATTATCGCCAAAGGAGAGATTGAGAATATCCGGTACGTCATCGACTGTAGCCGGGTCAAGGTCAGGGTCCGCCATCCATTGCATACATAGCATGACATCCGCAGTAGCAGCCTGTGTATCGCTGAATGCCTTGGCTGCAATCCATTGCGCGTCCGGAGCCACACCCACGGTATCTGCTCCGGACTGGCCAAGCATGCATCCCATGGTTTTTGTACCGTGTGAAGTCGATAAATCATCGAATGGAAAAGAGCTGCCGTTGATAGCGTCGTACCAGCTCTCGGTAGCGGTGGCCCCGTGCGCCCCGCGCCACTTGGAGGCCAGTGCCGGGTGGGTGCCGTCCACACCGGAGTCAATGTTACCCACCAAAATTCCCCGGCCTGTGAGCCCCCGCGCCCAGAGCGGGCGGACATTCATCTTCTCCAGCGCCCAGTTGAATATTTTGCCGTTGTCGGCCAGTGTGGTTCCGTCGGCAGCTGAGGCAGCAGCCGTCTTGCCGCCCTCTTTAACCTTTCCGCCTGATAACTTAATAACCCGGTTCTCCAGCACGCGGCCCACATCGGGACGGGCAGCCAACTCGGCCACCCGGCTGGCCGTGGTGGTGACAGCTACGATATTTGTGATCCAGAACGTGCGGTAACTCTTAACCTTACCCTTGCCTCTCTCGGCGCTGAGGAAATCCACCAGCGTAGCCTGGGAGCGGGCGGACTCCAGCTTGAGCGCTTCCACCACCCGGCGATGGCGCTCCTTGCGGGTTGCCCTGCCCCGTCGAAGCTGGTTTTCCAGATCGAAAAGATCAAAACTCCGTGCGGGAGCCACAAGGACGGTGATCACTGAATCATGCGGTGCGGAACTCAGAATGGTTTCCAGCCCACTGTCCAACGGTGCGGCTGCACCGGCAATCGAGTAAGCCAGCATTAAAACAAATGCAGCCGCGCCCAACAAACGCTGATTGATTAATAAGGTCACCGTTCCATACTCCGTATTCTGATTGTTGCGGGGGGATTATCAGGGACTGGAAAAAATCGACGTCCATCAAGAGAAACGAGCAAATTCCATACCGTTCTCTACTGACGGCCATCAGCCGGGCGGGCCGAGAGCGCCTTGATCTTATCAATAATCCGGGTGGTGGAATACCCCTCCCGGAACGGCAGGCTATAGACCTCGCCGCCGCCGCCCAGCACCACCTCGTGGCCCACAATCTGCTCCACCGGCCAGTCGCCGCCCTTGACCAGCACATCGGGCCTCAGGGCGTTTATCAACTCCAGCGGCGTATCCTCGTCAAAAAAAGTAACGTAGTCCACACTGCCAAGCCCGGCCAGCAGCAGGGCTCTGTCCCCCTCCGGGTTAATCGGCCGCTCGCTGCCCTTTAGTCTTTTTACCGATTTGTCCGTATTTATCCCGACAACCAGCAAATCTCCGCAGGCCGCGGCATCCTGAAGATACGCCACGTGGCCGGGGTGGATGATATCGAAACATCCGTTGGTGAACACCACCTTGCGGCTGCCCGCTCTTTCTGCTTCAATAGCAGCCAGCAGTTTTTTTCGATCCAGGACTTTATCTTCAAATGTTTTGCTGTTCCGCCCCATCATTTCACTCCCGCTCACATGGCTGAATCAGTTCCGCGGTGGTAACAGTGACGCCCGGCAAGGCTCAATTGAAGACACCCCTCCGGCAAACCACGGCTATTCTTCGCCTGATAAGATAATCTTATTTTCATGCGTGCGCTAACCCTGCCGCAAACCGCAAGCAATGGGCTGGCTGTTCAATTCAACAGCAGGCCTTTAGCCAGTTCCACCCGGAAGAAATCCATCGGATCGAAAGCCCCGCCGGTGTGGAACTGCTCGATAGTGCCGGAAAACATCACCTGCTCTCCCCGGCGAAGGTCGGCGATGCGCCGCTCGTTTGCCTCGTGGCTAAGGGCGTGAATACTCACATAGCCGTGCGAGTCCGGGTCTCCCATCACCACCTCCACCCTGAACTCCTCGCCATCACGCTCCACACTGGTAACAATGCCATTCCAGATCACCCGCTCGCCACTGAACCTTTCCCGCAGCACATCACGTCTAAGATCGGTTGTGCGGGCATCTAAAAACTCCATCTTCAACTGCACAAACTCAGTTCCCTGCAGGCTGCTCACGTGGCCCCCCTCCGCGCCGTCAGTGGCTACCGTGCCGCCCAGGGTGATCGGGACAAACTCTTCGGAGTTCCTGCTGCCTGAGATTATCCAGGTAAAAGCGAGAAATGCTGCCAGGGTAGCCACAAACAGCAGCGCCACCATCTTTGGCGTAAACGTGATATCCCCGGTAACGTCGAATATGGCCCGCACCCCCTGCAGGCTGCTTAACTCCATGTCTATGTCCGCTCCACAAACCGGGCAAATCACTACAGAGTCGGGAACGCGGTTACGGCAGGAGGGGCAGCGCAATGTGCCCACCAGCGGATTATCGCTGTCATGGCTAACCACCGAACGTTTGGTGTACAGCGGGGCTGGCGTGTGCGGCGTCGGGGTTACGGCGGCAGTATCAGAGGACGATTCATCCTGCGGAGGAACCGGGGTGGAAGGCATGGAGGTGCCGTCTGACTGCTGAATCGTCCATCCGCAGTCCTCATGGGTGCAACAGGCCGGCCCGGAGGCTGGATCATAGTCGAATAGTCGCTTGCACCTGGGACAACGGATATTCATTTAGTAGTCGAAGCCGAAGAAAAAATTGGTGTAATAACGTCTGCCCAGAGATGGTTTCCCATTGCGTCCCTCCTTGAGCCAGTTAATCCTTCTGGCCCTGTCAAAACGAAGGATCAGCGGGCCGCCAAGGCTCATCCGCAGTCCGACTCCCGTACTGGCCAGCAGGCCCGGGTAACTGTCGCTCTTGTCCCAGGCGTTACCCACGTCAAAAAACAGCGCTCCCTCAATTCCGGGCAGCGGCAGACGGCCGATCCCCAGCCAGACGTCCAGACGATGCCAGAGCGGGAAACGCAACTCCTGGTTCAGCAGCACGCTTCGAGAACCGATAATTGACCAGCGGGGATAACCGCGCATGCTCCAACTGCCGCCCATGATATAACGGTACGGGATCGTGCCGCCGCTGTAGCGCCCCTGTAACCGGACCGCGTACGTGCTGTATGTTGTTAATCTAAAATATTTCCTGAAATCCATCAACAACGAAATGTTATCCGTGCGGCCCTCGGTGAGATCCGTACTGAGCGCCATGCCAATGTGCCAGCGCTCCCCGTCGAGCGGGCCGTAAGGCCAATATATCGAAGTGTCCTTGATAAAAGAGATCGAGTTGGTAACCAGCCAGGAATTGCGCTTGAAATCCAGGAAATAGTCCTCACGGAAGCTTTTCATTATGCTCATGCCCGTCTCCACCCGGGAAAACGTGGAGAATGGATAGCTGAACATGCCAAACGCGCCGTGCTCTTTCTCATAAAACAACTCGTCCCGGATGAAATCCACGTAACGTCCGGCGTAGCGAAACGCCCCGACACCGTAGTTAACCCTCCCCTTACGGTTGTAGTAGGTGACCATCCCGTTAAAACTATCCCAGAAATCAGCGGTGGATGTGGCCGAATTACCCGCGGCGATCAGAATCAACTCATCGCTCATCAGGTCACTGAACATCAACATCGCCTGGCCATAGGTGGTATTGCCGTAATAAGGCGAAGGTGTGTAGCCCACCTGGGCGTATGCGAAATCCAGAGTAAAATCACGCTTGTATGGCTGGGTTTCCGCTATTCTCTTCTCGACATGCTCCCGGTAGTCGGACCAGTCCCACTGCACTACCTTTGTCTCGCGATCCAGCCGCAGCGAGTCGACCACCGTGTCGGGCATCGCCATGAAGTAGATATCGAGTTGGCCCGTGTTGAGCGCCGTAAAACAGAAACCGCTGTCGGCCTCGGCCCAGTCAAAACCGAACATGCCGTTATAGAAATTGGACATTTGCGCGCCAGTGCCCTGCAGGTCAACCATGTAAATATTTGGCATTCCGTTGCGGTCGCTGATAAAAGCCACCCTGCTACCGTCGCTGTTAAAACGCGGCTGGCTGTCATTCCAACTGCCCAGGGTCAGATAGCGTGTCTTGCGTGTTTCCCTGTCGTAAAGAAAGAGGTTGCTGTATCCCTTCTCGCCGTGAACCGTACGGTCCGAGTCGAAAACCACATAACGGCCGTCGGGCGAGAGATCCGGGTAGTTGTCGGCATAACGATCACTGGTCAGTTTTGTCAGCTGTTCGCTGCGCAGATCGAACAGGTAGATATCGGAAAAGCCGGACACGCTCAGGCCGCTGAAGACTATCTCATTCTCATCGGGTCCCCAGGAAGGAGAACTTACACCAACAAGTCCCTTGAACTTAAAATGGCGGACTTTATCGTTCTTCTCCAGGTCCCAGATGAACAGGGCGTCCTTTTCGTGAAACTTACTGCTGAAAAGCAACTTGCCGTTGTTGTTGGCGTCCATGCGGGTCTGGAACGGATGGAACGACTCAAACTCGGCGCTGCGCCCACCCTTGATGTGTTTGTCGCGGTCTTTTTCATCCGGAGCCAGCAGCACGCTGAATATGTCCAGATATCCAGTACGCGCGGAGATAAAAGCTACGCGCTGCTTGCCGCTCTTGGGGCTGCGGTAAACTACCGGGTGCATGTTGGCCCAACTCTTGGTAGCCACTTCCACCAGACCTGAAACCTCTATCTCTTCCTTTTCGATCACATCCGGGTAGTATTTTTTCTTTAGCTGATGGTGCCACCACTTGCCGAATTTCTTCAGGCTTATTCCATATGTGTACTCGAACAGTTTTGAAAAATCCGGGAACATCGCCACATTCTCGTACATTCGCACCAACTGCTCATCACCGAAACGCTCGCCCAGCATCATGTGCACCGATTGGCCCAGTTTGTAGATAATGCCGCCGCCAGCCAGCACATCCATCATCTCAAGGGGTGGAATGCGCTCGTTTAGCACCAGATCACGCACATACATATCTCCCCGTGTGTCCCACTCGGTGCTGAGGTACTCGGCCAGGCCCTCGGTCCACCACAGCGGCATACGCGCCTTCTGCCCTCGCGGCCGGATGCGGTAAGACTGGTTGGCTTTGCTGATCTGGAACACATGCACCATCTCGTGCCAGAGCACGTGACGGAAATCCTCGAAAGAACCGTTGAACGGCAGTACCACCCGGCCTTTCATGAACTCGGTAAACCCGCCCACACCCTCTGGGATGAAACTTTCAATCGTGTTGGTCTGCTGGAAATATTGATGAGCGCTGTAGATAATCAGCGGAACGCGGCGGAATACATGGTGATTGAAATCGAATGACAACTGCTCGTAAGCTTCCTCGGCCTCCTTGAGAGCGAGGAAGGCTATCTCCTCCTCTTCTGGGTAGTAGTACAGGTCGATATGCTCACCGGAGAGAATCTTCCAGTCGAAATCGCTGTACTGGACCTTGTTCTTGCCGAATCCGGTGAACTGGGCCGATGCCCCGCCGCAGAAAAACAAAGCCAGCGCACCCGCAATCAACAGACCACGCTGGACATGTTTGCCATAGTATCCTACTTGCGCCACGTTTTACCCCCTCGCCACTAATCTATCTGGAACATACCACGGATTAATATTCTATATCACCACAGCACGAATATCAACCCGGGCATGGAATAAAAGACTCCCCGCGTCAAGCCGCAAACAATGCGCTCGCTGCTCAATTCAATTTTGAATGCCGTTAGTTGTTATACAGGGCAACAAATGCTTTGTTCCCCGGTGCGAGGATAGGGTTATCCGCACATGGGATTTTAAAACGATATCCGCCCCTGAATCAGGTTTGCAACGGCGGGATACTAGCCGATGCCATGGCGATACCGGCTTCGAGCAGCATTTTATTGGCGCGCGGGTCATCCGGACTGACGTTCAGTGGGTGAAGGCCACCGTTATTGAGGATAAATAGATCAGCGCCACCCAACAGGAAAATATCCTCTGCTCCGCGGCTTAACACTACCAGGGCCGGGGAACTTTGCCCATTGCAGTTGGCCAGCAGCTTTGCGCGGAACCCCTGGTCTAGCTCCGCCAGCGAAAAATCAAGCACCAGCAGCCTGGGGCGCAGCAGCAGGAACGAGCTTATCAAAACCGCCATTTTTGACGGGTAGTCAAGGCTCTCCAGTGAGCTTTGGAGCAGATTGTCCAGTCCATATCTTAGAGCAACCTCCCGGGCCATCTCCCCGGCCTGTGGGGCTGCTATTCCCTGGTAAAGCAAACCGCTGCATAGTTCCTCTACCACAGTAATGCCCTGGAACTGGAATTCCGGTTGCTCAAAAACCACACCTGCGCGCAAATGGGGCGCAGCTTGCCGCTGCCCATCCACAGTCAGCTCATTCGGCCAGCGGACAACTCCATTGGCGGGATTGTCCAGGCCGGACAGCAGACGGGCCAGGGCGGTTTTACCCGAGCCGTTGCCACCGAGCACCAGCGTACGGCCATCGAGAGGAATTTCAGCACTCAATCCTTCCAGCACCAGAGAATCCGGAGCCGAGGGATAGGCAAAGGCAGCGTTTTCAAGAACAATGGCGCTCATATTTAACCCGGATTATTAACGAAGCCTGATTTGTTAGAGAGCAAGGAAGCAGTGCTGCCGCTGTACTGGCGTACCGCAATCCGCTGATGACGCAGCTATTCGGGCAAAACAGGCGAGCCGAAGGTAAAAATATCGCCGGCTTGTTTCTATTTGGTGATTTACTGATAACTATCTCCAGGGGCAAAGAATCAAAATTTTAACTTGCTTCGATGCCATTAGTTATATCGATGTAGCGATATTTTTATGAATAATGCGGGTTAATGGCCCCATGTACCAACAGACCCGGACCGTTGTGGCCCGGGTCTGTAAGATAACCAATCTCCCATCGCGGAATCAACCGTAAGCGTGAAGGCCGCCCAGCACGCTGTTGCCCACAAAACTGAGCATCGCGAACAGGAACCCCAGAATTGCCGCCACCGCCGCCTGGTTGCCGCTCCAGCGCCGCACGTAGCGGGCGTGAAGGTAGATCAGGAACGTGAGCCAGACAATCAGACTGCCCATCTCCTTGGGATCGTTGGACCACCACTTTCCCCAGGCGTAATGCGCCCAGATAGCCCCTGCGATCAGCGCACCGAACGTGAAAACCGGGAAACCCAGACTTACAGAGCGGTAAGCCAGCGAATCCATAGCCTCCAGCTCGGGGATTTTGTTTTGCAGCTTAATGGATAACAAGTAGAACAGGGCAAAAATCGGGATGGCGAACAGCAGCATGTAGCCCATGAATATCGACTCGCTGCTCTCGCCCGGAGGAATCAGGTCCGAGGAAAATATCTGGTTGTATTCGTTGACCATGCCTGTTCTAAGATGCTGGAGATGCCCGGATGTAACCGGTACACCGCTAAGCTCCGCCATGGCCTGAAGGTGGCCGACCTCGAGCAGTAACTCCTGGTGCTGCTCGCGAATCTCACCAAGGCTCAGCGGGAACTGAAGTTTCGAGGCCAATCCGCTGCCGCGCATCACCTCGGCTGCCTCAACCGCGGTGAGCGAATGTTTGCGCTCGGCCTGAAGACGCTCCAGCTTGAGCACCGTGGCCAGGTCCTGCTTGCGCCCATCGATAAAGGCCTGCCACGCGGGAGCTTCCAGCGTACCACCGTTACTGACGGCCTCGTGTCCAAGCTGATCCAGAGCCCGGATGTTGTGCCCCAGGCCATCCAGTTTTGTGTGGCTGCGGTTCTGCACCGAGGCCAGTCCCATGCCGCTGATAATCATCGCCAGCACGGTCAGAGCGAAAAGCAGTCCGCCAAAACCGCCCGTATTTCCATGTATCAGTTTACGCCACAACAGCACATACAGCGGCAGCGCCACCATCAACGCTCCGCCCAGCGCCCCCATAAACATGTTAAGCCCAGCCAGTTCCACCAGCACGATACCGGCCCCGCGAAGGGCGAAAACAAATATCAGACCCGCAGCCAGGGAAACAAGCAGCAGGTAGAAACTGCTGGCTTTCACTCCCCTGGCAATCTCGTTCCAGCGCACGTTTTTAACCAGATACAGAATCCCGGCCACGAACGCCAGTGCGAACACCGCCTCGCCAACTATCGTCATCGTAACATGAATTTTCAGCCAGTAGCTCTGCAAGGCGGGTACCAGGGTCATTTCCAACTGCATCGGATAGAGCCCGGCAAAAACGATAGCCAGAAACAGCATCGGAGACATGCAGGCGCCGATAAACAGGCTGCGCAGCTTGTGCATCACGACGAAATAAAGCACGGCCACGCACCATGCCAGCACACTGATATATTCGTAGCTGCTGGAGATCGGCACTCTGCCCTGGCCGATCCAGCGCAGAGCGATCGCCCATGTCAGAGCCGCGAACCCGGCCGCGACCAGGATCGCTCCCAGCCCCATCAGGGTCCGGCCCTTTTTGTCATCCTGCCCAGGGTAGAGGCTGGCAAAATGGACGATCATCCCGGAGAAAAAAGTCCAGAGCGTTATTTTGTACAGTAAAGGTTCCATCGCCGGTTACCTCTGTTAATTGAGTGCTCCTGCCTGTGCCGGCACTGATCAGACCCGGTTTCCGGGTTTACCTTCGGCCACACGGTCGCAGAGTTGCTTGAATTCCTGACGGAACGGTTGTTTCCACTTGTAACTTATGCCCGCGATCCAGGCGCGTGAGCCCTCCTCGCGGCCTGTTACCATAATCCACACCTGACGGTGGTTAATATAGAAAGAGAACATCACCCCCAGCACCATCAACATAAATCCCAGCCAGATTACCGACTGTGAGCGATGGGTGCGGATTGTAAGACCAGTAAGATAACTCTTCTCGTAACCAGGCATGGTAACTGTGTATGGTCCGCCGGCCTGATGGCTGAAATTAGGAAAATTCTTAAAAACCCAGCTTTTTGAAATTTCCTGCCCGCCACTGGTGATTACTACCTGGGCGGCGGGATTTGTGTCCTCATTCGAAGAGACATTGCTGACATTGCCGTCTTCGCCTATCTGAAAGCTGCCGGTGAACTTCTCGACCCGCAGCGAATCGCCACTGGCGCCAATTGCCAGCGATGGGCCGCCTGGACGAACCTTAACTGTTACAGGTTCCGTGGCGGATGAGTCCTGGGCGACAATGTGAAGAGTTACCGACTGCGCTCCGCCGCCTCCCTGGCTGTAGGAACTCTGGTAGAAATAAATACCCTCGTGGACCAGCGGGTCGTTGACCTTGATCAGGTGGGAAAACAACTCTTTGTCATCGTTGTTGGAATCAAGCACGGTCACAGTGGAAAGATATGCCTTCGGCTTGCCCTGGGGAGTAAAATGCGCCTCGAACTTCTCCAGCCGCACTTTCATCAGCTTTTTCATCGGCAGGTCGTCGGGGAGCTGACGCCAGTCGCGGTTACGGATTACACGGTCTGTCCGCAGTTGCGGAGTCATTTCGGTTTCCAGGCCAAACACTCCGGCCAGACGGCGCACTATCAGGTTCGCCTGGAACGAGGGGCTGGCCATGTAGTCCAGGTCCGGCACCTCTATCACCTCGTTGGGACCCATCCACTGGAAATGCTCAAAACTGAGCATGTAGCTGATCGCCGCACCCACGATAATCAACACCATCGAGATATGGGTCAGGAACGGCCCCAGATGGCTTAACGCCCCGCGTTTGGCGTAGAGCAGGGTAGTTTGCTCATCTTTCTTGCGTGAGCTTACCTTGTAGCCCCCTTTTTTCAGCAATGCGCCAATTCGGCTCACAGCCTGGTCCAGACTCTCGCCCAGCTTGATAGAGCGGTTGTTTTTCTGTTCGCGGAATTTCTGCTCGTTATCGAAATAGCTCTCGCGGCGGATAGTGGCAATAATCCCGCCCAGCCGACGGAACGAGCAGACACAAATATTGAGACAAAGCAACAATAACAGCAGGTAATACCACCAGACCGTAAACACATGGTCCAGTCCAGCTATCAGCAGTAAGTTGCCAACTATACCGCCATACTTGCTGATATACAAATCCTGCATCGAGCCCATGAAACCGTTAGGAGCGAACTGCGGCAGCAAAACACCGACCAGACTGACCAGGGTAAGGATGATCAGCAGGGTGACCGCGAACTGCATTGAATCCATCAGCTCCCAGATTATATCCGCCAGACTTTTTTTCTCCAGCCTCTTCTGCGCTTTTTTCTCCGTCAAGTATACCTCGCCGGCATCGTTTCAGTTAAACAGAATATTCCGAATCACTCTCTGTAAAGAATGCATCCGGCCCCCTGATTGTTACACTCCAGTTGGTAAGCCTCCTCAGGCGGCTCACTCCCATTCGATTGTAGCCGGCGGCTTACTGCTGATATCGTAAGCCACGCGGTTAACCCCCTCCACCTCGTTTATTATCCGGTTGGAGATTTGCGCCTGCACCTCCTGGGGCATGCGGTACCAGTCTGCGGTCATCCCGTCACGGCTGGTAACAGCCCTGAGTGCAATCACGTTGTCGTAGGTACGCTCATCACCCATCACGCCCACGGTTTGCACGGGCAGCAGCACGGCAAACGCCTGCCATATCTCATCGTATAGGCCGGCGGCGCGGATTTCACTGATAAAAATATCGTCGGCCTCCCTGAGCACCGCCAGCCGTTCACGGGTAATCTCGCCCAGAACGCGCACACCCAGACCCGGGCCGGGGAACGGATGACGGCTCACTATCTCGCCGGCAAGACCAAGCTTACGGCCCACCTCCCGCACCTCGTCCTTGAACAGCTCACGCAGCGGCTCAATCAACTTGAGTTCCATATCCTCGGGCAGCCCACCCACATTGTGGTGCGATTTTATCACCGCCGAGGGGCCCTTGACGCTCACCGATTCGATAACATCAGGATAGAGCGTACCCTGTACCAGCCACTTCACATCACCCAGCTTACGCGCCTCGTCCTCGAATACGCGGATAAACGTCTCGCCGATAATCTTGCGCTTGCGCTCCGGATCGATCACCCCTGCCAGGGCGTCGATAAAACGGTCGGCGGCGTCGATAACAATCAGGTTCAACTGATGGTTGTTGCGGAACGTGTTTTCCACACTGGCCGCCTCGTTCTTGCGTAACAGGCCGTTATCGACAAAGATGCAGGTCAGCTTGTCACCGATAGCCTTGTGGACCAACATGGCCGCCACCGAGGAGTCTACCCCGCCGCTGAGCCCACAGATAACTTTCCCGCCCGCGCTCTGCTCCCTCACCTTCTCCACGTTCTCGTCAATAAACGACCCCGGCGTCCAGTCAGGTGTCAGGTTGGCAACCTTGAACAGAAAATTGGCGATCACCCGGCTGCCCAGCGGAGTATGGACCACCTCCGGGTGGAACTGAACGCCATATAGCTGGCGCTCATCGTTACCGATAGCGGCCACCGGGCAGTTTTCCGTGGCTGCCAGCAGATGGTATCCCCGGGGCAGCTCATCCACCGAATCCCCGTGGCTCATCCAGACCTGAATCTCCGGCTCACTTTCGAACCCGGCGAACAGATTGGAGTAGTCACTGATGTTGAGCATCGCCTTGCCGTACTCACGCTTGCCCGCCCGCTTGATTCTGGCCTTCTCGTTGAACCCCAACTGCTGCATCCCGTAGCAGATTCCCAGCACCGGCACACCAAGTTCGTAAATACCCGGATCACACAACGGAGCATCCTCATCGTTGATACTCGCCGGGCCTCCGGAGAGAATAATAGCAGCCGGATTGACCTCGCGTAGTTTATCCGGTGATACGGAGTAAGGCATTATTTCACAATATACATGCTGCTCGCGCACTGAACGAGCTATCAACTGGCTGTACTGTGCGCCGAAATCGAGTACAATGACGGTCTGGTGCCTGTTCATCGCCGCTTCTTCCCTGGATTGTTTATTAGTCCCCAATAGGAATCGGGGAAAATACTACGTTGTTGTCTGGATTTGAACAGGTAAAGTTAAACAGAGGGGCATTATGATACAAGTAGAAAATCAAGAATGTTTCCTCCCCTATTCCCCGTCGAGGGATCCAGTTGGCATGACATTAAAAACCAGCCGCATTCTTAGCTTGTAAAAACTCCGTGATCTCGCACTCCAGGTGCTACTGGAGAGCAGGCTGGAGCAGCTCTTGCAAAAAGTCACTGTGGTAAAGAAGGGCTTGGCTGCGTTGGCTATCGTTTACTCGGGGCACCGTGATCTCCGGGGATAAGGATATATTCGCTGGTTACTCTCTTTCCCCCGGTAACTGCGATTGCCCCTTTTGGTTCAGGGACACCGGACTCTTTCGAGTTTACAGAAATTTAAAGACACAACCGGTTCCCAATATGGACATATTGAAGATCATAAACATAGAAGTAAGAATTATATACATCTGCCGACTAAGGCCTTAGAGAGGCTAAGAGAATGTATCGGCAATGTGTTTATCGAATGATCTGTAACAAAAATATTGGTCTCCTATCCTTTCATTTGCATTGAACAATCCGGTATTGGTAACACCCGTGTTTGGTTATTCGGTTAACTATTTATGAGGCAATTCTGGTGCCAGGAAGCGTCTGATTTAGTATCCGCCTGCGATTTATAAAGTTATATGATCGGGAAATGCAAATGGGAAGATGAGAAGTTCAAATACTGAATTGCAGAGCTATTCAATTGCTGCTGTTTTACTTCTATTTCCCCCAATATATAAACTCAATATTCACAATCTCAAAATTGAAACAGCCAAAATTAGCCTTCTGTTTCGATTTTGAGAGAAATCTTTCGTCCTCTTGAGTTTGAAGCGACAGATTTCCAATGTCAAGTTAGCGCTTTTTCAGGCGTTGCAGAATATCGAGCAGGTCGAAAATGTCCAGGGAGCCGTCCTCGTTCAGGTCGTAGCCAACTGGGTCGTCACCCTCGGGTACTCCTCTGGAAAGCGCCCTGAGCAGGGCCAGCAGGTCAAAAATATCGGTCCTTCCGTTATGGTCCAGGTCGGCGGAAATATCGGTGGCCGCTCTGCTGAGCGTAAGCGGCAGCGAGGTAATAGTCAGCCCGTCCTGCTCAACGGCCAATTCCACCGCCATCGAGTATACCTCCGGCGGAAATTCGATAACAACGCTGTCGATAGCGGGCAATGCCGTCGAGTTGCCGAATGCGGCAGCGCTAATCACTTTGACGCCCGGCAATGCGGCTACAGGCGTAACCGTAAACGGCCTGACTGACTGCCCCAGCCCATGATTGAGCAGGCGGAAACGGATAGTCTGGCGGCGACTGTTGTCCGGGACAGCAGTAGCGCCGGTAAACTCCAGTCCGGGCCAGAATCCTGCTGCCCGGGCGGCGGAAAAGAACGTAGGCAGCACCTTGAGTGCAATCGGCTCTATCTCGTTGGCGGGGGGCCAATAACCCAGGTAGGACTCCCCTATCTCGGCGGTCCAGGCGATTACCTGTCCGCCCAGGGTGTCGCCATACTCCCAGTCCGTGAACTCGCCGTTGGCCGTGTAGCCCAGGACGTCAGTGGCGTTTCCATGTTTGTAGCCGCTGCCAGTAGTGAGCAGCGCACCCAGACGGTTGAACGTGGCGGAATCAGGGGTCTCGGCCGGGATATAGCTCCAGGGCTTGAGCAGGGAGTTGCCGTAGACATGGGAATTGATCGCAATCTTAAAATCACGGCTGGCAACCAGGTCCCGGATTGCTCTCGATTCCGGCTCGCTGAAAGCCGAGTCGCCCCGGAAACCTGGATTGGACCAAGCTTTTGAGCTACCGAAGCTATCATAGCCCCACTTGTAACCAAAATTGCGATTGAGATCCACTCCGTCCAGAGAGCTGTTATGAATTCCGTCACCATCGTTGTCCCGCGCGTTCTTGCGCCAGTAGCCGAATCTGTTTTCGTTATCGTAAATATTCCAGTTAATCTCATATCCATCCGGGTTGACCAGCGGCACACAGAAAATGCGGCGGTTATCCACCAGCCAGCGCACGGAGTCCACCGAGGCGTAATTATCCGTCAGGAAGCGCAGGAAATAGAGCAGGCTCATGGCGCTCATGCCCTCACGGGCGTGGAGCAGCGAGTTAAAAAAAACTTCCGGAGAGCTTTTGCCGCTGTCGCCGGTCACTTCCACCATCCAAACAGGACGGCCCAGCAGGCTGGCGCCGATTACCACCGTGTCGCCGATTACCGGGTCCGTCATTGTGTCCCGCAGGGAATCGACAAAAGCCAGCATCTCCCCGGCATTGAAATAACCGCCCATGCTGCCGGTTGCAAAGTCTTCCGCTCCGGCCAGTACAGTGGCCCACTGGTTGCGCTCGGCCACGGTTTTACCATGGTCGCTGTCGAGAACGAGCACATTCAGGCCCGCGCCCCGGATTGATTCCAGCCCGGATTGGGCGGCTACCAGTTCATAACCAGCGGGCGCAGTATGAAGGTGTTCGAACCCAAGAGAGTAAAGCATCCGTGCGGTTTGAGTATCGGCCGGGGAAACCCGGAGCAGGTTCCAGCGAAGGTTACTCTGGGCGGAATACAACGAAAAAGCGGACAGCGCGGTAGCCGCGAACAGAAACAGAACCGCCCGCAGCCCTCTGGTGGTATTGACCATCCGATTTTCCTGGCAGGTTTAACGTTTGATCCCGGAACTGGTAATGAAAGAGTCCGGGTAGCCTTTCCCGCGCAAAATATTTAGCAGGCTCCGGGCTTCCTGACGGTTGGCGCAGTCACCCGCCTGAACTTTCCAGTACGGGGAGTAGAAGCGGACATACACCGGGTAACGCGCTCCGAACGCCGTGCGCGCCCTGTCGGCCGACTGCTGCGCGCCCTCGATCTCGGCGAACGCACCCAACTGAATCCTGTAACCCATGACAACATTGGCGGGCGCCTGACCACGAGCGCCGGCAGGAGCCGTTCCGGCGGGAGCAACAGCGGGTACCGGCGGAGTCTCATCATCGGCAACCGGCGGCGGAGTATACGGCTGTGGAGTTTCCCCGCGCCTTAGGGCCAGGGAATCGACAAATTCCTCGTAGACTCCGGCCTCTACCGCCTGTTCATTGGTATCGAACACGCGCTCGTTCCGCTCCTTCCGCTCGATCCTCACGGGGCTGCTGCTTGAGCTATAGCGCGCGCACGAAGTTATGCCAAGCGCCAGCACAAGCAGGGGCAATAATACGCGAAATAATTTAGCGGCTGACATCAGCGGCCCTCGGTAACAGTACGGAAACCATGTTATACCTAAGAAATAAATACTGATATTTGAACTTACCCACACCCCGGCGGACTGTCAAGCAGCTACCGCCAGGCTCACTCGTCTTCCGGGTTCTTACCGGCCTGCCCGCGCACGGCATCCATCATCGCCTGCCAGTGCCCGCGCAGGAACTCCGGGTTCTCGGCGGACTGTTTGGCGTAGAACCCGGTGGCCTTTTCGATATCCAGCACGGCGGTGATCAGGGTTTCCTCGTAGTAACCGGCCTCGGCCAGGGGAAGGCCCGTGCAGTCGCGGATAAAGCTCTGGCCGCTGGATGACTGCTTCCCATCGGGGGACTGCCCCACCGTGTTGGCCACCACGTGATGAAGATAGCTATTGGGCCCCGCGGCCTGCTGCGCCCGTCCGGAGGTGCGTTTCCAGACAACGGCCTCCAGATGCTCGCTGCTGCACGAAGGCTGGAAAAATATCCTGGCCCCCATCATGGCCGGGATACGGAACAGCTCCGGGTGACGGCCATCGCGGCAGATAGAGAGCGTGCAGTCGATCCCGTCGATATTGAACAACGCCACCTTGTTGCCGGGCGTGCAGTATTTCCGCTCGTCCTCACCGGCCATCTGCACCTTGGCGTACTCATAGGTTACGCTGCCAGAAGGGTCGATAACATGGGCCAGGTTAAGAAACGTGTCTTTCCACTTGCGGATACTGCCCGCGATCACCCAGATATTTTGTTGGGCGGCCAGACTGCAGACCTCATCCAGCGCAGCCAGCACCGTCTCCCTGCCCAGCGTAACCGCATAGGGAAAATAATAGCCTGTGATACTGGCCTCCGGCAGCAGCAGCACCCGGCTGCCCTGGCGGGCTGCCAGTTTGATATACTTTTCGGTTTCTTCCATGTTGCGCTCCAGCGAGCGCGCCCAGTGCATCTGGGCGGCGGATACCTGGAGGGTTTTGGCCGGCTCGCTCATTTACGGCTCCTTCAAGGCTTTCAATAATTATAAGGCTTCAGCTCTGGCCTGAATATAATCATTACTGGTTAATATCAGCAAACGCCTGTCACCCCTACCGGTACTTAATCCACGCATCCCGGTACCTTCGCAGGGTATCCCAGCTTGTGAGGATTGAGGTGTTGCAGCTCATGCTGAACACAAAGCGCTCGAACGGGCGCAATTTAGCGAACAATGTTTTTACGTATTTGTCGGCATCGGCCTGGGTCACTTCGCCCTCAAGCTGCGCGGCGCTCAGGCCGCCCTCTGCGATAAAGCGCTCCCCCGCGGCCCGGGCCTCATGCATCTGTATATCTCCCAGCGGCGGGAACGCGATCCCCTCCAGGCCATCCACCCCGCACTCGATCACCCGGCCCAGGATATCGCGCTGACGGCCGCAGGCGTGGATAAAGAAGGCCGCGCCCCCCTGGTGGCAGATATCCGCCGCCTTACGGTAGAAATCCGCGCAGTAGCGGTCAAATATGTCGGGACTGTAGAACAGGCTGTCCAGGTTGTCCATGCTGCAAACCGCTGCCGCCCCGGCTGCCACGGCCTGCTGGATCAGCTTCAAAGCTTTGGCCGCATGGATTTCCATCAGCTCCATCATTTCCGCCTCGTGGTCGTACAACAGGTAGATAGTGTTATCTGCCCTGGCAGCGAAATGAAGCTGCTTGAGCGGGCAGCTTGTCTCACCCACCATCACCACGCCGAGGTCCCCCACCTCGCGCTCCAGCTTGCGGAACGAGGGCTCATCGAACTCCAGCTCCATGTCCTCTATCAACGCTTTAAGGGCCGGGTATTCGCTATCGAAATCCTTGAACAGGAATTTTTCCTGCACCAGTGTACAGCCTTCATGCTCGAATCTGAACACCTCGCTGATGTCACCTTTTGGAGTTTTGTATGTTATTGTCCACATGTTATTTTCATGCTTTTCCTCAACTTGCACTTTACTGCGGCGCACACTGGAATGCCCGCCGATCCACTGGGTCCGGCCATCTGTAAGAAGGTTACGGCTGAACACATCGGCTCCCAGCTTGCGCAACACTTGAAGCTGGGTTGTGCAATCGGCTATTTCCGGATGCAGCTTGCCGTGGAGTTTGTTGTACTCGAACCACTGCCAGATATTGGGAGCGAACACGGCCCTCTCCGGTGTACGGCGCTCCAGCACAGCCAAAACATTTTCCCTGGGTGTCATTTGCATTTTTGGTTGTCCTTAATAAAAAGAAAATTTTAATCTCTTCTTTTGTGGCCAAACGCTGTTCCATAACCTTAAGACAGAACAACCCCCGTCCCAATTTCATCGTGGACACCCCCTTTGCTAAGGGGGAATTTTACCTCTCATCCTTTTCTACGGCTATGCCCCCCCTTTTTCCAAAGGGGGCCAGGGGGTTGTGCTTTTTGGTATTACCGCCAACGGGCGAAAGTTAAATTGAAAATCCAGTTATCAAACAGCTTCCAGTGACAGGAGGTAAGAATAAATTCGCGGATAGCAGCCATAAGTACAAGCAAAAAAAGCGGCCACCCCTGGTCCAGGGGGTAGCCGCCCATGGCGAATCAACCAGGCCTGGTGCTTATTGCACGGCCCGCTCCAGACGGATCGAGCCGTTGATCGCCTTGATATCTATTTTAGGTCCTCCCCCACCCATACTGCCAACATAGCTTGTGCCGTGGACCATTTTACCACTCATCGAATCGAGATCCATGGATATTTTCCCGTTAACAGCCTTGATATCGAAATCCATCGCCTTGATATCCGGCAGACGGACCAGCACACTGCCGTTGACCACGTTGCAGTCGATCCCCTCGAACCGGCAATCCTGTGCGAACCCGATTGAAACCGCCCCGGTGATCACCGAGACGTCGACAAACCCTCCGGCGCCCTCTATCTCGATCTTCCCGGTAACCAGGCCGCAATCCAGCTTGCCAGCCACATCGGCCAGCGCTATCCTGCCGGTAACGATTCCGACCTCTACCTCTCCCGCAATATCCGTTATCAGGATATCGCCAGCAACAGTCCTGATTTTCAGCTGGCACCGGGCGGGCACTTTAACGTTGTAGCTCACTGTTAGCGGAATTTTCCGCTGAACGATCCTCGTGGCCCAGCCGGATATTCCGTCTACTATTTCGCCCACCAGGCCCACTATCCCCTCAATAAGCCCACCGTTTCCATCGCCAAAATTTATCCCGGGAACCAGGTTGATATCATGGTCGCCATCTTCATCCGGCAGCAGGTCATCGTCGGGGAACTTTGTGCGGATAACAACTCCGTTCCAGCTATGATCCAGCTCAATCTCAACTGCATCCAGTTTTTTTCTCGCCTGCTTGCCTGTCAACTCGCTATTGAGACTGATCACCGCGCTTACCTGCACCTCTTCCCTGTCCCAGCCGGACACAGTGACAGGCCCGATCACGTTTTCAATTTTCACCGAGCCGCCGCTGCGCAGGGCCACGGATTTCTCAAATTCACGCACCGGCTTGCCGGCGGCAAGTGCATTCAGCGCCAGGCCAGCCAGCAGAACCAGAGCGAAAGCAAAAACCAGCGGACCACGGTTCATCATTCCCCCCCAGGGTTACCGTTGCCGTTACTCGTATCCGTGTCAATCCTGCCATCCAGCAGGTTTATCACCCGCTCGCAGTGTCCGGCCACCTTTTCGTCGTGAGTGACCACGATCAGGGTCTTGCCGCGTTTGTGAAGGTCCTCGAACAGCGCAACTATCTCCTCTCCTGACTTGCTGTCCAGGTTACCCGTGGGCTCATCGGCCAGGATAATATCAGGATCATTGGCCAGGGCGCGGGCCATAGCGACCCGCTGGCGCTGTCCGCCGGAAAGCTCTGCCGGGCGGTGCTTCATCCTGTCACCCAGCCCCACAAGCTCCAGCAACTCGATAGCCCTTCGCCTGCGTTCGGCGGTGGGAGTTTTGGCGTAAATCAGCGGCAGTTCAACATTTTCCTGGGCGGTGGCGTAACCGAGCAGGTTAAAATTCTGGAACACGAATCCGATCTTGCGGTTGCGCACGGCCGCAAGCTGCTTACGGTTCATTCCGCTCACCTGCTCACCGTCCAGAAAGTAAGTACCGACACTGGGAGTATCCAGGCAGCCCAGCAGGTTCATCAGCGTACTCTTGCCACTTCCCGAGGGCCCCAGCACGGCCACCTGCTCGCCCGCTTCTATTTCCAGCGAGACTCCATCGAGCGCGAGCACCTTGATCGCACCCATATCGTACTGCTTGGCCACATTTTTCAGAACAATCACTTAAGCCTCCGGTTCATTCGTATCTAAGGGCCTCGACAGGGTCCACCATGCTGGCTTTCCGCGCGGGGAACACACCTGTGAGCAGACCGATAAAGGTCAGTATCGTTGAGCTGATAAGCGCCAGGATAGCACTGAACACCGGCCGTCCAATAAAGTTCATCACTTCGTGCTCGATCGGCAGGTTCCAGATCGCGAATATCATCCCCTTGCCCAGCGCTATCCCCAGAGCACCTCCGATACCCACTGTCAGCAGGGCCTCCAGCACGAACTGAGTAATTATGTATACGGGCCGCGCACCCACAGCCATCTTGATTCCTATCTCGCGGGTACGCTCCCTCACAGTTACGTACATGATATTGGCCACGCCGATCCCGGCGATAATCAGGGTAAGGCCACCGATTATGCCCATAAATATCTGAATCCCGCGCAGGATTTTACTCTGCATCTCCACCATTTCTATCGTATCCCAGAAATTGGCTATTGACTCATCCTTGGGATCGCATTTATACCTTGAGGCCAGAAAATTACGGAACGCGTTCTGAGCCTGTTTTGAGCGTTTACGGTCCGTGGGCTTGAACACCGCGTTATCAGGATATGTCTGGTAAAACATCGTGCTGAAAGTAGAAGAGGGAATGGAGCAGCGGTCCTGGTCCATCCCGCTGTAGGAACTCGACTGCATTTTCTTTTTCATCACGCCGATCACCATGAACGGAATATCATTCACTTTTATCTGCCGTCCCACCGGGTTGCTGCCCTCGCCGAAAAACTTGTCCCGGACCACGTTGCCGATAAAGATCACGCGACGTTTATGTTTTAAATCCATATCGTTGAGGAACCTGCCGCCGGCCTCGGGGATCATGCTTCGCATCTCGCCCCAGCATGGGTATACGCCGCTAATCTGGGTAGACAGATTATTGCCGTTATCCTTTATCGAAACATTCCATCTGCTGAATTCCGGACTGATTTTATCGATCAGCGGAATCCGCTCCGCAATCCTGTCGAGGTCCCCGGCGGTAAACCTGATCCTTCGCCCAACCGGAAAACCGGCATACGCCTTGGAGGTCTGCCCGGACCAGACAACCACGATATCCCTGCCCATCGAGAGCAACCCTCGCTGAAGCTCACGGTGCAACCCCTCGCCCACCGAGAGCATCAGCACGATATTTGCCATGCCCCAGCAGACACCGAGCACAGTGAGCGCCATGCGCAGTTTTTCTTTTTTCAGCTCGTGATAATATTCCAGAATCGCGTGCATATTAACCCGAATTATTCATGAAGCCTGATTTGTTCGAGAGCAAGGAAGCGGGAACGAAGCTGTACATAGGTACCGCAAGTTCCTCGATGACACAGCTATTCGAATAAATCAGGCGAACCGAAGGTAATAATATCGCTGCTTTTTTTATTTTAGCGAGATCATTATTACAAAATCGGTTCTAGTTTTGGTTATAGTACCATCAAATTGTTAAAATTTCTACCGTTAAAGAAGTTGGCAATATTATTATGAATTATTCGGTTAAAACTCCAATGCCTGTACAGGGTCTATCGATGCCGCCCGGCGTGCGGGCGCCCATCCGGCGGCGAAACCCACCAGGCCCAGCGTTATCATCGCGAAAGAGGCCACCAGCGGATTGATCTCTGGTTTGCCCACATATTTGTGAATACCCTCCAGCAACGGACTCTGAAAAAGCTCAACCACGCCATAACTGATAGCGAATCCCGTGGCCGCCCCAATCGCCACAATAAAGAAAGTCTCGGTCATGAACTGCAGAAGAATGGTGTTGGGAGTAGCGCCCAGGGCCGTTTTAATCCCTATTTCCTTCCTGCGCTCGCGGACCACCACGTACATGATATTGGCCACACCGATACCGCCCACCAACAGAGTTAGCAGTCCGCCGATTCCCAGGAATATCTGGAAGCCGAGAAAGAAATAGAACATGAACTGCTGCCCTTCGGTGGTATCCCACATCCAGAGCGCTTCCTTGTCGCTGGGATCGAACTTGTATTTACGGCCCAGCACCTTGTAGATTTCCTTTTTCATCCGGGGAGTGTCCACCGCCCTGGTGGCCCTGCAGATAAAGCGGTTGACATATATTCTGCCACTGAAAATCTCGCTGTAAGCGGAAAATGGAATGAACGCGCTGCCCCTGTCTTGGCCCATATAGGCGCTGTTCTGCGTTTTTTCGGCCATCACACCCACAACCTTGAACGGAACACTGTTCATCAGCACGGTCTTGCCCACCGCGTTGCTGCCCTTGCCGAACAACTGGTCACTTAACTCGTCGCCAATAAATACCATCCGGCGTTTCTTTTTTTGATCCGGTTCATTGATAAACCTGCTGCCCTCCTTGGGCCACAGGTTACGCACCGGCCCGTAGCCGGGATATATCCCCGCCACGTTGACCATCCGCTTGTTCCGGCCATTGGTCATGTGCACCTGGCGATTATTCTCCGGGCTGATAAACTCCATGTAGGGGATATTCGCTTTCAGCACACGGGCGTCCTCCTCGCGAAGGCCCACCCAGCGTCCTTTGCCCAGACCCTGAAAAGTTTTGGTAGTACTTCTCCCGCCGAAAATTACGACATTATTGCCCATCCCCTGCATGCCCTTCATCACTTGTTTTTCAAGGCCCTGCCCGAATCCGAGCAACAGCACCACCGCCACCGTGCCCCAGGTAATCCCGAACACGGTAAAAAAGGTGCGCAGTTTCTGCCGTCGCATGTCCTGAAGAAACTGACCGATAAGTTTGAAAAAGTAGATCATCGCCTGTCATTCGTAACTTTAAATGGTTGCAGTTATATCCTTAATATTGACTGCCTTACAACTATTCATCGTCAATCTTCATCCGCATCTTTCGGCGGCTCCTCCACCACGCTGTCACCCACCGCCAGGCCGTCGACCACTTCCAGCGTCAGGCCATCGGAAAGCCCCACCTCTATCAGATGGTCGATCAGGCTGTCGGCTTCATTGGGCATTTTTACAAAGGATGAGTCGTTGCGGAAAGTCACCAGACGTTCCGGCAGGGTGGGCACATCCTCCTTGCTGCGGATCACGATATCGGCATTGGCGCTGTAACCGGCCCTGAGCTTCACTCCGGACCGGTCGGTGATCTTGATCTTGATGTCGAATACGGTTGCGTTATCCCTGGTGCGGCTCTTGGGAGAGATGAAATAAAGCTCTCCGGCCAGTGTGTCCGAGGGGAGCGCGCCGATATGGATAGTGGCCATCATACCCTCGCTCAGCTTGCCCACGTCTATCTCATCCACCGTGCCGATAAAGATCAGATTGGCCATGTCCGCCAGTTTCATCAGCTCCGTGCCCGGCTGGTAGCTGGTCAGTGGAACCACCGGGTCGCCGCGGTTTACCAGCCGCTCCAGGATCATCCCGCCGATTGGCGCACGGATAAGTGTCTCCACCTGCTTGCCGCCGATATTGCTCTTGCCCTTCTCCATCAACTCCAGACGCTCGCGGGCCTGTTTCTCCCTGAGTTCGGTTTCCAGGGCCTTCTTTTCCACGTTCTCAAAATCCTGCTGAGGCAGCAGGTCGCGGTCCCTCAACTCTCGTGCGCGCTTTAGATCGCTCTGGGCTTTGTCACGGTTGAGCTGGGCCATTTCAAGATCGCGTCTGGTGGAAGCCAGCTCCAGCGGGGTAGGCTCCGGCTTCACTACCAGCAAGGGCTCGCCCCTGCCAACAACCTCGCCCACCTCTTTGTGGATAATATCGACTATCCCCGACACCTGGCTCTTGACCACGATCTCGTAGTCCGGATCGATCTTGCCGATCGCCAGCGCTTTCTCCACTATTGTCCCCTGCTCCACGGCAACCCGCTTGAACCGCTCCTGATCACTGTTGCCGTTTTTGGCCCGTACGTAGTATATCCCTCCCGCGACAACGATAATCAAAATGATAACCACCAGCTTTTTCATTTAGTTACTCCACTTTGAATAGTTCGTTGCAAGATAGAGTTCAAACAGTAAGACACCTCAAAGACCGAAAAGTTTTCATTTTTTTATCCAGAACTTCCTGCCAGAAGTGAAGCGCTTTAAATCGATAGGCCCGTACACGGGAACGTGCTGGGATATTGACTTGGGGGTGGGTTTTGCTTATCTTTCTTGTTCTAAATTATTTACAAACATCTTGTCCGCGGAGCAGATACTTTGTATCCAGTTATATTCAGCCTTGGCCCGCTGGAAATCAAGAGTTATGGCATAATGTTAGCTATTTCGTTCCTGGTTGGCTATCTGGTGGCCAGGAAAAGGGGCGAAAGCCGGGGAATCAAGCAGGAAGTCCTGCTGGACCTCTGTTTCTGGATTCTGCTCTCGGCCATCGTGGGATCGCGCGCTTTTTATATCGCCACCCACTGGGAACAATACGGCGACAATCCCCTGGGCGCAATCTCGATCTGGGAGGGCGGCCTGTCGATGATGGGCGGGGTGCTGATGTGCCTGGCGGCCGGATGGCTCTACCTTAAAAAGGTGGGAGTGCGTTTTGGGCTGATGGCCGATATCATGGCCCCGTCGGTTGCCCTGGGCGTGGGGATCACACGTATCGGTTGTTTTCTCTACGGCTGCTGCTACGGCCTGCCCACGGAGCTTGCATGCGGCGTGTCCTTTCCGCTTCATTCGGCGGCGGGCAGCCATTTCCATGTGCCGATTCACCCGACCCAGCTTTACAGTTCACTGTACGGGTTCGCTATTTTCGGAATTTTGATGTTGATTAGCCGTATGCGTCCGCCCGAAGGCGGGCTGTTCGGTATATTTGCGATGCTTTATGCTGTCGCAAGGTTCTCGGTGGACTTTTTCCGCTACTACGAACCGCAACAATATGTTATCGCTCAGCCGGCGCTGACCAACAACCAGTTGATCAGTATCGCCCTGTTTGCTTTTGGCGCGGCGCTGGTTGTCCGGGCATGGCTGAAACGGCCCGGGGAGGCTGCGGAAAGTGCCCTCGGGTAGGCTTGCGGCCCTGGCCGCTCCCCTGCTGGACCTGCTTTATCCACCATCGTGCGTGGGTTGTGGAGGTCCGGTTGCGGAGCGCACCGCCAGGCTTTGCAGCCGCTGTCTGGGCGCTCTGCCATGGCTCGGTGAGTCCGGCTGCAATCGCTGCGGCTCAGAGATCGACAACGGTGGACGCTGCCTGTTATGCAACCAGCTGGATGGCTCTCTGGCTTATGTAAGTTCAACTGTATGGTTCGCCGGCTGTGTGCCGGAGTTGGTCCATGCCCTCAAGTACGCCCGACGGCAGGAAATGGCATGCCTGATGGCCGAGCTTGCGATGGCGGGTGGGGTGCTTGGAGGGCTGCTAAGGGTAACGGACCTGATTTTGCCCGTACCGTTGCACTGGCGGCGTAAAATCAAAAGAGGGTTTAACCAGAGCGAGTTGCTTGCGGCCGAGTTGGCCGGTTTGACCAGTATTCCATTGGTCAGTAGCAGTGTTATCCGGGCCAGGGCAACCGCCACACAGACCCGCCTGAACCCTGAACAGCGCAGAAGTAACGTGGCCGGTGCGTTTGTTTGCCGCCACGAGGAACAAATACAGGATAAAACGATTCTTGTTGTAGATGATGTGATGACCACGGGAGCCACGCTGGGCGAGGTTGCCCGCTCCCTGGCCGTTGCGGGTGCGCGACGGGTTTTCGGCTGGACGTTCGCTCGCGCCTGAATCAGTATGCATTACCCTAAAGCAGTTTTTAACTTTTATTCCATGGTTTCAAAACAAGGAGGAGTAAAATGGCTATCAAGATTGGGATTAACGGTTTCGGACGGATCGGCAGGCTTGTGTTCAAGGCCGCGCTGGCCGACGGTGGTTTTGAGGTTGTTGGGATTAACGACATCACCAGCGCCAAAACCCTGGCCCACTTGCTCAAGTACGACTCCACCCAGGGCAGGTTCCCCGGTGAGGTCAAGGCCGGCGACAATGCTATTATTGTAGATGGCAAGAGCTACCCTGTTTGCGCTGAACGCGACCCCGCGGACCTTCCCTGGGCCAAGCTGGGCGCGGAGATCGTTGTGGAGTCCACCGGTATTTTCGCCACCGCCGAGGCGCTGAATAAGCATATCAGCGCGGGCGCCAAAAAAGTGCTGCTGACCGTGCCGCCCAAAGACAAGACCGGCGCGATCAAGCTGATCGTGATGGGTGTGAACGACGAGAAGCTGGAAGCCGCCGACACGCTGGTCTCCAACGCATCCTGCACCACCAACTGCCTGGCTCCGATGGTGAAGGTGCTGCACGAGAAATGGGGCCTCAAGCACGGTCTGATGACCACGATCCACGCTTATACCAATGACCAGCGCACACTCGATATGCCCCACAGCGACCTTCGCCGCGCCCGCGCTGCCGCGGTGTCGATGATCCCGACCAGCACCGGCGCAGCCCGTGCTATCGGCAAGATCATCCCCGAGCTTGACGGCAAGCTTGATGGCTACGCCGTGCGCGTTCCCATCCCTGATGGCTCTGCCACTGATCTGACCGCCGTGCTGAATAAGCCCACCACGGCCGAGGAGGTCAACGCCGCCATGAAAGAAGCCGCCGAGGGCGAGCTTAAGGGTGTGCTGTCCTATACCGATGAGCCGATAGTGAGCATCGACATCGTTGGTGATCCGGCGAGTTGCGTTTTCGACTCCCTGTGCACCACGGTGATTGGTGGCGACTTGGTCAAGGTGTTCGGCTGGTACGACAACGAATGGGGTTACTCCAACCGTTGTATCGACCTGATGAAGAAAATGGCTTAAGCCAGATTGCATAGCATTAAGTAAGGCTAAACGGGATTGGTCAAGGGGCAGCAGCCTGCTAAGATCGCGGCATGCTGCCCCTTTGTCTCGGACTTGTTTGAATCAGTCATCCATTTTTCGAGGTGAGTTGAAGTGAGCAAGAAAACAGTAAAGGATATAGCACTCACCGGCAAGCGCGTGCTGATGAGAGTTGATTTCAACGTTCCGCTGGACGAAAACCAGCAGATAACGAGCGACAAACGTATCCGCGCCGCCGTGCCCACTATCGAATACATTCTGGGCCAGGGAGGGCGCCTGGTGCTGATGAGTCACCTGGGCCGTCCCAAGGGTAAGGTTGTACCCGAAATGAGCCTGCGGCCCTGCGTGGACGTACTGAGCAAGCTGCTGGGTAAGCCGGTCAAATTTGCCGACGATTGTGTGGGCGATGCTGTGGCCCAGCAGGTGGATGCTCTGGCCGACGGCGAGGTGCTGCTGCTGGAAAACCTTCGTTTCCACAAACAGGAAACAGACAACGAACCCGGGTTCGGCAAGCAGCTTGCCGCTCTGGCCGATGTGTTCGCCAACGATGCGTTCGGCACTGCCCACAGGGCACACGCCTCCACCCAGGGCGTGACAAAATTTGTGGACACTGCTGTGTCCGGATTTTTGCTCGAGAAAGAACTTCAGTACCTGGTGGGTGCCGTGGAGTCTCCCAAGCGGCCGTTCGTGGCCGTGCTGGGCGGAGCGAAGATCAGCGGGAAAATCGATGTGATCAGCAACCTGCTGCCCAAGGTGGACAAACTGATTGTCGGCGGCGGGATGGCCTACACGTTTTTCAAGGCCCAGGGCAAGGAAATAGGCAACAGCCTGCTGGAAGAGGACAAGGTGGAGTTGGCCGCCTCGCTGCTTGAGCAGGCGGGGGACAAACTGATGCTGCCCGTGGACTGCAAGGTGTGCGACAAGTTCGATTTTGGCGCACGCACGATTGGACAGCTCAAGGACATCAGTATCCATGCGATTCCGGCCAACTGGGAGGCACTTGATATCGGCCCGGCCAGTGTAGAGAATTTCTCGCGGATTATTGAAGAAGCCCGGACGATTGTCTGGAACGGACCGATGGGTGTGTTCGAGATCAAGGAACTTGCCAGGGGCACCGAGAGAATGGCCACTGCTATCGCCGAGGCCACGGACAAGGGCGCCACCAGCATTATCGGTGGCGGCGACAGCGTGGCGGCGGTTGAGCAAATGGGCCTGGCGGACAGGATGACTCATATTTCCACCGGCGGCGGCGCATCGTTGGAGCTGCTGGAGGGCAAAGTATTGCCCGGCGTGGCGGCACTTGATGACGCCTGATTTTGTTATTAATGTATGGAGCCTGTAACTGTAGCGGAGGAATAAAAGTGCGCGAGAATATCATTGCGGCAAACTGGAAGATGAACCATCGGGCCTCTGAGCTGGAGCAGTTTTTCCAGCAACTGGTGGCCGAGTATAAGGTGCGCGAGGGCGTGACAGCAATAGTGGCCCCTGCCGCTCCCTACCTTACGCGGGCTGTGGAACTGGCCACTCCGGCCGGGATCAAGATCGCGGCGCAGAACATGCATTTCGAGGCCAACGGCGCGTTCACCGGTGAGATCAGCGCAGCGATGGTGCGCGACACCGGCGCCCAGTACGTGATCCTGGGCCACAGTGAGCGGCGGCATGTATTCGGCGAGAGCGACGAGATGATCGCAAAGAAAGTCAAGGCCGCGCTGGAAAACAAACTTCGTCCCATTTTCTGTATCGGTGAGCTTCTTGAAGAGCGCGAGGCCGGCAATACGGAGAACGTGGTCACCACCCAGTTAAACGCCGTGCTTTCAACTCTTAACGACGAAGAGATGCTGGACGTTGTAGTGGCCTACGAGCCGGTCTGGGCTATCGGCACGGGCAAGACCGCCACTCCCGGACAGGCAGAGGACGTCCACCGTGTGGTGCGCGGCATAATTCGCGGGCATTTCGGCGACGAGGTGGCTCAGCGGATCACGATCCAGTACGGCGGCAGCGTAAAGCCGGACAATGTGGATGAGCTTATGTCCGCGAAAAATATCGACGGAGCACTGGTGGGGGGCGCAAGTCTGAAGGCGGAAAGCTTCTTGCGGCTTATCAATTTCAACGCCGGTTGAGCAGGCGCTTGCCGGGCTGTCTGATGTACGGATTGTTTAGACTTGACAGCCTTTCCGGCCACATGTATTTTGTTATGCTTTGAAATAAGGTTGGAAACATTGGAGGATTCTTGTTTACGTTCTTTCTGACTATCCACATCCTGATCTGCTTCCTGCTGGTGGTAGTGATTCTGTTACAGGCGGGCAAAGGCGGCGGGCTGGCAAGCGCATTTGGCGGTTCCGGCACATCCGACGCTACTTTCGGGGGCCGTCAGGCCGCCGGCTTCCTGGGCAAATCCACCACCGTGCTGGGAACCGTTTTCCTGATCTCCAGCTTATTCCTGGCATTGCTCTCGAGCTATGAGACCGGCCCGACCAGCGCGGTTCAGCAGGAGCTGCAAAGCTCCCCTGCACCACTGGGCGCACCGGCTCCTGTAGCTCAGCCGAGCAATCTGTTCCAGGAGGAGAGTTCCTCACAGGAAAGTGATGCGGCTCCGCAGCAGCAGTAGCCAGCGGATAAACGCCACGCGGCAGTAAGAGTGTCGGCTTTTAGGGCTTACACTCAGTGGCGGTAATTGTGTTGATGTGCGACACGGTAAAAGAGCCGAAGTGGTGGAACTGGTAGACACGCTGTCTTGAGGGGGCAGTGGGCTCGTCCCGTCCGGGTTCAAGTCCCGGCTTCGGCACCAATTGTTTAAAAGCTTAACTCGCAAGGAGTTAAGCTTTTTTACTATTACCAGGTGCACCTTGGTTGCAGATCATAGACCAACTAATCATCTTTTTGAACGCAAAAATACTCTCCCGTCTAACTTGCCTGCTTCTAATCAAAGTTTAAGTCTCGTATGCCCCGCCTGAGCTTATTCCAATTAACGTCCACGTTAATTGAGTCTCTGGTCAAGCCCTTTACCAATCCTTGAGTTCTCTCAATGTTAGTGGTACCGTTCTTGGAGGCTGGTCAATCTGCCGCCGGGAAGCGTTTGACCAAGTGCTGACCTTAATGAAAAAGAACGTCCGTTAACCGGAATCAGGTTGAAAGGCTTGAGGATTGAATGAACCGGGGCTCATGGACAATAGCGGAAACTACCTGCTGATAAAGGAACTGGCCTGATGACAATCAACCGTCGGAATTTTCTGACATACAGCGCTGCCGCAGTGGCCGCTGCCGGATTGACAGGGTGCAAAAGTCAAAGCGCTCAACCACGACGGCCCAATATCATCTTCATCATGGCGGATGATCTCGGCTACGGGCACCTCGGGAGTTACGGCCAGAAAAAAATCCGGACGCCGTATCTGGACCGGATGGCAAACGAGGGCATCCGTTTCACCCAGTGCTATGCAGGTTCCACCGTCTGTGCGCCTTCCCGCAGTGTCCTGATGACCGGCATGCATTCGGGGCACACGTCAGTCCGCGGCAACGACGGTGGTACTCCACTGCTCGCCTCCGATGTCACTATCGGAGAAGTCATGAAGCAGGCGGGATACACGACGGGCATATTTGGCAAATGGGGCCTTGGTGATATTGGAACGGACGGCGTTCCCAACAAGCAGGGTTTTGACGAATTTTTCGGGTATCTTCACCAGGTCCACTGCCATTTTTATTATCCCTGGTTCCTCTGGGAGAATGATAAAAAGTATGAACTGCCGGGCAATATAGGGGGGAAGCGCGAGCAGTATACCCACGATGTGATCGTGGATAAGACGCTGGATTTTATCCGCCGCCGCCAGGACGAACCGTTCTTTTTGTATGTCCCGTTTACCATACCGCACACCGAATTATTGGTGCCCGAAGATTCTTTCAAGGAATATGAAGGACAATTCCCGGAGCCGACACCTTATATCAACAAGCGTCGCCATTACGCCGACCAGGAAGCACCGCGTACCACCTTTGCGGGTATGGTGACGCGCATGGACAGAGACATCGGGCGTATTTTCGATTTGTTGAAGGAAACCGGACTTGACGACAATACAATCGTCTTTTTTACCAGCGATAACGGCGGTCAGACCTCCGGCGGTGCCGATGCTGATTTCTTTCAGGGTAACGGACCGTTACGCGCCGGCAAAGGCGCTCTGTACGAAGGCGGCATTCGTGTGCCCATGATAGTGCGCTGGCCAGGTGTAATACCCGCCGGTACCACAGGGGACCATCCATGGACTTTCTGGGACGTTATGCCGACGCTGGCGGAATTGGGCGGAACCAGTGCGCCCGCGGATATTGACGGTACTTCCGCGTTGACATCGATAGTGGGTGAGCCGTTTACCGGGCATCCACAGCAGCAACACGAATTCATGTACTGGGAAATGCCACGCGCAGGCAAGCTGATGCAGGCAGTGCGCATGGGAGACTGGAAAGCTGTGCGATTGGCAGAGGATCAACCGCTGGAACTGTATAACCTGCAAGCCGATATCGGGGAAACCCAGAATATTGCTGATCAACATCCTGATATCACGGCAACAATCGGGCAATACCTGAAAACCGCCAGGGTGCCCCCCCGGGAATACGAGCCTGAGCCCCTGCTGTGGGGTTTACCGGCGGAAGAAACCGGTTATGTGCGGTAAATTGTATCCCTTCAGAACAAGTTTGGACTACTTTAGCCCAATAGCTAAGAGAGATAGTTTATCCGGATTCAAACGTTTCAAGCCGCCACCGCCTGAATTTACTCGATCAACTCCTCAGGCATCTCTGCCAGAAAAGTTTTAAAATAGTCTCGTATGCCCCGCTGCTTGACCACGAAGTGCTATTCAGCAATGACGCGGGCTTGCGGTGCCAGTGCGGAATCCCGGCTTCGGCACCCATAATACAAAAGGCCTGACTCATTGCTGAGTCAGGCCTTTGTTTCCTCCCGATGGCCTTACCCGGGAAAAAGTACAAAAACAACTGTTTTGATTCTGCCTCAAAGTCAAAATTCATCACGGCGAATGTTCGTACCGGTCGCAATAGCAGCCACCCTGGTCGAAAGCCTGCAATATGTCATTCTTATAGACTTTCCCATATACGGCCCAATCCTGGCCACTTGCGCAAGTGCCTTCGGAGCCACCTTGGTTCCAGTCCCAGTTGGATGATCCGCTGCTTGAACTTGTACCAAAATTTGCGTAATCAGTCCAGAGAGTAATATCGGCCTGTGCATCACGGACGATGAATTCATGCTTCTTAGTGCTACCGCTCTCGTTTGTGTGCGAGGTAGTCGCGTGCGCTGATTCCCATCCTCCTGGAGGGCCGGGACTGTGCCATGTGCACCAGGCACTTGCTGAAAAGCTTGCCAGGCTAGTACTGCCAACCTCTTTTATTTTTCCGTTATTCGGGCCGGAAAAACCATCGATAAACTCCTGCATCTCGTTGTTGCCTAAGAAAGCCGCTCTCATTTCATTCGTGCTCTGGAAAACATACGCCTTTCCAGACTCCAGCTTACTGTGACCATCCCACAACTGGGGCTTGATTTGCATAACTTTCTCGGGCTGCCCATCGATTTTTACCGTCAACTGAATATCACTCTGCAGAATCTGCTGAGCTGCCAGACTTGGGGTGGAGAGCGAAGAATCAGGAGTTGTGAACATCGATTGATCCTTGCAGGCGTAAAACAGTACACACGCCAGCAAAACGGAAAACAGCACTGATTTTCTCATTGGCTTATCCCTTTGAAGAAATTAACAAAGTGCTATTAGCCCAATCTCTATACCATTCTCCCTCCCCGCTGAAATTATATTTTGGTCAAAGTGCAGCCACCTCAAATACAGTTGAGATGCCGCCACGAAGCAGCCAACATTAATCCATTTGCTTTAAATATGTCGATTCACTAAATTCCTGTTCATCCTTATCCATGTTATACGGCCAGCCGTTAACGCATATAACAGACATAACACCATTTCATATCATGCCATTGCCACGTTCTCCACTTCCCTATAGCTCATTAATAATTACTATCCCCTTTATTATATATTCTTTTCTAGTATTTGTCAACATCCCTATATCATTATGTGCATTTATTTGACTTTATTATTAAGCATCACACCTACCTCTCATTCCCTTAGGCTGTAAATAATCCACTATCATTATTCTTAAGTTGACGCGACTAAATGCTTATGCCCTTTATAAATCCTGCCCCACCCCCCCTCAAAACCCTAACCTATTTGCGGCAAACCTGTTATATTCCCGGTTCTTTTGTCGGGTACTCTTTATCAGCAACGCAATCAAGCGTGAAATCAGGAAGGCAACAGGTAATGCGAAACACAGCCACAAACGATAAACTGAGAAATATCGCCATTATCGCCCATGTGGACCACGGCAAGACAACGCTCGTGGACTCCATGTTCCGTCAGAGCGGACTGTTCCGCGAGGGCCAGGACGTCGATGAGCGGATCATGGACAGCATGGACCTCGAACGTGAGCGCGGAATCACGATCTCGGCCAAAAACTGCTCGGTGGATTATAACGGCGTTAAAATAAATATTATCGATACCCCGGGTCACGCTGATTTCGGCGGCGAGGTGGAGCGGGCGCTGTTTATGGCCAACGGTGCGTTGCTGCTGGTCGATGCCAGCGAGGGGCCCCTGCCCCAGACCCGGTTCGTGCTGCGCAAGGCATTGGAAGCCGGCCTGACAGTGATCGTGGCGATCAACAAGATCGACCGCAAGGATGCCCGGGCCGATGAAGTGCTCGACGAGATCTACGACCTGTTTATCGATCTGGACGCCAGCGAGGACCAACTCGATTTTCCGCTGCTCTACGTGGTGGGCCGTGATGGCGTGGCCTCGCACTCGCTGGAGGAAAAGGGCGAAAGCCTTGAGCCCCTGTTCGAGATGATTATAGACGAGCTGCCGGCCCCCCGCTACGACCCCTCGGCTCCGTTCCAGATGCTGGTTGCTGACCTGGGTTACAACGACTATCTGGGCAGACTGGCTATCGGCAAGGTTGTGGGCGGCACCGCCCACTCGCGCGACAACCTGGTCTGTATCGGTGAGGACGGTGATCGCAAGGCGCTCAAAATCTCATCTCTGCAGACATATGAGGGGCTGACATTCAGCCCCGTGGACTCGGTGAACCCCGGAGACATTGTGGTGCTGGCGGGAATAGAGGACGTACGGATTGGCGATACAATCTCCACGGTCGACAACCCCAAACCGCTGCGCAGGATCACCGTGGAAGAGCCCACCGTATCGATGCGTTTCGGGATCAACACTTCGCCGTTCAGTGGCCGCGAAGGCAAGCTGGTCCAGTCCAATAGAATCCGCGAGCGGCTGCACAGGGAAACGCTGCAGAACGTGGCGATCAAGGTGGACGAGAACGCGGACCGCGACACCTTTGTGGTTAAGGGCCGGGGTGAATTCCAACTGGCTATCCTGATTGAAACGATGCGCCGCGAGGGTTTTGAGCTTAGCGTGGGGCGGCCTGAAGTGATCATGAAACACGAGAACGGCAAGCGGCTGGAACCTATCGAGCACTTTTTTGTGGACTGCGAGGAGGGTTTCCTGGGTGTGGTTACCGAGAAACTTTCGATCCGCAAGGGTAAGATGATCAACATGGTCAACCACGGGTCCGGACGGGTGCAACTGGAGTTCAGTGTCCCGTCGCGCTCGCTGATCGGCTACCGCGATGAGTTCCTGACCGATACCAGGGGTACGGGAATCATGAACTCCTATTTTTCCGGCTACGAGGAGTACCGTGGTGATTTCCCCAGCCGTTTCACCGGCTCGTTGGTTGCCGACCGTCAGGGACGGGCCACCCCCTACGCGCTCTATAATCTGGAACCGCGTGGCTCGATGTTTATCTCACCGGATATCCAGGTCTACGAGGGGATGATTATCGGCGAGCACAACCGCGAGGACGATATCAATGTCAACGCAACCAAGGAAAAAAAGCTGACCAACATGCGGGCCGCCAACAAGGACGATTCAGTGATCCTGGCCCCGGTGGTGCCGATCACCCTGGAGCGCGCGTTGTTTTTTATCCGCGATGACGAGTTGGTGGAGGTTACACCCCAGTCGATCCGTCTGCGCAAAAGGGAACTCCGCTCCCAGAAACGCAATTTAATCCGCTCGGCCAAGTTCAAGCAAAAGCGTTGACCATAAAGTCATACAGTTGATAAGGCCACTCTTACTTGCGCACCAGCTTGCGGTAGCGGTTGCGTCTGTTTTCAAACAGCCCGCCGCCAAGTTCTTTTTTGCGCCATTGCTCGTACTCGGAAAAATTACCGTTAAACCAGCGCACCAGGCCCTGGCCCTCGAACGCAAGGATGTGGGTGCAGATCCTGTCGAGGAAAAAGCGGTCGTGGCTGATCACCATCGCGCAACCGGCGAACTTCTGGATAGCCTCTTCCAGCATGCGCAGGGTGTTGACATCCAGATCGTTGGTCGGTTCGTCTAACATCAGCAAGTTGCCGCCCACCTTAAGCACCTTGGCCAACTGGCAACGGTTAAGCTCTCCGCCGGATAGCTGGCTCACCTTTTTCTGCTGGTCCGCCCCCTTGAACCCGAACATCGACATGTAGCGCCGCACCGGCACACTCCGCGAGCCCACCATCACATCCGCCGCGCCCTCACCGATCTCGTCGATCAGCTGACGGCCGGGGTCCAGGCTCTCACGTTCCTGGGAGGCGTAGGCAATCTTGACACTGGAGCCCACAACCACCTGGCCGCTGTCCGGGCTTTCTGTCCCGATAATCATCTTGAACAATGTTGTCTTGCCGGCTCCATTGGGACCGACCAGCCCCACTATCGAGCCGCGCGGCACGGAGAAATCGAGGTCTTTTAACAGCTCGTTGTCTCCATAGCCTTTACTGACTCCCTTGAACTCGACAACCTGATCGCCCAAAACGGGGCCGGGGGCCACCTGGATCAGATCGCTGTCATCGGCGGACTCCCTGGCGACCAGTTTTTCGTACTCGTGAAGGCGGTTCTGGCTCAGCTCGTGACGGTCCTTGTTGTTCATCCTGATCCAGGCCAGCTCACGCTGAAGCAGTTTGTAGCGCGACGACTCTTTTTTCTCCTGTGCCAGCAGCTTGTTCAGTTTCTGCTCGATCCACGAGCTGTAGTTGCCCTCCCAGGGCACACCCCGGCTGTTGTCCAATTCCAGGATCCACTTGGTAATATTGTCCAGGAAATAGCGGTCGTGGGTGACAACTATCACTGTACCCGGATAGTCGACAAGCTGCATCTCCAGCCAGTCGACTGTTTCGGGATCGAGATGGTTGGTGGGTTCATCGAGCAGCAGAAGGTCCGGCTGCTCCAGCAGAATCCGGCACAGCGCCACGCGCCGTCGCTCCCCCCCACTGAGGGTGCTCAACTTGCGGCCGTCATCAGGAAGCATCAGCGCATCGGCTGCCTGGTCCAGTTTGCTGTCCAGGTCCCATGCGCCGGCATTGTCAAGCTGCTCCTGAAGTTCACCCATCCGGTCCAGGGCTTTCTGCATTTCCTCGTCACCCATCGGCTCGCCCATCGCGACTGTTATTTCCTCATACTCGCGCATCATCGCCATGGTGCCCGCGAAAGCCTGTTCCAGGTTCTCGCGCACCGACTTTTCCTCATCCAGTTCCGGGTCCTGCGCCACCATCGCCGCCCGGAATCCGGCTGTGATCTCCGCCTGCCCCTGAAACTCGTCATCCAGGCCGGCCATTATCCTCAGCACGGTGGATTTTCCCGATCCGTTCTCGCCAACTATCCCGATCTTGGCCCCGGGAAAGAAACAAAGATTGAGGTCCTTAAGCACCTGTTTCTGGCCGTAGAACTTATTGAGTCGCAACATGGTAAATATGTATTGTTCAGCCATGGCCTATCCCGCTTTCAATGGTAGTATTCGTTTGACGGTATGGAAGCATACAATGCTACGGTATCAGCAAGCCGCTGACAAATTGATTACTCCCCGCAGCTAGCTCTGCTCCGTGCTTCAAAGCAAATTCCGCCTCAAAGCAGGTAAAGCAATATAACTGTTCAAGATCATGGCGGGGAGATTAATCAGGATTGGGCAATTGTAATCCAGCTAGCATCCTTAAGTTTTTGCAGGATGAATTTAATTTGTCGCATTTACCCGCCACCTCCGGTTAGCATTCAATTCAATCAGACCTCATCCCTGCCAATATTTCCTGCCACGTTATCTTATTTTATCCTCCTATCTTAAAAGAATTTTTCGATTTACGGGAGACCAGCACTTGATTTTCGCTCTCCGGGATGCAATAGTTTTTAAGGGAGGATTTTCGTCTATGGCTGAGAATGAGCTTCATGCTCTGATGAGTGCGATACGTGAACAGCTCAACCGCAACGGGCTGGGGGAAGAATGGCCCTGGAATACACAATCTTCCCCAAAACCGGATATTGATGAGATCAGATCGATCATCGAGCGGGAGGAAAAGCTTTATCTCAACGCGGTCAACGCATGATAACGATTGAAATAGAGGTGCTGCATGGCGGGATCGAGCACAGATTTAAAATTTGACCGCTGTCCCAAATGCTTTTCAGTGATCAAGTACAAGACTGGCGACACTTACGTGCACTGCCCTAAATGCAGTGCAAAGATCAAGCTGGCCGCCGGATAGGTGGGCGCAATGGGTGCGGCCACAACATTATATCCATGGAGCCATGTACCTCTGCGGGCAACTGGCCAGAGCATACGATTGCACCTCGCGGGGCCGGTAATCAGGCAGCGTTTTTATAGGTTGCAGCCCCTCCAACATGCTTATACCCCAACCGGAAAACATCATCACCTGCCCGCGGTTCTCTGTTCAATCCTGATTGCAATCTCCGCCCTGACCCGGTAGAGGAGTTCCGGGTCGGACGAGTACCTGGTTGGAGCGGAAACGACTTCCTGGGTCAACGCCGTATCCCCATCCAGTTCCTTCAGCAAACGAATGTACTCGTAATCCTCGAACCCATCGCGCAGATTTGCCAGCCGCACCGAGGCAAGGGGTCGCATGTCCGGCCCTGGGTAAGTAAGGTACCCGTCGCCGTTGTAATTTCTGAACGTATTGGCGGTCCATCCCCCGCGCAGGCCGGGCGATGAGCTATTACCGTTCCAGTGGTTGGGACTCCAGTACTCGAACCCTGTGACGCCGGTGTGGTGGCAGATCCAGCCCAGAATCCGGCCATCGATTGCAGGGTATTCCAGAAACAAGTTCGGGCGATCCGCCGGGTAGCAGCAAACCGCCAGCCAGGCCTCATCGCCTTCGGCCACCCGTTTCTCCACCCCGGTTTTTTCATAGTGGGCCACGTAAACATCCCAGGTATCGGCAAATCCGGCCAGCGCCTCAACACCCTCGGGGATATTCAGGCACTGAAGAACTTTGAGATCGCTGCTTACGCTTTTTACCAGCGTGTACATCTCTTTGGCCAGCGGCCAGTGCTTTCTGTCCACTTCGTCGTAGTTATACACGTAGGCCATCCCGTCCAGCCAGCCCCTTGCGCCAAACCTGTCCACACAATCCGCCAGCTTGGATACCAGCCGCTGCTTGTACTGGTCCGTGTAGCTGTCCTGCTTTCTGCGTGCCAGGTTGGGAATAACTTCCAGAAGAAACGCATTCATTCCCCGCTGCATACAGAACTCTAACATTTCCTCATCCAGTTCAATTTGCCCGCCGGGCCCCAGACGATGTTCCAGCAGTAATTCGTAAAACGCCTTGCGCTGCTGGCGGGAGTTGCCGCCGAAATCCTCCAGAGAGCTAACCCAGGTAAGGGTTTTAATACTCGGCCGAAGAGGGATGTCAAATCCCCAGACGCGCAGTTCCACCGGGATAGCCGCGCTGCCATCGTTTGCGGTGCTGACTCTGATTTCTCCGCGATACGTGCCCGCCGGTGTTCCGGGAGGCACATGGACTGTAACCCACAATGGCTGACGTTCTCCGGCGGGAACATCCAGGCTGTCCAGACGCAGCAGCGGGTCGGGCCACCAGCCCAGTGAACTTGGATAGACCTCTGACGCCACCGTGGTTTCCACATAGCCCACCGGATTAATCTCGATATTCTCCGCTGAAATCCCGCCGGACTCACCGGCCAGATCCAGCGCTTCCCATCGCACACCGGCCAATCCGCTGTCCGTGGCCGCTATCACAATCTGGAACGACTCGTACTCGCCACCCGCGGCGCTGATCCTGGCGGTGTCATCCGAGACAATCAACCTGGCCGGCTCCAGGGGCACCTTGACCATACTGGACACGGCAGACAGGTTGAATCCCGCTTCGCGCCGCCCGCAGCCTGCAATTGACATCAGCAGGCAGAGTGAGCTGAGAATCAGTACGCGGATTGATTTCATGGAATCTCCTCTTTACCACTTTGGTTTCATTTGAACAGCGAGCGCATTGCCAGCGGCTTGCCGCGGGGAGTCTTCAATGAAATCTTTCGTCCTTCCCTGTTTGAAGCAATAGAATTCCGCGGAACTATCGGAATACCATAACGGATTTTTCAATGGCAACAAAAAAGGCGGCAGTGTCACGATGAAGCGCAACCGGCTATTCGCGACCACTGCGAACCCTTACCAGCTACGTTCACGGACACTGCCGCTTTTAACATCAAGTGCCTGGCCAACATCCATTACCAGTTACCGCAGTCTTTATTTTTGAATTCAGTTTCAAATAGATGACCTGTATTGAGCAACTCTATACCGCGGCCATCTTTAATAATCTCGGCTGCTATCAAATTGTTCTCATCTCGGCCTGCCGGCTTTGAGTACTCACTATGGCCCTGCCTGCCGCTTTGAATAACCTCTCCGATTGAATCAAAAATCAAGCCGGCCATTTTTCCGCTGCCCGTTTTATGCTCGATCAGCAGCACGTTCGGTGTCCGGGGTGTATTCTTCCGGCTCCGCCCCAGCAGCATTTGCATGTCGAATATCCGAACCAGCTTCCCCCTTAAATTGATCCTTGCAAAACACTTTGAATCGTTATCGGACTTTACCCGGGTCACAATGGCCGAACAGATCAACTCCCGGACACACTTTAAATCAACCGCATATTTGTTATCCTCTACATAAAAGGTAATAATCTCTTCCTGTTGCCCCTCGCCCCCACTCCCATCGTTTTCAGCCTTATTCATCCTCATCTCCAGCGCAACTATCCAAACCAAACTCTCCGCCTGTGGTCCTGGCTGGTTCAACCGCATTCAACCGGCATTGTTGATAACCCGCTGACTTTATTATCTGTTCATACAATTTCGGTGCCAGAAACGCCTGGCGCACTTATCTTTTACAATACAAAGAGATACATTATTACAGCATCGCACCTGGCAGCGATAACAACTGTCAAATGATAATTTTATTTACGCCTGTCAAACCTTGGCGAATCTTTACCGGAGTGCGCACCATACCACGAAATGAGTTGACAAAAAGGGCTCAGTCAGTCACCATTGAAAAAACCATCATCCACATTTGAGGATTCCCGCGGCAGGCGCTCAAGCAGCGCACTGGCCGTTCAATTGACTGTTACTATTTTCCTGGAGACATTTTGGCGACAATCACCTTTCTGGGCGCTACAGGTACTGTCACCGGCAGCCGCTTCCTGCTTCAGGCCGAGGGGCAGAACCTGCTTATAGACTGCGGCATGTTCCAGGGACTCAAGCAACTCCGCCAACGTAACTGGGAACCCTTCCCCTTCCCGCCGTCGCAAATCGACCGCGTGTTCCTCACCCACGCCCATATCGATCACACCGGCTACCTTCCCCGGCTGTGGAAAGACGGGTTCAGGGGCCGGGTCCACTGTACCCACGCCACCCGCGACCTTTGCGAAATCCTGCTGCGAGACAGCGGCCACCTTCAGGAAGAAGACGCGCGCTGGGCCAACAAAAGGGGCTATTCAAAGCACAGCCCGGCCTTGCCTCTCTATACCACCGAAGACGCCGAGCAGGTGCTGGGGCTGTTTGAGCCATTGCATTACGGTGAGAATTTGCAGCTCGAGGGCGGTATCCGCGTAAATTTCAAGGACGCGGGGCACATCCTGGGCAGTTCCTTTGTGGATATCAAACGCACAGCGGACGGCCGCAGCCGGAAAATATTCTTCTGCGGGGATTTCGGCCGTCCCGAGCGCCCGGTGCTCAACGACCCGGCCCAGGCCTACAACGCTTCCTATCTGGTGCTGGAATCCACTTACGGCAACCGTCTGCACGGCAAAGTGGATGCAAAGGCGGGACTGGCCAGGGTGATCAAGAGTAGCGTGCGCCGCGGCGGTGTACTGCTGGTACCGGCGTTCAGCGTGGGGCGGACCCAGACCCTGCTGTATCTGATCCGTGAGATGCAGGAAGAGGGAACGCTGCAGGATATCCCGGTCTATGTGGATTCCCCGATGGCGATCCGCACCACCGAAGTGTTCGACAAGTACATCCACGACATGGACCTGGCCGCCAGGGTCCAGGCGCTGGACGGCAAGAAAATATTCAAGCCGGCCAATCTGTCTTTCTGCCGGAGCGTTAAAGAGTCCAAGGCGATCAACGAAATCAAAGGCCGGGCCATAGTCATCTCTGCCAGCGGGATGGTTACCGGGGGCAGAATCCTGCACCACATGCTGCACCGCCTGCCCCACAAGCAGAACACGATCCTCTTTATCGGTTACCAGGCGAGCGGTACACGGGGCCGGAAGATGCTGGAGGGGGCCAGGACGGTCAAGATTCACGGCCAGCAGATACCGGTTCGTGCCAAGATAGAGCAGATCGACGGGTTCAGCGGCCACCCGGACAGCAACGAGATTCTGGCCTGGCTGATGGGGGTTAACGTAAAACCCGACTCCGCGTTTATCGTCCACGGTGAACCGGATTCCTCCGCTGCGCTGGCGGCCAGAATGCGCGAGAAACTGGACTGGAACGTGGAAATTCCCGAATTTGAGCAGAGTTTCGAGCTGGACCTATAGCCCTTGATGGAACAATGCTTGAGCGGCAGGGTTACTATTTGAGAGAAGAGTCTCAATCCGTACTCCTTCGCTTAACTCCAGCCAGGGGTTTTGCCATGGCCGTCCGCGGAACTTTGTCTTCAACCGCATTGCTTATCGCAGTCTGTTTTTTTTCTTCCTGTGACAAGATGTACATGTCGGCTTCCTCACGCGGAAGTACTTACGGCACGCCCGGCAACCCGGAGGGCTACTCGCAGCCTGGTACAGGGAAATACGCACCTCATACGGGACCCGTGCGGGTTTACGGCTCGATGGAGGAGTTGAAAGGCTACATCTACGAGCCGCTCTCCCCGCTGGCGGAAACCAACAGGGCCAGCAACTTCAGAGACAGAGCCGAACTGATATCCGCCCTACAGGGTAAGGCGGCCAGGTTGGGCGCCAACGCAATCGCAATTACAAAGGAAGAGCAACGGGCGGGAGAAATCTGGAGGATCAGGGCCAACGCCGTGCGGATAACCGGCAAGAAAGAGCAATACAATACCGTGCCTGGCAACTGAATACCTGGACTAAAAACCAATACAACGAGGGGAACTCCTTTGATTTCTCTATCAAAATTAAAAGCATATCCTTTTATTGTGCGATAATACAGACCTGGGATTAACACCAAGTATTTAACGCAGGGAGGTATATAGTGAAAAAGATTGGTTTGTTGCTCGCCTTCTTTGCTGTTTTTCAGGTGGTTTCGCTCGGAGCTCAATTGGAAGGTAAAAGATGGTTCACGGAGGTCTCAGCCGGGGGCGGTAAAATTTACGGCCCTGCGTTAATGGAAAAATTTGACCTGAAAAACACGCTCACCCTGGAACTGGGCTTTATGCTCACTGACCACATTGGCGTTATTCCCGTTGCTGTTTCATTTGATAAGTTCAACAGTATAGAAGGTTCCTGGGGAGAAGAAATTTACTCCAGCATAATTCAAGCTAGAAATAGGATATTTGAAATGTATCCGAGAGTTGATATTGATATTAAATATCGTCCTCTTGCCCCACCTGAATCCATACCCGCCACCCGGATCAGGATGAAAAGTTTTTCATACAGCCCCGGTCTGTTATTTGTTATCCCGGCTTCAGCGGGGTTAAGAGGATATGCCAGGCTTGGCGCGATCTACAACAGCAGCAGACTTTATATTGAGAACACAATTACCGACGATCGTAATAACTTTTTAAAAGGCCCCCATAAACAATCCTCCAGAAATCCGGGTTTTTACCTGGGAGGGGGTATTGAATACGTTCTTTGGCAGAGATATGCACTAAATGGATATGGCTCATATACTCAGATATTCACCGGGCGAAAGGGCGGGAACCCTGAAATCGATTCCCTGGACGATTTGGAGTTTTATTACGGGAAAAGAGGATTGGAACTGGCCTCTTATCCGGGATCGAGGGACACGAAAACATTTCAGTTCAGGGGTGGTTTAAAAATCTATTTCGGGCTTTAGAAGTTTTCTTATCGCCTGGTTCGAAGAGAGTTTGCTTCATACCTGGGATTGAACATATTTATTGAATGCCAAGAGCGTGTCATTGCGGGCTGAGTTCGCCGCGCATGTCCTGTTGCATCATTTGTTTAACTTCCGCCGGGTCGTAACCCCGGCCCAGCAGGAACTGCATTTTCACCAGTGCCGCTTCAGGTGTCATATCCCCGCCGCTGACCACACCAAGCTCCAGCAGGGCTTGGCTGGCCTGGTAACGCCCCATCTCCACAGCACCCTCACCGCACTGGGTCACATTGACTATTACCAGCCCTCGGTCCCTGGTGCCATACTCAACAGCCCGCAGGAACTCTTTGTTGGTCGGTGCGTTGCCGGCCCCGAACGTCTTCAACACCACTCCCCTGATCCCCGTATCGAAAATTCCCCGCAGAATATCAGCTTTAATGCCTGGGAATATCTCTATTGTTACTACCTTGTCCTCCAGTCTCTCGTGTACGTTCAGCGTCCCGGCAGGGGGCTTTCTGATCAACTTGGCGTTCAACTCCACATGTGTTCCTATCCGTCCCAGTGCTCCGTAGTTGGGCGAGGCGAAACCGTTATAGGCGCTGGCGCTCACTTTGCGGGCCCTGTTGCCGCGCAGAAGCACGTCGTGGAACAGGATGCACACTTCGGGCGCCACCGGCAGGCCACAGGATGAAGGGGCGGCTATCATCAGCGAGGTGATCAGGTTCTGCAGGGCATCGTTGCGCGGCTCACTGACAGGTATCTGCGAGCCGGTGAGCACAACCGGTTTGCCCAGGTTCTCCAGCAGAAACGACAGGGCCGTGGCCGTGAAAGTCATCGTATCCGTGCCGTGCAGAATCACAAAACCCTCGTAGCTTTCGTAATTGTCCCTGATAACTCCAGCGATATCAAGCCAGTAGGCCGGGTCCATGTTCGAGGAATCGATCAGCGGCAGCGGATGCAGCTCAGGCTCGATATCAAGCATGTCCAGCACACCGGTATGCTCGCTCAAACGCTCCCAGGCAGCGGGTACAAGCGGGGCCCCCGTACCTGCCCCCTCGGCCGGCAGCATCCCGACAGTTCCGCCCGTGTAGATCAGCAGTACTTTTCCCGCTTCGCTCATTCGCGTCATCTCCCGGCAGGTTCCGCTCCGGCTAATCCAACAGCCATTCGCGTTAATGATTCCAGATCCCCTCACATAATAATAGCATAGTGCCGCCTGGACAAATTTCAATCCTCGTTTCATGCGCTGCGATCTAAAAGTAATGCATGATTAATCTTTGCCTGCCCCCCCCCTGCGGGTCTTTTTTTTGCCGCGACGATCTGTTATCTTGCCCTCATGCTATAACCGCCTCCAGCGGCTAAACCGGATCAGCGTTCAAGCGAAGGAGCAGTCCAGGATGAAACGTGAAAAAATCAAAGAGATTCTGAGCCGCGAGAAAGCCGGTGGCAGCATTACCTCCGCCGGCTGGGTGCGCTCGGCCCGGCTATCCCAGAACGTGGCCTTTATCGACCTTACCGATGGCAGCACGGGTGCGGGGCTGCAGATAGTACTCAGCCCCGAAACAAATGGGTTCGAGCTGATGGAGCGGGTGCACACCGGCTGCTCGGTGTCGGTAACCGGTGAGCTTGTGGACAGCCCCGGCAAGGGCCAGAAATACGAGCTTCAGGCCGGTTCCCTATCTCTGCTGGGCGAGGCCGACCCGGAGCAGTACCCGATCCAGAAGAAAAAACACACGATGGAGTTCCTGCGCGGCAAAGCCCACCTGCGGGTGCGCACCAACACGTTCGCCGCCGTGTTCCGGCTGCGCAGCCACCTCTCCCAGGGTATCCATCACTTTTTCCGTGGCAAGGGTTTCTTCAATGTCCACACGCCGCTGATCACCACCAGTGACTGCGAGGGCGCGGGCCAGATGTTCCAGATCAAGACCGCCGGCGAGGAAGAGTTTTTCGGGCGTCCCGCCTGGCTTACTGTCAGCGGCCAGCTTGAAGCCGAGTTGCTGGCCCTGGGACTGGGCGAGGTCTACACGTTCGGCCCCACGTTCCGGGCGGAGAACTCCAACACGCCTCGTCACCTCTCCGAGTTCTGGATGGTGGAACCTGAGATGGCGTTCTACGACTTGTGCGATAACATGGACCTGGCCGAGGAGTTTATCAAGAGCCTGCTGTCCTACATGATCGACAACGACCTGGAAGACCTGGAGTTCATGCAGCGCTGGTACCAGCAAGGACTGCTCGAGCAACTTGATAATATAATCGAGCATCCGTTCGAGAGGCTCAGCTACACAGAGGCCATTAAACAGCTAAGCGCCAGCGGTAAAAATTTCGAGTTTCCTACCCAGTGGGGCAATGATATCCAGACCGAGCACGAGCGCTACCTTAGCGAGGAGAAAGTGGGCGGCCCGGTGATCATTCACGACTATCCGGCCAAGATCAAGCCGTTCTACATGCGGCTCAGCGATGACGGGGAAACTGTCGGCGCGATGGATGTGCTGCTGCCACGGATCGGCGAGATAGTAGGCGGAAGCCAGCGCGAGGAGCGCTACGACGTCCTGCTGGCGAGGATCCGCAAACAGGGCCTCGATGAAGAGGCCTATGAGTGGTTTCTCGATACCAGGCGCTACGGCACCGTGCCACACAGTGGATTCGGGCTGGGTCTGGAGAGGATGCTGCTGTTCCTGAGCGGGATGGCCAATATCCGTGATGTAATCCCGTTCCCTCGCACACCGGGCAACGCGGAGTTTTAGTGAGTACAAGCGAAGAAAACAGCGGCAAAGTTCCGCCTGTAATCCGCAACCTCGACCGCCAACTGCCGATAGAGGTCTACTGTTCGCTGCCCAAACTGCCGGTTACCGTGGTTCTGGATAACCTTCGCAGTGCGTTCAACGTGGGCGCCATATTCCGCACCGCCGAGTGCGGACGGGTGGAGCAGCTTTATACTTGCGGGATAACCGCCCACCCGCCGGACCCTCGCGTGGTGCGCACCTCGATGGGTACAACGGAGTTCGTCCCTCATAAACATCTCGATACTACTGGGGAAGCAATAGAGCTGGCGCGTACTCGCGGGGCGCGGATTGTGGCGCTGGAAACCACCAACGTTTCCCGCTCCCTCTACGATCCCTGGATAAAAAAACCGGTCTGCTTAATCCTGGGTAACGAAGCTCTGGGGCTTGGTGAGGACGTGCTGGCCGCTGCCGATGAGATAGTGGAAATCCCGCTGCTGGGCTACAAGAACAGCCTCAACGTGTCGGTTTCTTTAGGGGTGGTGCTGTTCGAGATTCTGCGCCAGTGGGGTGAGCTGGATTTTTTACCGGCTGCGGGAATAGACGATTTAGTACCATAATTCGCAAGCTCGGTTACGTCTTATCAATGCTTTCCCTATCATATTCCCAACGCAAGGGGTTATTCACGATATATTCCCGAATACTATCCATTTCATCTGTGCGCCGAACAACGTGTTCGTAAAAAGAGCGTTGCCAGACCGGGATGCCGGGAGTTCGGCGGGTTTCATTGATTTTTCGAGTTACCGCGGATTTGAAGGAGCGGATTGCTGCTGGCAGTGAACCGGGCACCATTCCGCCAAATTTCGCACCTGTAGGGGCACAGCATGCTGTGTCCCTACGATTGTCATGAAAAATCAAAATTCCATGCAGGTGATTCGGCATTATTATAAATTCGTCCAATTCCACAATTGAATAATGTTCCGGGATTCCCTGCCAACACTGCGTAACAATGCTCCCGAATGCATTCAAGTGTGGCTTTCCCTCAATTATCTCTCCGAACAGACATTGGCTTTTGTGGGTACACACTGTAACGAAATATGCCCCAGGTGTTGTGTAATCATAATCCGGCAGGCGGACTGAACGTCTATTACCACGTTTTACATTCATCGTCCATGGTTATCTTTAAGGTATACTAGCGTAATCGAATGGATCAAAAGGATCATCCTCTGGCAGTGAACCGGGCACCATTCCGCCAAATTTCGCACCTGTAGGGGCACAGCATGCTGTGCCCCTACGACATGGAACGGGCATTGTATTTAGGAGCGAACCTTGTGTTCGCCCGTTGATGTATTAGAGAAAAGAATATCAAGGGCAACAGTGCTGCTGGCAGTGAACCGGACACCATTCCGCCAAATTTCGCACCTGTAGGGGCACAGCATGCTGTGCCCCTACGACATGGAACGGGCATTAT
>SDBV01000417.1_pt1 | contig 61046 bp, 41 predicted proteins | sample 2277081 | NCBI WGS metagenome assembly SDBV01 (sample SAMN10402039, study PRJNA504765) | marine sediment metagenome | isolation source: marine sediment core GS10_PC15, 223 cmbsf | place: Arctic Ocean: Southern Knipovich Ridge | collected 2010
GGCAGTGAACCGGACACCATTCCGCCAAATTTCGCACCTGTAGGGGCACAGCATGCTGTGCCCCTACGACATGGAACGGGCATTATATTTAGGGGCGAACCTTGTGTTCGCCCGTTGATTTATGAAAAGTTCTATTTTTCATAAATTTCTACTCGGCATCATCCTCAGCAGTCACGTCATTATCCGCCTGATTGTCTTCATCCGAGGACGCTACCGGCAGGCCGCGCTGCTCCCTCAGGGCTTCGATTTTATCCAGCGGCCGCTCCAGCGCCCGCCTGCGGGTGGTGGTCAGGTTATCATATTCGTTCTGAGCACTCGCGATCCGATTCCCTAAAATCGCAAATCTTTTGTTAAATTCATTCCATTGCTTCTTAAATGCACCCAACAGCGACAATATTTCACCCGAGGTTTTCTCAAGCGCAAAATTATCCACCGCCTGCCTGATCACAGCCAGTATCGCGTACAGGGTCAAAGGCGAACAGAATACCACCCGGTTCTTCAGCCCTTCGTCCAGAATAGTACTGTCCTGCTCGTGGATAAAGGCATAGACCTGCTCATTGGGAATAAACAGCAGCACGTAATCAACCGTATTCTGCTCCGGATTGATATAGTCTCTGGTTGTTATCTCTTTGATACGCGCTTTCACATCCTTCAGAAACCTCTTTGAGAATTCTGCTTTTTCCTGTTCCGATTCAACCTCGATATATCTTAAATAATTATCAAGCGGAAACTTAACATCCATGTTGAGTTTAAGATGATCCGGCAGCAGGAAAGTAAAGTCCGGCCTGGTGCCCACTCCCTCGATAGTTTTCTGCTTTTCATAATTTACGTGCTCGATAAACCCGGCCATCCGCAAAACATCCTCGGCCATCCGCTCTCCCCACTGTCCCCTCGCCTTTGTACTGCCCAGGGCTTCCCGAAGAGTGCTGGTCGATTGAATGAGGGCTGTTGTCTGCTCACCCGTAATTTTTAATTGATTCGTGATTTCGCCAAATTTCCGCTCCCTGTCTTTTTCGATCTCCTTAACCAGCTCCGAAACTTTTTTGAGCTCCGTGGTCATATTCTGCAACTGCTGATCAATCAGGCTCTTTTTTGAATCCAGTTCCTTTACTCCCAATCCCTGCACATTTTGCTGAGCTACATCCATCGATTGCTTCAGGGCGTCAAGCGACATCTTGCCGAAACTGTCCTTGAGCTGGGATTCATTCCGGCGGTAAACCTCGTCCACAATTTCCGCTGTCTTCTTCGACCTGAAGTAGGCTACTGCTAATCCGCCGAGAAAGCCCACCGCGAAAATTCCCAGCCCGATCAATATATTCATTTGAGGTTACTCCTTACGCTGATAATAAACCTGGACTTCTCTGTAGTATCCGGCTGCGTCCATGCTCTTGAGGTATAACCTTAAGTGCACGGCCCTAACATGCTACTTTGTTATTCGTTATCGCCAATCCACTGAAGCAAATTATCCGCTGTCAAACTGAGGTCGGAATAGATTTTGCCATTGCCGCCCGCCGTGGCTGCCAGCACCGCCTGAAAACGCTTGACCCGCTTGAGCGCACCGGTCTGATTCCCATCGATAACACGCCCGTAGAGCAACGGGCGGGGTGCTATAAGCGCGGCCAACTCCGGGATGTCTCCATGCCCAAGAACTCCTGGAATCACGTTGCCCAGGTCAACATCCCCATGGGGAGAGTCGAACCGTCCCCAGCGCATGGCCCCGGCGTTCCACTGCTTAAGATGCTCTGCCCGGGAGGCTACATCCACCGGCTGCATCAGAGCGCGGAAACTGCTCATGTACTCGTTGCACACCACGCGGGAGATTCTTGTATCAGCGACGGCTGCCAGCAGAACCGCGGGTACCTCATCGCCCAGGCCCACCAGCGTAATGTCATCATCACGCAGGTCTTCCCTGCCCTGAATAAAGTCCACCGTGCGGATCAGGTCGAAAGCGCGCTGCCCGGCCAGCGGGGTGCCCCACAGCACACTGTGCCAGGCAAAATGGTAGTTATTGTCGCGGTAGTCGCCGATACGTCCCAAGGTTTCGCCCCGTCCTCTGAGATCCACACTCAGTACGGCCATGCCGCTCTCCACCAGCGGGCGCACCAGATCCGACTCAGCGACAGACGCCTTCCCTCTGGCGTCAACTATCAGCACCGTGCGCAGCGGTTTTTTTGCCATCTTGTCAACAGGCAGCCAGAGCAATCCGGGGATGTGCTGGCCGATTTCGCTGAGGAAATAGACTTTCTCCAGGCGGGCGTAGTCAAGCTGCTCGCTGCTCATCACCATCGGCATCAGATGATGCGGTTCCGGGTCCGATGGCGCTGTAAGCTTGCGCACCATGTCCAGCAGGTCATCGCCGCCGTAACCGGCCAGGGGCGTTTGCGGAACCACTGTATCAGCCATTTCGCGGGCAAAAGCGACCACGGTTTTCGATTTCTCCATCAGGCTGCCGTCCGGGTCGCAGAGCAGACGCGGGTCATCATCGTTCATCGGCACTATCTCGCCCTCGGAGATCGGCTGCCCGTGGCCCCGTCCCGCCAGCTGAAGGTCCATCCAGCCGTACATTGCCTCGCGGAACGGCAAATGATAGCCGTGGCTGAAACCCTCGAACTCGGCAAACCTGGCTTTGCCGGCAGCTCCCTCCATGGCGTACACACTCTCGGCCAGCCGCCCGGCCACTCTGGCTCCGCTGATCGGAAAAATATTGTCTGCTGTCCCCTGCATCATCAGCAGCGCCCGCGGCGCAATCAGCCCGGCAATCTCGAACCACTCCATTTTTTTATACAAACCCGGCAGGGCGCAACAGGTGCAATGGGGCCCCGAATAGCGAATCCAGTTGTTAAAGTGAAACACGTAACCGGCCATGGCGCAGGAAGCGAAACGCGTATCCAACGCCGCGCTGAACAGGCTGTTCAGCCCACCGCCGGAGTTGCCGGTGATCCCTATCCGCTCCGGATCAACATCGGGCAGGGTAAGCAGGTAATCGAGCGCCCTCATGCTGTCCCAGACCATCCAGCCTGCCACAGTCTGGCCCAGGGGCAGCAGCGCAAATCCGGCCTCGTGATGGCTGTTGCCGGCCAGGGCACGCTCGCCGTGGCCGATCGCGTCATAGATCAACACCACGTAGCCCATTTTGGCCAGCTTGATACAGCGCGCCTGAAGGCTTTCGCCCCGTTTGCCGATGTCCAGCCAGTGGCCGATAGGACAGACAACCGCCGGAAGTTTTCCGCTGGCATTTTTAGGGCGGTAAAGGTTGGCCGTAACAGGGAACCCCGGGCGGCTGTAAAAAACCACGTTGCTCATGGTGTAGCCGCCCATATCGTGGACAGCCACCACGCGGGAATTCAGCGGGGTGCGTTCCGGCAATTTGCTCAGACCCAACGCGGCCAGAAATTGCTTGCGCACCACGGGCTTACGCTGTTGCCAATCACGTGGAGTAGCGGGAGGCGTCCAGCGCATCACATACTGGCTGGCATCGTTAAGCGCCTTGGCCAGCGCCGTGGAATTAGGCGTTACATTGAAATCGTCCAGCCCGTTGATCTCCGGAGCCACCACCCAGCGGCCTGGCTGTGGCTCAATAACCCAGCGGTCAGGATCAGCGGCTGCAAGCACAGCGGTAACTGTGATCAGCAACAGCAACATGGTTCTGCAAATAGTCATTTAAAATATCCGGCGGTTAAACAATAGAGACCTCAGGGTGCGACTGCCTCGTAGGTAAGCGAGTGATTATATATTTTCTGCTGCGGCACCTCCACCTCGTAGCCGCTGTTCTGCGCTCCGGGCGGAAAACTCCAGCTGACAGCCTGGTTGTTTCCGTGACCATCGTGGTAGGCGTGCGTTATCCTGAGTTCCGCGGGGACTGCCTGGTTGCGGCGCTCCAGCGTGCTGAACTGGATGGTGTGGATATCCGCGTTGCGCACGGACAGCTTGAAACGGGTGTTGGCCCCCACCAGCGTCTGGCCATCGATTACATGGTTAAACCACGAGCCGCCCAGATCGTGCTGCTCGTGCGGAGTATAGCGCTCCAGCTCATGCCAGCTTGCTCCCCGGTTGTTGGAAATATAAAGCACGGCCTCCTGTTCACTTACCGGCTTATCTCCTGATGAGGAGACATGGAAGCCGATCCGGAACTGGTCAATAAGTCCATCGGCGCCGGGACTGAACTCTATCTCACCGGCGGCCAGAGGATCAACAGCCACCAGGCGGTGATCCTTGCCTTCGGTCGCTATCAGGTTACTTAGTTGCTGGCCGGGAAGGCTCTCTCCAGGCCGCCAGAAACAGTTGTGCAGCAGGGCGCGATGGTTGCCCACGGAGAGTTGAAAGTTATTACTTCCCGGCACCAGGCGCGGCAGGGCCATCGATGAGAGTTCCGTCCAGGTTTTTACTTTCAGGCCCTGCAGGCCCACCTTGCCGCTGCCACCGTTGTCCGTCCACTCAAAACGGATCAGGCAGGAGTAATGTCCCTCGGCATAGCGCGTCAGGTCAACTTTGAACGGCACCGCCCCGAGCCACGGGTTTTCCCAGGCAGTCTTCCAGCTCCGACCACCATCGAGCGAAACCGAGACCGCGTTGCGGTCACTCTGCTCCATACGCCAGAACCAGCCGCTGACAACCATGCCATCGGTGTTGTCAGTAAAGTCGGTCAGATTGTTCTGCAGCCCGGCGATCACCCACGGGCTGCGCACTTCGATCACCACGGATGATTTCCGCCCGGTGGCCGCGGCCACAAGCGAAGGGTGGTCGTTACCGGAACCGGTTGCAACACCTGTGATGCCGGGGTTCTCACGCCTGAACGTATCGGAACCCAGGTCGGGCTGATAGACAAATTCCGCGTTGCCGAAGGAGGCGGGCACGGTGTCTGTCCGGGCCATCGAGTTGGCCCTCGTAGGCCCGTTCAGCCAGTAGTTGCGAAAAGTAGTGCTCACGGGATTGGGCATTGATTCGGGGTCAATATAGTAGCGTCCCTCGCCCTGGGGACGGTAGTAGCAGGTGACTTTCTCACCGGTGCGAAGTTCCAGGCGCATCATGTGGGCCAGCGAGTAGCCGTGGTAGTCAGTCCAGCCCGGCGGATCGATAAACGCCTTCATCATCGCCTCCGGCGGGTCCCAGGGGTAAAACGGGCTGGGTCTTTTACCGGCGCGGGCGAACAGTTCGGGATTTGCCACCAACTCGTCGAAAGAGGCAATATGATTATCATCAGGCAGAAACACGTAACCGAACATATCCGTATCGATATAGTTCCACTTGCTGTCGAACCAGATTTCCGGGATCACATGGCCGGTTCCGCCCCGCCGACGGGTTTGCAGTCCTGCCAGGCTGTAGAGCGCGCACATGGTTGCACTGTTGTTGCCGCAGAGGTTATAGCCGTAGACTCCGAGCATCTTAAGCGCGTCGTGGACATACAACCCGCCCTCGAAAGGCCCGATATAGTGGATCTGCTGCTTCATACCGAACTCGTGCAGTGCCAGCGCTTTCTGGCGCTCACCGGTTATCCCGTCCGTAACCTGATCGACAATTTCCTCCAGACTCCAACTACCCGGCTGGCTGCTACCCACCAGCTTGATCGAGAACAGTTCCGCCCTTGCGGCTGGCGCCAATACCATTGCCAAAGTTATTAAGATATATCCCATCTTCGCCATATAACCCTCCAAAGGCAGGCCTCATATCCGAAGAGCCCGGTAAACCGATAGCGGATCGGAACGGAAAGTGAAATGAATTGTTTTGCATTAAGATAGACGACCCGGGTGGGGATGCAAAGGGGAAAATTCCCGCCAGGGATTTTTTACTGACTTAGCCGAACAGCGATTATTGGCACGCTGAGGCCGGCAGGGTATTTTTCAAGTCCAGGTCATGCTCATTGCTCTAGGCTAAAGGCGCCAGGCTCCTAAGGTAAAGATAGACCGCTTGGAACCTGCCCGCCTACAGAGAGAAGCGTATGCAAATGGGAAACCGCTCCATTGATTTTCGACGGAAAGAATTGCTGCTGTCCTGGTCCGGTTATTGCACCGGAAAAGCTAATTATTCGTACTCTCACACCACTTGAAAAATAGTACTGATTCAGCTATGTTGTGCGGGTACGAAGTCCATCTTTGGGGGGTGGACTTCCTGCTGTTACCTGATTCAAACAAGGAGACAGTTAATGAAGATACGTAAGGCAGTTGTGCCGGCGGCGGGACTTGGGACAAGGTTCCTGCCCGTAACCAAGGCCCTGCCCAAAGAGATGATTCCGGTGGTGGACAAACCGGCGATCCAGTACATAATTGAAGAAATAGTCGACAGCGGCATCGAGGATATCCTGGTAATCACCGGACGCGGCAAACGTGCTATTGTCGAGCATTTTGACAAGTCGATCGAGTTGAATATGATGCTCAAGGAAAAGGGCCAGGAGGAAGCGCTTAAAACCCTGGAGCGTATCGAACAGCTTGCGGATATTCACTACCTCCAGCAGAAAGAGTCGCTGGGGACGGGCCATGCGGTGCTCAAGGCGGCCAACCATATCGGCAACGAACCTTTTGCCGTGCTGTTTGGCGATGACTTGTTCATGGGCAAAAAACCGGCGCTCAGCGAGTTGATGAGCACGTTTGAGAAATACAACAGCTCGGTGCTTGGGGTTTCAAAAGTACCGCAGAACAAGGTCAGTTCCTACGGTATCATCAAGGGCAAACCGATCAACGGTGAGTACATTGTAGAGGACCTGCTGGAAAAACCCTCGCCTGAGCATGCGCCCAGTGACCTGGCCCTGTGCGGACGGATGATTTTCACTCCCGACATTTTCGATTACCTGCGCAAGACCGAGATCAACGAGCAGTACAAGGAGATTCTGCTGACCGATGCGATCCTGAAAATGGCGCAGGAGAAAGTGGTCTATGCCCATATCCTCAAGAGTAAGTGGCATACCGTGGGCGATAAACTCTCTTTTGTCAAGGCGACTATCGAAGTGGCCCTGACCCATAAGGATCTCAAGGAAGGCGTAATCGAATTTCTCAAAGAGCTTAAAATATAATTCTCCCGCCATCGCTAGCGCCGGAGCTTACCTGACGTATGTGGGATAGCCTGCAGAATATTTTACTCAGTGCCGCTGGAGCCACCCTGGGGCAATTGCTCACCCTGGTGGCTCCGTTGCTGCTGTTCGGCTGGCTGATCCATCTGGTCAGCAACCTTCTGGAACGCAGCACGGTCCGCCTGCTGGGCCTTAAAACTTACCTTTACACTATCGGCTGGATCGGCACGATGGTCCACGAGTTGGGCCACGCCGTTTTCTGCCCGGTTTTCGGCCACAAAATAACCGGCATGCGTCTATTCAGTTTCAATGCCCGCAACCGCGACGCCGGTTATGTGAGCCATAGCTTCAGCCGGGGCAACCTCTGGCATCTGGCCGGGAACTTCTTTATCAGCGTGGGCCCGCTGGCTCTGGGCAGCCTGGTGATTTTCGTCCTGCTGCGCTACCTGGCGGCTATTCCGCTTAGCATTCAGGGCATGTTGGACGGGGGACTGATCCCTGACTCCGGCTCGGGGATTATCGGCTGGCTTGCCCGATTTGGCGCGGAACTCTGGAAAATGGCCGGCAATTTATTCGCCGCGGTAGACTGGACCAGTTGGCGGACTTATCTGGCGCTCTGGCTGGTACTGAGCGTGGGCAGCGCAATGACTCTCAGCCCCCAGGACCTGAAAGCCGCCGCCAGCGGGCTTGGAGTTATTTTGCTGATTTTGCTTGTTGTCAACCTGATCGCCGCAGTGCTGGGTTACTCCGCCCCGGACTTTTCCGGAATGATCCGCCTTAGTGTCACTGCCTGCATGTTGATGACGGTTGTGCTGGTGATATGTTCCGTGTCGGCCCTGACCCTCAGGTTGCTGGGCGCGGCTTTCGGCCGCTGAATCTCCCTCCCCTGGAGACTGCCGCTTGAGCTTTCCGAAAATCAGAGATATTACCCTGCGCATCCTTGGCGCTTGCGGGATAGAGGCGCCCCCCGTGCCGATGAAGCCGCTTCTGGACCGTTTCAAGGCCCGCGTGGTAGAGAGCGGCCATATCCCGGAGAGCGCGCTGATGCGTAGCGACGGGCGCTGGGTGATCAGGATCAACCGGGAACTCCGCGATGAGCGGCGGGCATTCAGGATCGCCCACGAACTTGCCCATATCTACTGGTCTCACCCCAACAACAACCAGGGCGACCCCGATCTGGGCGGTAAGCTGGAGCGCTACTGCAGCAAGTTCGCCTCGCTGCTGATCTGCCCCCATCAATGGTTCGCGATGGATGCCCCGGCGGTGGACCACGACCTGGCCCGGCTGAAAAACCTCTACAGTAATGTGAGCCACGAGGCGCTGGCTATCAGGATTTCCTACATAACACCGCTGGTGGTTACAATTTACGACAACGGGCAGCTCTACCGACGGTTCTCATCCCCCGGGCTGGGGCATCCGCCCGATGGCCAGCCGGTGGAAAACGACGTTCGCGAGAAAGTGGATATCTACGGCAAGTTCCGCCAGAGCAGCGGCAGTATCAAGTGGGGCGGAATAAAGCGTGGCGTGCGGGTACGGGGTTACCCGGTGTTCAGCGGCAAGTTCAGAAGGATTATTCTGCTTACCGAGCCCTCCAGCGGCGGCGGCGGGGCGCACGATGACCCGGATTACGAGGAGGACATGCCCTACCCGTTCCCGGAGTATTGAGTTTTTTACCGCCCCTGAACCGTCAACAATATAGAAGGGCGGACCATTTAGGTCCGCCCTTTTGTTGCATTGCTTTTGAAAATCTTGACTTCTCTCATTAACTAGTGGTAATGTTATTTCTTTAGCAAGTCAAGACGCTGCCCATGAACCTGATTGCCTAAAACCACTTCTGGAAGTTGACTTGATGAATTCGATATTTACCAGGCTATTAGCTGCACGAGCGAATAGTAAAGAGGATTACCTGACTGAGTGCTTTGCAGGCCTTCTTGATATATGGAGCAAAGAGGATTCAAATGATTTCAAATGTTTTATTGAGTGGCTGACAGGCAAGCGGATTGAGGGCGAACTGAAGGAAATTGCAACACAAAAAACCGCAGCTTCTTTTGGAAGACCGGACCTCTGGATTCAATTTGAGAATCATTTAATTCTTATAGAGAACAAGTGGGACGCCCCTGTCGGTGATGGTCAAATTGAAGCTTATTTTGATTATCTGAAACAAACGAGGAAAAAAACGGGAAAAGAAACTTCCCTGATTTTGCTCTCGCGATGGCACAATGAATACCCATGGGGACAGAAGAAACCGGATAAAGAAGTCACATGGATAGAGATCAGCAGAAAAGTAAAAAACAAATTGGAGGAGCCAGAAGGCGGTCACACTCCATTATTGTTTTATAAAAAACAATTTTACAACTTTCTGGAGGATAACAATATGGCTGATAAGCCGGTGAGTTGGCAATATATGGAAGGGGCCTCTGCTCTCTTAAGGCTTGTTGAATTGATAAAAAACAGCCTGGAAGAGTTGGAATCAGAAGGGAAGGTCTCGGAGTCACAGATTACGCACGGCCAGAAATGGGCAGGCTGTTATTTTTTTTCGCCTGACGGACAAAATAAATTTTGGTTTGGCCAGCTATTTGACGGCAACTATGAGAGGTTGATATTCACTGTAGAGGAACTCAAATCTTGGTGCCTTCCGCGAGAAGGGTCTGAATGGAGTGGAAAAACATCGAGAATTTTTTCCTTCTCAACTTGCTTCTTTTTTTCATTGGATACGGACGGCCAGAAAAATGCGGTAAAAATATTCATACGCGAAACCTTAAATATGTTTTCTCCTGATGAAAGCCAGGAATAAACAAAAAGGGCGGACCATCAGGCCCACCCTTTTGTTGCCTTGCTTTTGAAAATCTTTATTTCTAATGGATTGCAGGGGCAGACCCATCTGTCTGCCCGCGGGCGCACACACGGGTGCGCCCCTCCAGAAAGAACCGAAACACGGTTATGCTTTCGCAATGCTCTTGCGGTACCGTCGTGAGCCCAGCCAGTACAGCCCCAGACCGATACTCAGGTTACCCAGCAGCGCCCAGAGGGTTATCATCTGCTCGCTCGGGGTCAAATCGATAAAGAAGAACAGGCTCATCAGCACGGCCACCAGCACCATCACCGCGCCCAGAATCTTGAATGAACTCAGGTCCGCCTCGGCGCTTCCCAGGTTATCGCCCAACTCAGCCACCACATCCACGGGCGTATCCAGTTTCTTGAAAAACTTTGCCACGCCTGTCCGATAGTTCTTGTCCGGAACCACCTTCAAGCGGCAGATCACCTCTGTCATCACGGCCCACACCGATGCGCAGATTATAATCGCCTTGCTACTGCCAAACAGGTTGAGAATCATCCTCTGCACCCAGACCAGACCCTCTACATCCACTGCTCCTCCGGTTCTGGGAAGGTTATAATAGAGGAACATCCCGTAGAGGAAGAACCAGATGCCCAGCAGGTAAACCAATACCTTGGCCGCAAACCTGAGCCGGGAGCTGCCGCCGAACTCATCGGTAAACAGCATGCCGGGGATAAAAAATATGGCGCAAAGCAGCGGGTACAGCACGGCCTGGAACAGCTCGTAACCCAGGTACTGCTCCCAGTTCCAGATAGCGAACACTCCCCCGACTCCCATCCCCACCAGGATAACCGTATAGGGTACCCAATTCGGTGTCCGTTTGTAGACCAGGCCCAGGATAATCGGTACCGCCACGGGGATTCCCAGCACGCTGGCCACCTTGATCAGCAGGTCAAACACGCCCAGTCCGGGAAGGGTACTGTAAAAATAGGCGATCACGATAGTAATCAATCCCATCACCAGCGTGACCACCATTCCCAGCCGGTGCAATAACTTTTTAGATGGGTTTTTAAGAAACACCGTGCCGATAATATCCTTGGTAATCACCGCGCTGTACATATTATAGAACGTGGACAGGGAACTCATCGTGGCCGCCAGGATACCGGCGATCAGCACACCCTGCAATCCCTGGGGCAGCACTTTCATGCTGATAAACACGTAGGCCGCCTCGCTGGGCTTGGCCAGCCCGTAGGCATCGGCCACACCCTGGCCCAGATCAGGGAACAACACCCGGCAGGCCATCGCGGGTGTGAGCCAGACAAACGGCCCGATCAGGCAGAGGATCGCGCTCAAGCCGGCTATTTTACTTGCCTCGCGCTCATCGATGGCGGAGAAGTAGCGCTGTGCGCCCCCACCGCTGTTGAACATGAAAAAGCCGTTGATGAACTGAAAGATCACAAACATCTTTGTGATATCAGCCGCCTCGTTGAACGGCATCCAGTAATTAGGTGGTGCATTGGCCACCACAGCGCCCACTCCACCCGCCATGTTGAAACTCAGCACCACCACCAGCAGGGCAATCGGCAGCAGGATGAAAAACTGGAGGCTGTCGGTGATACACACGCCCCACAACCCGCCGATCATCGTGTAGCCCAGAATAATTATCCCGCAGCCGAGAATGACCCAGGTAACTGGAATCTGGGTGGCCGCACTGAGGAAAATGCTCAGCGCGTAAAGCCAGATTGCACACTGAAAGATTGTTATCGGCGTGTTTGCCCAGGAGATGAACTGATGGACATTGAAATCAAATCGCTCGGAGAGGTATTCAAGGATGGTCATGCTGCGGGTACGGCGCCAGCGCTTGGCGAACACAAAATAGCCGAATCCCAGCCCCAGCACGGCCCCCCAGTACATCGAGAAAATCGAAATTCCGCTTTCGTAGGTTTTGCCCGCCCCACCGGTAAATGTCCAGCTTGAAAAACTGGACATGAACAGACTCAGTCCCGCCAGCCAGAAAGGCAGCTTATTGCCACCCTTGAAATAATCGTCGGCATCCTTGTTCCATCTGGACATCAGCACGCCGACCGTAATCATGATCCCCATGTAAATCACTACCACTAAATAATCAACTGTACCTAGCCCTTCCATTTCGTACATCCATGTCTCCTTGCACAATTGGCCGTAGCGGATAACGACTGGGAGGAGCAGTTGGCGGTGATAGTTGCTTCCCTGTGAAAACCGTTTGAAAAAATACACCCGGCACTTCAACAACGCAACATTATGTTCCCCACTCTTCTGATTTTATACCTTCACGATACTCGCAGCAGCTTAATACTGGCTATCCGCCGGTTTTTTTCTTACCTTCTGCAAAAGCTTCTCACACAAATGCAAACCAAGGAAGGAAAAATCAAGATGGCTGAATATCTGGTAAAAGTGCCCGGACGAGACTACTGCTGGCGGGCCAGGATCGAGAGCGGCCGCATTGAAACGCTCGAACGCGCCGAGAATGAATCCAGCGCACTCTGGCTTACCCGGGGACTGGTGGATATCCAGGTCAACGGTTATAACGGAGTGCTGCTGACTAAAGATGGCGTAAGCGATGACCAGTTGGCGAGCTGCGAGCAGGCCCTGGCGGACCAGGGCACGGTAAAATGGTGTCCCACTGTAACCACCAACGACCCCGATGTTATCCGCACCTCGCTGGGCGCAATAAAGAGGGCGGTTGACAACGGGGCGCTAACCCGCGTGCAGTGTATCCATACCGAAGCCAATTTCCTCAGTGCCGAGGAAGGTTACCGGGGTGCGCATATGCCACGCTATATGGCCGATCCCACGCTGGAAGAGTTCGACCGCTGGCAGGAGGCCGCCGGAGGACTGATCGGCTACGTGTCTCTTGCCCCGGAGCGCAAGGGCGCAATCGACTTTACAGCGGAACTGGCAGGACGCGGGATTCTTGTGGCCCTGGCCCATCACAACGCAAGCTGGGAGCAGATAACCGCGGCAGCCGATGCCGGGGCCAGGCTCTCTACTCACCTGTTCAACGGCTGCAGGGGCGAAATCAACCGGCATAACAATGTGATCTACGACCAGTTGGCCGAGGACAGACTCTGGGCCAGTTTTATCCCCGACGGTCAGCATATACCCTACCACGTGCTCAAAACCGGAATTCGCGCCAAGGGAATCGAACGCTCGGTGTTTACCAGCGATGTGACCTATCTGGGCGGCTATCCCGAAGGCGAGTACACCAAGGCTGAGCGCACTGTGGAAATCAGGGACGGAGCTGTCTGGATCAAGGATTCTCCCTACCTCAGCGGAGCGTGGAGCACTATCAGCCAGGGTGTGGAGCGGGCCACCGCCGCCGGAGTTGTTACCCCGGACGTGGCTCTTCGCCTGGCCTCTAACAACCCCGCGCGGCTGATAGGGATCGAGGACGGCCTGGAAGTGGCCGCGGGCAAGACTGGACCGTTTGTGATGTTTCGCCAGAGCGACGGTGCGTTGAAGCTGGACAAGATAATCTCCTGATTACGATTATACGGAGGATTTAAAAATATGGGCAGGACGATGAACAGGAAAAATTTTCTCAAGCTGGGCGCGGCGGCAGCGGCGGCGGCAGGAATCGGATCACCGGGAGCGGCCAAGGCCTCTCCCGCCGCGGTGCAACCAACCGGCGATGGGGAGTTTCTGGTAAAAATAGCTGGCCGCGACTACTGCTGGAACGCAGTTATCGAAAATGGAAAACTGACGGCTCTTACCCGCGCACTGGAGGCGCACACCAAGCTCTGGCTTACACGCGGGCTGGTGGATATCCAGGTTAACGGTTACGCTGGCATAGAGGTCACGGCGGAGAACTCCAATACCGCCGACCTGGCCGGATGCGAACAATCCCTGGCTGATGCAGGGATGGTGCGCTGGTGCCCCACTGTAACCAGCCAGAGTTCCGGGGTGATCGAGCATTCGCTGGCCACTATCGATAAAGCTGTGAACCTGGGAGCGCTGCGCCGTGTGCAGTGCATCCATCTGGAAGCCAACTATCTCAATCCGGAAGAGGGCTACCGGGGAGCACACCCGCCGCAGTATCTGACCAATCCGGACAAGGCCGAGTTCACTCGCTGGCAGAAAGCCGCCGGGGGACGGATCGGTTATGTGACAATGGCTCCCGAGATCGAGGGAGGACTGGAGTTTGTAAGCTGGCTGGCATCCCAGGGAATTCTGGTATCACTGGGCCATCACAACGCGGATTACGAGACTGTTGTCAAGGCCGCTGATGCCGGGGCCAGGCTCTCGACTCATCTGTTCAATGGCTGCAAGGCCACACTGAACCGTCACCATAACGTGATACTCAACCAGCTTGCCGAGGACAGACTGTGGGCCAGTTTTATCCCCGATGGCCACCACATACCTTACCACACTCTTAAAGTGGGCCTCAGGGCCAAGGGCCTGGAGCGTGCGGTGTTCACCAGCGATCTGGTCAGCCTGGGCGGCAGCCCCGAGGGCGAGTATGTTTCCGAAGGGCTGGATGTACTGATCCGCGACGGTGGGGCGTTTCTTAAGGGCACTCCCTATCTCTACGGTGCGTGGGCCAACCTGGCCCAGGGTGTGGAGCGGGCCACGGCTGCCGGGGTGGTGACTCCGGCGGAGGCTATCCGGCTCGCCTCGACTAATCCCGCCAGGCTGCTGCGCATGGACGACAGCCTTGAAGTGGAAGTCGGCGCCACAGCTCCATTCGTCCTCTTCCGTGAGCAGGACGGGGCGCTGAAACTCGATAGTATCGTGGGGTAACGGCTTCCGTGGGAACCGGCAGACGTGTGCATTAAAAAGCTGGCGGTCAGGGAAAACCTGGCCGCCAGCTTTTAGTTTTAGCATGATGTCAGCCCTTAACCGGCCAGCCCCGTGCTCAGATCCATTGTTTCAGTGCGTCGATCAACTTCTGTGCCTGATCCGGGCTTGAGATGTTGAACTTGCTCTGCTGACGGTACTCGTCACTCACCTTGCGGTAACGCCGGATCGTGTAGCGGTCCTTGCTGAACGCCTCCTTGCCTTTTTCCCACTGCTGGTAACGGAATATCACCGTGGACCATGCGCCCTTGGAGAGCACTATCTTATCCAACTCCTTAACCAGCACCTGCCCGTCTTCTTCGTATTGAATAGTTAGGTTGTTGATCTCGCCTGCCATCCGCTTTGCTCCTTTTCAGTTTATCGGTACCAGTTCATTAGTTTTATCCGTATGTGGGCTATAGCTTAATTGTCCCGGCCCGATTTTTCAACCCTATTGCCACTCTTGCCTGTCACCCGCCTTTTGAGCACATCGATATCAACCTCTCCTTCATCAATCTGAATCCGGTATGCTTCCTTCAGCAGGCGGCCCATTTCCGGGCCCGGGGGCACCGTGTCCAGCAGGTGACGGCCCAGCAGGACAGGCTTCTCCGGCCCTTTTTCCACCCTGCTGCCGCGCATCATATCCCTGAACCAGCCGATCATCGCACTGTCGCCTTCCAGCGGAGCAGCTCCCTCCGGGTTTGTGCCACGGTAGTCGGCACTGGCCAGAGTGGCCAGCAGTTCCAGGTCGGCCTCCGGGTGAAGTTTGGCGGCAAGACGTTTGAACGCCTTCTCTGATGACTTGTTCTGCTGGAACTGAAGCGGCTTCATGTGCTGGGCCACCAGTTTTACCGTTCCCCTTATAAGGCTTTCCCGTCCCACAATGCGCCCCAGTACTTCACCCGCTTTCTGTGCCCCCAGCTTATCATGCAGCGGTGTCCTGATCCGGCCCTGCTCAACAGTGGACGTCTCCGGCTTGGCGATATCATGCAGCAGCGCAGCCCAGAGCAACATCAGGTCGCGCTCCCTGTCCCCTTCCCGCAAACCAGCCGCCGCATCCACCACCTGAAGAGTGTGCGTCCAGACATCGCCCTCCGGATGCCATTGGGCATCCTGTGCGGCTCCCCTGAGCGCCACAAGCTCCGGCAGCACATCCGCCAACCGCCCCGTGGATTCCAGCCATTTAAGCCCCAGGCTTGGCCTGCGTGAGAGCAGCCACATCTTCTCGAACTCCTCCTCGATCCGCTCCCTGCTGACACCGGAGATATCCATCCGGCGGCAGGTTTTTTGCAAGGTCTTGTCCGGAGCCATCTCTAACCGGGCGGCGAACTGCATTACCCTGTAAAACCTAAGCGGGTCCTGCACAAACAGCTCCGGGTCGGGTGTGCGCAGGATTTTTTTATCCAAATCCCCTCTGCCGTCCCAGGGGTCGATCAACTCACCGGTCAGTACATCGCGCAGCATGGCGTTGATGGTCAGATCACGGCGGCGCGAGGCCTGCCGGAAGCTCAGGTCCGGGTCCATGGCCACCAGCGGGTGACGGCCGCTGCTGTCGCGGCGGGGAACCGACCATTCCACGTTAAGGCCGGCAAGCATCAGCACCCCGAAACGTCTGCCCACCAGATGCACCTTGCCCTGGCGGCCCAGCAGGCTCTGCAACTGGTCCAGCGGCAGGCCGTAGACCTCCACATCCACGTCCTTGGGAGTGGCGCCCAGAATGTCATCGCGCACCACGCCGCCAACGTACATCGCGCGCCCGCCAACGCTTTTTATCCCGGTGGAGATTGTCTCCACGCGCCGACGAAGTTCTTTATCGATTTTCCCGTTAATTATTTTCATATTCCTATAATAGCAAATCAACAGTAAGTGAAAAAGGGCGCGCCGGAAAACGTACCCTTCGGATTATTATTTTGCTGCTTTTGCCAAAACAAAAGCAGATATAAAGCATTTGTACTTCGTTTGTACTTCGGGGGAAAAACACTAAAACAGCTCCGGCCTCAGCAGCTGATACTCATCGAAAAAACGCCGCCGCTGAAGATACAGGATCACGAAACTGGCAATCGCCACCGAGCTCAGAATCGCCATCATGATCACCATCTGGTAACGGATCGCATCAACCGGGTCCACACCGCCCAGTATCTGGCCTGTCATCATGCCGGGAATAAACACCAGGCCGACCCCGCTCATGGAACTCAGGGTGGGTATCAGGCTGGCCCGGAAAGCAGAGCGAAACAGGTCCTGGGTTGCCTCCGCACCGGTTGCTCCGTGGACCAGGTACGTCTCCACCAGCTTACGATTTTCTTTCACCCCGGCGTAAAACCGCTCCAGGGCCAGCGCACATCCACTCATCGAGTTGCCCAGCACCATCCCGGCCAGCGGAATGAAATAGCGCGGCGCGTACCAGGGGTCCACTTGAACCACTGCGAGTACCAGAAACGCGGACACGCTACCCGCCCCGGCCAGCATCGCCAGGGCCAGAATTGCGGTGGTCCCGCCAATCACCACGCCTGTGCGGGCAAGGATCGTGCGGGCTGCAAAAAACACCATCGCCACGAACACGCCGATTGTCACATACCAGATTTGCAGCTCGAACAGATACTCAAGCACAAACCCGATAAGCAGCAGTTGCAGGCTCATACGGACTATCGAGACCAGCAGGTCCCTGCCAAGTTGCAGACGGTTGGACCAGATTATCAACCAGACAGGCAGGGCCAGAGCGTAGGCGGCCAGCATGCCCACGAGTGTTATGTCAAAAAAGCGGGGACTCATTGATCTGTCTCCAGAAAAGCACGAAGTTCATCGGCCCGGACTCCCTGACGGGTGGCCAGCACACGGCCCTCGCCCAGCAGCACCTGATGCCCGCAGCGCTCCACCAGCGATGAGCTGTGGGTAACAACGACAATTGTAAGCTTCGGGTATGAGACGGTAAGATTATCGAAAAGTTTTTCGGCGGTGAGTAAATCCAGAGCGCTTGTGGGCTCATCGAGCAGGAGCGCCTCCGGCTGTAACACCAGCGCCCGCGCCACGGCCACCCGCTGTTTCTCTCCCCCGGACAGAGATGCGCCGGGTGCGCCAAGCATGTCCCCTTCCAATCCCACAACTTCCAGCAGGGCAGCCAGCTCGTCCCTGCCCGGAGGCTGACATCCGGCCGCGCTGAGGAAATCGAATGGCCGGGTAAGGTTGTCCAGCACGGTATCACCCCAGAGCAGCGGCTCCTGATGCACCATCGGCAGCTTGCGCCTCAGGGCGGTCATCTCGCCCGCTTCCGGCTGACGGCCGTCGACCAGCACACTACCCGAGGCCGGGCGCAGCAGAAAGCAGAGCAGCCTGAGCAAAGTGGACTTGCCCGATCCGCTACGCCCCACAATAGCTGTGCGGCTGGCTCTGGCAAGCTCAAGGCTCACGCTATCCAATACGGTCTTACCGCCGAGAGACACGGATACATCGTGCAGCTTGAGCATCAAATCCTCACTGCTGGAAATCGTTTTCCTGCAAATAACAATAACAGATTCACTGAGGTGGAATTGTTTTAAAGTTCAGCAGATTGGCCACTCGCAGCTTACGGTTATTATCAACTTTACCGCAAAAGATAAGTGTGTCGCCGGGCTTCAAGGTTTCCGCCGGTTCAGGAGCGAAATGGCACTGCCTGTCCCGGCAGAGGGCTATCGGGATAATTGAGTATTGTTTCGCAAGCCGGGCCGGCGTGGAGGGCTCTTTCATGTAGACCTGGTCAAGACGGTAATTCTGCTTCAGCATGTCCAGCAGCACGCGGTTGGCGAACTGGTTGGTCACTTCCCGCAGCATCCGCCCTGAGCCCACCCGTCCCACAAACACCGGTATAACACCCATGCGGCGGTAGTGGAACTCCATGTCCTCGTCCACGGCGCGTACTACCCTGATCAGATCATAATCCATGAAATCGAGTCCGATCGTGAAATTCTTCTCGTCCACTGGAGTACATATCGAAACTCCGTCGAACTCATTCACATCGAACTCACCGCTCAGGGCATCTCCCTCCAGGTACTCTATCCGTTTACTTCCAAAGCGCTTACGCAATTTATCCAACTTCTCTTTACTCGGCTCAATTACCACCGTGTGACGTAAAGTAGCCTCCAGTTCCGCTACCACCGTAGCACCGATCATCCCGCCCCCAAGCACCAGGAACCTGTCGTTATCCAGCGGCATTTCCGGACTCTCCAGGCGGCCGAGCATCGTACTGGCGCTTGAGGGGTCTCTGAAAGCGATAACCACCTGTTCATCTCCCGGCCCACATTTGCCGCCAAACACCATCTTCCCATCCGCCATCGCCGCCAGCGGGGCAAACGGCCCGCAAGTATCCAGGTCCTCGTACGGGATACTCCTGAAATCCAGCATGGCGGTATCCGGAAACAGGAACTTGTCCAGGAACTCGGTCACCTGGGGACGGATCATGCTGGAAACCATCTTCAGCCCGCCGCTGAAATGTGGGGAGATCGGCTCCACACCCAGCTTGCGAAACCGAGGAACAGAGGCGAAATTTCCGCTGAAACTGCTGATTATCTTCACCCTCTTTTCAAGCATCGCGGCCAGCAGAATATTTTTCTCGTCCTCGCGGTACAGAAGGTAAGCTCCCGAGGCTTCATCGGGTCGCAACTGGTCGACAGTCTCGGCCTTGGTGGGCTTGGCCATGATATAATTAAGCTCGGAGTAATCGCTCTTGAAGGCCTGAAGCATCTCCCGGTCCTCACTGACCAGAAACACCTGATTGCGCTTGATCAGTCCCTCGATAATCTTGTTTATCAACTCCCTGTCATCGCCGAAAATAAGAAAATGCCCCCGGGCCCGTTCCAGAACTTTCTCCATCTGGCGGACGATTTTCAGGTTATAGACCTCTTCCACCACTACCCGCGCATAGACATGGGCGCTCAGCACGATAAAGCGGGTGATCAGGAAAGAGCCGATCAGGATAATCACCAACCGGATCAGCGTACCTGTGGCGAACCCATCGTCCGTGTAGCCGATTGTCGAGAACGTGATCCAGATAAAGTAAAAACACTGCACCATCGTACGGTCGTTGCCCTGCATGTACTCGATAGCATAAAGCACAGCTCCGAAAAAAACGATCATGATCCCAATCGAGACCAGGAACACAATAAAAACGCGGGCGCTTTCGATGATCTGGGCGCGCTCATGCCAGAACAGGTCGTGTACGTAGTGCCTGATCCGGCCCCTAAAGGATTCGTCACTCGACTTATTTTCTTTTATTTTCATGCGTTGACCACCCGGAAACTTATGTTTTTATACTGGCGAAAAAGGCCGACAAATCCACATTGCCGCCGCTGATTATCACACCCACTTTAAAAGGACCGCCCGCGTGCTCCGGCAACCGTCCGGTAAGAAGCGGAACGAGCGGCACTGCTCCGCTGGGTTCCACCACTGTTTTCATCCTCTCCCATAAAAAGCGCATCGCGCTCACTATCTCCGCTTCGGCCACCAACACAATATCGTCCACCCTGCTACGGATTACCGTAAACGTTTTCTCTCCCAGCGAGGTCCTCAGTCCGTCGGCAATCGTTCGCGGATCAGTCTGGGGTATCAGCTTTCCCGCCCTGAACGAACGCCAGGCATCGTCAGCACCCGCCGGCTCCACTCCCCAGACAACAGCATCCGGGCAGAGGTGCTTGACACTGACAACGGTGCCTGATAACAAGCCGCCCCCACCCACCGGAGCAAGCACCATGTCCAGTTCTCCCACTTCCTCGATTAACTCCTTTGCCGCGGTCCCCGCCCCGGCCATCACCCGCTCGTCATTGTACGGGTGCACCAGGCTCAGGCCCTCGCTTTTGATCAATTGCTCCGCTGTACTCTCTCGTGATTCCAATGTGTTGCGGCAGAGCACCACTTTTGCCCCATAACCACGCACCGCTTCCACCTTAACCGGGTTACTGCCTTCGGGCATCACGATTACCGCGCGCACTCCCGCCTGGCGGGCGGCCAGCGCCAGAGCCTGGGCGTGGTTTCCGCTGCTGTGAGTCACTACTCCCGCCCGCCGTTCCTGATCGGAGAGCATGCACAGCGCATTGAACGCACCGCGGAACTTGAACGCTCCGGCACGCTGGTAGTTTTCGCACTTGAGAAAGACTTCGGCGCCACAGATATTGTTCAGGGTGCGGGAGGTAAGTACCGCAGTTCGGTTGGCGGCGTCTTTTATCCGTCCCGCCGCGTCACTTATTTCTTCAAAGCGGATCAAGCTGGCGACACTCCTGTTGGGCTGGTTACTCTGCCCCTGCAATGGCATATTACAAGGGGCGGGATTGTACAAACTGCTAAATTTTACACCAAGAGCAGCGGAATGTAAATATACTTTGGGACGGACAGCTAGCTTTTAACTTGCCTACTCAAGCGGTGCGGGTTAATATTTTGCCGTTCCGGAATCTTCAGCGGTAACACAAAGTCCAGTTCCAGGAGGCGGCATTGACAGAAAACACCACAGCACAACCGCAGGATGACTCTCTCAGTTCGTACGGTTACAAGCAGGAATTCAAGCGCGTGCTGAAACTCAGGCACCTGGTGACCTACGGTCTGGCCTATGTTACGCCCACCGCGCCGTTCCCGATGCTGGGTATCGTGGCGATTGTAACAGCCGGGCATCTGGCTGCCACCTACGTGGTGGCGTTTATCGCCCTGTATTTCACCGCCACCAGCTACGCCAAGATGGCTTACCGCCATCCGCTTTCCGGCTCAGCCTACGCCTACAGTTACCGTGCGATTCATCCCCATATAGGGTTCATAGTCGGCTGGGCGCTGTTTATGACCTACATGCTGGTACCGCTGCTGAGCGTTATCGCCGCACGTGATCTGTGCGTACAGATCACCGAGTCGGTGTCCTGGCTGCCGGCAATACCGTCCTGGTTCTGGATTGTCAGTTTTGTGGTGTTCATGACCGGCATCAACTTTTTCGGTATCAAGGTTACGGCCAGCGCCAACACAATTATGACAGCCGCGATGATTCTGGCGGCGATTCTGTTTGTCATTCTTGCTATTGTAGCACTGCTCAACGGCGAGGGCGAGGCCACACTGCTCTCCACCAAGCCGTTCTTTAACCCGGACACGTTCAGCTTCACCCTGATAATGTCCGGGGCGTCGATAGCGGTATTCAGCTTCGTGGGTTTCGACGGGGTCTCGACCCTGGCCGAGGAAGTGGAAAACCCGCGGATCAATATCGGCCGGGCAACCGTGATAGTGGCGGTCCTCTGCGCGTTTATTTTCGTGATAGTGGCCTACCTGTCACAACTGGTGTGGCCCAATTTCAGTGAGCTTCCGCGTGATGTGAGCGCGGTGCTGCTGATCAGCCAGCGGATCGGTGGAACGTACTTCTACTACTTCATTTTTGTAATCCTGATTGTGGCGGGCTTAAGCTGCGCCCTGGCCAGCCAGACCGCAGCCGCAAGGCTGATGTACGGCATGGGCCGCGATGGTGTGCTGCCACGCAAGTTCTTCAGCTACTTGAGCCCCAACAAAAAGATTCCAGCCTACAACCTGATCCTGATCGGCCTGGTCAGCCTGGTGCTGGCGTTTTATCTCAATTTCGAGCGTGCGGCCGAGGTGCTCAATTACGGCGCGTTCCTGGGATTCTTTTCGGTTAACATGAGCGTACTGTTCGAATACCTGTACCGCAAACGCCCGGAGGTATTTGGGATCAGTGAAGTCTGGCGCTATGTGCTGATGCCCGCTCTTGGAATGCTGGTGATCGGCAAGATTTTCTTAAGTCTTAACCCCAATGTGCTCGAATATGTCTCGTATTGGATGCTGTTAGGGATAACCTATTACTTGATAATCACCAGGGGCTTAACCAAGGCTGTTAAGTTAGACTTGGATGAGTAACAAGCCTTAATTTTACAAAATGCCACCCGGGTTGACCTGCCCGGGTGGTTTTTTTATTTTTGCCGATTTATCGTGTTTCTCGAAAGTTTTGTCTTTTTTGCAAAGGAAAGAAAATCCTGAGAATGGTACGGAAATAAATCCGTTGTTCGTCAGAAATCGTAGGGGCTTTCCCTTGTGTTCGCCCGTTAGGCCGTGGGGCTGCTGTATACTTTGCGGGCGAGGCATGCCTCGCCCCTACGCAAAATGGAACGGCTCTTCGAAGGATAATCACGCGGACATTTCTTTTCAGAATCGCTTTAATCCAGCGATTGCCATCAAACAACATCGAAAGTGGAGATTTCCCGATTGAGCGCATCATCTATCATCCTGCTGGCGGTTGCCCTGGCCATGGACGCGCTGGCGGTGTCCGTGGGCCTGAGCCTGCGGTTCAAATGGAATTCTCTCCGGCAGTTCTTCCGCCTCTCGTTCCATTTCGGGCTGTTCCAGTTCTTTATGCCTATCCTGGGCTGGGCAGCCGGAAGGACCGTGGAAAGCTATATCCGGGACTATGACCACTGGGTGGCGTTTGTGCTGCTGGGAATTATCGGGCTGAGGATGCTGCGTGGCGCCGGCGATGGCGAGCAGCTTTTTGGTGGAGGCGACCCCACGCGGGGACGCTGGCTGGTGCTGCTCTCGGTGGCGACAAGTATCGACGCGCTGGCGGTTGGGCTGAGCATCTCGCTGCTGGACGTGCCGATCCTGCTGCCCAGCGTGGTGATCGGAATAGTGGCCGCCGTTTTTACACTGTTCGGGATGTATTTCGGCAACCGGCTGAAAACGACCAATTCGCGTTATCTGGAAATTACCGGCGGGCTGATCCTGATCGGGATAGGGCTGAAAATCCTGCTGGAACACACGCTGCTTGCCTAAAGACTATCCTGCTATTTCTTAAGTTCACCCAACTGCAAAAGCAGATCGAAAATATCCGTGCGACCATTGCCGTCCAGGTCAGAGCAGAATGTTTCCTCGCGCTGGCCGGAGATAACCTTCAACATTTCCAGCAGATCAAAAATATCAAGCTGCCCGTCGCCGTCCAGGTCCCCCGCCACCGGGCAGATTTCCTCCAGGCGCATACTCAACGGCCCGGCCTGCGACACGCCCAGTAGCTGCGTCAGGTCTTCCCCCCCAAGATCACCGCTGAAAGCCAGAACCTCGTACTCGACAAGCACATTGTCGGCGTCAGCCAAACTGGCCGAACTGAAGTCAAGGCTGACAAGCTCATAAAGATCGGGGAGAAACCCAATGGCCGCGGCCTCGATGTTCAACACTCCTAAACCGGTTGAGTCAAGGTTTGCCGAGAGCCGAATCGCCCCCCCCGCCGCCAGAGTATCGGGCACACCGCGCAACTCCAGCCTATCCGGTGGCCAGCTTATCCTGAAACCGCTGTTTGCCAGTGCCTGAATCGATCCGCCAAAATCCGCTGTTACCGTAAAGCGCAGCGAATCGGTTTTAAGCGTATCCGAGGGATCGAGCGCCGCGCTCAGCAGCACCGCGCCACTCTGAAAGCCCTGGGCTTTGGCCACGGCCCCGGCGGCATTTACCCGGCCGTAACCCCAGAAATTATCCGGCACACCCACTGTCTGGCTGTCCACGGCGGCGGTGGACGTGATCAGGGCCTTGATCTCATCGCTGGTCAGGGTGGAGTCCACCTCCAGCAACATCGCCACAACTCCGGCCACGTGGGGCGCGGAGAAACTGGTGCCCCGGCTTGCCCCATGAATGCTGTCACTGGCCACGAACAGCAACGAGGGAAAGATAGACAAAGGCTCTGTCAGCGGCCAGGCATCGTGGCTCAGCGAACTCATCACCCACTGCCCAGGCGCTGTAATCTCAGGTTTCATTCGTCCATCGCGAGTGGGACCCAGACTGCTGAAATAAGTCAACTCGCCCGGCGTGGTTCCGCCCGGAACCGCGCTCCCAGCCAACGACCACCAGCCGGTGCGCGCGCTGTACGCCCCGACAGTAATCACGCTCTCGGCCGTACCTGGTTCGTTGACCGTACCGGTCTCATCCACATGGCTGCCAAATTTCGCCCTCAACCCGCTATTAGAGGCCAGATAAGCATCCCACGTTCCCTCGTTCGAGTGCATTACAAAACGCCAGGTGCCAGTGGCAAGCTGCGAACCGCCACCTTCGGTCATATATATATAGATCAGCTTATCACCGGACGGTGGATGTATACCACCCTTGGCATTCTCGCCAGATATCAAACCTGCATCCGTCACCACATCCAGTGATTCGCCATCTTCAATCGAAGCCCTCATGATACCATCCGGAGAATAAATTTCGATCTCCCGCACCCGGTGGTTAAAGAACGGGGAATGCCAGATTTGCATCCTGACTTCGTCGTCGCCACTCCCACCGCCGGTGATGCTAAGCTCCAGTACGGTGCTGTCCCCGCCATCAGCGGCAAAATCTCCGGAAGCGTGCCTGCTGGAGCCGCGTGAGTTACCGGAACTGACAACCATCGCTCTGCCATGGCGGGAACTGCCGTAGCGATCATTGACGAAGTATTGCATATCCCGCTCAAACAGGCTCGTGCCATCATGGGACCCCAGCGAGCCGCCAAAACTCAGATTGGCCACAGCGGGCATGCCGCTAAACCATGCCAGGGAATCCAGGAATGCTACACCCAGGAATGCGTTGTAATCGCTGAGAGATGAGTCACGGGGTGTGCGCGATATCTTTATCGCCACTATCGACACGCCGGGAGCCACTCCTCCCAGGCTGTTGAGCGTATCACCGGAGGGACTGGCGGCGGCTGTGCCGGCCACGTGGGTGCCATGGCCCACATAGTCTTTCTGACGGATATTACCCTGGCCTTTGAGCGCAGCGTTGATATCCTCCCGGTAGACAGCGATCCCGCCATAGGGCCCGGCTCTGCCCAAATCGCCCGGCCCCAGGCTGCCGGACGGTTCACTCATGTCGAGAATTGCTGCGATTCTGGTATTGCCCTCGCTATCAAGGAAATCCGTGTGAGTCCAGTCGATACCGGTATCAAAAATCCCGAGCAGGACACCCTTGCCCGTTACTCCCAGCCGTGTGCGGGTACGGGGAGCGCGGACCGACACCACCCCTGGATCATCGGTGGGATAGACTACCTGATCGGGGCTTATATAGCGCACATTTGATGATGAGGCCAGCACCGGCAGGGCCTCCAGGTCTAGAACTCCGGTGGCGATATTGCCGATGCTGGTTATCATCCTGAATCCCGGTACGGCTGTGGGTTCGCCGTCGAATAAAACAAAAACTTTGACCTTGCCGGCTTCGGCTTTCACTGAACTCAGCATTGTTTTGGTACCCGGATGCAGAAACCCCTTCCAGGCCATCCTGAGGCCCATGTCCACCCGTGCCCCCCAATCTCCAGCCGTCGACTGAGCTCCGGCAATGCCCGCCAAAAACAAAACGGCCGCCGTGATAGTTACGGCAGCCGTAATTACTCTTGAATTTCTCATAGTATCCCGCTCTTTTATCCGGAAATGCCCGGAATAGTTTCCGCCGGGCCTCAAGTAAGAAGTCAGCTAGATGAGAATATACCTCAGTAAAAGAATTGTTCCAAGATAATACATGATCAAACTGACCTCCCGCCCCCTGCCGAAATCAGGATGCGGCAGTTGATAAGCGCTTTAGACAGGCGGTCAGCGAGTTGTACGGCAAGCCGCTTAACGTTGTCAATACCTGAATGGGTTCCGGCAAATTGTTTCCATGGGTTCAGCGCTGCCTGCTATTGAACAGGCGTTCCAGCCGCCGGGGGTCGATACGGACGCGGATGGTTTTGCGGTTGGCCATTGTAACCAGACCGGCTGCTGAATTGGGCGGACGGCTGATATACTTGCGCCGGGTGTAATCGACATCGGCCTGAAGTTCACTCTTGAGCGAACTGTATTTTACAGCCAGGTGGGCCGCATCCAGCAGGGCCTCCTGGTTGATATCGTCCTGGCCCGAGCAACTCAACACCACATGGGAACCGGCGGAACCGGACACATGCAGCCAGAGGTCTTTGCCGCGGGCTATTTTAAACGTCAACTCATCGTTATCCCTGCCGCCCTTGCCAACCATGATCACGCTGCCATCGCCCGCCTCAAATTTCCGGTAGGGTAAACGCTTCTGCTGCACGTGTTTGCCCTTCTTGCCTGCCCTTCGTTCCCGGCTGTCAAACCCCGCCTCCAGCGCTATCTTATCCAACGTGTCAAGCTCGGTGGCGGACTCAATCTCTAACAAATGATCTTCAATTTGTTCAAGTCTTTTCTCGACATCATCCAGATGGGCGGTGGCGAATTCCGCTCCATTTTTCAGTTTTTTATGCTTCTTGAAGTAGCGCTCCATGTTCTTCTGCGGCGAGAGTTTCTCATCTAACGGGATCATGCGCAACTGGTTGTGTTTCAAGGCATAGTAATCCGGCAGCCGAACCTGGGAGAGTCCCCTGGGGATGTTCCTAAAATTGGCCGCCAGAATATCTCCGCACTCGCGGTGCCAGTCTGCGTTCTGGGCCGCATCGATAGTTTTGTGGTAGTCCGAGGACAGGCGCTCAAGCCGCTTACGCTCACGGTTCAAATCTCGGCGTAAATCCGCCCTGCACCTGTCGAATTCGCCCTGGCTATCGAGACGGGTATAGTAGCTTTCGGCAGCCTCGCTGTAGGATGAAAGCCCCTCGGCTTCCATCAGTTGCGCCAGCGGATCAGGCTTTTCATCAGCAGCGCCCGCCGCCTTTCCAGGCGATTTGGGAAGCGAGTATTCCTCTCCGGGAGGCAGGCCTCTGGAGGAGGCTGCCCTGTGATTCATCACAGCAATCACACGTTCCCGCTCATCGAGCAGGAAGATATTTCCGCCAACTCCGAACAATTCGATTACAAGTGCGCATTTACCGGCACTCGAAGTGAACTCAAGCCTCAGCACCCTGTCTCCGGGAGCCTGTACCGCCCCGGCACACGACGTGCCTTCCAGGCGCGAACGGAGTTTCATCGCCAGACCGCTTGCCGCCTCCCCCTTAGCACCTCTCCGGCCCGTGGCCAGATAAAGCGCCACCTGCCCCGGCCTGGTGCAAATTGTCAGGTAGCGGGTCTGTCCGCCGGTGTATAACTCAACCTGGAGCGAGAAATCATCGGGCTGGAAAACTTTCTGGGTCCGCGCACCTTTAAGTTGCGGAATAATCTCGTCCATCATTTTTTTAAACTGGTAGTATTTCACTTTTTCCTGTCCATATCTGTTGATATGATTTTTTAGCTCCTGGAGCCGCACGGATAGTTTTATCGCAACGCTGCAACCAACACGTGGCCACGGAATAAAAGAGGCGGATAATCCAGGTCCGCCCAAATAACAGCCAAGCCATTCACCTCGGCAATTACTTGATCTATCATCTGTAAATGAACTACCCCACGGCAAGCCGCGAGGTATCTGAAAAATCCCCCAGTCTCTTTTTCAAAAGGGGAGGTAACATCCCCCGTCCCGATTTCATCGTGGACACCACCTTTTCAAAAGGGGGAGGCCGCTTCCCCCCTTTAACAAAGGGGGGCCAGGGGGGATTTAAGCTGCTCGTCCTGCAAATGCAACAGCTTACCCCGGAGCAAGCTCCGAGGAATTCTTTTGATTAATGTATAAAATAGTGGTTAAAGCGTTTCGTAAATCTGCTCAAACTCCTCCACCTGCAGCAGGATCAACTGGGCGCGGGATATCTCCTGGGCGCGGAAAACCACGGCCTTGTTCTGGACTTCCTCGCTGAACTTCTCCAGGCTCACATGCCCGGCTCCAGCCAGGTTCTGCAGGGTGATTATTACGTCTTTTACGCCCATGCTCAACGTGCTGGTGGCCTGTTTGACATAGTTGTCGAAATCGTAGTGGCAACAGCCCTTTTTGTCCACGGGAAGCTGGGCGGCCACATTACGAAGGTGAAACAGCACCTGCTGGGCTTTTGGTGAAAGGGAGGAGAATTTTTTCGATGGCGGCGGGAAACCGGGAATATAGCTCATCTTCTCAGCCAGGAAATCGACAAACGCCTCCAGCATGTCCGGGGCTCCCACTATCAGGCGGTCGATTCCGTTGGTGTTGTCTAGATTCACCAGTGAAGTCCTGCTCAGCGCCTGGTAGACCTCCACCAGACGGTCCTTATCCACAGCCAGCATCCGGCAGCCCTCGTAAACGGCATCTTCCAGCTTGATCGAGACGACATTCCCATTCTTCTCCCCCACCCTGTCCAGCATCAAACTGAGCAACAAGCAGGCGCTGTAGATCAGCCGGCTGCGCTGGTTGAGCACACTGACCAGTTTGTTGGTGTTGCGCAGACGCTCGCTGAGCGAGGCGAACAGCGGCCGCACCTCGCGGGGGATAGCGTCCAGGATAAGCTGAAACCGCTTGCTGTCCACAACACTTAGGGTGGTAGGTTCAACAGCGGACACCGTGGCAGAGCGCGGCCGCCCGTCGATCAGCGACATTTCCCCGAATATGCTGCCGGGCCCCAGGGTATCCAGCACCACCCGCTGGCCGTCGATAACCTTGCTTACCTCTACTTTTCCCTTGATGATGATGTAGGCGCTGTCGCCGGGAGTGTTCTCCCGGATAATCAGGTCTCCGGCTACGTGTGTCCTGTTCATGCCGCCCGCCATCCATCCGTATGTTTTCAGTTCAGCTTACGATTTCACCGATACCGCATTATCACGGGCATCAGTACGTTTGCTCTCTGGTTTGTCAACGACACTGTCCGGTTGCTGAAATCTATATAATTTGACTGTTTATGTCCACACCCGCGCGTTTATCGAGTTTAAGCAGCAAACGCCAGCGCGCCGGAAACAAAGAGGCGGCCCAGCCAGATATCACATGGCCGGGCCGCCTGCTGATCTTGTGAGGGGGAGCGGGAAACAAAGCCGCCGGGGGCATAGCGCCAAAGTATTTCCAATGCATTAATCCAACTCCGCCCCTACTGTCCCGGCGCCTTTTTCTCGAAAATGGAATAGACCACGGGTACCAGCACCAGCGTGATCAGTGTGGAACTGAGCAACCCGCCGATAACCGCTCTGGCCAGGGGCACCTGGGTCTCAGCGCCCTCACCGATCCCGAACGCCAGTGGAGCAAGGCCCAGGATCGTGGTGGCGGCGGTCATCAGGATAGGGCGCAGGCGACGGCGGCCGGCTTCCTCGATAGCCTCCTTGAGCCCCAATCCATCGCGACGGCGCAGCAGGTTGGTGTGGTCCACCAGCAGGATCGCATTGTTGACCACAATTCCTCCGAGCATGATACAGCCGATAAACGACTGCACATTGAACGTGGTCCCTGTCAGGAACAGCATCAGGATTACACCCACCGCGGCCATCGGCACGGAGAACATAACCACGAACGGGTCACGCAGCGACTCGTACTGGCAGGCCATCACCATGTAAACCAGGATCAGGGCCAGGATAAAACTCAATATCAGCTCGTTGAACGCCTTCTGCTGCTCCTCGTAGTCACCGGCGAACACGATACTGAAATCACGGGGTAACGGCACGTTTTCCAGCCGCTCCCGCACATCGTCGATAATCGAGCCAAGGTCGCGACCGCTGATATTGGCGCTGATCAGGGCAATCCGCTCCTGGTCCTTGCGCTCTATCAGCACCGGTCCGATACGCGGCTGCACCGAGACCACGTTGCGCAGCACCACCGGGTGGCCCTGGTTGTTGTTCAGGGTCAGGTCCAGCACCTCGCTCAGTTCCATCGCCTCGGCATCCTGGAACTGGACCAGGATTCTGAACTCATCGCCACTCTCGTGGAAATAGCCCGCCGGTGAGCCGGAGAGCACGGTTTGAAGCGTGTTGGCTATCTGCGATACCGAGAGCCCCATGTCGGACGCTTTCAGACGGTCCACTATCACCAGTTCCTCTGGTACTCCCAGCTCACGGCTGATCCGTGCATCGGTTATCCCCGGCACACCCTCGATAATCTTTTTGACCCTCAGGGTCAGATCGTTGGAGATTTCCAGGTCGTGGCCGCGGATTTCCACCTGAAGGCGCTCCGTGCCGCCGCTGACAATCCTGAACAGAAACAGTCCCTGGCCCTCGCGGGTGCGGATAGTCACGCCCGGGATACCCGCCAGTTTTGCTCTTAGATCCGCGGCTATTTCCTCGCCGGAGCGAGTGCGCTCGTACTGGGAGACAAGCGCCACTCTAAGCCGGCCCGTGTGAGCGCCCTCTACCCGATAGCCGCTGCCGCCGATACTGGCGACCACGTTTTTGAGTTCCGGAACATTGGCCCTTACAATCTGTTCGATTTCAGCGAACTTCTCGTTCATCACCTCAACCCTGGTGCCCACGTCCATCTCCGCGTCCACCCGCACCTCGCCCTCATCGGCCTTGGGCATGAACTCCACACCGATCAGCGGTATCAGCGATAAACTGACCGCCAGGGCGCCCGCCGTGATCAGCACCACCATCAGGCGATGGTCCAGCGCAAGATGCAGCAGGTCCTTGTATCTGTTTTCGAGATTGGTAAGCACATCTGAACTGAACTTGGTGAAGCTGGCAAACCAGCCGGATTGTTTGTGTTCATCAGGGCGGTAGCTCCCCAGGATTTTAGCGGACAACATCGGCACCAGGGTCACCGCCACGACCAGCGAGCAGAGCAGCGAAAAACTGACCACCAGCGACAACTGCTTGAACATCACCCCACTCATCCCGCGCACGAACACCAGCGGCAGGAACACGGCCAGGGTGGTCAGGGTGGAAGCGATAATCGCCGCGGTCACCTCGGAGCTGCCCTCCACCGCCGCCTGGTCGCGGCTCATCCCGGATTCCCGCAGGCGGAAAATATTCTCCAGCACTACAATCGAGTTGTCGACCAGCATCCCGATTCCCAGCGCCAGCCCGCCGATAGTCATGATATTCAGCGTAAATCCACCGAAATATATCAGCGCGAACGTGGCGATAATCGAGACCGGGATAGCCGTTGCTATCACCACCGTGCTGCGGAAATTACGCAGGAAAAACAGCAGGACCACAATCGCCAGGATACCGCCGTACAGCGCCATCGAACCCACATTCGAGATTGACTTGGTGATATACTCACTGGTGTCGATAATGGAGGTGATTTTGATCTGCGGGATGTCCGTGTTGATCCTTTTTATCTCCGCCAGCACACCGCGCGCCACCTCCACCGTGTTGGTCCCGGATTGCTTGCGCACACCCAACCTGACACCGGCCTTGCCGTTGACCCGCACGATCCGGGAAACCCGCTCCCATGAGTCCTCCACGCTGGCAATCTCGAACAAGCGCACCGGAGCGCCATCACGGACAGTTATAACCGTGTTGCGGATCTGGCTCAACTCGGTAAAATGCCCCGGGGTACGGATTGTCACCTCGTACTGGCCCCGGTCGATAGTGCCCGAGGGCAGGTTGATATTCTCCGCCCGCAGCCTTCGCAGCACCAGGTCAAGCGGAATCCCCAGCGCTTTTACTTTATCCGCGTAGAGGTTGACATGGATCTCGCGGTTCAGCCCACCCCAGATATCCAGCGACGCCACTCCGGGAACCCGCTCTATCCTGTACTTGATCTGGTCTTCGATTATCTGGCGCATCTGCACCGGGTCCAGGTTACTCGATGCTCCCAGGATCAACACCGGGAAACTCGCCAGGTCGAACTTGCGCAGTGTGGGGCGGTCGGCGTCATCGGGCAGACGGTCGACAATCCGGTCCAGGCGGTCGCGGATATCGTTGGCCCCGGCGTCTATATCCGTGCCCCAGGTAAATGTGACCCTCACCCTGGCGCGGCCCTCCGAGGAGATCGAAGTCACTTCCTCCACTCCCGGCACGGCGCTCACGGCCTCCTCGATAGGCCGGGTGATAAGCTCTTCGATTTCCTCGGCGCTGGCGTTTTCGTATTCGCTGAATACTGTCAGGGTGGGATATGTGATCTCTGGCATCAGGTCGATAGGCAGGCGGAAAAACGCCACCCCGCCGATCAGGAGCACGATCAGGGTGACCATCGTGGTGAATATGGGGCGCTGGACCGCATGACGGGACAGATTCACTTATCCTCCTCCGCCAGTTTTATCGGCGCACCGTCCTCCAGCAGGTGCTGTCCCAGGCGCACCACCTGGCCGGAGATTTCAGGCTCCAGGATTTCGGTCATTCCGCCTTCGCTGATCCCCACTTTGACGGGGACAAACTCCACGGTCATCCGCTGGGTGTCCGCCACGAACAGTCCCTGCCTGCTGTCACGGCGCGCCAGGGCTTCCGACGGTACCACTGCGGCGTTCTGGTGCACGCCATAGGTCATCTCCACCCGCACGAACATACCTGGCTTGAGCAGATGGTCCGTGTTGAGGATTTCGATCTCGGTGCGGGCCTGCCGCGAGGTCTCCTCCAGACGCGGGGCGATCCTGGCGACTTCACCGCTGAACACCCTGTCCGGAAATGCATCGGTGGTGATAGTGGCCTGCATACCGGGCCGTACCTTTGAGTAATCCCGCTCGATAACGTGGACCACCGCCAGCAGCGAGCTGATATCCAGAATAGAAACGATAGGCGTGTTCGGGGTCAACATCGAACCCTCGTAGCGAAAACGCTGGCCCACCACCCGTTTGCCCCCTTCCCGCTCTGATGCCCGCCAGGTGGCCCTGATCTGAGTGTACGACAAGCGCACCCGGGCTTCCTGCCAGGCGGCCTGCTCCTGGTCCACATGCGCCAGAGCCACCTGATAGCGAGCTGTCTGGGCCACAAACCTGTCGCGGGCCATGTCGTGGTCCGCCTCGGAGGCTATATCCTTGCCGAATAGAGTTTTCACCCGCTCCAGTTCCCGGCGAGAGACCTCCATCGAGCTGCGGGCCTGCTCCAGCGACGCCCTGCTTACTTCCAACTCCGCCCTGGCGCGGTCCACCTGCAGAGCATACTCGCCGTCATCCAGCACGGCGATCAACTGGTTGTACTCCACCTCATCGCCGATATCCACCAGCACTTGCTCCAGCCGCCCGCCTACCTTGGAGGCGGCGATAAACTGGGAGCGCGGCAACAGGGAACCGCTGAAATCGCCAATATCCTCGATTGAACTCCGTTCCACTTCCGCCAGGGCCACAGTTACCGCCGGACGGCTGTCTGCCGCTCCCGCTCCTGAGTTAAAAACAGCGTCATACAGTCTCCACGCCCCTAAAGCGAGTATAAGCGCTACGATAATGATCACTGTCTTTTTCATCGGCTGTTTCCCTTAAATTTGTCCATAACCCGTAAATGACCGGAACAGAAAGTACTTTCCGCAGCAACTGCCGGAAATCGTTTTGATGCAATTGGACTCTCCTCGCGGCAAACCGCGAGGTAGCTGAAAAATCCCCCTCAATCCCCCTTTTCAAAATGGGGAAGCCACTTCCCCCCCCTCTTCGCCAAAGGTTAGCCGGGGGGCTTAAACTACTCGTCATGCAATTGCAACTACTTACCTCGGAGCAAGCTCCGACGAATTCTTTGCGCTTAACCTGCCGCCCGGCGTCTAAAAGATAATAAACTTTTCGCACTCCGCCGTCCAGTTGCGCCTCCCCACTGTTACTCGCGGAACCGGTTATTTCCAGCGCGGACAGCGTCCTCGAGAGTGGTCCCCAGATTGCGCAGGCGGTTATCCCTCCGGGTCAGATGGGGCTTTTTCAACAGGGTGAACTCGTTGTCCTCGATCCTCACCGCCATATCAACATTGGTGTAGGAATTGATGAACAGGTCGTTGCTGTAAAATTGATTGTCGTGCACGTACACTGAGTACTTGCCCGGCTCGGCAGGCCCCCGGTTCATCCCCACCATCTGGATCGACGAGGCCCACTCGCCGGAGTCCCCGTAGCTGCCGTGACGGGTCTTGCTGTAATGGGTGATCGCCTCAAAGCGGTTGCCGTAGACCTCGTTCATCGCATTCGGATCGTAGCAGGCAATGTTCAGCGGTGAGGGCGGAACGTGGGACCAGGGCATGTAAATAGAGTATTCTCCGGGTTCGGCACTGCTAAAATTCCCGAACAAAGTGGCTGCATCGTTACTGTCTATCCGGGCCGGAGGAAGATTTGCTGAGTATTTTACAAAATAGCCTCTCCAGCGGCTGGTTTCCCAGTCCCGGCTCACATCCACAAGCCTGCTCCCGCTCAACGCGGTTGCCACCGAGCGCACATAAACGCCGTTATTGATCTTATCCGCGGTGCTTCCCTGCCCAGCGGAATCAACAGGAGGGTACTGCTCGATATGGACAAAATTATTGTAGACCTTGCAGTTTTTCACCCTTCTGCCCTCTAGCTTAATGCCGTGCAACTCGATCTTCCGATGCCAATACGGGCGGAACCTTGCCGGCATGTCAGAAAGGTGCATGTGGCCCCGGGTGTTGATATAGTTGTCGTGAACCCGGATACCGCTCTCGTTCAGATGAATCGCCCGCCCGGTGGAGGTGATCCTGTTATGGTGCACATCCGCCCCGGCACTGGGGATTATGGCGTAGCCGTTAACGTACTGCTGATGGTGGCGGATGTCGTTATGGTCCACTTCCACTTTGGGGTCGGAACCTACAGTGGGGACCACCTCGCGAAGGTGGATACCCCGGTGGCAGCCCTCGGTGAGCAGGTTGTCGTGGATGTGTACATTGCTGATCCTGAGGTAAATCGGGTCGCCACCCACCAGCAGCAGGGTGTTGCCGGGCTGGTGACGGCTCTCCAGTTCGGTGACCCTGCTGTAAATATGATTGTGGTGGATTTTAGCCGGAGGCCCCGAGGACAAGTCTATCGGGAGGGCGCATTTAAGGTGCACATCGGTGCTGATACCGTAAATTTCTATCGGCTGGGGTATCTTGAGGCTGGCAATTGCCGCGCTGGACTCTCCGGACTTGCGGCCCTGCACGATATGCCCGTTTGCGACTACTGTCCTCCCGGTGCGCTGAGAGACCAGTACACCGTAGGCCACTTCATTCGTATTATCGCCGAAAAGCACCGTATGGCCGTCCAGGTCCAGGCTGACATTTTCCGCCGTTATCTCGATAGCCGTAGCATCACAGCGAATATCCCGGCCCAGCACGTAGCGGGTGTTCGGGCTGTTCAGAACGTAGGGCGGCCTGTCGGTGAGGCCGGAGGGGAACCGGACAACATCCTGGTAATCGGTGGTGGTAAACTGGCGCTGCCCGCTGGTTTCCTCTTGCCCGCTTTTGGAATCCAGCACCACCATCCGGTAATAATAAACAGTTGCGGGGGCGAGGCCGGTCAGCCGATGAAGCTGTGCCTGACGGGGCTCGTGGGTGCGCTCCACTGATTTGCCGAGCTTTTCGGTTGTCCCGAATTCAACGTAACTGTTTGCCGAGGAACTAATCTCACCCAACTGCCAGTAAATGACGGCTGAGGTAACAGAGGCGTGGACCCATTCCCGCTCGAAATTACCGGCCCGCGCCGAAGAGTTGGCGCACAGCAGCATTATGACAAGGCAGACAACGACACCCGTGTGATAAGCCCGCACTATTAACCTCCGGCCTTTGGTGTGGTGAAACTGAAAGTTTTGCTCCAGCCACTCAGATTCCCGTGCTCGTCCTCGGCCCTTACCCTCCAGTAGTAAGTGGTCGATGAGTTAAGCCAGCCACTGGGCACGCTGAATTTGCACCCGTCACGGATATCGCGGTCGAAATTGGTGGCCAGCGGCCAGGCGCAGTCCGGGCGGAAGCTGAGTTGAAACCTGTAATTCACTATCCTGTCACCGTCGGCGTCTTCGGATGCCGACCACTGGATCAGCGGGGCAAGCTCCCCCGTAACCGTTCCGCTTGGAGGACTTACCGCTGCTGACGGGGGCTGCGGGTAGTGCTGCCCATCTATTTGGCGCCAGCGGTAGGTTAGCCTGGTTTCGTGTTCCCCATTGGTCTGGTCTCTGTAGGAGATTACGTTCCTTCCCACTGAGAGTGCGGGCAGGCTCAGCGGGTTAAGCTGAAGGTCGGCGGTAATGGTTATGGAGCCGATACCGCTTTGCCCCCCGTGGATCAACGGATACCCAGGCTCCATGTTCCGGTTGGCCATGTCGGCTGAGAACTGGTAAATAAGGTCGAAATCATATGTCGCCACGCGGCCATCCCGGACCAGCTTCTCGTCCAGCACCTGCCGCACCCTGCCCTCTCCCGTGGCCCATGGATAATAACTCCAGAGGCGTGTCACCGTATCGCCGTCCGGGTCCAGGCGGGCGGCAAGGGCCATGCTGTACAGCTCCGACGACCCTCCCTTGTAGAACGAGGTTTCCACGCTGCCACCCACAATTACGTACGGGCTGGCCATCGGGATAACCAGTTCCGAGGGTTTTCCGTGGGCGGAGTCCTGGTATTGGTCCACATGCACCAGAGGCATAACGCCGTCCTGGCTGTACAGCGCGGCATTATTCAGTACCACTGATTCATCGTAGCTGTAGCGCCCAAAATCCGGCTCAAATATCAGGCGGCCGTTGGCGTAGCGCGGCGGCTCTATTTTCTCCCGCTGGTCAAAATACTTGCCCAGCACGGGCTGCCACCATCGTACCAGCCTCTCCCCCGGCCTCAGCGTGATATTCATGTCGTGATCCGTATAAACACGGTCATCGTAGCCGTATTCGAGGCGGCCTTTTTCCCCTGCGACTTTGTATAGATTTATCAGCCACTGATCCGGCGGCTCGGCATCCGAGCGATAGATTATTTTCCTGTTGTCCCCGTTCCTTCGGAACCAGCGGTAGGGTTTGTAGGTCCTGGCTATCCAGTCCGGGTTGTCGATCAGGTCCTGAATCGAGGCCACCGTGCGATTGTCGGGTTCCATGTACCAGATCCCGAAATCGCTGTCCATCAGGTGCCAGTCGCCATCCCACCAGGCCTCGGAGATAGTGTGCAGGCTTGTCTCGTACACGCGGGCCTCGATCCCCGCCGCCCTGCAGAGGGCAACGAACTGGGTGGCCGCCTGCGCGCAGATATGGTAACCGTAGACATTGAACCTTCGAACCGGGTTGTAGCTTGAGTTATCACGTGGATAACTCCACCAGTAATAGTTCCGGTCAACATGATGATAGATTGCCCACGCCTTTTCCTCGTCGGTTTTACAGCCCGCGGTAATTTCCGCAATCATCCCATCCAGGGTGAACCAGTTGTACCGCCCGTTGACTGTTACCCTGGGATTAACCACCGCTGTTTTTCCGCTGCTGCTGATAGTAATTTCAATATTTTCCGGATCGAGAGTACCGCCCACCACGAGCTCAAAGGTGTGATCGCTGGAGTTAATTACCTCGGTATGCTCCATAATTTTGCTGCACAGGCCGGCATTAGCGCTCACGCCACTAAACAGAAGGGACAGCAAACCCGCCTGGGCCAGCAAATGAACATATCGCATATTTTGCCTCTTTCGCCTGGAGCGTTAATTGTCTGCTCTGTCTGCTTCAGTCCGTAACCTTATACCGCACCATAATAACCGGCCCCGGCCAGAGCAACTCGGTTCCGTGGTGTTCCGTGGGGGAGCTGAAAGAAATTTTGGTTATTCCTTTTGTAAGGGACGCCGGAGGGATTGCCCTGATACTGTACTTGAAGAAATGATCGTTTCCCCCGATCTGTCCGGAGAAGCTATCGTTGATAACAAAATTGTCATCGATACCGTTCCAGGTTCTCAAGTGCATCGCGGCTTCCGTGGCCTGCTCCAGAGGCTCACTTTCAGGGATGCCCACCTCACAGGACATTTCCCGGTTATCGCGCACCCAGAACTTCCGGGGAACCGAAAGAGGCCGATACATTCTGACCGATAGCGTGTCGCGCAGCAGGGTTAAGCCTTCCAACGCTTCAGTGACAAACCAGATTCCGTTGTTGTCCCTGATTCTGGCAATCAGCTTGATTGCGCCCTGCTGCTGGTCAGGAACCCAGCGGGTGTTCCAGGTAACCTCCCAGGGTTCAGCCAGGGCGCTTCCCAGATGATTAGTCAGGCTCGTTCCCCGGTAGTATCGCTGCCATTGAGTAAAGACACCGTCCCCGTCCACATCGAAACCGTTGTAATAGCCGATAAAATCAACCCTCGATATTCCGACTCGCGAGGAGGCCTCCAGCTTGACCGTGGGAAAATCCCTCAGTATTCCAGCTTCCTCCGGTGGTGCTATCCTGCCGCCGGGATGACGTTTATCCTGATGGTAATAAACCCGGAGTACTATTCCGTACCAGCCCCATTGGCCCCAATTAAAAGAAAAGCAAACCTGATCGCCGCAAGTACCCTCGAAAGTGTTGGCGCCCTCCCGCAAGTGCTCCAGAGGAACTTCGATAACAGGATTGTCCTGAGACATATAGCAATCCGGCTCCTCGCCTTCGGGGGTAGTGGTTAGCTTGGGAAGGGAGAGCCACTGCCGGCCGTTGAAACGGACCATTTTCCCCGAGGTGCCGGGGTGCCCGCCCCAGCGGTCGATAAGAACCTCGGCCCTGGCAGCGCCATCGAGGTCGCTGATATTCACCATCAGGACCGGGTTCGGCAGAAATTCTCCCGCACCCTGCTGGCCGGAGTTCGGATCGGTAACTCGCCAATTGTTTTTGATTTTCAAGTCAACACTGTATTCGCGGTAAATATCTCCCGGCTGGGGTCCGAGCGCCTGCAGCGGGTGCAGGAAAAGAGACAACCCGCATATCAGGATAGAAGCTGTGCTTATCCACATTCGCGGCAAATGGAGCCTCCCATGGTTATAAATCCGAGAATATTTTGTATGCCTATCACTGCTTACGGTGACTTCAAGAACCTGCGGCCAGTGCGGCCAGGATCTAGCCTGAACCAGCCCGTGATAGTCAGCGCTCGCTAAACGCCAATCGCAACGGTACAATCAAATGAATGCTAGTGCCTCCGTTCGGGACTGCTGACGGTGACATTTACCCGCTGGTGGGCATTGCCAATCACCGGGCCCACCTTTGCATAAGCCGAGTCCTCGGCAAAACCGACCGTAAAAGTGGCCGGCACCCTGTCCATATAGGTGCCGCAGCAACGGTACTCGCGGCCGAAACCGAACACGACCATCTCCTCGCGCATCGGCCAGAACTGGTCCGTGCGGTCATCGTCATCGTGGGCCAGATAGATTGTGCGCTTCGTACTGTCATCACCGAAATAGATCCACTCCGGGCCGGGAAGGTCACCGTCCCAGTGCTCGGCAATCGAGCGGCGCAGGCCATTGGAGATTACGTTGTAGTCGCGTTCCACCTCCAGAGAGCCGCCGGGGATACCCTCGTAAAGGAACCAGTAGGTTTTGTCCATCTTGAGCAGGGTCATTTGCGCGTAATCCGGGTAAATGTCCCAGACACACTCCTGAGAGCTGTCCACCGCCGTTGAGCGGATACGCACCCGCAGCGGGCCATCGATCTCGATCGTGCTGTACGAGGAATCCTGGCCCGGATGGAACTTCCACATGTTGGGAATCCCACGGTACTGGCCAGCGGATTCGCAGCAGGGACGGTAACCCAGCCAGTCGGTACCGTCACGATCCTCCATGCTGGCAAACCCGGCTCCGGCCTTGTGGTAGTAGTAGGTGGCCGCGCGGGTGGCGATCCTGAAACTCTCCTGCTCCTCGTGCATCACTCCGTCCAGCACCCGGACCAGCGTGTCCACTCTGGCAGCAGTTCTGCCGGGGGCTCCACCGGCGGAGTCAAAATAGAGATCGTAGAACCGGGTGGTATTGGGTCCCGTAAGCCCGGTGCAGATCAGGGTCAGCGTGTCACCGGGATCGATCTGGAACGGCACCTGGTCATTCAGCACGTTCCCGCCTGCGTCTTTTTCAACCAGGCGAAAGCTGGCTCTGTGGAGCTTTCCCTGGAGGCCGGGATTAGTGAATATCCGGGTTATATCGAGCGGGACCTGCACGGGCTTGTCGTTGCGGTAGTAGCCGGCCATCTCCACTTCCACGGTAACTCTGAACCGCCAGGCTTCGTCCCACCACTGCTGCCCGGCTGTTTGCTTCCTGCCCTCATAGTAACTGATCACACTGTAGCCACAGCCGTTACCGAGCAGATCAATATTGCCGTCGTCATTAATATCGGTAGCCAGCAGGCCATGGGCGGGATATGACTGGGAGGAGATTGCGCTCCTGTCCCAAAGCTGGCTGATATCACCGTCGTTTGTATAGAGATACACCGCGTGGGCCTGGTCGCTCCAGTCCGGCTCACCGGGGGCCTCGCCGAAATGCAGCTCGGCCGCCAGGATATCAAGATTACCGTCGCCGTTAAAATCCAGCACCTGCAAGCCCTCGGGATTAATCACGGTGCTGTCCACCAGATGTTTGTCCCAGCTCTTGGCATCGCCTGTGTTGCGGTACCAGTAAACACCCCTGCCGTGATGCCCGGCGGCCATCACCAGGTCCAGCGCCCCATCGCTGTCGATATCAGCGGCCAGAGCGTTGGAGATACCGTATACATTACTCACCCGGCTCCATTGCCAGTTGTCCTCATCCGGTTTATCCGGCGCCCTGAACCAGCCGTTGCTGAACACGATATCGATCCGGCCATCGCTGTCAATATCAGCGGCATCCAGGCCCGCATGGCCGTGGTTCTGCTCTTTCATCCCCTCGGCCACCACGTTCCTGGCCCATTGCTCCGTCGGATCATCTGCGGGAGTGTACCAGTAAATCCGGGTCTCCGCTTTCCAGTAGCCGCGGTTGAAATTGAAGACGAACTCCTCGCGCTTCCCGTCGCCATCGAGGTCCGCCAGCATGATATCGTGGGCATACCAACCCTCCAGCCCACTGTCAAGCGAGTGGTATTTCCATTGCACGGCGGACAACTCGCCGCCTGGGTTTTCCCACCAGCCGGGATCGATCTTATAACGGGAGGAGACCACGTCCAGGTCACCATCGCGGTCCACATCGAATATCACGCCGCCGTTGCTGCCGATCTCACCGGTGGGATCGAGATTGCCGTGTGGCTCCCAGCCCCTGGCTTTGCCGTCATTTTCGTAAACAAAGAGCCTTCGCCCGCCACCGGCCACCAGGTCGATATCACCATCACCATCCATGTCTCCGGGGCGGACCCATCCCCAGCCCGAGGCATCGGCCTGGTCATACTCGATGTAAAATTTCTGGAAACCCGCATGCCGCTCAGAGGAATCTCCGCTCATGCATGCCTGAACAAGCAGGATGGCCAGCGCAAGCAGCGCTGCAACAAGATTAATCTTCATAATATTCGCCCCGGCGTAAGGTATGATTTGAAGATTAAAGTTAATCTTTCAAAGTACGCAACTGTTATATAAACCAGATACAACCAGACCGCCAGTGCGCAGGCAGTAATACAGGGTAATCTGGCCGGACAACAAAAAAGCGGCAATCCCCTGGTATAAAAAAGGATTGCCGCTCTACTGCTGGTGCCGGGGACGGGAATCGAACCCGTAAGGAGCTAAGCTCCGAGGGATTTTAAGTCCCTTGTGTCTGCCAATTTCACCACCCCGGCTTTTTTCACTGTCCGGATCGCCGGCTAATGCGCCTGATGTTCAGGAACACAATTTAGCCCCGGATGCGGATGCAAACAAGATTATCTTCGCGAATGGGGCGCATCCGCGTTCCCGGATTGTGTGCCGGACATGATGCAACACAAGCGCCCATTTCTAACGAAACAGACCGAATGCACAGAATTGATATTTTTACCCAAATCTCCCTATCTGACTATATACCAACTCGTTACCATTGACTTTCAGGCGGCATGGTGTTATTTTAGAGGCCAATATTATTACTGACACCATCTTGGAGCGAGGTCAACAGGGATGAACAGGATCGAGAACATCCAGATTACAGGTAAAGCCATCGCGGACACGCTGAAAGAATCCCGTAATATTCTCAAAAAATTACCCGCTCCGCAGGCTAAGGAATTACTGCCACAGGCAGAGAAAGAGGACAGCAAAATCAAGGCGAAGCTCCGCAAGATGGATGAGCTGGCAAAAAAGGCTCTCGAGGGTGATACAATCAACTTCGGTAGACAACTGGCGAGGGAAACAAAAGAAATGGCGGTGCTGTTAGCAGATCGCACAACAAATTCGGAAGAGTTTGTTGATACTCTGAAAAACACGGCCGGGAACATGCACTCGTTCGACAAAAGCAAAACAAACAGAGTAGTAAGAGACACAACCCGAATTAACAAGCAATGTAAAGACTTAATCAAAAAAACGAAGGCGGATGCAACCGCCCTGGCAGCCGAGGCCACGTCCTACGCACTAAAAATTCCCAACGGCAGCCGGGAGATTAATATCAGCAATGGATCAAAGACCTGTGAATTGGTATTCGGTGGAGTGGGTGGGCTAAAAGTCAAACTTGCGCTGAGCCACGTGCTTAACAGCGGAGGGCACTGCAATCCAACCAACCTGGACAAAATAGAGGTACTCGGCACGCTCTCCTGCACATACACGGTTACAGAAAATAAAACGGAGGTAATAAAGAAACCTTCCGACAAATCGATAGAGTTTGTGCTTCCCGGCGACAAGAAGGAAGTGAAAGTGAAGTACAACTGTGAGTACAACAAAAAAATCTGGAGCGGCGAGAAGAAGGTGGCTATTACGGTGGGCGGGCAGCAGAAACCGCCCTGCACAATCAGGGTCCTGTATCCGGGTCTTAAGATGCTGGATGTGGGCGGCACCTGCCTGGTGGCCTACCAGGGGGCTGGCGAGCAAAGTTACCATCCCTCGAGTGTGAGCCACTATGGCCAGCCGGAATTGATTCAGAAGTTGAGGGAGGTTGCTGAGAGGTTTACGAAGGAATATACCAAGAAGGTAGATAAAGAATACTCAAAATACAAAGCACACAGAAAAACCTGGAGTTATATTAAGTCTGTTACCGAAAAAAAAGTCCTTCCTGGTATAACTAATATTCCTCAAACAAAAAACGTGCAGGTACCATACAGTGTAAAATACTCAAAAGAGCAAGGAGCGGTTAGCGATGCTGAATACTTATATTTAGCAGTTGATAAAAAGCTTGATTATCGATCAAGAAATATGGACGACAACGAAGGCAAAACATTTACAGAGTACAAAAATGATATTTATGTTAACGATATGAGCCTGCCTTGGGGCGGGGCATTCAGGACGAATAATAATCTTAATTACGACAGTAAAGATTGGGGACACAGTTCCCATAACACGGGAGAAGATGTAGATATTAGCGTAAATAAACTGGAATGGAACTGTAAAGGTGAAGAGTTAAAAAAACAGAGGTTAATTCTCGAAAAAGTACTAGAGGAAGTGTTTGGGAGCGATAAGGTTTTGTATCATGGGAAGGGAAAAAACAAACACTGGCATTGCACCATTAGAACAAATGCAAGTTATTCGAAAAAATTACGTATTGAAGCAGGAGTTTCAAAAGAGAAAGTTCAAAGCTACTTAACTGCTTCCAAGAATAAAAAGGAATAATTATCCGGGAGTACCATGCAGACGCACTTCAATTAATATATCCTTTTGCTCTTTTATGTTTAGCAACAAAGTACGATAGGTTTTGATGAGCGAGTCATAAAACCAGTTAAACCTAAATTGTTCATGATATTCTGTTGAATCTTTGGCTACTTTACCAGCATGGGCAGCAAGCCTGCTCTCAATAAACTCCGGCTGGATGTTTCCGTATAACATATCACCAGCCTCATAACAAATATATTCGCATTCTCTCCAGCATAGCATAAAGTTTATGTATAGAATTGCTTCAAGAGCCAGCAAATAATCTGTGTACTTCTCCTGGGAAAAATAAATCGGCGCCAGCACTTCCAACACCTGCCGCACCTCTAGCGTAGCGGCTCCAAAACAATTAGTAAATATATGCCTACTCCTATCAAGTAAAGGGATCACAGAATCCTTTTCCACTTTTTTATATTCCGCAAGGTAACTCGCATATTCTGCACCTCTAATATGTTCATAGTTATCTTTTTTCTTAAATTCAACCATGCTCAAATATATCTCTTTGCCCAGCATACACCTGGAAAGCAAATTGAAACTATAACCGAGGGAGATTATATCTGCTATTGGCGCTTGCTCAAACAGTGGTATCAACTTTTTCACATCAAGCCGGGATTCCTCAATTTCTCCGTCATAGTATTTGCAGTAGGCTAAATTTAACTCAATACGTAATCTTGCCGGGTGGTCATAAGTAGCTTGATTGTTATCCAATATGGAGATTGCCTCAGTTAATAGTAACCTTGCTTCTTTGGTACATTCATTCTGGTAATCCCAACCGAGTATCCTAATACTAATCAAAGATTCTGCTTTGCGGTTGAGAAAAGGAATTATCTCTTCGCTTGCACTACCATACCTCTCAGTCACACTCGGCAGTAAACTGTCAATAAAAGTATAAAATTCCTCATACAACATATCCATACCATGACTGTATTCGCTGTGGAGACTATCCCTCGGCGGCAGGGGCTTATTTGCCTCTATGCTGTATGGCACAAGGTAGAGTGAGTCAATCAGGCCGCGTGCAACTCCCTCCGCAACAAGAGCCTCATACGCCTGCTTCTTATTGCTGGAATCCGTGCTGTTAGTTTCTTCAGCACTGGCTGGCTGAGAGCAAAAAAACAAGCAAGTGAAGGACAGCAAAGCAGTTGTGATCCGCACTGTTTCTCCAAAGTCAATATTATTATGATTTACTTTGTAACAATACCCTCTTATCCGCATGTTTTCAAGTAAATGGCCGTCCGGTGGGCGGGCAGCAGAAACCGCACTGCACAATCAAGGTTCTGTATCCGGGCCTTAAGATGCTGGATGTGGGCGGCACCTGCCTGGTGGCCTACCAGGGGCCTGGCGAGCAGAGCTACCACCCCTCCAGTGTGAGCCATTATGGCCAGCCGGAATTGATTCAGAAGTTGAGGGAAGGCGGGAAGTTGGATATCACATGTACACGACTATAAAAACACTCAGAGTAGTCTTGATGATGAGCAAATGGTTAAAGAATTGAAGCGCAAGATTTACGTTAACGACATGATCCTGGTGGGGCGGGGCGTTTTGGACTGAAGTTGCTACAAAATAATGAACACTGGTTAACCACTTATTGCCGGGATCAACCATTCATTTTTTCAATACACCCTGCAGTACTTCCCGTAACTCCTCAAACCGGTATGGTTTAGACACAACAGAGCTGAACCCATGATCTCGATAGTTGGCTAACACCGGATCGTTGGAATAGCCGCTGGATACTATCGCCTTTACCTCCGGGTCTATCTTGACCAGTCTTTTTATCGTCTCCTGGCCTCCCATACCGCCGGGAATAGTCAAATCCAGGATTACAACATCAAACCTCTGGCCGGAATCGTGGGCTTTCTTGTACATCCTGATCGCTTGTGATCCGTCTTCGGCGCATTCCACTTCATGCCCTAACTGTACAAGCATCTTTGAGAGTACATTAAGTAGCGCCTGCTCATCATCCATCACAAGCACCCTACCACTGATCGCAGCTATTTGCTTCTTTTTACCTTCCTTTTTTCCAACTTGCCTGGACGAGGCGGGAAGGTAAATTTGAAACGTAGTACCCACCATCAATCCGGACTCCACTTCTATATAGCCGCCATGCTTATTGATGATCGAATAAGTGGTGGATAGCCCAAGCCCGTTTCCTTTTTGTTTCGTGGTAAAATAGGGATCGAAAATTTTGGACAGATGGTCTTCCTGTATACCGATTCCCTGGTCTTTGATGCTGATTTTTACATATTTACCTTCAACCAGGGGAAACGTATCGCTGGATTCAACTATCAGGTTTTCTGTCTTTATGGTTATAGTACCGCCCCCGGGCATTGCCTGGTCCGCATTGATAACGAGGTTATTGATCACCTGGCTGATTTGCCCTTCGTCGACATCGGCAGACCATAGCTCGGCAGGGATATCATATTCGCAGCTAACATTCGAGCCTCTAAGCGAAAAACCGGCCGCATCCCTGATTAATTTTGCAAGCGATATCGTTTTCTTTATTGGTTGACCACCTTTGGAGAACGTCAGCAGCTGCTGAGTCAGATCCCTCGCTCTCAGGCAGGCTTTTTCGGATTCCTCCAACAATTCCCTGGTTTTATCTCTGTCTTGATCGATTACCATGCTGGCCAGAGAGATGTTGCCCAGAATAGAGGTGAGGATATTATTGAAGTCGTGAGCGATTCCTCCTGCAAGGACTCCTATGGACTCAAGCTTGGCGGCTTTTGCGCGCTCCTCCTCCAATAGCTTTCGCTCTGTGACATCCCTGGCCACGGCATAGACGAGGCCTTGTTCATTTTCGGGTGTTGCATTCCATTCGAGCCATTTATATGTTCCATCTTTACAGCAAAATCGATTTTCAAAACTGATGATGGGCTTGCCGGCAATTTGTTTTACAACTTGGTCAAAGGTTTTTGTTTTGTCTTCTGGATGAACGAAAGTTAAAAACGGCTCTGCGTAAAGTTCCTCTAACGAGTACCCGAACAAAGCCGTCCATGCTAAGTTCAGTCGCTTAAAACGGCTTTTCTTAGGTTCCGAGACACAAATCAGATTCAGTGTGAGATCGAAAATCTGTTGAACTTCTTCTTTCGCATGTACTAGTTGTTTCTCCGCCTGCCTTCGCTCGGAAATGTTTCTATAGTTGCATAAGATGCCGTTGATAAGAGGATTATTTACAAGATTGACCGCGTTGAGCTCTATCGGGACAGTTGTCCCGTCTTTGCGAATATAATTATACTCAACAGTTACTGATCTATTTTCATTCTGAAAAAGTTCATAAAATCCCTGCTGGATACGTTCCCGGTCTTCCGGATCGACAGTTACCCACGCCTCTCTGCCAATGAGATCTTCAGGAAGCCAACCGAAGTGCTTGGTTATATTGGGACTCTTGTATTTTATAATCCCGTTACTATCAATAATAGCAATCACATCCGAGATATTTGCGATAAGAGCACTATGCTTCTCCTCGGCTTCTTTCAGTTCGGTAATATTCTGGGCAGTGCCGTATATTCGGGTTACTTTGCCGGAAGCATCCTTATCCGTTTGGGCTACGGAACGGATATAGCGCTCCTCTCCGCTCGCCAATGTTATACGATAGACGATATCGTATGTGCTCCCTTCGCTCACGGCGGTCTCAAAAGCTTTCTCGACAAGCGGCCTGTCATCGGGATCTATCGGTAACAAGGCGTGTTCCAGAGTGGCTGTAACCTCATTTTGGTCCAGGCCGTAGCTGCGATAGATTTCCTCCGACCAATAGAGTTCGCCTGTTTCCGGTTTCCATTCCCAATTGCCGATTTGCGCAATCCGCTGAGCTTCATTAAGCCTCGCCTCGCTCTCCCGCAGCGTCTCCTCCGCCCGTTTGCGCTCGGTGATGTCCTTGGTAATTCCAACAAGTTCGGTGATATTGCCCTGACTGTCTTTGAGTGTCGTCAGGGAAAGAAGTACGTGGACATCATTCCGGTTCTTGTCTATGCCGGTAACTTCGATTCCCGGGATATCCACCCCTTGCATTAAATCCGCAATCATCGATTCCAGAGCGGGCAGGTCTTCCTTTTTGTAAATTATGCTGATCGATTTTCCCAGCACTTCTTCCTGTCGATATCCAAAGATTTTTTCAGCGCCCCTGTTCCAGAAGGTAATCATGCCTTCAGTATCTGTATTAATGACGCCATCCGAAGTCGAGTCGATAATCAGGGCGCTCTTTTGCAGTTCACCTTCCGTCCGCTTACGCTCGGTGATATCCTGAAATGTTGTCACCAGGACATTTTCCCCTGCAAGTTGAAACTTATTCATGTTCATGCTTATCCAGAAAGTTGAACCGTCCTGTCTTATCTGCTGAGTTTCAAAATTCCGGATACCGCCTTCCTTTTTTACAATACTAATTAATCTATCCCGATCTTCAGGATTGACGTAGAATTTATAGGCGGACATTTTTGATATCTCCGAAAAATCCATCCGATACAAACTCAATAAAGTCTGATTCAAGGCTATTATTTTACCAGTGGCCGTTGTAATTGCAAAGCCAAGGGGTGCATTGTCAAAAGCGTTACGGAATTTCTCCTCACTTTCCCGCAGGGCTTCCTGGGCCAGTTTGCGTTCGGTGATATCCTTAATAGCTGCCACTCTAACATTGCGGCCTCTATATTTAAGATTCCTTACTTGAATTTCTGTCGGGAACTTTGTCCCGTCTTTCCTCATCCCGATCGCCTCGTAAGGTTTCAAAGAAGCTGAAGCTAATTGACTCTTAATATAATCTTCCGATTCCGGGGCAACGGTAAGTGGAATCACTTGCTTTCCAAGTAATTCTTCCTTCTCATATCCAAACATTTCAAAGTACTGGTTATTGGCCTCAAGAAGAACACCTCCTTCATGGATTCCAATTCCTTCAAAAGAGGCTTCCGCTAATTGCCGGAACCTCTCCTCGCTCTCGCTCAGGTCATCCTCTGTCCGCTTACGATCAGCTTCAGACTTTTCAAGCTCCCTTACCCTTCTCTCCAGTTCCACATATGAGGGCTTTTTCTTGGACATGAGGACTACTCCATTTAGAGCTGTCTACACTAAGTAAAAAAATCAGTCACTAGCAGTTGCTGATCTCTCAAATTCTGAAAGTTATTAATTTCTCAGAGATGAGTGGCTGCTCTATCGACCGTGGAAAACCTCGATGTACAATAATTAACTTCCCTTTATTTCATCCCTGATCGGACTATTTAAAAGTATACATATCTCTCCATTATAGCGCCAATAATATTTTCCGCCGCTGTTCTGAGTGATAGTGATGATTTATGCTGGTACTAATCCTCACAGCTCCCTCTGAATACAGGAACATTATGCTGGGAACAAAAAAGGGCAGCAGGTCATTGTCTGATCATACCGATGAGCTGCTGCCCGCTGATTGCTAACTATTGATTCCGGCCTCATACTCCCCCTACCCCTCCCCCTGCCCAGCTCCATCCTTGCGCACCAACTCCACAACCGCCTCGCTATGAGGCGTATGAGGGAAAAAGTCGAACAGGGCGGCCGAGACTATTCTGTAATCTCTGAACTTTTTCAGGTCCTTGGCAAGCTGCTTCACATTACAGCTTACGTAGATTATCAACTCAGGGGCGATCCGCGTAAGCTCGGTGATAGTCTTCGGGTTCATTCCGCTGCGCGGCGGATCAGTGATGAAAGTCAGCCGTCCGGGAAGTTCGGCTTTTTTCAGCCGCTTGGCGTCCAGCTCCACCGCGGTCACGTTGCCCGCCCCGTTGGCCTCTATATTCTTACGCGCGGAAACCACCGCCTGGGGAAAGCTCTCGATCACGCTTACCCGTTCAAACAGGTCGCTGTTAATAATCCCGAACGTGCCCACGCCGCCGTAGAGGTCCACCAGATGGTTGGCCGAGGTGTCGTATTTCTTCAGCAGCGAGCGCACGTAGTTCTGCATCCGCTCTATCATCAGGTCGTTGTTCTGGAAAAAACCCTGGGCGTTGAACGAGAACCTATGGCCCAGGATTGTCGAAACCAGCTCGTCAGTGCCTTTGACCACGAAGTAGTCATCGGAGATGCTAACATCTGTCCTGTGGGGCACGTAGGTAACCAGCACATTGGCCGCGCTGCTGTTCCGGGCGAATTCCTTTATCTTATCTCTAGCCGGCAGCAGCTTTGTCGAATCGGCGTTGAGCACTATTGCAACCGAGGAGTCCTCACCAGGGGCGCGGATTACGGCGTAACGGTAGGTGCCGCTGGTCTTCCTGACATGAAAAAAGTCCACACCGCTGAAAAAGCCACGCACTTCGGCAATCAGCGTGTTGATCTTTTCGCAGGCGATATGGCAGTGATCGATATCGGTAATTTTCCGCCAGTCGCCCTTGCGGCGAAGGCCCAGGCCGCCGGAATGAAACACCATGTCCATCCGGTTGCGGTAGTTGTACTCGTTGCCGGTAAAAACCTCGATACTCTCGTGCCCGATTGCATTGATCAGTTGACGGCGCTTGCTCTCCACCTGTGCTGAGTAATCAACATGCTGGAAGCTGCAACCGCCACACTGGCCGAAAAAAGGACAGCGTGGTTCCGCCATCGATATATTTCTCCTGAGCTGATTATTTGATTGGTAGTAACGGATTAAATCAGAATTATTGACCTCTACGGGTCCGCCCGCCAACCATCCACCTGGCGCTCTCAAAGGCCAGGGAAGCTATCGTGGACGGCGACCCGGTGACCCGGCGGATTATGTTGCGGTAAGTGTCCTGCGCCGATACGCTGTCGAACAGTGCCTGGCTCAACTCCGGACTCTTGTTCGCCACCTCCACCACCGCGTCCAGTAACGAGAATCTGGACATCAGTCCTGTCATCACCCGGGCGGCCCGGCCGTACCAGAGATCGCCAATCTGCTCGGCAAAATCAATTTTCACGTGGCTCAACGCCTGGCAGCTCACTCCACGTTCGAGAATACTTTTGGCCGCATACCAGCCGCTGAGCAGCCCGGTGTTGATCCCCTTGCCTTTGAATGGACGCACCAGACCGGCGCTGTCGCCGATAGTAATATAGTTATCACCGTAAAAGTTTTTGGCCGGGCAGATCGGAAAACTGCCCTTGTACAGGTCTCCAATCTCTATCGGGAAACGTATTACCCGGCGGCAAGTGGGTGAATCGAGAAACTCCTGCAACGTTTTTCCTGTCACCCCACGCCCTGCCACCAGCGCTGTGACATGATTGCCCTTGGGTGTGAGGGCCGCGAATTCGATAGCCGGATCGCCCGGCAGGAAGGCGTTAATGTTGCCGTTGAGAGCCTCGACATGCTCCTGGCCGGGATGAATTTTGGTGATAACCGTCTCCAGAAAATCCGGAGCAACGTAGCCGGTACGTCGATTAAGGACGTCGCCAAGCTGACGGTCCAGGCCGAACGCCCCCACAAATACATCGCCCACGAAACTGCCGCCCTCGGTGTAGACTCGTACTCCACCGTCGCTGAACTCCACATCGCAGACCCGGTGGGCGTAAACCTCAACACCCGCATTGCGTACTTCGGTGAACAGGTAGCGATCAAGCAAAACCCGGCGGGTGGCCACGGAGTGCTCAGGATGCTCGCTGGAATGATCTGTCAGATGAATGCTGTTGTGCTCGGAGTGCAGCCAGTAGCCCTCTATGGTACGATGAACCAGCTCGCCCGGCAGGCGAAGGCCCAGGCGTTCGCTGAGAATGTTCTCTATCGGGGGACTGAGCACACCCATGCACTGGTTGTAATGGATACCGTACTGCTTATGCTCAAAAAGAGTTATGCTCAGTTTGCGGCCCATTGCCGCCGCCAGCCGCACCAGCGAAAGAGCGCAGGCGCACCCCGCCGGGCCTCCCCCGGCTATCAGTACCCGCAGGCTGTCCGGGCTGTTATTATGGTTCATCTTTGCTTTCTCCCGCCTTATTACCAAACAACAGGATTTTAAGCGATACGGCCACGATTCTGGTCAACAGGATCGGGTCGAGACAGTTGACAAATATTCTGCTGTAGCTGGCGTCTCCGGTGAACATGTTCCACAGAATCCAGCGCAGCTTACGGCGGCTGTGGCCAGTGATACCGTAGTCGCCTCGTGCGATAGCCAGATAGCCTGCCGCCACGGGCTTCAGACGGTAAATTCTGTCGTGAAGGGCAAACAGAAACCTGCCCAGCATATTGTCCAGACCAAACATTTTCTTCACCCGCCGCGAGTAATGCCGCTCCAGCAGCTCCCCGCGCTCAGGACCGTGCTCCACCAGCACCCGCGCCGCCAGCGCCGCTGAGCGCAGCGCACTCTCGATACCGTTCTTGTAGTAGCGCGACACGGCGGCATCACCGATAACGAGCCAGTGACTGCCGGCCAGCACTCCCCCATCGCCGCAGGGCATCTGTGGCGCGCAGTTGCAACGCATCGTACCCTTGCCACCGGCCATCGCCATAATACGGCCGGCCACAAAGGGATGGCTCAGAAACCGTTCAAGCTGCGGCGCTCCAAGCTGTTCACCAATCAACGAAACCGTGGCATGGTTGCGCTTTGGCGTGATAACGGCGAACCTTATCCGGGGTAACCCCAGTGCGAATATCCCGATCTGCTGGCCCTGTTTTTCATCCCCGGTGCTCTCGTAGCGTATTTCGGCCTGAAGAGCGCTGTCGGTGGGCGGCCTGTTGTAACCGCAGCCAAATTTTTCAAACTGCTCGCCCAGCTTTGAGTTGACCCCGAATGCCCCGATCAGCATATCTGCTTTGTGAGTGTCGCCGTTATGAGTGGTAATCGTAACCGGGTCCGCGGCTCCCGGCTCGATCCGGACCGCCTCTATACTGGCCTTGACGCTACGTGCTCCGCACTGGACAGCCTTGTCCAGCAGGTACTGATCAAAACTGATCGCGCCCTCGCTCTCCTCCACCGGCCCGTGGCCCCTGAACACCGTAAATATGTGCTGCCCCTCCGGCACCGGCAGTCTGATCTCGCCGCCCAGAGTCACCAGGCAATAGCTCCTGATCTTGGCCCTGATCACCTGGTCCGGGATCCAGAGCCCCAGTTTCTTCATCTCCCCCAGCAGCCCGTCACTGATAACACCCTGGCAATAATTGCAATGGAAAGCGCCCCGGCGCTCGAAAGCTTTTGGTTCAAAAATAGTAACGCTCACCGTACGGCCTCGCTGGGCCGCCTCCCGGCACAGGCAATAAGCGAAAAAGGTTCCCGCCGGTCCACCCCCGGCCACCGCCACCCTGATCGGCCGATTGCCTATGTCTAAACCACTGACGCTCAAAGAGTCTCCCGTATCTGGTGCGCTAATCCATTGGCCCAATAGAGGAATCACGGTGGTTACTACTTATAAAGCAACAAATTATACCATAGATTCGCTTTTCGGGCCAGTAAATATCCTTCCTTGCCCGCGCAATGGCTGGCTGCTATCATTTAATTAAGCTGCTCCAACGGAGATCTGGTAGCGATGAACCTTGAGCATAAAAAAATAGCGGTAACCGGCGCATCCGGGCTGGTAGGCTCCGCGCTGACAGAGCGTGCGAACAAGTGGGGCTGCAAGTTTGTTGCGCTGGTTCGAAGCCGTGAGCACGCCACGGACAACGCCGTATACTGGAACTACCGGAGTGGCGAGCTGGATGCGCAGTGCCTGGAAGGCTGTGACGCGCTGGTGCATCTGGCCGGCGAAAGTATCGCCGCTTTGCGCTGGAGCCGGTCCAGGATGGAAGAAATCGAACGCAGCCGCCTGGAGGGCACGGCCTTTCTCGCTCGTCGCCTTAGCGAGCTGGCTCACCCGCCGCGCACGTTTATCTGCGCCAGCGCCACGGGATTTTATGGCAATCAGGGCGAAACTGTTCTGGATGAAAAATCCCCTTCGGGAGATACTTTTCTGGCAGGAGTCTGCAAGGGCTGGGAGCAGGCCTGCGCACCCCTTGAAGCTACCGGAGTACGGGTGGTCAACCTTCGGATTGGCATGGTGCTGGCCGGCAGTGGCGGGGCGCTGGGGGCCATGCTCCCCGTTTTCCGTCTGGGCCTGGGCGGGCGGCTGGGTGACGGGCGTCAGTGGACCAGTTGGATTCATCTGCATGACCTGGTCAGCTCAATCGGATATTGCCTGGGCAACGAAAAGCTGCACGGACCGGTAAACGCCGTGGCGCCCGCACCGGTAACTAATAAGGAGTTTACCCGCACCCTTGCGGTTGCACTGAGCCGCCCTGCCCTGCTGCATGTTCCCTCTATACTGCTGCGCCTGCTGGCTGGCCGTGTGGCCGATGAACTTCTGCTGGCAAGCTGCCGCGCTGTTCCCACCCGCCTGCTGCATGACGGATTCGTTTTCAAATATCCGGAACTTGAGCAGGCGTTGCGCGCTATCCTGAAAAACTGATTCGCCCTTAGGTTGACCGCGCAAACCGCTGATAGTATATTAGCGAACCTCGTTGATAATGATTCTGATTCACCGCAGCTTGAAGAGGAGATTACAGGGATGAGTTTTTCCGCCACAATGGCCGCTGCCTGCGGCGCTAAATGGCAGCGGATGCACACTCACCCGTTTGTCAGGGAGATTGGGCTGGGTACGCTGCCCCGGGAGAAGTACAGTTTTTATCTGGAGCAGGATTACCTTTACCTGATCGAGTTCTGCCGTCTGCTGGCCCTGCTGGCCTCCAAAGCCCCTGACCTGGAAACAATGGGCCGTTTCAAGGACCTGCTCAAAGAGACCCTGGAGTCCGAGATGGACCTCCACGTGCGCACCTGCCGGGAATTCGGGATCAGCAAGGCTCAACTGGAGAATGCGGAACCCGCTCCCGCCTGCCTGGCATATACCAGTTATCTGCTGGCCACGGCCTCCAACGGGGATTTTCTCGATGGTGTCGTGGCGCTGCTGCCCTGCGCCTGGGGTTATTTGGAGGTGGGCTGTAGTCTGGCGGCCGAGGGCCTGCCCCGGGAGCCGTGCTACCGCGAGTGGATAGAGACCTATTCCTGCAAGGAGATGGAGGAGTTGGTCGCTTACCTCAAGGGTCTGACAGACAAACTGGCCATTGACGTATCGCCTGAAAAGAAAGAACGCCTTTTGAAAATATTCGAGCACAGCGTTGAATTCGAGATCATGTTCTGGGAGATGGGTTACAACGTGGAAATCAAGGAGACCGCAGGCGAATGACTGCCAGTGACCGGCCTTATCTCGATACCAGCGATATGTCGCCAGACCCGATCTCACAGTTCAGCCTCTGGTACGCGCAGGCTGAACAGACCGGGCAGCCGGACCCGGAAACCTGCTGCCTGTCCACTGCTACCGCGGAAGGCAAACCTTCCGCACGGATTGTGCTGCTAAAAAAATTCGACAGCAGTGGATTCGTGGTGTTTACCAACTACGCCAGCCGCAAGGCAAAAGAGATAGAGGCCAACCCGTACGCCGCGCTTACGTTTTACTGGCCGGTGCTGGGACGGCAGGTGAGGATAGAAGGCCGGGCGGCAAGGACCAGCCGCGAGGACAGCCTGGCATATTTTACCAGCAGACCCTACGAGAGCAGGCTGGGCGCCTGGGCCAGCCCCCAGAGCACACCCATTCCGGATCGAAATGCTGTTGTGGATAAATTCGAGCTTTACAAGGCTAAATATCCCGATCCAAAAGCAGTGCCGTTGCCTGATTTCTGGGGTGGGTACAGGATTGCACCTCAAGCTGTCGAGTTCTGGCAACAGAGCTCTTTCCGTCTCCACGACAGGTTCCGCTACAGCATGCACGAGAACACCTGGAAACTGGAACGGCTGGCACCGTAGTGGGAATGCCATCATTATGTGGTTGAAGTGCAGGTTATTCCTAAGTTTAGAAAGTAACGGCATTCAAAAATAAATCTTGCCAGCAACCGTGGCTGAACCTATATTTTCCGCTCCTGAGCCTAAGCTAGAGGCTATTTGATAAATTCTATCTGGATCACTACAAGTTACCGTCCCGCCTTATTAGTCTCTCGTGGGTCGTCTTTTAAACTGTTGAAGGAGCCGGTTAACTAAATGATAATCGGAATACCAAAGGAGACTTATCCGGGTCAGCGCCAGGTGGCGGTTATCCCGGACGGGGTGGCCATGCTCAAAAAATCCGGCCTCGATGTGGTTGTCGAGTCCGGCGCGGGCGAGCAGGCAGGTTATCTCGACAACGCCTACCAGGAGAAAGGGGCCGAGTTGGTTCAGTCCCGCTCCGAGGTATTCGCCAGGGCGGACATTATAGCCCAGGTACAGGCTTTTGGGGCCAATCCCCAAAAAGGGATGGACGACCTGGAGCTTCTGCGCGAGGGCCAGAACGTGATCGCTTTTCTCGATCCGCTCTCCGCGGCGGACTCGGTTGCTAAGCTGGCCGAGCGCAAGGTTAACGCGTTTTCGATGGAGTTGATGCCCCGGATCACCAGGGCGCAGAGCATGGACGCGCTCAGCTCGCTGGCATCGGTGGCGGGCTACAAGGCCGTGATCCTGGCCGCCTATACACTGCCCCGGATGTTCCCGATGATGATGACAGCCGCGGGCACGGTCAGTGCCGCCAGGGTGTTCGTTATCGGAGCCGGCGTGGCGGGCCTTCAGGCAATCGCCACGGCCAAGCGCCTGGGAGCGATAGTCTCGGGTTACGACGTGCGGCCGGCCGTAAGGGAACAGGTGGAAAGTCTGGGCGGCAAGTTTGTGGAGATGGAGCTGGAAACCGAAACCGCCGAGGACAAGGGCGGTTACGCCAAGGCGATGGACGAGGATTTCTACCGCAGGCAGCGGGAGATGATGACCCGCGTGGTGGCTGCAAACCAGGTGGTGATAACCACCGCGGCCATCCCCGGCAAGAAAGCGCCCGTGCTGATCACAGCCGAGATGGTGGCGGGTATGCAACCCGGTTCGGTGATCGTGGACCTGGCGGCAGAGCGTGGAGGCAATTGCGAGCTGACCAAAACCAACGAGATCGTTGTCGAGCACGGGGTGACCATTGTGGGCACGGTCAATCTGCCGGCTTCGGTTCCGTACCACTCCAGCCAGATGTACTCGAAGAACATAACTACGTTCATGGGGCATCTGATCAAGGACGGGCAGTTGCAAATAGACAGCTCGGACGAAATCACCGCCGAGACCCTGCTCACAACCGGCGGCCAGGTTGTAAATGGCCGAGTGCGTGAGTTGCTGGGTATGGAGCCTCTAACTCAGCCCGCGCCAAAGGATGAAGCGGAAGAACAGAAGAAGGAAGAGTAACCATGGAAATTTTCGTAATCTCGCTAACCATCTTCGCGCTGAGCATCTTCGTGGGCTTTGAAGTGATAACCAAAGTTCCACCCACGTTGCACACGCCGTTGATGTCCGGCTCCAACGCGATCAGCGGAATCACGCTGATCGGTGCCATGATTTCCGCCGGAGCACAGCACAGCACCCTGACCACGGTCTTGGGTCTGTGCGCCGTCATTTTAGCCACGATCAACGTCGTGGGCGGTTTTCTGGTCACTCACCGCATGTTGAAGATGTTCCAAAAGAAATAGGATAGGTCATGATAGAATCCATCATAAACATAGCGTATCTGGTCGCATCTATCCTGTTTATCTTAGGACTCAAGGGCCTGGCCCATCCCCGCACCGCTGTCAGGGGCAACCTGATGGGTGCGGTGGGCATGCTGATTGCAGTCCTGGTGACGATGATCGATCAGAGTATTATCAGTTTCGAGATGATTATTGCCGGTATCGTGGTTGGATCGGCTATCGGTGCGATCATGGCGATCAAAATACCGATGACGGGAATGCCGCAACTGGTTGCCATTTTCAACGGGTTCGGCGGCGGCGCAAGTCTGTTCGTGGCCGGAGCCGCACTGACGGAGGCCAGGATCACCGGCAGTGCCACCGGCATGCAGATGACTGTAGCTACAGCGATCAGCGGTATTATTGGTTCTGTAACGCTCTGGGGCAGCCTGGTGGCATTCGGCAAGCTTCAGGAAGTGGTTGTCAGCAGTAAACCGGTGCAGTTCATGGGCCAGCACGTGCTGAATATCCTGGTCCTGTTGGCCGCAATCGGCCTTGGCGCCTGGATAGTAATTGATCCCTCGGCTATTTCCTCCTACTGGTACATGGTGGCGGTGGCCAGCGTTCTGGGCATCCTGCTGGTGATCCCGATCGGCGGAGCGGACATGCCGGTCGTGGTGGCGCTGCTCAACAGTTATTCCGGTATGGCCGCGGCTGCCACCGGATTCGTGCTGAACAACAACGGCCTGATTATCGCCGGTTCGCTGGTGGGAGCCAGCGGGTTGATCCTGACAAATATCATGTGCAAGGCGATGAACCGTTCGCTGGCCAATGTGATGTTTGCCGGTGTGGGCGGCGAGGTAGTGGGCAGTACGCAGAAGGGCGCTGAAATCTACGAGGGCAAGATCAAGTCCACCAGCGCCGAGGAACTGGCGATGGTGCTCGAGGGGGTACAGCGCGTGATGATCGTGCCGGGTTACGGCATGGCTGTCGCCCAGGCCCAGCACCCGGTGCGCGACCTCTACAACCTGTTAGAAGAGCGGGATATAAAAGTGGAGTTCGCGGTCCACCCCGTGGCGGGCCGGATGCCTGGCCACATGAACGTGCTGCTGGCCGAGGCGGATATCCCCTACGATAAACTGCTCGACATGGACCAGGCCAACTCGGAGTTGGGCGATGTGGACGTGTGTATCGTGCTGGGAGCCAACGACGTGGTCAACCCGATCGCACGCACGGACCCCTCCAGCCCGATAGCCGGGATGCCGATTATCGACGTGGACAAGTCGAAAACGGTGGTGGTGATCAAACGCTCACTGAGCCCGGGGTTCGCCGGAATCCCCAATCCGCTTTTTGCCGCGGACAACACGCTGATGTATTTCGGCGATGGCAAGAAGGTGATTGTCGAACTGAACGCGGCGATCAAAGAAGGCTGAGTAGAAGCAGTAAACAAGCAAAGCAAAAAAATCCCGCTGGCCTGATGGTCAGCGGGATTTTTACTTGTTGATTATACCTTATGGGCTATCCTAATCAGGAAGCACCTTGTAAGAGAAGTATCATTCCAGCTAGCGTAAAAAAGGAACTGCGATTTGGAATTTCCAATTTATACAATTCTACAGGTTTTAAACTTGTCACTTTTTGAAAGCATCCCCATTTTACAATCGTTTGCAGAGGGCTAATGCCCAAACACTCTACTAGCGGATTGTCACTACTATCATTACCTTGGGACACTACTGATCCAGTATATAAACCCCGTCCAGTTCCCGATAACGCTCCCCCGCCCCCAGGCCGTAGCCCACCAGGAACTGATCGCCCCTGTAATGGAACCCGTGGAAGTCCGGCGTAAACGCCGCCCCCTCGCGCCAGATCAGTGCGCAACTGAGCAGCGACGATGGTTTGTAATCCCGCCTCAGCCGTTCTGTTACCGCGCTGAACGTGGCCCCGCTGTCGCAGATATCATCGACCAGCACCACCACCCGGTTATCGATAAGCTCACGGCTGGGCCGGAAGTTGTAGAATTCCACCTTACCGCTGGAGTTATGCCCCTCACCGTAGGAGGACACTCCGGCGAAATCATGATAGAATTCTCCCGGCAATGCGCGGATCAGGTCGCAGCCGAACCGCGCCCCGCCCTTGAGCAGGATCAGCATTGAGAGCGCCTCATCGCCGGTACCGGCCGCGATCTTTCCCGCAATAGCAAGCACCGCCGCTGCTATCTCAGTTGAGCTGTAAAGAATCCTGCCCGGCGCCCGCAAGGCATCATTATGGTTCCCGGTCAGCCTGGCCCTGTCCTCTGCCACCTTATTCCTCCGGCCCCACATATTCGGTACTGATAACCAGGTCATCCACCCAGTAGGTGCAGTCGTGCTCGCAGTAATGAATATAGAGCCCGAATTTAAACAGGTTGAGCTTCAGGATATCGCTGTCGCGCCAGCGGAAATCTTTTTCATGGATGATTTTTTGCCCGTCCACCCACAATGCCTGCTCCCCGTCCCGCTCTCCAAGCTCGTTCAACTTCACCATCATTTCAAAACAATACCAGCGGTCCCGCTCGATAAAGAACGGCGGATCGGCGTAAAAACGGTTCCCCCAGTACTTGCCATCGCCGGACTGTTTCATCTCCGGCCAGTAGGAATAGAAACACATCTGGCCGGGAGGCTCGTTCCCCTTGGTGAACGCCGGCTCGATACTGGTGGTAAACCTGTCCGTCCCATCTGGGCGACTACCCGCTTTGCCGAAACCCGTGTTGGGCTTGTCGGACCGTGCACCGCGCAGGCCGCACCAGTGCATCTGACGGCCCTGCTGAAAGTCTTTGTCGAATTTGGCGTACCAGCGCACGTACACCTGGTCGTAACCGGGCAGAAACCAGGTCCTGATCCAACTGTCGGATTCCCGGTACTGGTAACCGTGGATCTCATAGGCCTCGCCGGTGGGATTGGGCGCTGTCAGCCTGAAAGAGGCCTTCCCGGAGCGCACAAACTCACCGCGTGTTTCGAACCCGGCGTGTGCGGAGTCCTCGTGAAGAATTTCCCAGTGCTCGCCCAGGTCAAGGTCTTCAAAATCCTCACTGAATATTATCTCGGCCCCCAGTGCGGAAAACAGCCCGAAGCAGAGGGTCATAGTAACTGCAATCCGGCAACAAAGATACGCTTGAGCCAATTATTCCTCCCGGTGATGTGTTTTCCGCATTTTGAGCAAAAAGATTCAATCCACATCTGCAATCTAATACCGCCCGGAGACTATTTGCAACCAGTTGCACATAACAGCGCTCTCTATTGATTTACCCGTGAATTCCGGCTGTTGGCTTTGAAAGAATCTCCAGCTTCCATCTTGACAGGCCCGTCATAATGGCGCAATTTATTTGTGATATTATTCACATAGCTATGGTTTTCACAACCGGAGAATTCACATGCCCTCCACTTCCAGCAAGACTATCGGCAGGCTCTGTGTCTATCGCCGGCAGATTCAACGCCTCAAGGACGAGGGAAAATCCAATGTTTATTCCCATCAACTGGCGACCCTTACCGGCGGAAGCGCTGCGCAGGTCCGTCGGGACCTGATGGCGATAGGCTACAGCGGGACCCCCTACCACGGCTACCGGATCGAGGAGCTGGCGCAGAGTATCGCCAGCTTCCTCGACGATCCCGATGGGCAGCAGGTAGCGCTGGTGGGACTGGGCAATCTGGGCCGGGCGATTCTGGCTTATTTCGATGGGCGGAGGCCAAATCTTACTATCACCGCCGCGTTCGATATCGACCCGGCCAAGGTGGACAGGGTGATTCATGGCTGCAATTGCCACGATATAGCC
>SDBV01000418.1_pt1 | contig 61043 bp, 52 predicted proteins | sample 2277081 | NCBI WGS metagenome assembly SDBV01 (sample SAMN10402039, study PRJNA504765) | marine sediment metagenome | isolation source: marine sediment core GS10_PC15, 223 cmbsf | place: Arctic Ocean: Southern Knipovich Ridge | collected 2010
TCGATAAGCGGCGATTACGCTATCGTTGGGGCTTATTTTGAAGACGCGGGCGGCTCTAATGCCGGCGCGGCGTATATCTTCCATCGCACTGGCACGAACACTTGGGACGGCGGCACGAAGATAACGGCTTCCGACGCGCAGAGTGGTGACCGGTTCGGCGTTTCCGTATCGATAAGCGGCGATTACGCTATCGTTGGGGCTTGGTATGAAGACGCGGGCGGCAGTCAAGCAGGCGCGGCGTATATCTTCCATCGCACGGGCGCGAACACATGGGACGGCGGCACGAAGATAACGGCTTCCGACGCCGAGGCTAATGACGAGTTCGGCTATTCCGTATCGATAAGCGGCGATTACGCTATCGTTGGGGCTTGGTATGAAGACGCGGGCGGTTCTATTGCAGGCGCGGCGTATATCTTCCATCGCACGGGCGCGAACACATGGGACAGTGGTACAAAGATAACGGCTTCCGACGCCGAGTCGGGTGACATTTTCGGCGGTTCCGTATCGATAAGCGGCGATTACGCTATCGTTGGGGCTTATCGTGAAGACGCGGGCGGCGGTAATGCCGGCGCGGCGTATATCTTCCATCGCACGGGCACGAACACATGGGACGACGGCACGAAGATAACGGCTTCCGACGCCGAGGCCGGTGACGATTTCGGCGATTCCGTATCGATAAGCGGCGATTACGCTATCGTTGGGGCTTTCTTGGAAGACACGGGCGGCAGTGCAGCAGGCGCGGCGTATATCTTCCATCGCACGGGCACGAACACATGGGACGACGGCACGAAGATAACGGCTTCCGACGCCGAGGCTAATGACGAGTTCGGCTATTCCGTATCAATAAGCGGCGATTACGCAATCGTTGGGGCTCGTAAAGACGACGCGGGCGGCTCTGATGCCGGCGCGGCGTATATCTTCAAATAATAAATCGGGGTCTTGAATTTGCCCCCAGCGGAGTACCTATGGGGAGACTCCCCTCGTTCCTCCCTTCGTGCCTCCCTTCGTGCCTCCCTTCGTGCCTCCCTTCGTGCCTCCCTTCGTGCCTCAGGACAGGCGGGACAGGCGGGACGAGAACCCTCGCTTCGCTTCAGGCCGCTGGAGGCTAATAAATAGTCGTCCTTTCCGCCGGAAAAAATAGTAAGTTCCCGATGGAAATTCATGCGGCTCTTCCGTTAAAATAGCGCCATAAACATATTTCGGCACTTTGGGAAAATAGGGGTCTTAACGGAAATATTTAAATGGCACAGAACATCACGCCGCCTATGGAAATGAATGCAGATTTCGACCTTGAGCCGCTGGCGGGCGACGCGTCGCAACGCTCGTATTTCAGGCTCAGGTTCAAGGGCGAAAACGCGATTCCAAAAACGATGGCGCTGATGAAGGCGGCCGCCCCGTTCGATGCGGAAAATGACGATTTCCTTAAACTCCATTCGTTTCTATATAAATGCGGGACGCCTGTTCCGGAAATATTTTTCGTAAAACCGGAACGTGGAATAATATATCTCGAAGACCTCGGCGACACGCTCCTTTCCGACGCGTGCGAAGGGCTTGACGAGAGAAGTATCTTCGAGCTCTACCGCAAAGCGCTGGATATCCTTCTGTCGATACAGCTCGAAGGAACCCGCGTCCTGAAAAAAGACACCGGCAACCCGGCCCTTTCCCGCAGGTTCGACACCGCCAAATACATGGAGGAGCTTGACTTCACGACAAAGCACTTCATAAAAGGTCATCTGAAAAAGGACATTTCCGAAAAAAACGAAAAAAAGTTGAACGATCTTTACCTGAACATCGTAAAGCCGATTGAGAAGGAACCGCTTTTCCTCTCGCACCGCGATTACCACTCGCGCAACATAATGATTAAGGACGGAAAGCTCTTCGTAATCGATTTTCAGGACGCCCGCATGGGGCCGCTTCAGTACGATCTGGCCTCGCTTCTATTCGATTCGTATCTGGAGCTGGAAGAAAAAATGCGGTATGCGCTTTTGGGATATTACCTAAAAAGGCTGGGTTCCACCTCTATCTCAATGGGCGGCAAAAAAGACGGGGAATTTATAAGTATGCTTTACCGCGTAAGTTTGCAACGGAACCTTAAAGCTCTTGGCACATTCGGCTACCAGGCCTCGGCAAAAAATAACGATTTTTACCTACAATTCGTCCAAAGGACGGTAAACTATATCAGAAAAAACATAACGCACTTTGGGGGATTCGATAAAGACGCGAAATGGATAGTATCCCTGCTGGAACCTTAAGGGAGTGAATGTTGATGGCAAAGATTAAAATATCCCGTTTAGGGCTTACCGCTAAACTGAAAAGCCCCCTTGCGGCCAAGGCAATTGAAAAAGTATACGCGTGGGGTAAAAAGCGCGGTGTGGAAATACTCATTGAGAGCGAAGCCGCCAAATTGACGGGCGCAAAAGGGGTGGACAGGGAAAGCTTTGCCGGGTCCGTAGACGCGCTTGTAGTCTTGGGGGGCGACGGCACCTTCCTGGCCGCGGCGCGGACGGCGAAATCCGACTCTATACCGTTGCTGGGAGTCAACCTGGGAAGCCTGGGATATATGACGGAAGTGGCGTACGAAGAAATCGAAAAAGCGCTGGAAAATATCCACAAAGGTAAATTCTCTATTGAAGAGCGTATGATGCTGAACCTCACAATAGGAAACGACGAATCCGCAAAGTCCGAAACGGCCCTCAATGACGTGGTCATCAGCCACAAGTCGATGGCAAGGATGATAGAGCTTTCGCTTTCCATAAACGGGCAGGATGTAACGCACTATAAAGCAGACGGGCTGATAATTTCGACGCCCACCGGTTCCACTGCGTACGCCCTCAGCGCCGGCGGACCGATACTTCACCCGGCGCTTGAGGCGATTGTAATATGCCCGATCTGCCCGCACACACTTACACACAGACCCCTTGTGGTTCCAAACAACTCTGTGATAGATGTTAAAATACTCAGGCAGCAGGATGATGTACACGCATCGATGGACGGACAGGTGATATTCGACGTTAAGGAAGGAGACCGCATTGTCTTAACACGATCGGAAAAGGTTACTAGACTGATCAGGACGCCCGACCGCACGCATTTTGACGTTTTAAGAAGTAAACTGGGATGGGGGGGATCGTAAGAAAGCCATGAGTGAATAAGATGGAATCTTCAAAAGCAAAAGATGTAGTCCGCAAGGTACTCCCGTTTCTTTCAAAAAAAGAAATACCGGTAACACCGGACAACTACAGGATTTGGTTCGAGTATTTCATGGGCGGAAACGAGGAAATCAAAACGCGTCTGGACGAACTGATGGAAAGCGGCACCAAATTTACACCGGAGCTTAACGGCCAACTGTATGAAAAGTTTTTCGTGCGGAACCTCGAGAAGGAATCCAGCGAAAAAATCCAAAAGGAAATAGATGCCGCCGAAAACACAAGCTCCAAGGCGAGCGAACTGATTATGAACACCATAAAGGATATACTTGAAAGTTCGGAAACCACCTCCAAGTACGGCCAAAAGCTGAAATCCTATTCGAAAGACGTTGGTACGGCCCAAAAGATTGAAGACGTCAAGAGCCTTCTGACTACGATGGTCAGGGACACTCACGAGGCTGAGCTAACGAATGTCAAGATTCAAAAGAAACTTAGAAATAGCTCCGTGGAACTCAAAAAGATAAACCTCGATCTGTCCGAGGCCAGGAACGAGGCGCGCACCGACAAACTTACCGGGCTGTACAACAGGCGAATGTTCGACGAGCTGTTAAAACACTATATCGATCTCATGGAAAATGAAAAAAAGGACTGCTCGATAATAATGCTCGATATCGACTTCTTCAAAAGGTTTAACGACTCATACGGGCACCCCGTGGGCGACAAGCTCCTTAAAGCTGTCTCCCAGGAAGTCATGGAAAAGGTTTCCAGCAAAGGCCTCATATGCCGTTATGGCGGCGAAGAGTTCATCGTCATATGCCCGGACATTGTTATCGATAAGGCGTTAGAAGTGGCTGAATGTATTCGCTACGGTATAAGGGATGAAGTGGAATTCACTGTAAAATCCAATCCGGTTTCCGTTACCGTCAGCCTGGGAGTATCCCAGATTCGTCCGGGCGACAGCAAAACAAGCTTGATCGAACGCGTGGACGCCGCCATGTACCGTGCAAAAAATTCCGGCAGGGATAATACGAAAACTGATCGGGACTTGGATGCTAAAGTCCCTGGGAATTAAAAACCTCGGTATCATCGACGGCTTAAGCGTCGAGTTCGGGTCCGGACTGAACATACTCACCGGCGAAACCGGCGCGGGAAAATCCATGATCCTGTCCGCATTGAACCTCGTGTTGGGAGAACGCGCAGATTCGGAAACAATACGCCGGGGCGCCCAAATCGCTTCCGCAGAGGCCGTATTCGAAGCCGAGGGTATAAAAACCGCCGCCGAGGTCTTCAGGGAACAGGACATAGTACCCGAAGAAGGCGAGTACCTCATAAGACGCGCCATACAAAGAGAAGGCAAGGGCAAAACGCTCGTCAACGGAAACGCCATTAACGTTTCGGCCTTAAAACGAGCGGGCGAAACGATGGTCGATATACACGGCCAGCACCAGCATCAGGCCCTGTTAAGAAAAGATACACACCTGTGGTGGCTCGACAACTACCTCGACCTTGAAGGCGAGGCTAAAAAGGTTTCCACCCTGCTTTCGAATACGAAAAGACTGCAAAGCGAACTTGACGGCCTGCTGAAAAAACAAAACGATATGGAAGCGCAAAAGGATTTTTTGGAATTCCGCGCTGACGAACTCGAAAAGGCGGATATCAAACCAAGCGAAGAGGAAAAACTGGAAAACGAACATAAGAAACTCGCAAGCGCCGACAAAATACAGGCGACCGGATCTGAAATCTTCAGCGAGCTTTACGAATCGGATTCATCCGTAATATCCGCCATCGAAAAGTTCGCAAAGGAAATGGAAAAATTGAAATCGGCTGACGGTTTTTTCGACGAGTACTCGAAGATATTTTCGGAGGCCGCCGCGCAGCTTTCCGATGCGGCGATGGAGATAAAGTCCTTTTGCTCCGGAGTCGAAAACGATCCCGCGCGCATGGAGGCGCTCGAATCCCGCATGGCCCTTTTGGAAAAACTCAAAAGGAAATATAAAACCGACCTGCCCGGCCTTCTGGAGCTTTTGGAAAGCACAAAGCGCGAACTTGGATCGATAGAGAACTTTGACGAAGAGCGTGAAAGCCTTCAAACGAAAGTGGAAAATTCGCGCAATGAACTGCAAGGCGCGGCGGTTAAACTTCATAAGAAAAGGCTTAAAGGAATCGCCGCGTTCAAAAAAGAGGTTCAAAAGGAATTAAAAGACTTGAACATGCCGTCGGGTGCCTTCGACGTGGAGATAACGTTGCCGCCGAACGCCCCGGAAGACGAAAAAAGCTTTGAGCTTGACGGGAAAAAAACGAAAATCTTTCCGCACGGCTTCGGCTGGTTCCAGTTCCTGTTCAGCGCGAATGTCGGCCAGCCGCCAAAGCCCCTTGCAAAGATCGCGTCGGGCGGCGAGATATCGCGCGTTATGCTCGCCCTGAAAACGGCAACGGGAAAAGTTCAACCGGTTCCCATACTGGTATTCGACGAGGTAGACGCGGGCATCGGCGGCAAAACGGCGGACATGGTCGGCGAGAAGTTAAAGAAGCTTTCAAAAAACTGCCAGATATTTTGCATCACGCACCTGCCGCAGATCGCGCGCCAGGCCGACAGCCATTACGTGGTAGCCAAGGAAACGGTAAACATAAGTACCGTTGTTACAATAGAAAAACTCGACGACAAGGGGCGCATAGAAGAGCTTGCAAGAATGGGCGCGGGCAAGGTTGTTACCGACGCCGCCCGCAAACACGCCGAGGAGATGATCTCGAAATAAAACCTAGTAGCAAGCTACAGGCAATTGACTAGTCAAAACTTTCCTTAACCTGTGTGCGCTTTTTTACCGCTTATCCGATATCCTAATGCGCGCGGCGGCGGCGTGGGCGTCCAGCCCTTCGGCCTCGGCGAAAAGGGCGACCTTTTGGGCAACCTGCAAAAAATCCTTTTTCGAATATTGAATCACCGACAAGCGTTTTTGAAAATCGTAAACGCCCAGCGGCGAGAAAAAACGCGCGCTTCCCGAAGTGGGCAAAACGTGGTTGGGCCCCGCCATGTAGTCGCCAAGAGCCTCCGGCGAGTAATGGCCGACAAAAATTGCGCCGGCGTTTTCAATGACGTTAAGTTTTGACGCGGCGTTTTTAAAGACAAGCTCCAAATGCTCCGGCGCGATGGCGTTCGCCAGTTTTATTGCCTCGCCGATGGAGCGGCACTCGATGGCGTAGAAACGGTTTTTTATGCACTTTCTAGCGATGTCCGCCCGTGGTAAAAACGAAAGCTGTTTATCGATCTCCTTTTTGGTTTCTTCAATAAGCCGCGCAGAGGTCGTCAGCAGTACCAGCCACGCCATTTCATCGTGCTCGGCTTGCGAAAGAATATCTGCGGCGCACCACGCGGCCTTTGCGCCCGAGTCTGCGATTATGCATATTTCGCTGGGGCCGGCGGTCATGTCTATGTCTACCCGGCCGAAGACGGCGCGCTTTGCTTCCGCCACGTAAACGTTGCCGGGGCCGACGATTTTGTCCACGCGCTTTATCGATTTGGTTCCGAACGCCATCGCCGCGACGGCCTGCGCCCCACCGACCGCATAGAATTCCTTAACCCCGCAAAGGGACGCGGCGTAAAGGACGGCGGAGTTTATTACCCCGCCGGGCGCGGGAGAGCAAATTATTATCTCTTTCACTCCGGCAACGAGCGCCGGTATTGCGTTCATCAAAACGGACGAGGGGTACGAAGCCGTTCCGCCGGGAACGTAAAGGCCAACCCTTTCTAAGGGGCGGATCATCTGGCCCAACCTTGAGCTTCCCTTTTTCACGAACCAGCTTTTTTCAACCTGCTCTTTGTGGAAACTTTTTATATTTTTATATGCCGTCTTTATGGCGCTTTTAAGTCTGGGCGATACTTCTTCGGATGCGTTTTTAAAATGTTTTTCCGTTAGCCGAACATTTTTCGAGGTAAGGTCGAGCCGGTCGAATTTTTTTGTGTATTTAAAAAGGGCGTCGTCACCATTTATTTGCACGTCTTTAAGGATGCGCGCAACGACGTTTCTTATTGTCGCATCCGACGACGTCTCGAAACGGTTCACAAGGGGTTGGATTTTTTTATCGAAACCCCTTTGCCGCGTGTTCAACTTTTTCATCCGGCCATATTACAGGACTTCGGGCCTTGCCAACAAGTTTTTGGTCGCTAAAGAGATTTCAGGCGCAGGCCGAATGCGGTTTTGAACTTTCCTTTGGGGGGAATCGACACTCTTTGCAGGGCGACGAACGCCGTTCCCTGGTAGTTGGATTGAAAACCGTCCTCGGATTGCGATACCGTCTCGACAGGGAAGCGCAAAAGCGTAACACGATTTGAAGATTTAAAAGCCGCGCCGAAACGGAACCACTCGTCCGTAATCGACCATTCTTTGACATCTGAATCTTCGCCTACCGAGTTCATGGCGTGTTTTTTCCCATCCAGCGTTAGATACCTGTCCGGCGCGTCCTCGGCCAAAAGCGTAAAGTTCCATTCGACGCCGAACACGAAATCCAGCCTGCCACCGCCGAGGTTTTCCAAAATATATTCGCATGTTACTTCGGGCTTTTTAGAGCTTACCTTGAATTTCTTTTGGACTTTCACCCGCGCCTGCTTTTCGTTTGCGCCTACCGTTGCGCCTATCGTTCCTTGCGCGGCAAAGGTGAGCGTCGCCTGGTTTTTCCCTTCCTTTGCCGAAACGGTTTCGTAACGCGCGTCCGTAAGGCCCGAAATATCTGTTGCCTTCTCTGCGCACATCTCCACCGCGCCGGGCATCTCGGAATAAAAATGGTCGAGGAAAGACCTTCTCGGGTACCTGTCGAACACCAGCTTTTTGTCGAGGTTTTCATCCTTGAAGCTGACCCTGTCGTGAATCGAAAGAATTTCCCCATCGTGCATCTTCTTGCCGGATAACGCTTCGATAATCTTTTGGTGGTACTCTTCGGGCCTTCGAGTGAGGACGTTGCTGAGGTTGAAAGCGGCGGGTTTGAAATCTATTTCGGCAAGCGTCGCGCCGAGGGAAGGGTCAAGCAGGACGAAGAGCTCCGGCGTTTCCACCACCGCCTCGGCGCCCCGGTTTTTCGAGAAATCGCCGATATTGATTTCCGTCCAATATTTATCGTTGTGAAGGATTTTGTCGGCGGCTTTGCCGGCTTCTATCAGATGCGAATGCACGGCGTGGCGCAGGTTGCTTAGGTACAGCCCTCCGAAAAGGCCGTGCCAGTAAGGGCAGTTGCACTGGCCCCGGTAGAGTTCCCGCCGCATCGTCTCGCCGGCCTTTTTCGACCTCGATTTTATTTTCGCGCGTTCTATTCTGCTAGACATATAGATCATTTTTTTGTGAAGCCGGTTGCTTTCCTCGTATTTCACCAGGAAGTTGTCCCAAACTCCACCGCGCAGAAAACTTTTAAACTCTTCCAAGCGCTCCTCTTCTTCCAGCTTCTTTAAAAGTTTTGAATACTCGATTCCTTTTTTGACGGGTAGCGACCAGTGCGTCATCTCCTCGTAGGAGGCCATCGGCAGGTACACCCTGTCGCGCGGCGGGAAGCTGTCAAGATACTCGGAGTATGTTGTCGTATCCACAATGCCCGTGTTTTCCGAAAGCATTGTTAAAAACCTTTCGAGCCATTTTTTGCCGAAAACCCATTCGTGCGTTTCCGGCCATACGCCGAACTTTTCGCCATCGTCCCCGTATGTCACGCCGGTGGAGCCGTACTTTTGCAAAAGGCCTTTGAAGTATTCCAGCGTTTCTTCCGGCTGCTTGAACGGAATCGAGTAGCGCAGGAATTTATCTATGGGGAATATCGCCGTCGTGCTGCCGTGCCGTTCGGTAACGTAGTAGCCAAACATATTTTCATCGGACAACCCCGCGAAGTAGAAATGCGTATCGTCCAGCAACGTATATTCCAGACCGGCAGCCGAAAGGACGCGGGGCAGCGCGGGGTCCCATATCCTTTCGGCAAGCCACGCGCCGCGAGGGCGTACACCGAACCTTTTTTCCACCCAGCGGTTCATCATTTCAAGCTGGCCGATTGCGTCTCCCTCCGGCAGGGTGGAAAGGATTGGCTCGTAAAACCCACCGCCGAGTATTTCCACGCGCCCCTCGCTTACCATGTCGCCCACGGCGTCCAGGTATTCGGGTCTGTTCTTCTCAATCCATTCCAGAAGGCAGCCGCTGTGGTGAAGGGCAAAGCGAATGGCCGGGAACTTTTTAAACGTATCGATTATCGGCAGGTAGCTCTTTTCATACGCCTCGCGCAAGACGTGCTCGAAATTGCCAATCGGTTGATGGTTATGCAGGCCGAAAAGGAAATGTATTTTGCCCAATTGCCGTCAGATTATCTCTTTTTTGGATATAACGACTATGCCCGAATCGGTTACCGTAAACCGTTTCCTGTCCTTTTCCAGGTCGTAGCCTATTTCCGTTTTCGGCGGCACGTCTACGAATTTGTCTATTATCGCCCTCTTTATTTTGCAGTACCTGCCGATGTTAACGCCCTCCATCAGGATAGACTCTTCCACATCGCAATAAGAGTTTATCCTGACGTTGGGCGAAAGGATGCACCTGTGCAGCTTGCCCCCGCTTATCACGCACCCTTCGGAAACCAGCGAATCGGTGGCTATGCCCAGCCTTTGGGTTTCCTCGTCGGCGAAGACGAACTTCGCGGGGGGGTTGAAATGTGAAAACGTTCTCAAGGGCCACCGTCTGTTGTAAAGGTCTATGACCGGCGCCACCTCCACCAGATCCATCGATGCGTTGAAGTATTCGTCTATGCTTCCAATGTCGCGCCAGTATACCTTTTCCTCTTCTTTTTGGCCGGGGACCTTGTTTCTGGAAAAGTCATAAGCGTAAACGTGCCCGGTTCTGTATTTGCCGGTTATTATGTTCTTTCCGAAATCGTGATCCGTTTCCATGGCGGCGTCTTCCTTAACCCATTCGACCAGTGAATCGGGCTTGAAAATGTAGTTCCCCATCGAAACAAGGGCCAAATCCGGCTTTCCGGGGATGGGGGTAGGTTTTTCAGGTTTTTCCTGAAAGCCCGTTATCCGCCAGTTCTCGTCTATTTCGATTACGCCGTACGAACGCGCGATATCAAGCGGTTTCGGAATAGCCGCTATAGTCAGTTCCGCGTCCTTTTCAATGTGGTAGTAAAGCATCTGGCGCACGTCCATGCGATATATGTGATCCCCGCCGAACACGCATACGTATTCCGGGTTTTCGTCGTATATGATGTTAAGGTTCTGATAGATAGCGTCTGCGGTACCCATGTACCATTTCCTGCCCGTGCGCATCTGCGCCGGAACCGGATCAATGTAAAAGCCGTGTTGCGGCGCAATCTGCCATCCCCTGGCAAGATGGCGGTTCAGGGAATCCGACTTGAACTGCGTGAGTATTTTTATGTTCAGTATTCGCGAATTCAGGAAGTTGCTTAGCACGAAGTCTATGATCCTGTACCTGCCGCCGAACGGTACGGCCGGTTTTGCGCGGTCTTTCGTAAGCGGCAAAAGCCTTTCGCCCTGTCCGCCGGCTAGAATCATGGCTAGAACCTGCAATCGGCCTCCTCATCAACTAAAAAATATCTAGGTTTTTCATGAGTTTAACAGGTTTTGTACTGCGATGCCTTATAAAACTAGAATATCTAAAGTCGACATCTTAAGGTAAAATGTAATTGCGCCGATAAGAATATCAGGAGAGCGAATATGGACATAGGAAAAATAAACCGGCTGACAGGCTCATTAATAAAGATACGGGAAGCAAAAAAAACCGGCCCGCTAAAGACAAAGGAAACTGAAAACCCTTTGGACAAAGTGGACATTTCAAATGACGCCGGTAAGAAAAATGTGATGGAACTGGCCCAAAAGGCCATGACCGATTTCCGCTCATCCCTTATCGATACGCTTTCAGGCGGGCGCGAGGACCGGAAAAATGAATTTTTGTATGATCTCGTTGGAACTCCGGTGGATGATTTTATTACGAATCGTTTTTCAAACCTGGACGGTGACACCAAGTCGGAATTCATGACCATGTTTAGCGATCTAAAGAAAACATCCGGCGGCCTGGTGCCGCATAACCTTATAAATCAGACATTTGGGTCAAGCTCAGGCTTCGGCAACATGATAGAAAATATAGGAGCCACCCTGAACAGCTATCTTTAGATCATTCCCGGCAATAAATATATTATGAATATTTCTTGCATCCATTACTTAAGTACTTTCCCTCAATTTCCCATAAATACTTGATAAAAAGGCAAGAAAGCGGTAGATTGTATGCGTGTTAATTTATTCAGAGCAGGCAATACGGGTTTAAATTATGCGCACACTGTTAATCGCGTTGGTTTTGATGGCTTACGCGGGCGAAGAGCTTTTTGCCGCACAAGCTAACATCGTAAATATTCAGATAAAAGAGAAATACTCCCGGCTCCTTGTTTCCGTGAAACTTAAAGGCGCTTTTACCGATGAAATAAAGGAGGCTTTTACTTCCGGAATGCCGGTTACCTTTACTTACCTTGTGAACCTTAACCGTAACAGGTCGCTTATGTGGGACGCCTCGGAAAAGAAGATAAAGATACACAAGATCGTCAAGTACGACTCTTTCGCAAAAGAGTTTAAAGCCATGGAAATGATCGCCAAGAACCCGCCCAAACCCGAAGATTTTGAAGAAATTTTTCATAAGATAAAGGAAAGTAACACTGCAAAACTCACCTCCATGATTTCCGAAAGCGAAAACGAAAACTGGAGTCGGTACCTTATAATAAAAGACATCACCACGCTGGAAAAGTGGATGAGTTCACTGACAGACATCCCCATAGGCAGTAAAATTGACTATCCGTTAAACAGGAAATACTACGTGGAAGTGAAGGCGGAGATGGACACAATAAAGCTTAAGCCGCCCTTCAACTACATATTCTTTTTCGTTTCGTTTATGAATTTCGACACGGCATGGGAAACCTCGTCTCCGTTCATTATAGAAAAAGCCGATATGCCTATTCAAAAGATGGTGGGGCAGAAAAATTAAATGACCCGGCTTTTTAAAGCCATTCTGACTTTCTTTGAAGGAAGCTCCAAAAAAGACGGAACGCACGTCTCAAAAACCGGCGTTTCATCCAAAAGGCGAGTCAAAAGGCTGGTCGTTTTCGTCCTTCTAGCCGTTTTCATTATTTACACAACCTCCCAGATATTTTTCAAGGGAACAAGCGGGCAGATACCGCTGGCAAACAATATTCTTGTTCTTTTCCTGCTAAACATTAACATCCTCCTCCTCCTCCTAATGGTGATACTTGCAGGCAGGAACCTTGTAAAGCTCTACTTCGAAAGGCAAAGCAAGGCATTCGGCGCCAAGTTCCAAACAAAGCTCATACTTTCCTTTCTCGCATTTACTCTCATACCGTCAACGCTGCTCTTCATAGTCGCAAGTGGGTTGCTGACAAACAGCATAGATAACTGGGTAAGCGCGCCTGTGGAAAAATCGCTGAGGGATTCGCTGGAGATTGCCGATAAGTATTACCAAAAGGCTGAAAAAAACGTCTACGAAAAGGCATCAAAGCTGGCCATGCTGCTGGGAGAAAGAAAAACCGCCCTGCGCCGGGACAATACGGAACTTACCGAAATCGTATTCAGTAAATACTACGAATACGAGGTTGGAGCGATGACCGTTTTCGGTCCGCGGTTTGACGTGGTAGAGCAAGTAAGCAAAAACAATTTTCTAAAAAAACTATCGGCAAACATAGGTTCCGAATTAAAGAGACTTAGCACCGGAGAAATAATTACGGAAACGCGCAAGCTTGAAAAAGACACGCTGGCCGTATCCATCGCGCCGATATTGGACGACATGGGAAACCTTACAGGCGCGGTGTTTCTGGCAAATCCCATAGACAGGACGCTTGTTAAAAAAATAGACTCCATAACGAAGACATTCGATTCGTACAAACAACTTAAACTCCAGAAATTCCCCATAAAGGCGGTTTACGAAGTCACCCTTTTACTGGTTACGCTGGTGATCCTTTTCGCGGCCATATGGTACGGTTTTTACCTTGCCCGCTATATTACCGTTCCCATTTACAGCCTGCTGGAAGCAACGGAAAAAGTCGCCGAGGGAGACCTTTCAGTAAGGGTGGGAGAAAAATCCAGCGATGAAATAGGCTACCTGATGCGCTCCTTTAACCGCATGACCGGCGAACTTGAAAGCTCGCGCGAAAAACTCCAATCGGGCCACAAGGAACTGCAGGAAACCAACCTGGAACTCGACCGCCGCCGTAAATACATCGAAACAATCCTCGCAAAGATTACGACGGGCGTCATATCGATAGACCACCGTGGGCGAATTTCCACGTGCAACCAGGCCGCAATTTCGATACTCAAGCTAAAAGACGCCGAACCATTCGGAAAGAACTACGAGGAAGTCTTCGAGGCGGAGCATCTGGACTACATCCGCAAAACACTGCGCGATATGGGAAAGAGCGAAAAGGACTCAATCGAAAAAGAACTTCAGTTCACCATAGACGGACAGCGCCGAACCCTTTTGATACACACGTCCTCCCTTAAAGACCCGCGCGGACACTTCATGGGCGTCGCCGTGGTCTTCGACGACCTAACGGACATTATTTCCGCGCAAAAGACGTCCGCGTGGCGCGAAGTTGCGCAACACATCGCCCACGAAATAAAAAACCCGCTTACGCCCATCAGGCTTAACGCCGAACGGCTGGTAAAGAAATTCAAGCAGGACCCTAAATCGTTCGAAAAGATTTTTGAAAAATCGACAAATGTCATCATCCACGAGGTGGATGTGCTAAAAGGGCTGGTGGACGAATTCTCGCGCTTCGCCCAGCTCCCGGAAGCCAATCCGAAGATGGTCTCGCTGCACGAGATCATCAACGACGTCGTCCAGCTATACAAAGACCTCCATCCGGCCATAACATTTAAGATGTCTTTTGATCACTCAATTGGCGACGCGATGCTCGACCGCGAGCAGATGTACCGCGCCTTCCGCAACCTCATCGAAAATGCCATAGACGCCGTGGATGAGGGCGGAACGATAGAGATACGCACCCACCGCGAAACGGAGCAAAAACGCATCCACATAGATGTTATCGACAACGGCCATGGCATCGACGCCAAGGATTTCGACAAGGTATTCCTGCCGTACTTCTCAACAAAGAAAAAGGGCGCCGGCCTGGGCCTTGCCATAGTCAACCGGATAGTAGCCGACCACGAAGGGCGCATAAGCGTAAAAAATAACGAGCCCCACGGCACCGTGATGGCAATCGAACTCCCCGCCGCCTGAAGCGGCGTTACGTAGCGACCCTGAATAAAATTACGTCGCCGTCTTTTACGATATATTCCTTGCCTTCAAGGCGCATTTTGCCTTTGTCTTTCGCGCCGTTTTCTCCGCCGCACTCCATGTAATCGTCGAACGTGATCACTTCCGCCCTGATAAAACCTTTTACGAAATCGGTGTGTATCTTTCCCGCCGCCTCCGGCGCGCTCATCCCTTTGCGGATCGTCCACGCGCGCGCCTCCTTGGGCCCCGCCGTTAAAAACGTTACCAGCCCCAGAAGTTTGTAGCCTTCCTGAATGAGCGTATGCAGTCCCGACTGCTTCAACCCCATCTCTTCCATGAACGTCTGTCGCTCTTCCGGCTCCAGTTCAGAAATCTCCGCTTCCAACTGCCCGCACACGGCAACACACGCCGCCCCGTGTTGTTGGGCGTAATCGCGGATTGCCTTGACCATCGACCCGTTTTCCTGCGACGGGTCGCCGAGGTTGGCGACGAACATCACGGGCTTCGTTGTTAGCAAGGGAAGCTCTTTCACGATGTCCCACCCGCCAGTTTTCGACGCCGGGATTTCGCGTTGCAGGCCGTCGGCAATCTTTTCGAGCCTCTCCATAAAAACGAGCGCGTCTTCCGGTTTCCCTTTTTCCATCTTCGCTTTTTTGGCGGATTTCTTTATCGTCTGCATTTTCTTTTCCACGCTTTCGAGATCGGCAAGCATCAATTCGCTTTCCACTATGCCGATGTCGCGCAAGGGGTCTAGCGTCTCGGCGGCGACCATCTCTTTCGATTCGAAACACCGCACGACGTACACAATCGCGTCCACCGAGCGGACATGGCTTAAAAACCGGTTGCCCATTCCTTCGCCCCTGCTCGCGCCTTCGGACAGGCCGGGGATGTCCACGAATTCCATCTGGGTGTAAATTGTCTTTTTGGGTTTTACTATTTCCACGATGCGGTCCAGACGTTCGTCGGGGACGGTTACTCGCGCGACGTTTGGCTCCACCGTCGAGAAAGCGAAACTGCTTGCCGTTGCGCCGGCGGAAGTAAGCGCGTTAAAGATCGTCGATTTGCCGCAGTTGGGAAGGCCGATTATCCCGCAGTTGAAACCCATACTCAGATTTTATGAAAGATAAAAGCTATCAAAAAGACGAAAGGCGGACGGCAAGGCCCATTGTCCTGGTTTTTAGCGGTTCGTCCAGATTTTTTGCGAGAACGCTAATGACGGAACCCTGTGTTTTAAGCTGCGCTACCAATGAGGCCCGGCCGGAGTCGGCAAAGCGCGTGTTGAGATCGTTAAGCTGTCCGCTAACTGCGGCCATTTGTCCCCTCATATCGAGCAACTGTGCGCGGTTGGTGATGACCGATTCGTCTATTGCGGCGACTTGCGCGTTAAGTTGGCCGAGGCTCGTATTTATCGCTTTAATCTGAGTCCGGTCGGCCTGCATTCCGGTGTATAAAAAACCGAGAATCAAAAGAACGGCCAAACTAAGCCCCACAGCGGCAAGAGGAAGGCCGGTGCCGGAGGTACCTTTTGCCCGCGCCGCCGGAGACGCCTTTGCCGCCGTCTTCTGCTTTTGCCCCTTTCCGGTTTGTTTTTGCGCTTGCGGCTGGGACTGAACCTTGGGTTGCACAACCTTTTCAGCCAGCGAAGTCATGGGGCGGACGACGCCGGGTGGTGAAAACCCGCGTCGGGTGTCTTTGAAGAGTTGAGACACTTTGCCCTTGGCGTCCGGAGAGCCGGAGCCGCTGTCGCCGTCTAGCGCAGTCGAGTCCACGTAAGAAACGGCGGAAAGCTTTTTTTGCCCTTTTTTGCTCAACCGTTTGATGACTTCCTTGCTTGTAAGCTTTTTCTTTTTTGCAAGTTCATAAATCCTGATTTTCTTCATTGCCTTAATATTAATCGACTTGAAAATCAAAAACAAGAACCCAATTTACCCTAAATTACCTGAAAAATTGGTAATTACTGCAGCAATTTGTAAAGGCACATAATTATTGTATAATTAATGCATGAAACAATTAGCAGTAATTATAGCAGTATTGTTTATCCTGACTCTCGGCTCGGCTCTTGCCGAGGACGAACAATCCGATTCCTCAAGAGCGATGGAAATAACGAGATCGAAAGACCAGGTCCCTCTTCTGGGTGAAGTAAAAATAACCAATATTCCGACTTCGATATTTCTTGAAAAGAAAAAAGACATTATTAACAGGGGCAAGCTGCTGACGTCTGGCTACATAACCAGCGAAGTAAATCCCTTCGGGTTCATTACGGGAACGGAGCTTGAAAAAGAGTCCGTGTCTTTCAATGACATCATTACGATAAACCGAGGTTCCGTAAGCGGGATCAAGGCCGGAGACACCTTTTTCATCTACAAGAAAATTAAAAATGTAAACGACCCTAAAACGAAAAAGTCGATTGGCGACCTTGTTACCGTAACGGGCGCATTGGAAGTAACGGAGATAAAAGAGAGTTTTTCCAAAGGGATAATCATAAAGTCCTACGACATGATTGAAGTCGGGCAGATGATTATTCCCGAATACAAGATCATAATTCCCGAAATGGACAACGATAGGCCGATTGCCGACAAATCGGTATCCGGCACAGTTATCGCACTGAATGAAGCAAGGTACGGGGCTTCCGAAGGGGACGTAATTTATATGAACGTCGGCCGCGGCCAGGGCGTTGAAGAAGGCGATATATTCGAGATAATCGCCAAGATGGATCCGGTTTACCAGCGTAACAAAGAGACGGAAACCGAATTTAAAAAGGTTACAGGCAAAGCGCGGATCATCGTTGTCCGGGAAAAGACTTCAACGGCGGTGATAGTCGATTCAATTATTGAAGTGAGCGAAGGCGACACCGTGAACTACGTACAGGAACGCCTATAAAAAATTCTCCCGGCGGAAAAAAAACTACGCCAGCCGGAAAATCCGCTAACATTGAAAAAATCGTTGGCCGAATTCTTAAAAAACGCAAAAAAACGCTCGCAGTCGCCGAGTCGTGCACGGGCGGCTGGATAGGCAAGGCGATAACCGATCCCGCCGGAAGCAGTATTTTTTTCATTGGGGGTATTATTGCTTACTCCGACGATCTCAAAATAAAACATCTTGGAGTGCGCAAATCGACCATTCAAAAACACGGCGCGGTAAGCAAACAAACGGCCATTGCGATGGCCAAAGGCGCGCGTAAAAAATTCGGCGCCGACTACGCGCTTTCCGCAACGGGCATTGCCGGCCCGGGCGGCGGCACTAAAGAAAAACCGGTGGGCCTTATCTACATAGCGGTATCCGGCCCCAAAGGTTCGGCTACAGGTGAAGTCTGCCGCAGGCTCAACCTCGCCGCGGGCAGGAAGGCCAACCGGCAACGAACGGTATCCGAAGCGCTATTTTTACTTTACGAATGCCTGACCAACGACGCCCTCGCATCCACAACTAAACTTAAAAGGAAAATTCGGTAGTTTTTATTGTCGGGAATTTGGATACGTTCATTTTTTCACCAGTAGCGTAGGCGCCCTCGCCTGCGCATGGTAGGTGTAAACAAAACAGCGGCGTTGCCTATGAACACAAAAAAGGGATAATAGAGCAATGCAAAATCCGGGGATCGTGTGCAAAGGGGTAACCAAAGATTACGGCGACATCGCCGCCCTTAAAGGCATCGACCTTTCGATTGACGCTGGGGACTTCCTGTCCCTTTTCGGGCCGAACGGCGCGGGCAAAACGACATTGATGAAAATCCTTTGCGGCCTTACGCGCCCGACCAACGGCAGCGCATCCGTCGCCGGGGCGGACGTCGGCGATCCCGAAGTGCGCCAAAAGGTCGGCGTGATATCGCACAAAAGTTTCATCTATGAAAACCTGACCGCAAAAGAAAACATCGTTTTTTACGCCGAACTCTACTGCGTCGAAGACCCGCGCAAAAGGGCCGACGCCCTGCTGGAAATGGTGGAGCTTTCCGAACGCGGGGACGACCTGGCGCACACCTTCAGCCGAGGCATGATGCAAAGGCTCTCCATCGCGCGTGCCCTTGTTGCCGATCCCGATTTCGTTTTCCTGGACGAACCGTTCACGGGACTCGACCAGCATTCGACCGAACTGTTCAAGGGCCTTCTGAAGAACCTCCACGGAAAGCGTAAAACGATGATCATGGTATCGCACAATATCGACATCGGCATCGAAATAGGAACACGCGCCGTTATCCTGCGCAAAGGCGAAAAGGTTTTCGATACCACCACGGACGGAGTAAGCGCAGACGAGTTCAAGAAAATATATTCCCAGAAGGTCGGCGGATGAGCCGCCTGTTCTCCGCCACGCGCGCCATCCTTATGAAGGACGTGAAAACTGAAATGCGTTCACGCGAATTCATTGCCAACACCTTCATGTTCGCGCTTCTCGTCATCGTGATATTCAACTTCACCTTCCCCATTAACCCGGACAACGCGCCGGAGCTTGCGTCGGGGATTTTGTGGATAGCGTTCATTTTTGCCGGAACGCTCGGCCTTTCGCGCTCGTTCCTCGTGGAGAGGGAAAACGACTGCATAAACGGGCTGGTGCTCAGCCCCGTAGACAGGACGGCCATCTACTGGGGCAAGTTTCTGGGCAACCTTATTTTCCTATGCATCATAGAGGCCATGATAATTCCGATATTCATCGTCCTTTACAACATAAACGTAATGGAGCATTTCGTCTGGCAGGCGCTGGCCTTTTTGCTGGGCAACATCGGCTTCATAACGCTGGGGACGCTTCTTTCGGCGATGTCGGTAAACCTCCGCGCGCGCGAAATACTTTTGCCCGTGCTCCTTTTGCCGCTGGTCATCCCGCTAATAATATTCGCCTCGGAAGCCACTTCGATCCTCATCCAGGACGGCGACATGGCCAAATATTTTTCGCGTATAAAACTTATTGCCGCGTTTGACGTAATATTTTTTATTGTGTCATCGATGCTGTTTGAATATATAGTTGATGAACTATGAGTTATTTAATCGCCGCGTACGCGTTCATACTGATAATCGTTTTTTCCTATATCGCACGGATCACGTTAAAGTGCAGGCGGCTTGTGGAAGAAACTAAAACGATGGACGAAGGGCAAAAGCCGATTTCGCTGATAAACGACAAAAAGGTGCGCCTTGGCATGGTGTGGACTTCGTTCATCCTTATTGGCGTGGCGCTTTACATGGCGCTGGTGTGGTCGCCGGACGCCAGGGGCGAGCCGGCATCGTACCGCATAATCTATTTCCATGTGGCGTCTGCCATCATGAGCTACGTCGGATTTTTCATCACGTTTGTCGGCAGCATACTGTTCCTGTCAAAAGGCGACCTTCGTTACGACAGGTGGGCCAAGGTCGGCGCAGACCTCGGCGTGCATTTTTGCTTTCTGATGATCGTATCGGGGATGATATGGGGCAAAAATCGCTGGGGCGCGTGGTGGCTTTGGGAACCGCGCCTGACGACGGCGATGATCCTTTTCATTACTTACATCGGTTACCTGATCTTGCGGCATGTTATAGAAATCCCGATGACGCGCGCGCGCTACGCAGGCGTTTACGGCATCATCGCCTTTATCGACGTGCCGATAGTGCACTACGCCATAAAAATATGGGGGAGCATCATGCACCCCGTCGTTACCGGAGGAGGCCCCAAACAGGGATTAGCCCCGGAGATGATGCTGACTTTAAGATTCTCGCTATTGGCGTTTTTGGTGACATTTGCCGTGATGTATATGTTGCGCCTGCATGTGGAGAATTTAGAGGCGGCGCTGGCGCGATCAAAAGCGGGCGAGGAGGAATAGCTTTAATTTACATTTCTTGAGCCATCCCGTTCCCTTCGTTCCGCAGGACAAGCCCTTCGTGTTGCCGTGTAGCCTTCAAATTGGGTAATATTGATGGTTCAATATGAAATACAAAAATGTCTGTCTGGCGTCGGTGGGATATGAACTGCCGCCGAATGCCGTAACTTCGCAGGAACTCGAAAACCGCCTCGCGCCCGTTTACGAAAGGCTCAAACTTCCGCATGGAAGGCTTGAACTGATGAGCGGTATAAAAGAGCGCAGGTTCTGGGGTAACGGAACCACGCCAAGCTCCGCCGCCGCGATGGCGGGCAAAAAGGCGCTCGATCTCTCCGGCGTTCCGAAAGAAGAGATAAAGGTTCTATTCCACGCATCGGTATGCCGCGATTTCCTTGAACCGGCCACGGCCAACGTCGTCCACAATGCGCTTGGCCTTCCCTCCGACGCGACGGTCTTCGACATCTCCAACGCATGTCTCGGCGTTCTTAACGGGATGATAACCCTTGCCAACATGATCGAACTCGGCCAGGTTAGCGCGGGCCTGATAGTCTCGGGCGAGATGGGCGAGACTTTGGTGAACAAAACGATCGAAGCGCTAAACGCCGATAAATCTCTCACCCGCAAAACGATAAAGCCCGCTATCGCGTCGCTGACTATCGGAAGCGCGGCGGTCGCCGTCGTGATGGCTCACCCCGACCTTATAAAAGAAAAGCATCGCTTGATCGGAGGCGTGGTTCAAAACGCAACCGAGCACAGCGCCCTTTGCAAAAGCGACGGCGATATGGGGTTCAGCGCGGGCGCGCAGCCGCTGATGGACACCGACGCCGAACTCCTTTTGAACGCGGGGTGCGATCTGGCCGAAAAGACGTGGGTGAGGTTCAAGGAAGAGATCGGCTGGAACGAAGGCGACGTAAACCGTGTGTTCACGCACCAGGTGGGAATAGCCCACCGCAGAAAACTTTACGAGGCCATAGGCGTGGACATCGAAAAAGATTTTTCAACCGTGGAGTTTTTGGGCAACACCGGCTCGGCGGCGCTTCCCGTTACGCTGGGTATCGGAATAGAAAAAGGGCTTTTGAAACCGGGCGACAACGTTGCCCTGCTCGGCATCGGTTCCGGGCTGAACTCCATAATGCTGGGAATAGAATGGTAGCCAACGTCTCCCGGCGCGCGCATGAAAGATGAACCTTTCCGCTATTAAAGACGAATACCCGTTCAAATCGAATTTCCTTCAGATAGGCCCGCACAAACTCCACTACATCGACGAGCCCGGGGGAACAGAAGGAGACAAGGTGAACGGCGAAACCATCCTGATGCTGCACGGCAACCCTACGTGGTCGTTTTATTACCGCAAGCTGGCGCTGAACCTGCGTAAAAAGTACCGCGTGATCGCGCCCGACCACATCGGATGCGGCCTAAGCGACAAGCCGCAAGATTACCCGTACAACCTTCAAACTCACATTGATAATCTTTCAAGGCTGATTGACGAAAAAAAACTCGATAAGATAACGCTGACAGTACACGACTGGGGCGGCGCGATTGGATTCGGGTGGGCCGTCAAAAACCCCGAAAGGGTTAAGCGGCTGATAGTTTTCAATACCGCCGCGTTTCGGGCGTCGCTGATTCCATTTTCGATAAACATCTGCCGGATACCGGTATTCGGAGACGTTGTGGTGCGTGGGTTTAACGCGTTCGCGCGTTCGGCAATCGATTTGGGCTTTGCCACCTCGAAGCCGGAGCGGTTCACAAAAGAAGTTCGGGAAGGTTATCTTGCGCCTTACGACTCGTGGCAAAACCGCATAGCGATACTGCGCTTCGTGCAGGACATCCCGCTGGAAAAAGGGCATCCGTCGTATAAGCTCCTTGAATCGATAGAAACCGGGCTTGATCGATTAGCAAAAAAACCGATGCTCATTATGTGGGGAATGAACGATTTCTGTTTCACGACTCTTTTTTTGGAAATGTGGATGAGGCGCTTCCCCGATGCGCGGGTGCATAAGATCGAAAACGCCGGACATTACGTCGTCGAGGACGCGTACGAGCGCATCATCCCGCAAGTAAGGGACTTTATGGAAACCACGCCGTGACGAAAGAAACAGCTCGCAAAAAAAACATCTGCAATATAGCAACTACCTTAAAAGACGCCGCCGTTAAAAACCCGCGTGGGATAGCCGTTGCCGTCCCATTCGCACGCGGTGCCGACGGCACGATGGTTTACCGCGAAATTTCGTTTTCCGAACTCGATCATCAAACGAGCCTCATCGCATCCGGACTCCAAAAGACCGGGATAAAGAGGGGCGTGCGGACGCTTTTGATGGTAAAGCCGGGGATTGAATTCGTCGCTGTGACCTTTTCGCTTTTCAAGTGCGGCGCGGTTCCGGTTTTTATCGATCCGGGAATGGGGAAGGGAAATCTCCTTAACTGCGTAAAGCAGGTAGACGTTGAGGCGTTTATCGGAATTCCCCTCGCCCACCTGTTCCGCATCGCACACAGACGGCATTTTAAATCGATAGGCCATAAAATCAGCGTCGGATGGTTTCCGGGATGCGTTACGCTTGACGGCCTAAAAAATAAGGGAGATTCGGATTTCGAAATTGAAAGAACCGCGTCCGACGAAACGGCGGCGATAATATTCACCACCGGTTCCACCGGGTCTCCCAAGGGCGTTACATACACACACGGAATATTCAAAGCCCAGGTCGATTACATCAGGGATTATTACGGCATGGGACGGGGCGACGTCGATCTGGCGGCCTTTCCGCTCTTCGCACTTTTCAGCGTCGGGCTTGGGATGAAAGCGGTGATTCCACAGATGAACCCGTCAAAACCCGCCAAGGCCGATCCCGCAAAAATAGTCGAGGCCATAATCGATAACGGGGCGACATTCTCCTTCGGTTCGCCCGCCCTCTGGAACAACGTAAGCCGGTACTGCGTGGAAAATAAAATAAAACTCCCGACGTTAAGGAAAGTCCTGATGGCCGGGGCGCCGGTGTCATCCGTGATTCACGAAAGGCTTTTAAATGAAATCATGGACGAAAAGGGCCAGACGCATACGCCCTACGGCGCGACGGAATCGCTGCCGATAGCCGATATGACCGGCTCCGAAGTTTTAGAGGAAACTGCGGCGCTTACCGCAAAAGGAAAAGGGATATGCGTGGGGCGTCCGCTACCCGGCATCACGATCAGAATCATCCCGATAACGGAAAGCGTTATTGGAAAATTCGACGAAGCCCTTGAACTGCCGCCGGAAGAAATCGGCGAGATCGCCGTCAAAGGCCCCGTCGTTACAAAGGAATATTTCGGCCTGCCGGAGATAACACAAAAGGCAAAAATCAACGAGGCCAAAAAGGAAGGTAAAGAAGTCTGGCATCGTATGGGCGACGTAGGGTATTTCGATAAAAACGGCAGGCTGTGGTTTTGCGGGCGCAAGGGGCATCGCGTTGTAACCGGCAACCTGACGCTTTTTACAATTTGTTGCGAGGCGATTTTCAACAACCACCCGGACGTCTTCCGCAGCGCGCTGGTGGGCCTTGGCGAATGGCCGAACCAGCATCCGGTAATCATCATAGAGCTTACGGAAGACGGCAACAAAAAAAACCGCGATGAAATAACCAAAGAACTGCTGGAATCGGCCGCAACCAACGCAATAACAAAATCGATCAAAGACGTTTTGTACCATTCATCGTTCCCAACCGACATACGCCACAACGCTAAGATTTTCCGCGAAAAACTTAAAACGTGGGCGGAGAAAAAACTCCCGCATCTGGTTCCGAAAAAACGCCCCGGAAAATGAAAGCTCTTGTGTTATGAAAGCAATGGTCACTGGCGGCGGCGGTTTTCTGGGACGGTGCATAGTCGACAAACTCCTTTCGCGCGGGGACAGCGTGCGCGTTGTGGGACGGCGCGACTATCCCGATTTGAAAGAAAGGGGCGTCGTGTGCATCAAGGCCGACGTTGCGGACAGGGACGCCGTTCTGGAAGCCTGTAACGGCATCGACGTTGTTTTCCACACGGCCGCTATCGCCGCCATCTGGGGAAGGCCGGATGATTTTTACAGCACAAACGTCAAGGGGACGCAAAATGTTATTGACGCCTGCATCGAAAACGGCGTAAAAAAACTCGTTTACACCTCGTCGCCGTCAGTCGTTTACGACGGTAAAGACCAGATAGACATCGACGAAGACACGCCATATCCGCAGGAATATCCTGCTCTTTATCCGCAGACTAAAGCGGAAGCCGAGAAATCGGTGATTGGGGCAAACGGGCGGGATGGGCTGTGTACGGTTTCATTGAGACCGCACCTTATCTGGGGTCCGGGCGACACTAACCTGATACCTCGGCTCATTGACCGTGCAAGGTCGGGAAAATTAGCGATAGTCGGTGATGGAAAAAACATGGTCGATATGGTCTATGTGGATAACGCGGCGGACGCGCACCTTCTGGCCGCCCAACGCCTTGAAGAAGGCTCGGCGGTTGCCGGTTCGCGATATTTCATCACGCAGGGAGAGGCGGTTAATTGCTGGGAGTGGATAAACGAAATCCTGGCCGGATTCGGCCTGCCGCCGGTAAAAAAACGGATATCGTTTAAGGTAGCGTATACCGTCGGCGCGGCCATGGAAGCATTCTACAAGGTGTTCGGCATCTACTCCGAGCCCAGAATGACGCGCTTTTTGGCCTCGCAACTTGCAACGTCGCATACCTACAACATCGACAGGGCAAAAAAAGAACTGGGGTATTTTCCGGCGGTGTCCACCGAACAAGGTATGAAGGCGTTAAAGGCGGACAAGCGTCCTTAGTTTTCAACAAGTTACAAAAAAGCCGTGCCCGTATTTAGCGATTTTGAAATATGTACTGCAGTACACATTCAAGTTGTACCGCAGTACATATTCAGGTATTCTAAACGCTAGGAAACAAGACAATATTGAAAATTAACTAACTGCAAGGGGATAAAAGTATGGGACGAATAAACTATCTTTTCACTTCCGAGTCGGTAACGGAGGGGCATCCGGATAAGGTCAGCGATCAGATTTCCGATGGAATAGTCGACGCATTCTTTGAGCAAGACCCGTATTCTAGGGTAGCGTGCGAAACGCTGGTAACTACCGGCCTCGTGATGCTCGCCGGCGAATACTCCTCCAAAGGCCAGGTAGATTTCCACAAAGTGGTTCGCAACGTTGTAAAGGAGATCGGCTACACCGATTCGCGCATCGGCTTCGATTACAGGTCGTGCTCCATCTTGAACGCACTCCACGAACAGAGCGCCGACATCGCGCAAGGCGTCGTAAGGAAAAAGCCCGAAGAACAGGGCGCGGGCGATCAGGGCCTGATGTTCGGTTATGCCACCAACGAAACCAAAGAACTTATGCCCCTCCCCATACTCCTTGCACACAAGCTCACGCAGAAACTCGCCCAAGTGCGGAAGGACGGCACCCTCCCGTGGGTAAGGCCCGACGGCAAGTCGCAGGTAACAGTCGAATACAAAAACAAAAAGGCCCACGTCATAGATACGGTGGTAATCGCCACACAGCACGACGAAGGCGTGGACAACGAAACGATCAGAAAAGAACTGATCGAAAAGGTAATCATTCCGGTATTGCCGGAAAATCTCTACAACGAAAAGCGCATCAAGTATCTCATCAACCCGACCGGAAGGTTCGTCATCGGCGGCCCGCACGGAGACGCTGGGCTGACGGGACGCAAGATAATAGTCGATACTTACGGCGGCCACGGATCGCACGGCGGCGGCGCTTTCTCCGGCAAGGATCCCAGCAAGGTGGATCGCTCCGCCAGCTACATGGCGCGCTACGTGGCAAAGAACCTCGTCGCCGCCGGTATAGCTGAAAAGTGCGAAGTCCAGCTTGCCTATGCTATCGGCGTCGCCGAACCGGTTTCGATTCTGGTTGATAGCTTCGGCACGCGCAAGATATCGCAGGAAAAGATAACGGATATTGTCAAAAAGAACTTCGACCTGAGACCCTACGGGATAATCAAGGCACTCGACCTGCGCCGCCCGATCTTCCGCAAGACCGCCGCATACGGCCACTTCGGACGCGAGCTTCCCGAATTCACATGGGAAAAGAAAGACAAGGCCGCCAAACTGAAAAAAGACGCGGGGATATAAATAACTAAATTATCTGTCATGCTGAGCTTGAAGCTTGTCCTGAGCGGAGTCGAAGGGAAGTACGACAGATAATCACCTTGTGCTACGCATAGCGCATAACGGGGCTGGCCGAGATAAATCGGCTGGCCCTTTTTTTATTGTGCTAGTTCCCCTTCGCTAGTTAGGGAGGAACGAAGGAAGCGGAGACGTTGCATCGCAACGTCTCTACGAAGAGAAACAACCTTTCACCGTCATTTTCTAGTCGTGCCTAAAACATTAATTCACGGCTTGGCCGGTAGAGACGTAGCGGTGCTACGTCTCCTAATAATCCTTCCCTTTTGCACCACCTAAAGGTGGCAAGCGGGAAGGTGTCGCATAGCGACGGAAGGGTTTTCAATATTTAACAATTTGAAAAAATATTGAGAACCTCCCCTTCGCTTCGCTCTTCCCCTCCTTCCGCTTCGCAAGGAGGGGCGTTTTTGTGGGTATTCACATTTCCTATAGCAACCGCACCATTAAGGGGCAGTTAAAAAAAGCCCCCGCCGTTTCGGGCAGGGGCGTTGTTAGCGAGTAGGTTCGGTCAGTAGCGATAATGCTCCGGTTTGTAGGGGCCGTCGGGCGTTACGCCGATGTATTTGGCCTGTTCGGGCGAAAGGACGTCCAACTCCACGCCGAGCTTTTCTAAATGGAGCCTTGCCACCTTTTCGTCGAGAATCTTCGGCAGGAGGTAAACCTCATTTCCGTACTTGTCGCCGTGGTTCCAGAGTTCGATCTGCGCCAGCACCTGGTTGGTGAACGAGTTCGACATCACGAACGACGGATGCCCGGTCGCGCATCCCAGGTTTACAAGCCGCCCCTCGGCTAGCAGGATTATCTCCTTGCCGTCCGGGTAGCGGTAGAGGTCTACCTGCGGTTTTATCTCAATCTTTTCGATGTCGCTCCTGTCGTTGAGGTAGGCGACATCTATCTCCAGGTCGAAGTGCCCGATGTTGCACACGATGACCTTGTCTTTCATTTTATCCAGATGTTTGCCGACGATCACGTCGCGGCATCCGGTAGTGGTTACGAAAATGTCGCCTATCGCGGCGGCCTTGTCCATTTGAATAACTTGGTAGCCTTCCATCGCGGCCTGAAGCGCGCAAATGGGGTCGATCTCGGTGATTACCACGCGTGCGCCTAGCCCTTTCATCGCGTCGGCGCAGCCTTTGCCAACGTCGCCGTAACCGGCAATGATCACGACCTTACCCGCAACCATTATGTCGGTGGCCCTTTTGATGCCGTCGGCAAGCGATTCGCGGCAACCGTACTTGTTGTCGAATTTCGATTTGGTTACCGAGTCGTTCACGTTGAAGGCCGGCATCGTAAGCGTTCCGTCTTTCACCCTTTCGTAGAGGCGGTGAACGCCGGTGGTTGTCTCTTCGGAAATGCCCTTTACGCCTTTTGCCAGTTCGGGATATTTGTCCAGCACTACGTTGGTAAGGTCGCCGCCGTCGTCGAGAATCATTGTAAGGGGCCTGTCCTCGCCGCCGAAGAAAAGCGTCTGCTCTATGCACCACTCGTATTCCTCTTCGCTCATGCCCTTCCACGCGAATACAGGAATGCCGGCCTTTGCTATCGCGGCGGCGGCGTGATCCTGCGTGGAAAAGATGTTGCAACTGGACCAGCGAACTTCGGCGCCCAGCTCGATCAACGTTTCAATTAGAACCGCCGTCTGGATCGTCATGTGAAGACAACCGGTAACGCGCGCGTCCTTTAACGGTTTCGACTTTCCGTATTCTTCCCTTAACGCCATCAGCCCCGGCATTTCAGCCTGGGCCAGCTCGATCTCCTTGCGTCCCCATTCGGCAAGGGAGATGTCTTTTACCTTATAATCCTGTGTCGTGCCAACTGCCGTATCCGCCATAAAATATTCCTTACAATATCGGTTTTAAATGTCGCATGATTTATATGAACTACAAATATACATTGGCGCGCATCTTTTGGCAAATTGATAAAGTGCGTGGAGCGGGTGATGGGGCTCGCCCGCTCTCGCGTCGGCATCCATGCCGCCGCTCCCTCGGGCCCGATTCGCCTCCTAAGCTCGCATCACGCTCGCCTACGCTCCCTTATCGGTCGTGTCGGAGGCTCACTTTCGATCCCCGCGATAGGTTGAACGTTGAAACACGGCTTTGCCGAATACGTTGGTTACTTCAAAAGTAACTGGAGCGGGTGATGGGGCTCGAACCCACAACTTTCAGCTTGGGAAGCTGACACTCTACCATTGAGTTACACCCGCCTACGGGCGAAATTATACCCCACTTTACATATACAGGGGGCGCATATTAACGCTGTCCGGTTACGTGGCGGAAGTGTCCCGCAAGGTCTTTAATGAACTCAACTCTTTTCCACGGTCCCGCGTTAAAGAAATTTTCGACGGCTTCTTTCTGGCCGTACCCGATTTCACAGTAAAGGCGGCCGTTATCTTTTAAGAATTGCGGAGCGTCCGATACCACGCGTTTTATTATTTCCAATCCCCCTTCACGCGCAAAAAGGGCGGTGTGCGGTTCGTGGCGGACGATTTCCGTTTGCAGGGATTCCCTGTCGTTTTCCGCAATGTACGGCGGGTTGCACGTTATCAGGTCGAATTTTTCCCCTATGTTTTTGAAAAGATCGGATTGAATAAAGGTTGCATTTTTGACGCCTAGAAGACGCGCGTTTTTTTTTGCCGTTTCAAGCGCTTTTTCTGAGAGGTCGGCGGCGGTAATATTCCATGACGGCCTTTCCCTTGCCAGCGACAGCGCGATGCATCCGCTTCCCGTGCCAATGTCGCACACCGATATTCTATCGTCGTTAAAACGTTTAAGGATTTCATCCACCATTATTTCCGTTTCCGGCCTCGGGATGAGAACCGAACGATTTACCTTAAAGAGCGAATTGTAAAAATGCTTTTCACCCGTAATGTAGGCCACGGGTTCGCCGCCGCGTCTGCGCTCGATGTAAGCGGAACAGGCGTCCATAATGCCGTCGCTGATTTTCTTTGGCGGATCGGCCAACATGTGAAGGCGGTCGCTTCCCAACGCGTGTGCAATAAGAACTTCGGCGTCAAGATCGTGTGTATCGATTTGCGATTCGCGCAGAACCTTTTTTGCGGCGTAAAGGAGGCCGCCGAAACTTGCCGGATCAGCCGCTGTCGCCGCCACCTTCGCCACCTTCAGAAAGTTCCACTCCCTCTGCGGTCAACTGTTCGGCCTGCGCGGCCTGCCGGACTTTTTCCATAAGCTCGTCTATTTCACCCTGCATTACTTCGTCGAGGTTGTGAACGGAGAAGTTTATCCTATGGTCGGTAACCCTGCTTTGCGGGAAATTGTACGTCCTGATCTTTTCGCTTCGGTCGCCGGTTCCCACCTGCAGGCGGCGCACCTCGGTCTGTTTATCTTTTTCCTTCTGGGCGTAATGGTTTTGTACGCGCGAAAGCAGAACCTTCATGGCCTTGGCCCTGTTTTTTATCTGCGATTTTTCGTCCTGCATAGATACCATGATGCCCGTGGGGAAATGCGTTATTCTCACGGCTGAGTCGGTGGTGTTGACGCTTTGGCCGCCGGGGCCGCTTGCGCGGAAGACATCTATCTTTATATCCTGCGGGTTAAGCTGCACTTCCTTTTCTTCCACTTCGGGCAGGACTGCAACCGTAACGGCGGAGGTGTGTATTCGCCCCTGCGATTCGGTTTTCGGTACGCGCTGCACCCTGTGCGTGCCGCTTTCGTACTTGAGGATTCCGTAGGCGTTTTTGCCCTGCACGGATACGATTACTTCCTTTATACCGCCGCCCTGTGCCTGGCTTAGGCTCATTGTTTCCGTCTTGAATCCCTTGTTTGCGGCAAAGCGCATGTACATGCCATGAAGTTCTGCGGCGAAAAGGCCGGCCTCGTCGCCTCCCGTGCCTGCGCGTATTTCCATTATCAGGTTTTTCATGTCGTCCGGGTCTTTCGGCACTAGCAGGAGTTTCAGCTCTTTTTCGGTTTGGGCGAGTTCCGTTTTCAGATTTTTGTTCTCGTCTTCCGCCACTTGGGACAGTTCCGCGTCTTCGCCTTCGTCGATGAGAGACTGGTTGTCCTCCATCTCCTTTTTGATCTTTCTGTATTTTCTGTAGGCGGTTACAACGTCCTCTATCTCCGCGCGTCCCTTGGCGGACTTTTTGTAGAGTTCCTGATCGGCGATTGTTTCGGGCTTGCACATGAGTTCGTCGAACCGTTCGAAACGCTTTTCCAGCTTTGCAAGTTTATCGAACATGGCGGGAACCTAATTAACGGGGGATTCGGCGGAGTTATGCGGCAAGCCGTCTCGGGCCTCTGCCCCGATTTTCGTTGAAAGAGCCGCTTGCGTCATTCAAAAACCTTTTGGCGTTATTTTTTCGCCTGTTGGCTTTTCGCCTGCCTCTGCCTGAACTTTTCCACCCTTCCGGTGGTGTCCACCAGTTTCTGCGTGCCGGTGTAGAAAGGATGGCATGCCGAGCAGATATCGACATGGATTTCCTTTACGGTGGCTTTGGTTTCGACGACGTTTCCGCAACCGCAGACGATTTTCGCGTCCTCGTATTTGGGATGTATTTTCTTTTTCATTTTTTCCCCTCTTTCCCCTTACGCATTCATCGAAGTAAGGAACTGTTTGTTCGTTTTCGTCTGCCGCATCTTGTCCTGTAGCAGTTCCATAGCTTCTATGGCGTCCATCGGCTGGAGCACCTTCCTTAAAAGCCACATGCGCGCCAGATGTTCTTTTGGAAGGAGCAGTTCTTCCTTCCTGGTGCCGGAGCGCGTGATGTCGATGGCGGGGAATACCCTCCTGTCGGCAAGCCTCCTGTCGAGATGCAGTTCCTGGTTTCCCGTGCCCTTGAATTCCTCGAAGATAACGTCGTCCATCCTGCTGCCCGTTTCGACAAGCGCGGTGGCTATTATCGTAAGGCTTCCGCCTTCCTCAATATTCCTTGCGGCGCCGAAGAATCGTTTGGGCCTTTGGAGGGCGTTTGAATCTACGCCGCCGGAAAGCACCTTCCCGCTGGGCGGTACAACCGTGTTGTACGCACGCGCAAGCCTTGTAATCGAATCGAGCAGTATTACAACGTCCTTGCCGTGCTCCACCAGCCTTTTGGCCTTTTCGATTACCATTTCCGCCACCTGCACATGCCTTTGCGCTGGTTCGTCGAATGTGGAGGCAATCACTTCACCCTTTACCGTGCGTCGCATATCTGTAACTTCTTCGGGGCGTTCGTCGATGAGAAGCACTATAAGGACAATTTCCGGATGGTTTGTTGCTATGGAATTCGCCAGCGACTGCAACAGCATAGTTTTGCCGGTGCGGGGCGAAGCTACTATCAATCCACGCTGACCCATGCCTAACGGCGTAAGGAGGTCCATAATACGCATGGAGAAGTTTTTGTTGTCGGTTTCCAAGTTAATGCGCTCGTCCGGGTAGAGCGGTGTCAGGTTGTCGAAAAGGGGCCGGGGCTTGCTTAAGTCCGGCTCTTCTCCATTTATCGTTTCCACTTTCAAGAGCGCGAAATAACGTTCGCCTTCTTTAGGGGGGCGGATTTCACCTGCTACCGTATCGCCCGTTCGCAGGTCGAATTTCCTGATCTGTGACGGGGAGACATACATGTCGTCGGGACCGGGCAGGTAGTTGCTGTTGGGCGCCCTGAGGAAACCGAAACCGTCCGGCAGGATTTCCAGTACGCCTTCGCCGTATATAGCGCTGTCGTCATTTGTCTGCGATTCCATTATCTTGAGTATCAGCTCCTGCTTGCGGAGTCCTGACGTTTCCTCGATCTTTTCATCTTTGGCTATATCGAGGAGATCAGTCACGGTTTTTTTCTTAAGTTCGGATATATCCATAATGCTTTTTTCCATAAGACGATTTACGGTTTGTTCAGTGGAAATCAGGTTTGAGTCCGGATATTCACTTCCGGGAGCGCCGTATCCTCCAATTCAGTAATATTAGATGTTCAGGCGATAATTCTTCCACTTTGGCGGTCAATTGTCAATCATCAATTTGACATTATGGTTTTTTCGCCTTCCTCTTTCCCCTCGCCGCTTTTATTGCTGGTCAGTACGCTGAGTTTCAGTTCTTTCATTCTTTTTCTGAATTCGTCCGTAAGGTTTTTTGCCTCATCCGGGTTGTTGACGATGTTGGGTGTGATGAATAACAGCACTTCCGTGCCGGAGTTCGTTTTTTTCTTCGAGCCGAACAGCCACCCCAGTATGGGAATCTTATAAAGGAACGGGAGTCCCTCTTCGCTTTGTATTTTGTCTTTTCTTATGAGGCCGCCTATAATCAGCGTTTCCTTGTCCTTGACGATTACGTTCGTTACGGCCTGCCGCCTGCTTACAGGTGGATCGCCTTCGAATGATGACGGAGCCGTACTGTATTCCTGGTCGATTGCCAGCGACACGAAGTTATCCCTATTGATTTTCGGGGTAACCCTAAGGCGTATGCCGACGGGCTTGTACTGTACGTTTTCAACGGTTCCCGTGTCGGTAGTCGTTGTGGTTCTTATCGGAAAATCCTGCGTTATATCTATGGTTGCTGTCATGTTGTTTCTGGTAAGCAGTACGGGGTTGGCCCGCACCTCTATTCTTGATTCGGTTGCCAGCGCTTTCAAAAGACCCATTGCGTTTGTGCTGTCTCTTGTGAAAAGGCTCAGTCCCGTTGAACCCACCGGGTTGAAGCCCGTATTAGCCAGATTTCCCGCCACGCTGCCGCTGTCTCCCAGTCCGCCGAAGTTCTGCGCAATTGTGGAGTTGCCGCTTTTAAGAGCCCATTCCAGCCCGAATCTGAATTCATCCTCCAATGAGAGTTCCGCTATGAGGACTTCGATAAGAACCTGCTGCGGCATTACGTCGAGCTTTTTAAGAGTGTCCACTATTGCCGGGTAGTTTTTCTTTGCGGTCCTTATGATTATCGAATTCGTATCTTCATAGGCGACTATGTGTATGGGGCCTATAATGTTCGCGTCTTCGGATAAGGTTTGGATGCCCGGCGTTACCTTGGACGTCTTCGATGCCTGCTTTGCCTTGTCGGCGGGTTCGGGTGCGGCTTTGGATGATTTCATTACCTTTATTTTCTGATCCTTAAACTGCTCTGCAAGGTCAACCGAATAGAGCGATTGCAGTATGCCTGCCAGCGTGGACGCGCTACCGTTTTGAACGTGATATATGAAGGTTATTATTTCGGCCGTTTCAAGGGAGCCGGTATCCAGCTTTTCCATCCATGACTTGATAATGGAATACATGTTCGGGTACGGGTTTATTACAAGAATGGAATTAAGCCTGGGAAGCCCCAGAAAAGTTATTCCCTTGGGGCCTTGCTGATACCCCATGGCGGCGAAAATGGACACTATTTCCTTTTGCACTTCCTCGACTTCCGCTTCTTTAAGTTCAAAGAGCTTTACCTGCATCTTGTCCAGCGAATCAATATCAATGGCCTTTACGAGGTTCAGTATGCTTTGCACCTTCGCGCCCCCCCGCTCCACCAAAAGGAGCATGTTGGAACGCGGCAGGACGGCGGTAGCGGCGTTTTTGGACAGGAACGGCTTTATTATGTTCAGTATCTGGTCCACGGAAACATAATTGAATGTGAGTATATAAATATGGAACCGGTTCTGCTCGGAAATTTCATTCAACGGCCGGTCGCTGTAAATATGCATAGGCTCCTTGAACGAATTCGACACCGAAAGAAACCGCCAATAATCGCCCACTTTTACGCGGGTCAGATTGTTGAGCACGAGCAGCTGATCCAAAAGTTCCAGGCTGGATCGCAGCGGAATCTTGTTCACGGTGCGGATTGTAACGAAACCGCCTACCTCGCTTTCTATAATGTAGTTCATTCCCAAAAGCTCGCAGATGCTTTTTATCACCTCTCTTATCGGGGCGGCCTCGAAATTCATCGATATGAACTGACCGGAACGCGTAATTTGTCCGCTATTTTTCTCAATCCCTTCTGCTTTCTTATCCGCCGGGGGTACGGCGGTTTTTACCGTTGGTTTTACCGTTATTGAAGGGGGCGGCAGTTTGGCGGGACTTTCCTTAAGGTTCTTTTTGGTAATGGCGCCGGATACGCTTATATTCGTTGCCGACGACGGCACAATAAACAAAAAGACGGCGCAAACCCCAACCGCAAAAGCTCGGAAAAGAAGGGCGCCAAATTTCCCCTTCGATATAAAACCCATTTGCCAATACTATCAGAAACCGGCGGAATCATATAGCTCAACCAAGTTGCAATAAGGGTGAAACGATACTGGCAGCGTAGGTAAAGCTAGCAATAAACGTTCTATCGCAAACGGCTCGTACAAAGCTCCTTGAAATTTTACCCCGAAGCCTGTATAAATTCAGGGTTAAGAACTGGCATATTACTTTACAGTTGAGAGAGGACACATATTGGATTTAGCCACTATCATAGGTATCCTTGCGGGATTCGGCTTGATAGCCGGAGCCATCCTTTCCGGAGGCGGCGGACTCGGAGGCTTCATTGACATACCCGGCCTTCTGATAGTTGGCGGCGGAACGATGGCCGCCATGCTGGTAACTTTCCCCTTTGATACGGTTAAGGGTTCGATCATGATCGCCATGAAAGCCATAAAGGTAAAGCCGCACAATCCGATCAAATCTATAAAACAGGTGGTTGAAATTTCAAAGAGGGTAAGGAAGGAAGGCCCTCTTGCGATGCAGAATTTCAAAAGCAAGGATCGCTTCCTTAAAAAAGCCATCGGGTTGATGGTCGACGGCATGGACTATAATGCGATCCGAGAAATACTGTCCACTGAAATTTCCTACATACGCGAACGACACCTGATAGGCCAGGCGGTCTTCGAGATGCTCGGCATACTCGCGCCTGCATTCGGCATGATCGGAACCCTGGTAGGCCTGGTGCAGATGCTGAAAAGTCTTTCAGACCCGGCATCCATCGGCCCGGCGATGGCCGTTGCGCTTCTCACCACTTTTTACGGAGCTGTTTTTGCCAACCTCGTTGCGTCCCCCATTGCAAAAAAACTGGAGTTGCGTTCGAAGGACGAGACGCTGGGACTGGAAATCATAGTCGAAGGCATTGTTGGAATAGTAAAAAAGGAAAATCCGCAAATGATTCAGTCCAAGCTTAACGCATTCCTTAAGCCCAAAGCCCAGATTAAGGGCTAGTATCATGGGAGCGGCGCCCGATGACCAAGAAACCTGAAAAGAAACGCGGGGCGGGCGCGCCTATGTGGATTGTTACGTTCGCCGACCTCAGCACTTTGATGCTTACGTTCTTCGTCCTCCTTTTGTCGTTCGCAAGCATGGACATCATAAAGTTCCGCGAAATGCTTGGCTCGGTAAAGGGCGCTTTCGGCGTGAGAGTGGAAGGGGTTGGGAAGGCCGTGCCGTTTATCAGCGGCGAAGAGGTCTTTGAAAAAGAAGATAAGTCTTCGCTTTCCGCTGAAGCTGAAGCCAAACTAAAGGAGACTCAAACCAAGCTGGATTCGCTAGTGGAGGAAAGTAAACTTAAAGACAATATTACCGTAATGCGAAGGGAAAATGCTCTCGTAATAAGGATCGATGGCGGCGTCTTTTTCAAGTCGGGGTCTTCAAAAATGACCAAGGAAGGTTTCCGCCTTTTGAAAGGCCTGGCGGAACTCCTTAAAAGAACCGATCACTTACTTACTGTAGAAGGGCACACGGACAGCATCCCAATTTCAACGAAAATGTTTCCGTCAAACTGGGAGCTTTCCGGCATTAGGGCCACCACCGTTCTAAGGTACCTGCTGACCACCGGAATAACCAATGACAGGCTACGGGCAATAGGCTACGCCGATACCCGTCCCGTGATGGACAACGTTACACCCGAAGGAAGGGAAACAAACAGGAGAGTGGAATTCATATTAAAACAGATTACTGCCCCTGTTGCTGAAGAAGCTCCTCAAGGCTGATTACCTTCTCCCCGCCGCCGCGCCTTTTTTCTCGCTTGCTTCCGGCTTCCGATTCGAGTTCCTTCAAGCTCATTTTCTTCTCGTCTCTCCCGGAAGATGCGGAAACTTTATCGGCCATTTTTGTAAAATCATCCATTTTCATAAAACCGCCGGACTGTTTAATGCCTTCCTCCAACTCCGCGTCGGAAGCGTCACCGGACGCCCAGCGGCGCCGGTCAACTTTTTCGGCTTCTTTCTCGTCCGGCTTTTTCGGCTTTTCACCCTTTTCTCCTTTGTGAATAAGGTAAAGGTCGTCGTCTGTCCCATCCCTTTGGTCGGGCCCCAAGGACATTACGTAAAACTCGTATTTGTCGCTTTCCGGCGTTATTTTGTAAACCAGCCTGTTGCCCCATATGTCCTTTGGAATATTTATGGCATGGCCTTCGGGATACTCGCCCTTTGTACGCTTTACCTCGATGATGAGGTTCTGCAGCATGAACATCTCTTTAGACGTTTTTGACGAAAGGGAGTCTTCAATACTTATTCCGCTTTTTTCAAGACTGGCGCTGATTTCCCCGTAGTATTTCGTTTCTCCGTATTTGGTTTTAAGTTCTTTGTAAATTTCATCCGCCTCGCTGTGCCTCCCCGCCTTCTCAAGCGCTTCGGCCTTTTTGCCGAGCTGTTTTGCGGCAATTTCCATGGCAAGGTTGGTTTCTTCCTTCTTTTCCGAACACCCCGCGATCATCATGGCGACCCAGGCAATTACAATAGCGTAAATAATTAATTTTCTCATGATGTCCTTATCTTGATAAATTTGAATTCAACGCGCCTGTTAACGGCTCTCCCCTCTGGGGTGCCGTTGTCCCTAATCGGTTTCGTGTCGGCAAGCCCTACCGCCGCCAGCCTGTCGGATGGAACGCCGAGTTTTATAAGTTTGCGTAAAACGGTGGTGGCCCTGACCGTGGAAAGCTCCCAATTGGATGGGAAATACTTTGTCCTTATAGGAATGTTGTCCGTGTGGCCTTCTATGAAAAGGTTGAACTTGAACGACCGCATTATGTTAGCTACCCCCTGCAGGAACGGAACTATTTCTTCTTTCAACGCGGCGCTGCCGGCTTTGAACATTGCGTTGCTGTCTATACGCACGTTTATCCCGTCTTTTGTGTAATTGATCCTTACGTTGTCCCTGAAATTTGCGCGTCTGGCGGCATCGGCCATCTGCTGGGAAAGCGCCCTTCTTTCCGTCTGATCTTTCATGGCGGCCGTCTGTACAACGCCTTCCTTTCCGGGTTCCGCCTCCATCTCCTGCATCAGCATGAAACTGCCCTGTCCTTCTTTTGTAACGCCAAAGGCATCCTGCATGCTTCCCATCAGCTCTTCAAATTTCACTACGTCCATGTTGGCGAAAGACAAAAGCAAAACGAAAAAGGTAAGCATAAGCGTAGCCAGGTCGGCAAACGTAACGATCCATAAAGGCGCGCCCGGGGAGCCCCTCGGCTTGGGTAGGGGCTGTTTTACGAACTCCTCGACTACGGGAGCGGGAGACTGATCCGCCTCGGCTTCTTCTTCCGGCTCTTCCGGCTTTTCCGACTTTACTTTAGACTTGACCATATCCGCCAATATCTTACTGGAAATCGCGCCGCTGTCATACCCGCCCGGCTGGTCATATTCCCGTCATCCGATAATGGTCAATAGGAAATTAACGCCGGGGTTCAAGTACTTTAATTTCAATCGGGCTTGTTTCAAGAATTATGTATTCCTCTTTGCCGGGATCGAAGGCGCTCGTGTGAACCCCCCCTATCCTTAAATGCCCGGCTCTTTTCGGAACCAGCACATATGCAAAACTCCGTGATCCTTCGCTTCCCTTACTCGTGCGTAAAAAGTCGTCGCTGATTTCGGGGCCGTACACGTCAAAACCGGCCAGTTCCGGCACGGAAGGTTCAGGTATACTGTGAATGTTACCCCGTCCGGACACAGTAACTGTAAATAAAATGTTTCCTTCCTTCTTTACCGATTTGCGGTTTACTTTTGCATCTATTGAAAACTCTCCGATAAGTCCTGTAAAACCTTCCGGCCTGTCTTTTCCTGGCAACGGGATCACCCGCACTGTCATCGGTTCCGACGTCAACTCTTGCGGCGGCAAGTATTGATCCGTCTTAAACTTGACCGAAATGGGTCCAATGCTCGCCTCACCCGCCGAAAGAGGATAAAGGATGCGGATTATTTCCGTTACGCTGTATTCCCGCCCCGCGTTGGTTTCGACGCGCGCTTTTTCACGATGCGTATCCGAAAGATTTTCCACCCAAAATCCCCTGCTTTTTACCGGCGCGAAAAAAGGGCCGTTCCACAACCTGGCGGAGCTTAAAAAAGCGCTCGTAAAAATAACCTCCTGCCCCACGTATGCACTCAACCTGCTTACGCTGTTCTTAAGGGAATAATCGAATTTTTCCCCTTCTTCTTCCTTTACTCCCGAATCATCGCCTGCTCCTCTTTTATCCGCGCTCCGCATTTTCAAAAAGAGTTCGACAACGTTGGATGTAAATTCCCCGTCCGCCGTGCGCAGACTTGCCGATATGCCAGTCGATCTGAAAGACGGCATCGCCTGCAAAAGGTATGTGTAAGTTTTGACTGACGTCATTTCGGTTTCAACGAGCATCGACCTGTCGCCCGGTTCGTCGTAATTCTCCTTGCGAAGCCCCTTGGAGGTGTCCAGCCTTACCAACACCGCCTCCTGACTTACGCGCAACACGACCGTTTCAAAATCCCCAATGCCCCGAAGTTCCGGCATTGATGCCGAAGCAACGCCTTCGCCGGTAACCGTAACCTCCACCTTCACTTTTTCGCCGGGCGAAACGTTCTGCTTGTCCACGGAAAGTGAAACTTCCGTTTCCGCGTAGGCGGTTTGGCTTATAACGCAAAAAAGGAAGGCGGTTAAAAAATAATATCGACGCATAAACCAATGATAACCCAAACGCAGGCTCCTTATCCGACGGTGGCACGCGCTTAACCTGTTTCAAACGCCGCCTTGCCATTCGGCGCGCCGCCTTCTAAAGTAACTCCATGAACGTTGTGGAAGCCTCTATCCTCCGGCGCAGCTTCGGAGATTTCCATGCGGTAAACGGCATAAATTTTTCGATAAGGGCCGGAGAGTGCTACGGCTTTTTGGGGCCCAACGGCGCGGGCAAAACGACCACGGTAAAAATGGTTCACGGCCTTTTGCCCAAAAGCGGCGGCAGCCTTTTTGTTCTGGAAAAAGACGTGGAGATGGAAGCGCCGGAAGTTAAATCGCAAATCGGCGTCGTGTCGCAGGAAAACAACCTCGACCGCGACCTAAGCGTCATACAAAACCTCCTTACATACGCGCGCTACTTCGACATACCCAAAGATGAAGCCCTCGGCAGGGCGGAGGAACTTTTAAAATTCTTTCAACTCGACAACAAAAAGGACGCCAAATTAAAAACCCTCTCCGGCGGGATGCTGCGCAGGCTTGCAATCACGCGCTCGCTTATAAACAATCCGCGCCTTTTAATACTCGACGAGCCGACCACGGGACTTGACCCGCAGGCGCGCAACATGATCTGGCGCAGGCTGATGTCGCTTAAAAAACAGGGGATCACCATGATACTAACCACGCACTACATGGAAGAGGCCGAGCGCCTTTGCGACCGCGTGGCAATGATGGACAAAGGCAAAATACTGATGGAAGGAAAACCAGCCGAACTTATCAAAAAGGAAATCGGTGAGGACGTTATAGAAATCCACCTCGACGAAAGTTCGTTCGAACTAACGGCTGGGAAAATAAGCGATATGGACGTGGAGTTCGAACAATTCGGCGAAACGATTTACATCTACACCGAAGACGGCGCGGCCGTGATGCAGCAGGTTCTGGCGATGCCCCACACGCACGTCGTCCACCGGCGCGCCACGCTTGAAGACCTCTTCCTGCGGCTTGCCGGAAGGACGCTGACCGTTTGATGGTGAAGGACTGACGGCGGCAAGGCGATGGCGACAAGATTCAAACGCGCGCTAAAGTTGTGGCGGCGCAACCTCGACGTTTTCAGGGAATACTACCTCGCGTCGGTAATGGGAAACATCGGCGAGCCGATCCTTTTCCTTTTCGGGCTGGGGCTGGGGCTAGGCACGATGATAGAAGATGTAAACGGGATGAGTTATCTGGAATTCATCGCGCCGGGGGTTATGGCGGTGGTGGCTATGAACGCTGCGGCCTTTGAGTGCATGTTCGGCTCTTACACACGTATGGCGGAACAAAACGTTTACGAGGGAATCCTTGCAACACCCATGGCGTTGGAAGACATCGTCCTCGGCGAAGTGATGTGGGGCGCGACGAAGGGGCTGATGTCTTCTGTCGCCGTGCTACTTGTGCTGATCGTCGCAGGAATATTTCACGAATACGCGTCGATACCGCTAATCATCGTCAACATGGCGGCAATCGGCGCGGCGATAAGCGGTATTGCACTTTGTGTTTCGGCGGTTGCGAAAAGCTACGAGTTCTTTAATTTTTTCATCACACTATTCCTTACACCGATGATCCTTTTTACGGGAGTGTACTTCCCGCGCGAACGGCTTCCGGAATTGCTTTACGATTTCTTTTTGATATTCCCCACGACGCACGCGGTGGCTATTAACCGTTTCCTTTTTTACGGTGGAGATTGGATGCCGGCGGCAATCGGCACAACGTTCCTTGTGTTTTTCGTCCCGGCGAGCGTGTGGGCGTGCACGCACCTCATCAAACGGCGATTAATACCGGCATAATGCCGTTGTATCACTGTTCTACAGTTACAAAAATGTGAACTACTATATTGGAGAATCCCCATTAATTTTAGACGCTTGAAAAGCGCTTGAAGTTGGTTCATACTTTCAGGTTCCATTGTGGTGGGCGTAGCTCAGTTGGTAGAGCACTGGATTGTGGCTCCAGTGGCCGTGGGTTCAAATCCCATCGCTCACCCCATATAAATTGGAAAAAATATCCTCTTGACTTAAGTTGCGATATTAAAGAGAATCGGCAGAATATGGGTGATCTATCGTGATTACAAACGTATTTTAATTAAATGGGGGGGGGCATGGGCGATTTAGATCTTAACCTTAGAGTGCTGATAGTCGACGATTTTGCCACCATGCGCAAAATCGAAAGAAACATCCTTGGCCAGCTTGGCATCAAGAATGTTGATGAAGCCGATGACGGCTCCACTGCCCTGCCGAAACTTCAGACGAATATATACGACGTCGTTCTGCTTGATTGGAACATGCCCAACATGACCGGCCTTGAGCTGCTGAAGGCACTACGATCGGGAGACAACAACAAGGACGTCCCCGTAATCATGGTTACCGCCGAAGCCCTGAAAGATAACATCGTCGCGGCCGCCCAAGCCGGGGTGAACGATTACATTGTAAAACCTTTCACTGCGGGCGTATTGGAAGATAAAATCAAGAAAGTCCTAAAGATTTCCTGAACCAGTTATTCGATAGTCTTTATTAAGTCGGCGGCTTCTTTGAAATCAGGATCGATTTCAAGGGCTTTTCGTAACACTTCCAAAGCGGATTTATTTTCCCCTTTTCCCTTATACGCCCGTGCAATGTTGTAATACAGCACCTCGTCTTCCGGAGAGATTTTAATGGCCCTTTCGTAATTCTCGATAGCGTCGTCGTACATGCCATTTCTGCGGAGTTCGATTCCCAGTTCGTTAAACGTATGTTTGTGCTCTTCGTCGAAAAGTTCCTCGTTGTCGGACATTCTTTTGAAATGTTCCCTTGCCTGTTCGGTCTCGCCCAGCGCTATGTGCGCCTTGCCTTTTCCGAGATTAGCTTCAAGGTTTTTCCCGTCCGTTTTGAGGGCGTTGCCGAATTCGTACTTGGCGGCGTTAAATTCCTTTTTTTCAAGATGCTTCTTGCCAACAGCCACCTTTTCTTCCACTTTTTTAGCTTTAAGCTCCTCCGGGGTTTTCTCGCGAAAATTGCATATATGCGTTGAACAGTCTTTGAACCTTTTTTGGAAATTCTCCATCTTGACGGTTTCCATTACTATCGAGGTGGGTTTTCCGTCTGGTTTAAGGTAGTAGATGTTTATCTGGCCGTCTTCTTTTTCCTGTACCCAGTAATGAAGAATATTATCGCTACCGGTTTTTTTTGCGGTTGACATTGTGCCTATTTCAAATACCTTTTCTTCGAAATATATTCCCTTAATCACGCCTATCGCATCCTCTTCATAATTTATCCGGGCTTTCTTGCATAAACTCTGGACGGCCTATCTATTCGACTTTTCGGCGCGTTTTTTTGCCGCCTGAAACTTGTTAAGCTGGGACTTGAAATACTTGTTCCTTGGGTTGAAACTTATCGCGCGCTCAATCATTTCGATAGCCTTGTCGTAGTTTTTTTCACGGTAGTAGATTTCCGAAAGGGTGTCGATATAATCGGGCAGGTCATCGCTGTACCTCATGGACGCCAGCGAGTACCGCTCTGCCTCGTCAAGGTTCTGCCTCGTCTGGGCGTAAGTCCATGCAAGCCTGTTAAGGGCCGGGCTGTAATTCGGATCTATCTCCAGGATACGTTTGCAGTAGTATTCGGCCTTGCTCCAGTCTCCGATACGGCTGTAAGTCGTGGCCAGCCCAAGATATGAACGCAAGTTGCCGGGGTTTTCGGTTAGGGCGGTGTTAAAAAGCTCTACGGCCTTTTCCGTGTTACCGCGAGAAAGTTGCGCGAATCCGTTGTTGTTAATCTCCTCCAAGTGGTCTGGGTCGATCCTGCCTATCGCAGAGAATTCCTCAACGGCCCTGTGCTCGTAGCCGGCCTTGTGATTTGCGTAGGCAAGCTCTATGCGCGATTCCAGTTTGCCATTATCAAGCTTAACCGCTTCGGAAAACGTTTGGATGGCTTCGTTGAGCCTGTCCAGCTTTTTTTCCATCCTCCCGATGGTAAGCAGGTTGTCGATGGTAGACGGAGAATCAGCCAGTTTATTACGGTAAACGTTCAACGCTTTTTCAACGAGATTATTGTCGTTGTAAAGGGTATATAAAAGTTTCGAGGTCTCCATGTCGGCGGAATTTCCCGAGGTTACATACTCATAGAGCTCTATTCGCTTTTCAGTCTGGCCTTCCGCGCTATAGTAGCCATCCAGCTTTTTTATCAGATTTCTGTTGCCGGAATCCGTCTTCAACACTTTTTCGTAATACCCGATCGCTTCCTTCATCCTGCCTGACTTTTCCACAGCAACGGCCAAATTGTTCAGAATAGATAAATCATTGGGTAAAAGCCCCCGCACCATCTTGAAAATCTCCGCCGCTTTGGCGTACCGGTTTTCCCTGAAATATGTATATCCGATCAGTTTCAGTTTTACGGCGTCATTTTTCTTTATAGCGAACTTTTCAAACATCATCCGCTGTATAGGGTGATCCCCAATTTTGCTTACCGACACCCAAGCAAAATAACCCAGCGGCACAGCTATTAAAACAAGTAGCAATACGGCAATAGCGGCCCACCCGCCTTTCCGGCCACCGCCTTTGCCGGCCTTTCCGCCAATGGAAATTCCAGGAATTCCCTCGGTTTTAGGAAGGTAAGTCTGGTAGTCTTTCGCCAAAGCCCCGCTTTTAACCGATATATCCTTTGACGAATATTTTTTCGGTGGCGTGGACGGCATTACACAGTTCCCCTTGAAAATCGCGCCTTCCTCCGCCACAAAGACAGGTGTGTCGATATTTCCGGTAAGGTTGCTGTCGGAAAAAATAGATACTTTCCTGGCCGCTTTTACGTTTCCAACAATCTGGCCCATATTGAAAAGCGAACCCGTATCGATTTTCGCTTCGATAGTACCGGTATTGCCTATTATCAGGGTGTCGTTTGTTTCAATCTCTCCTTGGAAATTGCCGTCGAAGCGAAGCGCGCCCTTAAAACGCAATACCCCGCGCATCCTAATTCCTTCTCCAAAGTAAGAGTTTATTTCATCCTTCATGCTCTAAGGCTATATTTTTAAAGGTTTTAAGTCAAGTTCACATTGTGCGGCAAAAGCCTGTTCATATGCACAATGAATAATTTGAGAAATTCAATAAGTTTTTTTATTTCAAGCGGGCCAGCATATGCAAAAAAAAGTCTTTGTCGGTTTCAATTTCTAATATTTCGAAGGACTTTCCGAACACCTTTTTCAATTCGGTTTTCGATGTAAAGCGGTCGTAGTGGTTTTTGTGCGACACAAATCCCCGCTTGTACACCTTGCCGTTACCGTGTTTGAAATTCGATGCAAAACACGAAAGAAGGTAGAATCCGCCGGACACAAGCAAAGAGGCTATTAGGTCTAAATAGTCCTTAGTATCTTTTCGGCGTATATGGTGAAAAACTCCGTAATCAACTAAAACGTCAAACGAATCGGGTTTTAACGGAATTCTGTATATATCGCCTCTTACATAAAGGATGTTTTTCAGGCCCTTTCCCTGCGCCATTTCCAGAGCTTTTTGCTGATATTCAACTCCGATTACCTTCAATCCGCACCGCTTTATTGCAACCGAGTTGCGTCCTTCGCCAGAGCCGAAATCCAATGCTCGTTTAAGGGTAAGACGTTGTTTTATTTTCCTTAGCGCCTCCCGCAAAAAAGGGGCGGCCCTCCCCCCCTTTGCCCAAGGAAGACAATTTTCAACATAAGCGTTTTCGTAGAATACGTGTTGCTTCTTGTATTCCCTGTCGTTAACGAGACTTTGCAAATGTTTTACAACCATTTTTGATTCCAATTAATTTTACGTATAATCAGGATATCAAATTAGCGTGAGGATTTTCTATTAAATGAATGCAGAGCAGGAAAGCAGGGCAGTGTCCCTTGTTTTGCGACTTTCCACCATGTCCCGCGGTCCGGTAGGGGGTCTTGACGATATCCTTAAAAGGGCGGCAATCATGATAGTTGAATCAGGCGAGGCGGATTGCTGCTCTTTTGTGGTCATTGACGCAGATAACAGTAAAGCAACGTCGGGAATCTCGGTAAAAAGAGCCGGCAAAAGAGGAAAAGTAGAGATCGTGGAAGGCCTCCTCCCCTCTACCGTTGATCTCGAAGATATGCCCGGCCTTAGAAAGGCAATAATTGAAAAAACCTATGTAATACAGAAATCAGGCGAGAAAGATTTATCGCCCGCCGAAAGGAAGGCGATGGAGTTTTTCGGCATATCCTTGGCTCTTTACGTTCCCATGATCGTAGAAAACAAGGCGATAGGAGCATTGAACGTAGGGTTCGAAAAAGAAAATTCCGAGATTACGGAAAATAGACTGAACATTTTTTCTGCAATGGCCTGTGGAACAGCCCTTGTTTACGACAAGGCGCGGCTCGACATGCGGCTGTGGAATTCGGAGGCCGAGTACCGCGAGCTGTTTGAAAGTTCCGTCGACATAATGTTCAAAACCGATGAATATCACATGATAGAGGACATCAACCCCCAGTTTACTCTTTCAACCGGGCATAACGTGTCCGAGTGGATAGGCAGGCCGTTCGGGTCGCTGCTTACAGACTACCGTAGCCGGTCGGAAATAAATAATGCCAAGGCGTGCGGCAGGAGCTTCTCCGGCGGAGAAGCGGTTTTTAAAACGGCATTTGGCGAAAAATACTTCTACATTTCCTCTTGGCCAAGGTTCGACAGGAAAGGAAACATCATCGGCAATTGGCACGTCGCGCACGACATTACCCGTCAGAAGGAAAAGGAAAAAGAGCTGATAGCCACGAAGGAAAAGGCCGAAAAGGCAAGCAAGGCGAAATCCACTTTCATGGCAAATATTTCCCACGAACTTCGCACGCCGCTTACTTCCATAATCGGGTTCGGCAACCTTATTATGGGCAACCAAAAGATACCGGAAACCGTAAAGGCGCAAAGCCGCATAGTTGTGGAGCAGGGAAAGAATCTCCTTAATCTAATTAACGACATACTGGAACTGGCCGACGCGGAACGATCCACTTCGCCGCAAGGACTAAACAGGGTCATTATCGCAAACTCAATAAGGGCTGTTATCGAACGGGAAAAGGAACACGCCGATAAAAATAATGTGGCGCTTTCATACGGCTTGGAACCCGACCTGCCGAACGTAATCGTTACAGACGAGTTGAAAATAACAAAAGTTTTGGCTATGCTCATTGACAATGCAATAAAGTTCACCAATCCCGGCGGAAGCGTAAAGGTTTTTGTATCGAGCAAAAAAAGGACGCTGGTTTTCGAGGTAAGCGACACCGGAATAGGAATAGATGAAAAGGACACGCATGCAATATTCGAAAGATTCCACCAGCTGGACGATTCCAGCACGCGCGAATACGAAGGAGCGGGCATGGGACTTACTCTTGCCAGGCTAATGGTTAAAGGCATGGGAGGCGCCATATGGTTGGAAAGCTCACTGGGCAAGGGGAGTTCTTTCTATTTCTCCATTCCCCTGCGGGTGGAAGGAGAGGGAAGTGATTCTAACAGCGCTTGAAGCTCAAGTGTTGTGATAGAATGTGGGCCAGCAATGGTGGAAGTGGTAAAAGGGCAGAGCTTTAACCCAAGGCGTGCCGCTTAACTGTCGGAGAATTACAAGGTGGAAAAGAAAGATTCGGGCAACGATAACATAAGGTTTGAAGAACACGATCAGCATATAATCAGGGTCGTCTTTCTTCTTGGAACGTTAATCGTGTTCGGGGCCTTTGTCAGATGGCTGCTTATACCAGACACATTCGGCCAATACGGAACGTACCGCGGCTCAAACCTCCTTGAGCAGGAAGCCAGAATCCCTATGTATGCCGACGAGGAAGGCTGTTTCGAGTGCCATGAAAAAGTTTACGACGTTTATGATGAAGGTAAACACAGCAAAAGCCCATGCCAGATTTGCCATTTTTCCGCCGTACCCCACGCCGAGGGCGATGCGGAAAAAAATAAAAAACTTGCCGATATGTCTATGGACAAATCGCAGGAAGCCTGCAAACTCTGCCATACTTTCCTTAAGGCACGTCCCGTTAAACACCCGCAGATAAAGGACTTCGACTTCCATTACGAAGACCTCTGGAAGAAAAAACTTGGGGAAATAAACAAAGAGGCTCCGTGCACTACTTGCCATGACGCCCACAGCCCCGCTATCCTCAAAAAAAAGAAGACGGCTAAAAATGAATGAGAACCGGCGAAAGTTTTTGAAGCGCGGTACCGCGGCTCTCGCGGGTGCGGTGCTGGTTATGATGATTCCAAAATCGCTGCGCGCAGAGCACGAAGAGGATGACGGCAAACCGTTCGACTGGACAAAACATTACTGGGCATATGTAATCGACACAACCAAATGCATTGGGTGCGGCAACTGCGTAAATGCATGCAAAAAGGAAAACGGAGTCCTGAAAGAATTCTTCCGCACTTGGGTTGAGCGCTACATGGTTACTGAAAATGAGTACGTTTATGTGGATACTCCAAACGGCGGGCATGACGGCTTCAAGCCTCGGAAAACCGAAGGAAGGATCACGAAGTCGTTTTTCGTGCCGAAAATGTGTAATCACTGCCGCAACGCCCCCTGCATCCAGGTTTGTCCCGTAAGCGCATCATACATATCTCCCGACGGGGTCGTGCTTGTTGACGAGAAACAATGCATCGGCTGCGGCTATTGCGTGCAGGCGTGTCCTTACGGCGCCAGATATCTCGATACGCGCACCCATACGGCCGACAAATGCACATGGTGCCATCACAGGATATGGAAAGGGCTTAAGCCGGCATGCGTTACGGTTTGCCCGACGAAAACGCGGAAATTCGGGGATTTGAAAGAGGATTCGGAAGTAAAGGAAATCATCGAAACCATCCGCGTTGCGGTGCTTAAACAGGAACTCCGAACCGAACCGTTTTGCTTTTATATCGGTTACGACAGGGTAATAAGGTAGTGAGGGCGAAATGACATTCTCGGAATTTTCATATCCAAACGACGTTCATATCATCTGGACGTTGATGATCGTTACTTACCCGTATATCACCGGGCTGGTGGCTGGCGCGTTTTTGGTATCGGCGCTTTATTTCGTCTTCGATAAAAAGGAACTGGAGCCGATTCACCGGTTTGCGCTAGTCGTTTCGTTCTCCTTCATGATCGTTGCAACCTTGCCGTTGCAATTTCACCTGGGCCATCCCGAAAGGGCGTTTAACGTTATCATTGTTCCTAACTTTACTTCAGCAATTTCCGGCTTCGGCTTTATTTATGGCTTCTATTTTGTAATTTTAACGGTTGAACTCTGGTTGTCTTACCGCATTGACCTCATAGAAAACTACAAGAAATCAAAAGGCATCAAGCGAACTATCTGGGGAATTCTTGCGCTCGGAGTTTACAACGACTCACCGGAATCGATTAAAGTCGATAACTGGTATATCCATATTCTCAGCATTATAGGCATACCGGCGGCCTTCACTCTGCACGGTTACGTCGGGTTTTTATTCGGTTCGCTTAAATCAAATCCATGGTGGTCTTCGCCTTTAATGCCGCAGATATTCCTTCTTTCCGCCATCCAGTCCGGAGTGGCGCTCATAATTCTTTTGTATCTTGTCCTCGGCTACATAGGAGTTTTGGAAAGGTCTTACGAATGCCTTAAGTCCCTCATATTCTATCTGTGGTTTGCAATACTTCTGGTCATCGTGTCCGAGGGACTGGAGCTCCTTTTCCTTTATTACGAGTCAACCGACGCATGGGAGGTAGTATCCAGGCTGTTGCAGGAAAAGCTGTGGTTTTCATTCGTGATATTGCAGGTGGGAATCGGAACGTTCGTTTCTTTTACACTCCTTACGTTAATGATCTTTTTCCAGAAATTCGAAAGGATATTTGCCGTGATGGCGGCCATAGTTTCCTGCCTTGCGCTCTTTGAAGTTTGGATGATGCGGTGGAACGTCGTGATTGGCGGCCAGGAGTTTTCCAAGAGCTTTGCGGGATTCAGGACTTACGAACCGCATTTTCTGGGCAAGGAAGGTATACTTACCACTATCATACTGACCGCGCTTCCGTTTATTATCCTTTATGTAATTTCCAGGATTTTCTCTTTACGACCCCGCCCCAAAACCACCGATTAGGTTCGACCGAAAAATTCCGACGGCAAACCGGCCTGATATAAAAAAGCAGGTTAAAGTTTCAACTTGCCCTTGTAAATGGGAATGGTGAATTTCAAAAGCAAAGTATATATAAGCGCCCCCAAAGCCCATATCCCCATGGCGACTGTAATCTCAACCTGAGAGGGGACGTACTCGTATATCTCGCCCAGCGCACCGGGGATGAAACCGGGGACTATCAGCCCCATACCCTTCTCAATGTAGACGCCGATGAACAGGAATCCGCAGGCGACGTTGAGAGAAACAAGGTTTTCCCTTGTTTTGCGCCTGATGAAAATGACGAGGGCGGTCATGTTCAAAACAAACGCAAACCACATGAACGGCACGAGGTTGTTGTTCCCGTGCAGGCCGAAGTACAGGTATTCAAGCGGAGCTTTATGGATGCTTCCCGAATAGAACTCCTTAAAAACCTCACATGCCAGCAGGAAGAGATTAATGAGCAACGAATAGACGATAAGCTCGGCAATTTTAAAAATCGCCTTGTTGTCTATCTCCACCTTGAAGACATTCCTTACAACCTGAACAACTATTATCATCAGCGCCGGGCCTGAACTGAAAGCCGAAGCCAAAAACCTTGGCGCAAGGATCGACGCGTTCCAGAAGGGCCGCGCCACAAGTCCGTTGTAAAGGAAGGCCGTCACCGTGTGAATGCTTATCGCCAGCGGGATGGACAGTAAAATAAGGGGCATTATTTTTTGATAATCCTCACCGTGCGCAATCTTGTAAAGGATGTAAAAGAATATCGTGGCGTTTACAGCCAAATATGCGTTTAGCACCAATACGTCCCACACAAGGAGCGAATCTGGAAAATTCGGCGTGCCTAGACCGGGAATCATATGCCAAACCCTGAGCGGTTGGCCGAGATCAACCGTCACGAACATAATAGCCATGATTATCGCGGTTATGGCCATCATCTCGCCGAGGAACGCTATCTCCTTGATCGGCTTGAAGTGATAGAGGTACGATGGAATAACCAGCAACACTCCCGCAGCGGCAACGCCGACTAGAAAAGTGAAGTTGGATATGTAAAATCCCCACGAAACCTGGTCGCGCATGTTGGTAACTATCAAACCGTGTTCCCACTGGATCATGTACGCCTGGATGCCGCCGATAATGAATACTCCGAGGAAGAAAAGCCAAAGGTAATAGACGAACCCGCCCTTCGTTATTTCTTTGAGCGCTATAAGGAAATTGCGAATTTTACTGCTCACGACTTCCCCCTCCGGGAAACGGTTGTTAAACTTTTATAATTCATTTTAAGCCGCCTATAGTGAGAAGAAATAGAAAAACTTCGGCTGAGTATTCAAATCCTCTTTCAGCCTGAAGACTCTTTCGTTTTTAAGTAAGTAGCTTATCTCGCTGTTCGGGTCCAGAAGGTTGCCGAACTTGCGCGCTCCCACCGGACATATCTCCAGGCAGGCGGGATACCTACCCTTGCCATCTTTCTTCCTTGTCCGCTGTACGCAGAAGGTGCATTTTTCTACAACACCTACCGGCCTGGGCCTGTTGCCCAAATAGTGGGTAGTCGTGTTCAACTCATCTTTGGGTATTCCCGGCTCGGTGAAGTTAAAATGCCTGGCCCCATATGGGCACGCGGCCATGCAGTAGCGGCACCCGATGCACCAGTTGTAATCCACAACAACTATGCCGTCTTTTTCCATCCATGTGGCCTGCGTGGGGCAGACCTTAGTGCACGGAGGGTTTTTACACTGCTGGCACTGTACCGGCATGTAATAATAACCCTCTTCCGGAACCTTCTCCGGGTTGTAGTACTTGGTTGAGTGTTCGAAATTCATTTCGCCGCTTTCAAACCTTAAAACCGATATCCAGTGAATCTGCGGTTCGCGCGACTGGTTGTTTTCGTCCACGCACCCATATACGCACCTCCTGCAGCCGATACACCTCGAAAGGTCCAGCGCGTACCCGAAGAGCGTGTTGTCTATCGGCATGTCCGCGTCCACGACGAACTTTTTGCCGTATTTCTTTTCGTATTTTTTCTCCAACCTTTCGAGGGCGACATTAAGTTCGGCCTTGTCCATTTCGCTGAAATGGCTTTGCAAGAACTCCGCTATATCGAAATTTCCGGAACATGCCGGCGCAACGGCGACCGCCGCGCCCGCCGCGGCCACTTTCAAAAAACCCCTGCGGCCGAATTTCTTTTCCGGCTTCTTAATGTTTTTCTTCATTTTTTTCCTTGGGACTTTCTTTCTTCAGGTGCGCCTTGCGAAATTTGATATCCGTCGGCTTAATGGGAGGCGAATCGGGTTTGAGCTTTTGGAACTTCGGATTATGCGAATTGTGGCATTTAAGGCATACCCAATATTCCTTTTCGCCGTTCCAGAATCCAGTGCGCTTGCCGTGAATCCCCGCACGCCAGTCCCTGAAAATCGTTCCGTGGCACTGCCCGCAGTACTCAAAGGCCTTTTCGGCAAGTTCGGGCATCTTTAACTTTAAAAGGGAAGTTCCAACCGTCTTGAAATTCGTGCCTTCCTTTTTGGCCGTCTTTATGTTCTTGGAAACTAAATTGCCTCCGTGGCACTTGGTGCAAGTCACCTTGTTTTTCGAATGCCTGCTGGCGTCCCAGTTAAGCGTCAGCTCTTCGTACTCTTCTTTGTTGTAATGGCAGTTGATGCAGCCGTTCTCGCTTTCGCCAAGCCTTAGGATAAGATCGAACTCGTCCATCATTTCGCCGGTCTTCGGGTCGCGGTAGTACCCTTCCTCCGGATCAAGCTTCTCGCCCGTTACCGGATGTATAAGTTTTCCGCCTTCGGGATGTGAAGCGGGGTTCTCTTTCTTTACCTGAAGCTCCTCGTCAAGATGATCCTCGACCGCATAGCCTGACTGCGCATACAGGGCCGCAATAAATACAAACCCCGTAATCGACAGAAAAATCTTCGATTTCATGAACCCCTCCAAAACAGAACATGTAATATACCAATAACTCCATATCGTATTCAACACTAAATCCTAAGAAAAATACTCAACAAAAGACTTTACAATTTTTGTACCGGAGTTATGGAGACTTCTACCCGCTTCCAGATTGCGGCCCGAGCGTATGCTGAAAAACCTGCTGAGTACTTAGAATACCAAAAGAAGCAGTGGGGTAAGTATTATATTGACGTAAGGAATCTGGGTGTCAGGCAAAAGGTTCCACGCAATGCTCGCGCAACAACCGACTCTGGAATGAATGGTATAACCCAATGAAAGTCTGGTTGAACTTGTTCAACTTTTCAACCCATTTAATGCTCAAACTCCGCTTTACGAAAGTACCATTTTGCACCTGCAGGTACTTGAACCCTTTATTATTGCGGTTTCCCTTTCGAGTTTTATATTGGGGTTGATTTCCTGTACGCATCCTTCGATCCAATTGTCCAAAAGCTCACACATTGTTTCCAGCGGCGCGCCGACTTTTTCCCATTTGTTCCTATGCAAACAGTCGTTGTGTTCGACATCCATCGTGTCGGGATCATTGGAACTGAAAGAGCTTACCTGATCGCACGGCATGCCTTCAAGGTAAACCTCCCCCAGGATATTCAGCGCGGTGCCGATGTTTCTTTCCGCCCCGTTTTGCGAGGCCATGGCCTTCGTGGCGGTTTGGGCGCCATGACTTTTAAACGCCTCTTTCAATAGATCTTTTCCGTCTTCCGGGAAACGGTAGAGGAGCGCGGTTACAAGTTTTGCCTCCGCTATTTCCACGTGATCGATAAGCCCCTGCAGGAAGGGGTGTATCATGTTGTCACCCAAAAGCTCGTCTAGCGCAGTGTCGCCGAAATCGACGAGACCTTCGGGCAGGACCGCCTTCACCGTTTCTTCGGTTTCCTGGGGGTATTTCTTCTTGAATGTTTCAACAACAACGCGCGATCTGCCAGCCGCGGTTTTTATTTTGTTGAACATTATGTAGTGTATGGGACCTAAAAACATGCTCATTTTATAATCTCCAAATTTCTATGGCGTCTGTTTGGTAACGTTCGTACCGGATGCGGATTCAATAGCCTTGTTTATTTCTTCAAGTATCATTTCAAGTTTCGCTCCGTGCATTGTGGCCGTCTGCGCCACGGTTTCAAAGGCCTGCCCCGGACACGAAAAACAGCCTTCTCCGTAGTGTTTGGAGAATACCGGCTTAACCTCCGGGTAAACCTCTATTAGCGATCCTACCAGCGTATCGTCTTCCGCCAGTTCGCCGCGGCTTATCTTTTTTCCCTTCGCCATTGCGGTTTCCGCTTTTTGTTGCGGCGAAGGTTGAACCGGTGCGGCGGAGAGGATAGGCGCACCGGACTCAGGGATGCCCTTTTCCAGCGCCTCGTTGAGATCGGAAACAAACTTTACGGCATCCGTTTTGTGAATGTCGCAGGCCTGTTTTATAGTCACGTTTTTGGCAAAAGTCGCAAGCGCCGCCGGGTTTGTAAGCGTTTTAAGCCCGGAAGCGGCGAACACATCCACAAGGTTCGGCCATTTTTCCACAACCTCCGCCACCTTCATGCCGTCGTCTATTTCCGTCTTGGGGGCGGGCGTTGCCGGTTGTGCCGCCGGTTGCGTCGCGGTTTCGGTAAGCAACACGGGAATTATATTGTACGCAAAAAGAACTATGCCCGCCGTCTCAATAGTCGACGCAATTATAAACCCGGCGTGGACCGCGCCGGTACCATATAGTCCTCCGGCTAGCGCAAAAACGACCATCCCGATAAGCCCTATATTTACAAGATAGAAATGAACCCCCACAAGCCCGGGATGCGTTATCGGCTTGGCGTTGAACCTTGGAAGAATGTGGTAAGCCACTCCGTAAATAAACATCGCGAGAAAGCCCAGGAGGTTCAGGTGAACGTGCGCGAACCTTACCGTGGCGGCGTCTAACGCCTCCGAAACCAGGCCCATGCCCAACACAACTCCCGCCAAAAGATACCCGATGGCGGCAAGTATAAACAGTTTTGGGTATTTTTCCATTAATTACTCCTTTAATGCTTTCAGTTTTACGGGAAAACTAAAGCGTATAACCAGTCTTAACTTGAAAATACATTAAGGTTGACAATGCCGTTATGACTTTTGTCAACACGCTTTAAATGCGCTATTATCGGGGAAGGTTTTGGGACAGTCAAGGGGGTAATATGAAACTTAAAGACGTAAACATTTTTGAGGGCATTAGCAAATCCGAACTTGAAAAGTTCGAAAAAATAACCCAACAACGGGAATTTAAAAAGGGCGATATTCTGTTCATGGAAGGCGACCCCCCGGAGAACCTCTGGATCATAGTCGAAGGCGAAGTGAAAATTTTCAAGGAATACGCATCGGGCAAGTCGGCAATTGTAGGCTTATTCGGCGCTGGCGACATAGTGGCCTCCGTTCCTATAATTGACGCAAAGCCGTACCCGGCGTCGTGCCAGGCGGTCACTAACGGCGTGGCCGGTGTGATAAAGCGCAAAGAGGCGCTGGGCGCGATTATCAAGAACCCCGCAGTGGCCCTTTTGTTCATGCAAGACCTTACCGAAAAGATGCGCCTGATCACAAGCAATCTGGGGAGCATGGCGGTGCAGACGGTCATCCGCCGGCTTTCGCGCTTTCTGCTCGCGCTCGGCGAAAAGATGGGAATAAGCGAAAAGGGCGAAACGAAAATAGACCTCTTCCTTACCCGCAAAGATATCGCCGAATATATCGGGACCTCTTTCGAGGTGGCCGTAAGGTGCCTTAGCCGCCTACAGAACGAAAAGGTAATCAGGATAAAGGGGAAAAGCATTTCCATCCTTAAAAGGGACCGCCTGAAGGAAATAGCCGAAGGGGAATAGGCGTTTAAGCTACTTCTTTCCGCAGCACTTTTTGTATTTCTTGCCGGAGCCGCACGGACAAGGTTCGTTACGGCCCACCTTTTTCGACGTGCGCCTTACGGTTTTTACCTCGGTTTCGCCGGTTTGGCCGTGATGTTCGGTCACGGACGCCTGTCGGCGGCGTTCAAGGGGCGCGGTTTCGCCAGACTGAACCTGTATTCTGAAAAGGAGCGACGCCGCTTCTTCCTTGAATCGGCCTATCATGTTCTCGAAGAGCATGTGCCCTTCTCGCTTGTATTCGTTTAAAGGATTCTTCTGCGCGTAACCGCGGAAACCGATTCCCTCTTTCAGGTGATCCATCATCAAAAGGTGTTCTTTCCACTGTGAATCGATAACGTTCAGCATTATGTACTGCTCGAAATCCCTCATCCGTTTATCGCCTATCGCCTCTTCCTTCTCGGCGTAGAGCCTCTCGAGTTCGGCGTCCGCGCTATTCAGGATATCCTCCTGAACCATCGAATCGAACTCAAGCTTCTCTTGGCCTATCGTAAGGTTTTTTTCCTGGCTGATTTCGACTTGCATTCCGAAGTGCCCATGCAGACGGTTTTTTATCGACTCAAAATCCCACTCGTCCGGATGCGATTTTTCCGGCGCGGTTTCGTAGACGATATTTTCGACAAGTTCGGCGGCCATATCCAGGACTTTATCTTTCAGGTCGGCTCCTTCCAGAATCATCCGCCTCTGGTCATAAAGAGCCGTTCGTTGCATATTCATCACGTCGTCGTATTCCAGCAGGTGTTTGCGGATATCATAGTTGTGGCCTTCCACCTTCTTCTGCGCGTTTTCTATGGCCTTTGAGATCATCTTGTGCTCTATCGGCTCGCCGCGCTCCATGCCGAGCTTTCCCATTATGTTGGATATCCGGTCGGAGCCGAAAATGCGCATGAGGTCGTCTTCAAGCGAAATGTAAAAGCGCGATTCGCCCACATCGCCCTGCCTGCCGGAGCGCCCCCTGAGCTGGTTGTCGATGCGCCTGCTTTCGTGGCGTTCGGTGCCGATTATCTTCAGGCCGCCGGCCGCCAGCACCTCTTCGCGCCCCTCGTCGCACCTTTCCCTTAATTCCTCCAGCCGCTCTTCGTAGCCTTCCTCGTCTTCGAGGACGCCTTCGCTTTCCAACAGCCTTTCCGCGTTGCCGCCCAGGACTATATCCGTTCCGCGGCCCGCCATGTTAGTTGCGATTGTTACGGCTTTGCTACGCCCCGCCTGCGCCACGATTTCAGCTTCGCGCTGGTGCTGTTTTGCGTTAAGGACGTTGTGTTTTACCCCTTTCTTCTTTAGCATATTGGAGATTTTTTCCGATTTTTCAATCGAAATGGTTCCCACCAGTACCGGCTGTCCTTTTTTATAAACGCTCTCGATATCGTCGACGATGGCTTCGTATTTTTCCTCCGACGTCCTATAGATCAGGTCGACGTTATCGTTCCTGATCATATCCATGTGAGTCGGTATGATAATCACCTCCAGGTTGTAAATATCGCCGAACTCCTGCGCCTCGGTATCGGCGGTGCCCGTCATGCCGGCCAGCCTGTTGTAGATACGGAAATAGTTTTGAAGCGTGATGGTGGCAAGCGTCTGGTTTTCGTTTTCTATCTTCACCCCTTCCTTGGCTTCCAGCGCCTGGTGAAGGCCGTCGCCGTACCTTCGGCCGGACATAAGGCGGCCGGTGAACTCGTCGACAATCATCACCTGCCCGTCCTTTACAACATAGTCGACGTCCCTTTTGAACGTTATGTGCGCCTTCATTGCCTGGTTGATGTGGTGGAGGATTTCCACATTGCGGGGATCGTAGAGGTTTTCAACTTTCAAAAGTTCCTCGGCGCGGGTGATGCCGTCTTCGGTGAGCATAACAGCGCGCGCCTTTTCGTCCTGCGTGTACAGTACGTCTTTTTTAAGGAGCTGCGGAATTATCCGGTTGGCTACGTGATACTTGTCGGTGGATTCCTCCGCCGGGCCGGAGATGATCAGCGGCGTTCGCGCCTCGTCGATAAGTATGGAGTCGACTTCGTCCACAATCGCGTAGTTCAGTTCCTTCTGGACGCATGAGTTGATGTCGAACTTCATATTGTCGCGCAGGTAATCGAAGCCGAACTCGTTGTTCGTTCCATAAGTGATGTCGCTGTTGTAGGCCTCTTTGCGCAGGTCTTCAGGCATATTCGCCTGCATGACGCCCACGCTCATGTTCAAGAAGCGGTATATTTTGCCCATCCATTCCGCGTCGCGGCGCGCAAGGTAGTCGTTGACCGTTATGAGATGGCCACCTTTGCCGGTGAGCGCATTAAGGTAGAGCGGGAGTGTTGCCACCAGCGTTTTGCCTTCGCCGGTCTTCATTTCGGTGATCTTCCCTTCGTGGAGAACCACGCCGCCGACTATCTGTACGTCGAAATGGCGCATGTTCAGCGTGCGTTTGCCCACCTCCCTTACCACCGCAAACGCTTCGGGCAGTAACGAATCGAGCGGCTCGCCGTTTTCCACGCGCTCTTTGAAGACGGAAGTTTTCGCCTTCAGCCCGTCGTCGTCCAGGGCGGCTGTATCGGGTTCCAGCGCGTTCACCCTGTCAACAATCTGCTGAATACGGGTAAGCACACGCTCGTTGCGGGAGCCGAATATTTTCTTTACAATCGAACCGAACATAACGCGATATTATATATGTATATGAGGCACCTGCGGAAGAATAAATGAAAGATAGAAAAATCGATCCGATACGCACGGAAAAAGGGATACATCTTGAAGACATTATAGAGACGCTTCGCAAACATTACCCCGACGCCGATGCCGACCCCATCCGCAGGGCCTATGCCTTTGCTTCCCAAGCGCACGCCGGACAGGTAAGGCTCTCCGGCCAACCTTACCTCAGCCACCCCATGAACGTCGCCCTGATACTTGCGCGGCTGAAAATGCTCCCGCCCGTTATCGCCGCGTCCCTTATACACGACACCCTGGAAGATACCGACGCAACGGCGGAGACGCTGGAAGAATCGTTCGGCGAAGAAATTACCCGGCTTGTGGAAGGAGTGACAAAACTGAGCATGATCCGAACTTCCAGCCGCGAGGAAAGGCAGGCGGACAACGTCAGAAAAATGATAATGGCCATGTCGGATGACATCCGCGTTCTTCTTATAAAGCTTGCCGACCGCCTGCACAACATGCGTACGCTAGACTATCTGGAACCGGAAAGGAAAAGGGCCATCGCCGAAGAGACGATATATATTTACGCCCCGCTTGCAAACCGGCTCGGCATACACTGGATTAAAAACGAACTGGAAGACCTTTCATTCAAGTACCTGCACCCGCTGGAATACAAGAGGCTCACGCGCCTTATAAAGGAACGCAGGGAAGACCTGGACAAATTCATACTTACGATGGCGAACCAGACCAGAGACATCCTTATGAAGGAAAGGATAAGCGCCGAGGTTTCCGGCCGGCACAAGCACATTTACGGCATCCATAAAAAAATGCGGCAACAGCTCCTCGATTTCGACCAGCTTTTCGACATCATAGGCGTGAGGATAATCGTCAATTCAAACGATGATTGCTACCGCGCGCTTGGCTTAATTCACGGAAACTACAAGCCGGTATTGGGAAAATTCAAGGACTACATTGCGCTGCCCAAGGAAAACGGATACCAATCGCTTCATACCGCCGTCCTTTCCCCCACCGGCAAACGGATGGAGTTCCAGGTACGCACACAACAGATGCACCGCATAAGCGAAGAAGGTATAGCGGCGCACTGGCGGTATAAGGAAGGGGGATCGGTAAAGCCCGGCAAGCGGGACGACCACTTCATCTGGCTCAGAAGATTGCTGGATATCGACCTCACCGCGGACAGTTCGAGGGAGTTCCTCGAAAACCTCAAGATGGACCTATTCCCCGACGAGGTTTACGTATTCACCCCCGATCAGGAGGTAATGGCGTTTCCTTCGGGCGCCACGGCGCTTGATTTCGCTTACGCCATTCATACGCAGGTGGGCCACCGGTGCGTTGGCGTAAAGATAAACGGGGAATCGGTTCCCATAAGTTCGAAACTGCGCAACGGCGATATCGTGGAAATACTCACTTCCGAGACCCAGCGCCCCGGCAAATCGTGGCTGAAAATAGCAAAGACGTCGCATGCCAAGTCGCTTATACGCTCTTACATCCGCAATGCACAAAGGGAAGAGGCGTTGCGGCTGGGAAGGGAACTGGTGAATGAAGAACTAAAAAAATACGGGCTGGATTGCAAACGCTACTGCACCAACCTTTCGCTGGAGCAGGCGGCGGAGGCCATGGGATTCAAGAATTCGGAAGTTTTGCTGGAGCGGATCGGGTCGTCAAAACTTCCCGTGTACCACTTCCTGCAAAAGCTCCTGCCGCCGGAAGAATGGAAAAAGATTCAGGATGCAAGCAAATCGTCGCTGAAAAACCTTTTTTTCAAGCTTATAAGAAGGCGCAAGGTTGCGCAAAATATCGGGGTAAAAGTAGGCAGCACGGACAACATGCTCATACGGTTTGCGGGATGCTGCAATCCCGTGCCGGGCGACGCCATAATCGGAAACATATCAAAGGGGCACGGCATAGTTATACACAACAAGTCGTGCTCGCTAATTAAGGAAATGGCTTCCGACCCGGAAAAGTTCGTGGAGGCGCAGTGGGAAAGACCGGAAAAGAAAAAGCTTCATCCGGTGCGCATCTTGGCGCACGCGGCGAACCGGCCGGGCATACTTGCTAAGGTATCGGCGGCTATTGCCGAATCGCAGGCAAATATAAATAACGCCGTGGCGCAGGCTACGGACGCACATCACGGCGAGCTGAACCTTACCATTGAAATAGAAGACCTGGAACACCTCGAAAGAGTTATGGACGCCGTCAGGAACGTGGATGGCGTAAGACGCGTAGAACGCGGATCGGACGCGGGACGCCCTGCGAAGAAGTGATGCCGATTGGACGACAAAGATAGAGTTTTAAATTTCCATTTTTTGTTACCGATCCCCTCCTTAACAAAAGGAGGGGACGGGCCTGCCGCGCCGAAGCGCTAAGGCCGCGCAGGCTGGGGTGGTTTTCCGTTTTAAGTTTTCAAAACCCCTCCGGCGCTTCCCTTCGTCCCTCAGTACAAGTGCGCCACCGACCCTCTTGCCACCTTTAGGTGGTGTAGAAGGGGAGGATAATCATCGTCCCCTACACCGCTTCCAGCGCGGCTTTCATCTTAACGCGCACCTCTGCGGCAACTTCATTTAACGCCGCGTTGTTTACCATGCTCATCGCGGCGGCGGGGTCCATTCCCGCAACGTGCGTTGCGCCGTCGCCGTCTTCGTAAACGATGACGTTACACGGAAGCATTAGGCCGATTTCCGGTTCCGCCATCAGCGCCTTGTGTGCATTGGATGGATTGCACGCGCCTAGAATCTTGTAGCGGCCGAAATCTACGTTTATTTTTTCCTTAAGCGTCTTTTTAACATCGATTTCGGTGAGTATTCCAAATCCCTGATCTTTAAGTGTCTGGCGCACTTTGGCTTCCGCCTCGTCGAATTCCAGATCAACTTTTCTTGTGATTCCATAAGCGGTTTGTTCCATAAATGTTCCTCCTAATTAACCGGTTAAACCTATGTTACACTAATAATAGAGAGATCGGGGGCGTACCGGTTTCGACGGGAACACGGAGACCGTTTGAGGCATGCCGAGGGTTCACGCCTCGTTAAAACGTGGAAGGCAAACATAATTGCCAACGATTTCGAATACGCAATAGCGGCTTAATTTAAGACCGCTACGGCCTAAACGCAGCCCTCCCGAGGCGTCGTTTGGGTTGTCATACAAATTCGGGATGGCTTTGCGGCAGGCAACTGGCCGCCGGGCGAGATTTTATGTTGCTGGCTGGCGAAACGGCCTGCCTTTGGGCACGACAACGGCGAGAAAAATAATCAAAGGATAAGCATGTAGTCTCAGCGGGGGAAGGTTTTCGGACAGGGGTTCGATTCCCCTCGCCTCCACCATTAACTC